>Ga0073934_10000599_pt1 | contig 100956 bp, 109 predicted proteins | sample LarsenN4metaG_FD_76834 | JGI IMG/M metagenome (GOLD analysis project Ga0073934, IMG submission 76834) | Hot spring sediment bacterial and archeal communities from British Columbia, Canada, to study Microbial Dark Matter (Phase II) - Larsen... ...
GAGAGACGCGGCGGCCTTCGAGAGGAGGCCGTCTCTACTTAGGACTTTGGTTGCGTCACTCGGCGCACCATCCCCCTCTCATTTCAGAGAGGGGAAAAGGAAGGAAGGCGGACCCGGCGCCTCCAACAATACGGGCGATGACACGCGCCTGTATTCAGCGAACAGAACGTGGGCTAATTGATCTTCTCCACATTCGCCGCCTTGATGATCGGCGCCCAGCGCGCGATCTCCGCGTCGATGACGGCACGGAATGCGTCCGGCGAATTGCCGACCGGCTCCATCAATTGCGTCGCCAGCTTGTCGCGCACCGTCTGCGATTTGACGGCTTCAGCGACATCCGTGTTGATCCTCTCGACCAGCGCCTTCGGCGTGCCGCCCGGCGCGATCAGGCCCATCCAGGTGTCGGCTTCGACATCGACGCCGGATTCCTTCAGTGTCGGGACGTTCGGCAGGAAAGGCGAGCGCCTGGCGAGCGACACCGCGAGAATCTTCACCTTGCCGGCTTCCGCATGCGGCGTCACCGCGATCGCCGGCATGGCGACGATCTGCACGTCGCCGCGAATGAGTGCGGTCACCGCCGCGGGCGAGGAGGGATAGGGGATATGCACCATCTTGGCGCCGCTCTTGATGCCGATCGCTTCCATCGCCAGATGCGACAACGAGCCGTTGCCGATCGAACCGAAATTGTATTTGCCGGGCTCCTTCTTCAGCAGCGCGACGAGCTCGGCGATCGAGTTCACGTTGAGCGAGGGGTTCACCGTGATCGCGCTCGGCATGGTCACGAGCTGCGTGACCGCGGCGATGTCCGTCTTCGGGTCATAGGGCAGTTTCGACATCAGGATGGTGTTGATGGCGAGCGGTCCGCCGATACTGACGCCGAGCGTGGTGCCGTCAGGCGCCGCTTTCGCCACCATGTCGGTGCCGAGCACGCCGCCGGCGCCGGCCTTGTTCTCCACGACGAAAGCGGAGCTGGGATATTTCTTCTGCAATTCGTCGGCGATGAGCCGCGCCACGATGTCGGGCGTCGAGCCGGGTCCGAAGGGTGCGATGATCTTCACCGTTTTGGCCGGCCAGTCCTGTGCGGCAGCCGGTGCAGCCGCAAGCAGCAGCGCGGCGATTGCGAGCGCAAGTTTCTTCATTGCGTTTCCTTCCCGAGAAAGACACCGTTTTGGTCAAGCAGGGCTTGCAGTTTCTGCACGTCAATGTCGGCCGGATCGGCTGTTCCTGCAAGCGCAAGGTGCGCGGCGGTGGCGGCAGCTTCTCCCATCACGAAACAGGCGCCGGAGACGCGCGCGGCCGATTGCCCCTCATGCGTCATCGAGGCGCAGCGGCCGGCAACGAGAAGGTTCGTCACCTTCTGCGGCAACAACATGCGGTAGGGCAGATGATTATAGCCGCGCGAGCCCGGGATATCCGGCCACTCCCAGATCACGTCGCCGGCGACATGGGCCTCGATGGGCCAGCCATTGACGCCGATGGTGTCGCCGAAGCTCGCGCAGGTGAGCACGTCCTCGCGCGTGAGACTGTAGCGGCCGTTGATGCGCCGCGTCTCGCGAATGCCGAGCTGCGGGGCGATATCGACGATATAGGATTTGGCAAAGCCGGGCGCATTCGCTTTCAGGAATTCGAAAAAGGCCAGCGCCTGCTTGCGGCCTTCGATTTCTCCTGTGCTGAGTTCGATGGCGTCGGTGCCGTCGAGCGCGCGGCCATTCGCGCTTTTGAGCTGTGTGACATTCACCCGCCACTCGATCGCGTGCTGCATCGGCCGCACGATGGCGCCCTTGCGCGGAAAGCGCAGGCCGCGCTTTTCGGCTTCGTCCATCAGCAGCGGGATCGTCTTCCAGGCTTCGCCCGCCGCATCGGGATCGACGCCGTTGAGACGAAACATCATGGTCGGATAGAGCATGCCGCCGTCCTTGCCGCCGATCTCGAAGGGCGCGCCTGCGAAGGCGGCAAGATCGCCGTCGCCGGAACAGTCGATGAAGATCTTGGCGCGCACCGCGCGGCGGCCGGATTTGGTTTCGATCAGGAGCGCATCGATGCGCTCGCCATCCATGGCCGCGCCGGCGGCGAAGGCGTGAAACAGGAGTTCGGCCTTGCGCGAGAGAAGAAGGTCGTCGGCCGCGATCTTGTAGGCGGCGTTGTCATAGGCTTGCGCATGCGTCTTGCCGAAGATCGCATGCGGCGTGTTGAGGCCGCCGAGCCGGTCGATGCGTGCGAGCAGGTCGTCGGCAACGCCGTGGACCACCTGCCGGATATCGCCATGCACGTTGGCGTGCAGGCCGCAGAAATTGGTCACGCCGGCCGCGGTGCCCATGCCGCCAAGAAAGCCGTAGCGCTCGATCAGCAGCACCTTGCGGCCGAGCGCCCCCGCGGCTGCCGCCGCGGCAATGCCGGCCGGCCCGCCGCCGAGAACGACAATCTCATATTCGCCGAGAATGTCGGTCGTGCGGGCAGGCTCCAGCAGGTGCGGGGTGGAAGTCATAGCCTCGAGGCGTTTCCAAAGTGTCTTGCGGCGGATTGCGATGTTGGCCGCCCCTTAGCATCGCGCTATTTGGAGGGGAATGAGCCAAAATGCGGGTTCTTCTCGCGCGAAACGCGTCAGATCATGGATAGCTATCTGAATTTCAAGGCATTTCAGGCAGTCGCCCGGGCCGGCAGTTTTTCCGCTGCGGCCCGCGAGCTGGACCTGGCGGCTTCGGTCGTCACCAAGCGGGTCAATCAGCTTGAGCATCAGCTCGGCGCCAAGCTGTTCCGCCGCTCGACCCGTCAGCTTGCGCTCACCGAGGCCGGACACCGTTATCTGTACCGCTCGCGCTCGGTGATTGCCGAGTTCGATGATCTGCTGCGGGGATCGGCGCAGTCGCCGGGCGAGGTCGAGGATTTCCTGCGCATCAAGGCGCCGACATCGCTCGGCGTCTTGTATCTCCGCCGGGTTTTCGACGCCTACCAGGCGGAATTTCGAAAGGTCCGCCTGGAAATCATGCTGCTGGATCGCTCGGTTGATCCGGTTCTTGAAGGCTTCGACGTGTCGATCGGTGCGCATTGGGCCCAGACATTTGCCGGCGTCCATGAAATGCCCTTGTGCCCGTTGCGCCGCCTGATCTGCGCCGCGCCGGATTATCTGGCCAAGCGAGGGCGGCCCGAACATCCGCGCGATCTTGTCGAACACGACTGTCTCAGCTTCATCCCGACCGGCAACTTGTGGAGTTTCGAGGATCGGCACGGACCGATCACCGTGGAGGTCAAGCCGCGCCTCACATCCAATGATGGACAGATGCTGGTCAGCGCAGCAGTCAACGGCAGCGGGCTTGTCATGGCGTCCTATTACATGGCCAAGGATTTCCTTCGCGCCGGCCAGCTTGTACCCGTTCTAAGCAACTTTCCTATTCCCGATCTTTGGATTAAGGCTGTGACGCCCGAACGGCGGGCCGGCAGTCCGGCCGTGCGGGCGCTGCTCTCGCGGCTGACGAGTTTCCTGTCGCCGGTGCCGCCATGGGAGCGCTAACTGAACGGCACGACGGAAGGTGATGATATGGGCCTTGCCATCATGATCCTCGGGCTTGCCGTGTTCATCGGTGGCCACCTGTTCACCACGCAGCGCAAGGCGCGGGCGGAGCTGATCGCCCGCATCGGCGAGGGGCCCTACAAGGGCATCTACTCGCTCGTGTCCCTGATCGGGCTCGCGCTGATCGTCTATGGCTTTGCGCAATACCGCGCGACCGGCTGGATCGATGTCTGGTCTCCGCCGGCCTGGACGCGGCATCTGGCGTCGCTGCTGGTGCTGCTTTCGATCATCTGCATCGTCGCCGCCTACAGCCCCGGTAACATCAAGCGGGTGCTGAAACATCCGATGCTGGTCGGCGTCAAACTGTGGGCGACCGCGCATCTGATCGCGAACGGCGATCTCGGCTCGATCATCCTGTTCGGCTCGATTCTCGGTTGGGCGGTGGTCGATCGTATCTCGCTCAAGCGCCGCACCGACCCCGGCGCGCCGCCGATTCCCGTCGGCGGCTGGCCGCGCGATGCCATTGCCGTGATTGTTGGCCTTGTGCTCTACCTTGCCCTTGGCTTGTGGTTTCATCCTTATGTCGTCGGTGTTCCGGCGTTCACGAGTTAGTGCATGTCTTCTCAGCAAGAGATCAGGCGCTTGACCGCGCCCGACATCCGCGCCCGCAAGAACGGAGATCCCATCGTTGCGCTGACCTCGTATCACGCGCACACCGCGCGCCTGGTCGACAAGTATTGCGACGTGATCCTGGTCGGCGACTCGCTCGGCATGGTGATGCATGGCCTCGAGACCACCGTGCCGGTCACGCTCGACATGATGATCCTGCAGGGGCATGCGGTGATGCGCGGCTCGCAGCATGCGCTGGTCGTCGTCGACATGCCGTTCGGGTCCTATGAGGCTTCGAAGGAACAGGCCTTCGCCTCCTGCGCGCGAGTGCTGAAGGAAACCACCTGCGGCGCGATCAAACTCGAGGGCGGCGCGCGCATGGCGGAGACGATCCGCTTTCTCGCCGAGCGCGGCGTGCCGGTGATGGCGCATGTCGGGCTGACCCCGCAGGCGATCAACACCATCGGCTCGTTCCGCGCGCAGGGCCGCGAGGAGGCGGACTGGGCCGCGATCGAGAACGACGCCAGGGCGGTAAGCGAGGCGGGGGCTTTCTCGGTGGTGATCGAGGCGGTGGCGGAGCCGCTGGCGCGCAAGATCACCGGGCAGATTCCGATCCCGACCATCGGCATCGGCGCGAGCGCGGCCTGCGACGGCCAGATCCTGGTGCTGGAGGACATGCTCGGCCTGTCGCCGCGGGTGCCGAAATTCGTCAAACGCTATGGCGATCTGGGGCCGGGGATCGAGGCGGCGATCAAGGGCTATGCCGCGGAGGTGCGCTCGCGTGCCTTTCCGGGGCCCGACCACGTCTATGGGATGAAAAAGAAGCCGTGAATTCAGGCCGTTAACACTACCCGGATCAGGCTTTGCCTTGCCCGCGCCACATCGCTATTTTACCCGCCATTCCGCGACCCTGACCCGACCTTGCCGTCTGGCCCTGTTCTTGGTGAGGGCCGTTCCACCACACCTGCCGGGGACTGACATTGGCCGACATTTTTCACGAAGTAGATGAAGACATCCGGCGAGAACGGCTGAAAAAGCTGTGGGATCGCTTCGGGCCATATGTGCTGGGCCTGGCCCTGCTGCTCGTCGTGGGGATCGGCGGCTGGCGGGCCTATGAATACTGGCAGACCCAAAAGGCGCAGGAAGCCAGCGTGCAATTCGAGGCTGCTGTGGCGCTGGCGGACGCCGGCAAGCAGGCGGAAGCCGAGGCGGCTTTCGCCAAGCTGGCTGAGAACGCCGGAACGGCAGGCTACCGGACGATGGCGCGGCTGCGCCAGGCTGCGGCATTGACCCAGAGCGATCCAAAGGCCGCCGTCGCGATTTTCGATGCCGTCGCGGCCGACAGCGGGGCCGGGCGCAGCTTTCAGGATCTGGCCGCGCTCCGCGCCGGCATCATCCTGGTCGATACCGCCACGCTGGACGACATGAAGCAGCGACTTGAGCCGCTGACCGGCCCACAGCGGGCCTTCCGCCATTCCGCCCGCGAATTGCTGGCGCTCTCCGCTTGGCGCACCGGCAACATGGCGGACGCCAAACGCTGGTCCGACCTCATCATCAACGACGCCGAGAGTCCGATCGGCATGCGCCAGCGCATGGAATCGCTGCTGGCGCTCACCAGCGAAGCCAAGGGGTAATGCCGATGCGCCGCGACCGGAGCCTTCCTCGTCTCGCGACCGTGGCGTTTCTCGCCCTGGCCGGATTGGGCCTCGGCGCCTGCGAACAAATGACCGATCTCATTCCCGATTCGAAAAAGCCGTTGCCGGGCGAGCGCAAGCTCTTGTTTCCGGAAGGCGTGCCGGGCGTGAGCCAGGGCGTGCCGCCCGAGCTGGTGCGTGGCAATCAGCAGGCGCAGGGGCATGTGGGGGCGCCGGCCGACACGCAGGCTCAACCGCCGCAGCAGCAGGCTGAGGAAAAGCCGAAACCGAAGCCTAGGGCGAAGACCCAGCGCACCGCGCGACAGCAGCAGCCGGCGCAGCAGCAACAGCAGACCGAGCCGGCGCAACCGCAACAGCAATCCTCTCCCTGGCCATCATCGCAACAGCAGCCGGCGCAGGCCTCGCCATGGCCTTCGGCGCCGGCGCCGGGTACGTTCACGCGCTGATCCCGACCTGTCCGCGCGAAGCTCGCACGGCCTTTGCGGCAACGTTTTGCATGTCTTTCACCGTCGCCATTATCGGCCGGCCCAATGTCGGCAAGTCGACCTTGTTCAACCGCCTGGTGGGGCGACGGCTGGCGCTCGTCGACGATCTGCCCGGCGTGACGCGCGACCGCCGCGAAGGCGAGGGGCGGCTCGGCGATCTGTCCTTCACCGTCATCGACACGCCGGGCCTGGAAGAGGCCAAGGCGACGTCGCTCGCAGGCCGCATGGTGGAGCAGACCAAGGCCGCGATTGCCGATGCCGATGCAATTTTCTTCCTTGTCGACGCGCGTGCAGGGCTGCTGCCGGCCGATCGCGTTTTTGCTGATCTGATCCGCAAGTCCGGGAAACCTGCGATCCTCGTCGCCAACAAGAGCGAAGGCCGAGGCGGGGAGGCCGGCGCGCTGGAATCCTACGCGCTCGGCTTCGGCGAGCCGGTGGCGATGTCAGCCGAGCACGGCGAGGGGATGTCCGATCTCTACGACGCTCTGCGCGCGGCGCTGCCGGAGCAGACCGAGCGGGCTCCGCAAGAGGACGAAGAAGGGCCAGACGAGACCTTGCGGCCCATTCGGGTGGCTGTGGTCGGGCGTCCGAATGCAGGCAAGTCCACGCTGGTAAACCGCCTCTTGGGCGAAGAGCGGCTGCTGACCGGGCCGGAAGCCGGCATCACCCGCGATGCCATTTCCGTCGATCTCGACTGGCACGGCCGCAAGTTCAAGGTTTACGACACGGCCGGCATGCGGCGGAAATCGCGTATCGAAGAAAAGCTGGAAAAGCTTTCGGTGGCCGACGCGCTCAACGCCATCCGCTTCGCTGACGTCGTCGTGCTGCTGATGGATTCGGCGCAGGACTTCGAGGAGCAGGATCTGCGCATCGCCGATCTGGTCGAGCGGGAGGGGCGCGCGCTCGTCATCGGTATGAACAAATGGGATCTGAAGGAGAGCGGCCGTCATGCCATCGGCAAGCTGCGTGCCGAGACCGATCATTGGCTGCCGCAGGTCAAAGGCGTGCCCGTGGTCGCGGTGTCGGGCCTGACTGGCGAGGGGCTCGACCGTCTGATGCAGGCGGTGATCGATGCCCATGCGGTCTGGAACAGGCGCATTCCGACCTCTGCGCTCAACCGCTGGTTCGAGCAGACGACATCGGCCAATCCGCCGCCCGCGGTGTCTGGTCGCCGCCTGCGGCTGAACTACATCACGCAGGCGAAGTCCCGCCCGCCGAGCTTTGTGGTGTTTTGCACGCGTGCCGACGCTGTGCCGGATGCCTATACCCGCTACCTTGTGAACGGCCTGCGCGAGACCTTCGATCTGCCCGGCACACCGATCCGCCTGACCTTGCGCGAAAAGGCGAATCCGTATGCAAATAGGAAAAAGAAGACCTGACGTTTGTCAGATGTCTGTCGGTTCGCCGAGCTTGAGAAACTTCTTGGCTGGATAGGAATAAAGCAAGCCGGTCTCCTGCAGACTTGGCAGGCACAGCTCAACGATTTTCTCAGCGACTTTATCCGGCGATTCAAATTCCTCGGACTCGCGTCCTGGAAATGCCTGTTTCAGCATGCGGGTGCCGACGAGTCCGGGCGAGATCAGATTCACCTTTAAGTCTGTCGAAGCCGTCTCAGCCGCCCACGCTTGCACCATGGCATTCAACGCGGATTTGGAAACGGAATAGGGACCCCAATAGGCGCGCCCGTACCAGGCTAATGCGGATGTCACGAAGACAGCGCGTCCGGCATCGGACTGTTTCAGCAGCGGTTCCATCCAGCGGATCAGATGCCAGTTGGCGGTCACGTTCACAGCCAATACGTTGTCCCAGACTTTCGGCTCGACATGCGAGAGCGGAGAAAGTTCGCCGAGAATCCCGGCATTGCCGACCAGGATGTCGAGCTTGCTGTAGCGTTCGGAGAGCGCCGCGCTGAGTCGGGCGATCCCGTCAGTGTCCTTCATGTCGAGCGGCACAAGCGTGGCGGTGCCGCCCGCCGCTCCGATCTCGTCGTCGAGTTCTTCCAGCGCGCCTGTGGTGCGGGCCACGGCAACCACGTGCGCGCCGGCTTTGGCCAGAGCGAGCGCGGTGGCGCGGCCGATGCCGCGCGAAGCGCCGGTGACAAGGGCGATACGGCCGGACAGGGGGGTGTTCACGATGGTTGCGTCGGAAAAGGGTCTGAGGAAGCGCCATGCATAGTCGACACTTTCCTGAAATACAAACACGCCATCGGGGTTGCCGCGCGCCCGAGAATTGCGTGAAAACTGACCGTAGCGAGGTTGGCAATCGTGCAGGATAACACGCCGGTTCCAGTGGACGAGCGGACGGATGGTCCGGGCGTTTCGCACATCGATACAGCCGATCCAGCGGCGCCGATGTACCGGCTGCTTAACCACATGCGCCATCCGGTCACGCTGCGCGATTTGATGATCCTGCCGGTGCGGACCGGCTATATCGGCGACCATCCACTCGACCCGGCGACGCTGCCGCCGGCCGCCGACAAGCTCTATCCTCAGGTCAAGGTCAGCGAGATTCTGGTGCCGTCGGCGGCGGGGCCGATCCGCTGTCAGGTCTATGCGCCCCCGCTCTCGGGCCGGCCGGTCCCGATGTGCCTCTACATTCATGGCGGCGGATTCACGGTCGGGCGCTCGGAAGACACGGCCTACATCACCACCCGTATCGCCGCCGAAAACGGCGTGGTGGTCGTGAGCGTGAACTACCGGCTGGCGCCGGAATGGCCGTTCCCGGCGGGGCTCGAGGACTGCCTGGCGGTTCTGCTTTGGATGCAGAAGGAAGGCGAATCGATCGGCGGCGATCCCGGGCGGATTGTGGCGGCAGGAGACTCGGCCGGCGGCAACCTCGCCGCCGTATTGCCGTTGAAGGCGCGTGACGAAGGTCAGCCTTTGCCGCAAGCGACGATTCTCTTGTGCCCGATCACCGATTTCAATTTTGAGACTTATGAATCCTTCGAGCGGCTGGCGCCTCTGGGGATTGTCTACGACATGGCATTCGCAGGATTCATCCGCGGCGCCTACGCCGTGACGCGTCGCAACTGGGATCACCCGCATGTCAGCCCGGCGCGCGGCGATCTCACCGGCTATCCGCCGACCCTCATCGTCTCTGGCAGTGCCGATCCATTGACCGACGACAACCGGGCTTTTGCGGAGAAGCTGAAGGCGGCGGGCAACGCGCAGGTGGATTTGCTGGTACGCGAGCGCATGCCGCACGGTTTCTATTTCTTCCCCGGCGTGCTGCCGGATGGCGAATTCGCCTTTGCGGCGATCAAATCGCTGCTGTCGCGCTGCTTCGGCTGAATGAGGCCGCGGCGCTCACGCGCTCGGTTTGATGCTTTGCGCCATCATGTCCGCGACCGTACGAGCCTTTTCGCCGGGCAGGCCGGACAACGCGGCCGCGACCGAGGACCAGCGGAAAATGGCTGACCAGCGGGCCGTCCTTGCCGACGGTGATCAGGCTGCCGAAACCGATGGCGTGGCTATGATGCTGCAAGACCGCGGCATCGGTTTCACGAAATGCTGGCGGGAGGTAGAGAATGCCCGCAAGGCGTCCTCTAGCTCGCCTCGGCGAGCAACGACAATTGTCGCGGGGCGTGCGCCTTCATGCTCTGATCGGTGAGCGGTGTCGGATAATCGCCGGTGAAGCAATGATCGGTGAATTGCGGGCGCAGCGGATCGCGTGCCCCGACGCCCATTGCCTTGTAGATGCCCTCGACCGACAGGAAGGCGAGCGAATCCGCCCCGATGAAATCGCGCATCTGCTCCAGCGTATGCGTGGCCGCCAGCAGCTTGTCCTGCTCCGGCGTGTCAATGCCGTAATAGTCGGGATGGGTGATCGGTGGGGAGGCAATGCGGAAATGCACCTCCTTGGCGCCGGCGTCGCGCATCATCTGCACGATTTTGGTCGAGGTGGTGCCGCGCACGATGGAGTCGTCGATCAGTACGATGCGCTTGCCCTTGACCACAGCACGGTTGGCGCTGTGCTTCAGCCGCACGCCGAGCGCGCGGATCTGCTGGGTCGGCTCGATGAAAGTGCGGCCGACATAGTGATTGCGGATGATGCCGAGGTCGAAGGGAATGCCGGAGGCCTGCGCGTAGCCGAGCGCCGCCGGCACGCCGGAATCCGGCACCGGCACGATGACGTCGGCGTCCGCCGGCGACTCGGCGGCAAGCTGCGCCCCCATGGTCTTGCGCACTTCGTAGACCGACCGGCCGCCGACGACGGAATCGGGGCGAGCGAAGTAGATATATTCGAAGATGCAGGGGCGCGGCGCCATCGGCGGGAAGGGCTTGTGGCTCTGCGCGCCCTTGTCGTCGAAGATGATGACTTCGCCATTCTCGATGTCGCGCACATATTTCGCGCCGATGATGTCGAGTGCACAGGTCTCCGACGCCAGGATCGGACAGCCGTCGAGCGTGCCCAGGACCAGCGGCCGGATGCCGAGCGGATCGCGCGCACCGACGAGCTTCTTGTTGGTCAGCCCGACAAACGAATACGCGCCCTCTAGGGCGCGCAAGCCGTCGATGAAACGGTCGACAAAGCGCGGTTTGTGCGAGCGCGCGACCAGATGCAGCATCACCTCGGTGTCGGTGGTCGACTGCATGATGGCGCCTTCATGGATCAGTTCGCGGCGCAGCGTCAGACCGTTAGTAAGATTACCGTTATGACCGATGGCGAAGCCGAAGGGATCGAGCTCGGCGAAGAGCGGCTGCACATTGCGAAGAAGGGTCTCGCCGGTCGTGGAATAGCGGACATGGCCGACCGCCGTCATGCCAGGCAGGCGATCGATCACTTCGCGCCTGGAGAAAGCGTCGCCAACAAGGCCGAGCCGGCGTTCGGAATGGAACCGCTTGCCGTCGAAAGAGACGATGCCCGCGGCTTCCTGGCCGCGATGCTGGAGCGCATGCAGGCCGAGGGCGGTGATCGCCGCTGCGTCCGGATGGCCGAAAATGCCGAAGACGCCGCATTCCTCCCGCAGCCGGTCAGCATTCACGTCGAGGTCATAGTGTGGGAGAGGGGATTGCGTGCTGGCTTCAGTCATCGCCTCGTCCAACTCTCCTGTCGCCGCCGCCCGTCAACGCGCCGGGGCGGCCCGTGTCTCGATCAGCTGCTGCATCCCGGCGCGGTCGGAACGCTCATAGCCTTCGCCTGTGGTCCGGGCCGGATTGCGGCCCTGTCCGGCATCGGACCGCTGACCCGGCGTCGCGGCCGGCGAATCCGCCTCCTCGCCGCCGGGCTTCTTCAGCCGCTTCAAGATGGTGCTTTCTGGGTCGTCCGGCAACATGGACTTAAGCCAATCCCCTGTGCTTGCAAGCACAACCCGCGATTTTGCCCCTGTAACCCAGCTCGGCTGGGACTTTTGCGGCACCAGCCAGTCGAAAAACAGGAACGCGACCACGACAATGATCAATCCCCTGGCAAGGCCGAACAGGAAACCGAGGGTGCGATCGAGCGCGCCGATTCGGCTGTCGAGAATCATGTCGGAAATACGCACCGTGATGATGGAGACAATGAGCAGGGTGCCGAGAAAGACGCCGCCGATGACCGCCGCCTTCGCCACAATATCATTATTGAAATATTGCTGGGCATAGGGGACGAGGCGATTGAAGAAATAGAGTGTCGCCAAGGCCGCCGCGATCCACGCCGCGATCGACAGGATTTCGCGCATGAAGCCGCGGATCATGGCCAGCAGCCCGGAAATCAGCATCACGGCAAGAAGGATAATGTCCAGCAGGGTGATCGGCATTGGCAATCTTTATGGCGATGACCCGATAGGACCGCTCCGGAACTGGCCGGATCGGACGGGCGCGCCTGTATAACCGCCGGAGATTCGCCCGTCACCCGTCTTGTCGCATGGTTCCGCGATTATCGGCACCGTGTTGCTATGAATGGGTGGTTTGCGCCACAGGGCGGCCTAATCGTCGGCAATCGGCCGTTTCCGGCCATGTCCCCGGGCGGCGATGTCTGAAACGAGGTTCACCAGACTGGCATTGCTATTGAGGATGAGGCGGCTGTCGGAAGAGGCTTCGGCACCTGCGGATTCGGGCAGAAAAGCCCGGGCAAAGCCGAGCTTGGCGGCTTCTTTGAGCCTTGCGGAGGCCTGCGCCACTGGCCGGATCGCGCCCGACAGTGATACCTCGCCGAAAAACACCGCATCTGCGGGCAGCGGCGCGTTAACCAGCGAGGAAACAAGCGCCGCGGCGACGGCCAGATCGGCGGCGGGTTCCTGGATGCGCAGGCCGCCGGCGACGTTGAGATAGACGTCGTGGTTGGCCAGCCGTACGCCGCAATGTGCCTCCAGCACCGCGATCACCATGGCGAGCCTGCTCTGGTCCCAGCCGACCACAGCGCGCCGCGCCGTCCCAAGCGCGGTCGGCGCCACCAGCGCCTGAATTTCCACCAGCACGGGACGCGTGCCTTCGATGCCGGCAAAGACGGCGGTGCCGGAGCTGCCGAGGTCGCGCTCGGAGAGGAACAGCTCTGACGGGTTCAAGACTTCACGCAGGCCGAGGCCGGTCATCTCGAAGACGCCGATCTCGTCGGTCGCGCCGAAGCGGTTCTTCACCGCGCGCAGGATGCGGAACTGGTGCGAGCCTTCGCCTTCAAAGGAAAGCACCGCATCGACCATGTGCTCGACGACGCGCGGGCCGGCGATCTGCCCGTCCTTGGTGACATGGCCGACCAGAATGACGGCGGCGCCGCTCTTCTTTGCAAACCGGATGAGCGACTGGGCCGAGGCGCGCACCTGCGTGACCGTGCCTGGCGCTGACTCCACCGTGTCGGTCCACATGGTCTGGATGGAATCGACCACCACAAGGCGCGGTACGCCGCCTGTCGAAAGCGTTGCGATGATATCCTCAACCGATGTTTCAGAGGCGAGCTCGACTTTCGCGTCCGCCAGCTTCAGGCGCTCGGCGCGCAGACGTACCTGCGCGACAGCTTCTTCGCCGGAAATATAGACGGAGCGGTGGCCAAGCCGCGCCAGTGCGGCGGCGGCCTGAACGAGCAACGTCGATTTGCCGATGCCGGGATCGCCGCCGACAAGCAGCACCGAGCCGCGCACCAGGCCGCCACCGGTGACGCGGTCAAATTCGCTTAGGCCGGTTGCGAGCCGTGGCGCGTCCTGTACGTCGCCCGCAAGAGACTGCAGCTGGAAGGGGCGACCCTTGCCCGGCGCTTTGCCGGGACCGCGCGGCTGCACCGCCGATCCCGACTGCTCTTCGGAGATCGTATTCCATTCGCCGCAGGCCTCGCACTTGCCCTGCCAGCGTCCATAGGCAGCGCCACAATTCTGGCAGACGAAGGTGAGGGCCCGGCGACTCATGAGGCGATCTCTTTGCGTGCTATCGAGACGGCCCGCAGGCGCGAAGTCAACGGCGAAACTCAGCCGGCGCTGGAGCCCTTGTAAATGCGGGCATAACGCCGGCCGAGACTGGTGAGCACTTCATAGCCGTTGGTGTCGAATTGCTCGGCCAGCGCATCGACATCAAAGCCCTCGCCGATGAGCGTTACATAATCGCCCCGGCGCACCGCGCTGCCGGGCAGGTCGGTGACGTCCACCGCGATCAGGTCCATCGAGATGCGGCCGACGATGGGACAGCGCCGGCCGGCGACCAGGACAATGCCGCCCTGCTTCTGGTCGGTGCCACTGGCCATGCGGAAATAACCGTCCGCGTAGCCGGCCGCGATGATGGCGATGCGCGAGGCCCGCCGTGCGGTCCAGTTGGCGTCGTAGCCGACCGTGTCGCCGAAGGCGACTTCGCGCGTGAGAATGATGCGTGCCTGCAGATGCACAACCGGCCGCATGGGATTGGGCTTGCCCGGCGTCGGATTGACTCCATACAGGGCGACACCTGGCCGCACGAGATCGAGATGCGCCGACGAGCCGAGGAAGATGCCGGACGAATTCGAGATGGAGGCGGGAACGCCGCGATAGAGGCTGCGAATTTCACGGAAGGCGAGCATCTGCTCGTTGTTGCGCGGATGCTCGTGGATCTCGGAAGCCACGAAATGGCTCATGAGCAGCATGATGCCGTGGTTCTCGGATTTGATCCGCGGCGCCAGGGCAGTCGCCTCTTCGATGGTGAGGCCAAGGCGGTTCATGCCGGTGTCGACATGCAAAGCGATGCCGCCGCGCCAGTTGGAGGCGGAGACGAAGCTGTCCCATTCGGCGAGTTCGGCGGAGGAGCCGATCACCGGGCGGAGGTTGTGCTCGGCGAAAACGGATGCTGTGCCCGGCGGCAATCCGCCGAGAATGTAGACGATGGCGCCGGGCGCGATCCGCCGCACGCGCTTGCCTTCCGACAGATCGGCGACGAAGAAGGTCGTGCAGCCGGCATGATAGAGCAGGGCGGTGACCGGCTCGATGCCGCAGCCATAGGCGTCGGCCTTGACCACCGCGGCGCATTCGGTGGGGATCGCCATGCTACGCAGCTTCTTCCAGTTGGCCTCGATCGCCCCGAGATCGATGGTCAGAATGCCGCCGGCCTCGGCCGCGGGCGGGCCGTAGGCAAAGGTGGCTTCTTCGGGGGCTGCTGCTTCTTGCGCTGACATGACCGGGGCCAATGATTCACCGTCATGTAGCCGGTCTCCGAGGTGGTCAGCAACCGGCCTCGCAGATCAATACCGCTCGGGCAGATGGCTCTCCTGCGCCAGGTCGCCGAACCGCGTGATATTGGCGTCGAACTGGACCTGCACGGTGCCGGTCGGGCCATGGCGCTGCTTGCCGATGATGATCTCGGCCTTGCCGTGCGCGGCGTCCATCTCCAGCATCCATTTGGCGTGTTCGTCCGTTCCGGGACGTGGCTCCTTGTTGTTCAGGTAATATTCTTCGCGGTACACGAACATCACGACGTCGGCGTCCTGCTCGATCGATCCGGATTCGCGCAAGTCCGACAGTTGCGGACGCTTGTCGTCCCGGCTTTCCACCTGACGCGACAATTGCGAGAGCGCCATGATGGGGACATTGAGCTCTTTCGCCAGCGCCTTCAGGCCGGTGGTGATCTCGGTGACCTCCTGCACGCGACCCTCGGACGCGCGCTTCGAAGAGCCTTGCAGCAGCTGGATATAGTCGACCACGATCAAATCGAGGCCGCGCTGACGTTTCAGGCGGCGTGCGCGCGCAGCAAGCTGGGCGATGGAGAGGCCGCCAGTCTCGTCAACATAAAATGGCAGGTTCTGCAATTCGATCGAGGTATCCTTGATGATCTCGAAATCCTGCTCACTGATGGCGCCGCGCCGGATTGTGCTCGACGTGATGCCTGTCCGCTCCGAGATGATACGCGTGGCGAGTTGCTCGGCCGACATTTCCAGCGAGAAGAAGCCAACGATGCCGCCGTTCACCGTGTTCATATGTCCGTCGGGGCGTACCTCGCCCTGCCAGGCGCGCGCGACATTGTAGGCAATGTTGGTGGCCAGCGAGGTCTTTCCCATGCCGGGGCGTCCGGCGATGATGATGAGGTCGGACGGTTGCAATCCGCCCATCTTGGTGTCGAGATCCTTCAGGCCCGTGGCAAGCCCCGACAATCCACCGTCGCGCGCATAGGCGTTGGCCGCCATGTCGACGGCGGTGGTGAGCGCCTGCGCGAACCGCTGGAAGCCGCCTTCATATCGGCCGCTCTCGGCGACTTCGTAGAGTTTCTTCTCCGCCTCCTCGATCTGCTTGGAGGGCGAGGAATCGACCGGCGCGTCATACGCTTCATTGACCAAGTCCTCGCCGATCAGGATCAGCGAGCGGCGCAGGGCCAGATCGTAGATGGTGCGTCCATAGTCGGCGGCGTTGATGACGGTCGTCGCTTCAGCGGCAAGGCGCGCCAGATACTGGCTCACGGTCAGGCCGCCAATATCGGCGTCGGCCGGCAGAAAGGTCTTCAAGGTCACCGGGCTTGCCACTTTGCCCGCGCGAACGAGACTTGCGGCGATCTCATAGATCTTCTGGTGTACCGGCTCGAAGAAATGCCGGGGCTCAAGAAAATCCGAGACGCGGTAGAAGGCCTCGTTGTTGACCAGGATAGCCCCCAAAAGCGCCTGTTCCGCCTCGATATTGTGCGGCGCAACGCGATAGGTCGGGGCAAGCTCTGCGAGCTTGCGGACGGACGAGTCTTGAGGGGCCATAGATCGAAGTGCTTCTTTGTCTTATTTCATGAGTCAAATGACGACGCGTAACGGATACATCGCACGCAACTCAAGGCATTCGACCGACAGACGCAGCTTTAACACCGACGCTGGGAAAGCGGCAGCTTATTTGGAATTCTCGCCGCGATTCACAGCGGGGGGAAAATCTTGCAGAAAATTCTTGACGGTGACCTCTGCGTAAGCCCGGCGAATGGCCGTTTTAAGGCAATGCCTTACTCGCCCGCGATGCGCAGGGGCGGGTGGCTGCGGCCCTCCAGCCCGCGGAGGCGCTGCTCTTCCCGTGCCATATAGTCGCGCGTGAGCGGAACAGCGTCCTGCCGTTTCGCCAACTGGATCTGGAAGACCATCATGTTCTGCTCGCGGAAGGCCATTTCGGACGCGGCGAGATAAAACTCCCACATGCGCAGGAAACGCTCGTCGTAGATTCTCCGGATGTCCCCGGCATGGGCAAGGAAGCGCTCACGCCACGCCTTCAGGGTTTCAGCATAATGCAGGCGGAGAATTTCGATATCGGTGACCAGAAGACCGGACCGCTCGATGGCGGGCAGCACTTCCGACAAGGCCGGAATATAGCCGCCCGGGAAAATGTATTTGGCAATCCAGGGATTGGTGACATTCGGCCCTTCCGGGCGGCCGATGGAATGCAGCACCATCACGCCGTCATCGGACAGCAATTGCGCGGCCTTGCGGAAGAAGGCGTCGTAATAACCGACGCCGACATGCTCGAACATGCCGACCGAGACGATACGGTCGAACGGGCCTTCCGTGTCGCGGTAATCCTGCAGCAGAAACTTCGCGGAATTCGACAAGCGTTTTTCGTGGGCGCGGGCGGTTGCGCGTTTGAGCTGTTCCTCCGAGAGGGTAATGCCGGTGACCGCGGCGCGCAGATGTTCGGCCAGATACAGCGACAATCCACCCCAGCCGCATCCGATGTCGAGAACCTTCTGACCGGGTTCGACCAGCAGCTTGGCGGCGAGGTGCCGCTTCTTGGCAAGCTGGGCGTCGTCCAGCGATTGTTCGCTGGTCTCGAAGTAGGCGCAGCTATATTGCTGGTCCGCATCGAGGAACAACGAGTAGAGGCGACCGTCGAGATCGTAGTGATGGGCGACATTGCGGCGCGCGCGCCGGCGCCGGTTCAGTTGCGACAGCCGCCGCTTCACATACCGCATGACCCACTGCGGACGCGCGAAATAGGGCGGCTTGCCGCTGCGATCCTGAGCGAGAAGAATGTGAAGCAAGTCTGCGATCGAGCCTTGCTCGATCACCAGCCCGCCATCCATGTAGGCTTCTCCCAGCCGCAGTTCGGGATCGAGAAGAACCCGGTACATGGCCCGACGGGACGCAAAGCGCACGGCCACGGCCGGTCCGCTGCCGTCGCCGAACAGGTAAGAGTTTCCGCGGGCGCTGGTAATCCGCAGGTTGCCGCTGCGGATAAAGCGTGTCAGTGCTACTTGAAGCAACCGTTCCACCGGCCGCCTCCCTTGACGCTTGCCGTCCAAACAGACGGCGTTGCACTCCCGCTGGCCGCCAAGGATACAGCTTGCCGTAGCCAGCAGGCTCGCTAGAAAAAAGAATTGAACCGAGAACAGATTAGAACAAAGTCTGGCGGAACCGGCAATGAGGCAGATGACGTACGAAAAGGGGCCACATTCCTTGGTTACGCCCCCTGCAACGTCCCGCGTTATCGCTTCCGGCCCTTTTGCAGGCCGGGCATGTTCCAATCTCATGGGTCTGGAGAGCGTCCCGGTGCCGGGATTTCGACTGATTCAGTTTATTTTGATGATTACGGCCTTGGTCCTTCTGGGGATGCCGTTGGCGGATGCGCAACCGCGGTCCGCATCGGCGCCCCGGCAAGCGCCAGCCCTGCCGCAATCCGGCCACCAGACCGAAGCCATCGACCTCAATGAGGGAAAAACGCCCGCGCAGATGTTCTCGTCGGATTGCGCTGTGTGCCATCAGCGGCCGAACGGGCTGGCCAAGGGCAGGAATGCGGGGCAGCTCGCGACCTTCCTCCGCCAGCATTACACGACCGGGACGCAGCAGGCCGGGATGCTCGCCGCATTTCTGACCTCGGATGGCATGGACCGCGGAGCGCCTGCGCCCGCAGTGGCGCGCGATGCGCCGGACCGCCCGGGCACCAGCGGACCGGTTGTGCGTCCGCCGGCACCGATCGGGACCGCCCGACGGCCCGCCGACGGTGAGGACGCCGATAGCGGCGATGGCCGCCGCAAGCCGGCGGCAACCGAGGCCAGCCGGCCGGCCGACAGGGAAGGGCCGGCCTCCGCCCGCAAGCCGGCGCGCGAGGAGCGCAAGCCCGCCGAGCGGCAGCAGCCTGCGACAAGCGCGCGGAGCAAGCCCGCGGTCCCCGATATCAAGCAGAGCGAGGCGCCGACCGCGTCGGTGGCAGCGCCAGAAACGCCAGCGGCGGCCCAGGCACCGGCAGCGTCCCCTCCTGCCGAGGAGAAGCCCGCCGCGCCTCCGCCGCCCCCGGTTCCGGAAATCCGGATCTAGAACTAGGCGTTCTTCCTGGCTTCGTCGGCCGATTCCGACTCCTCCTCGGCTGGGGCAGCGGCTTCTTCGAAGAACTTTTCCGTCGCGATTTCCTCGGCCGGTTCCTCGCCCTCCTGACGGCGGACCGTCACGTCCTCGCCCCGGGCCAGGCGCTCGGCCTCCTCGGCGTTGCGGGCAACCGCAATGGTCACCGCCACGTCGATCTCGGGATGCAGGGCCACCTGCACTTTATGCTGGCCGATCGTCTTGATCGGGGCGTTCAGTGCGATCTGGCTGCGGTTCACCGCAATGCCGGATTCGGTGATCAGGGCGGCGAGGTCGCGGCCGGATACCGAGCCGTAAAGCTGGCCGGTGTCGGAAGCCTGCCGCAGTACGGTGAAGCTCTTGCCGTCGAGCTTGTCGGCAATCTTCTGCGCCTCGCTCTTTTCAGCAAGGTTGCGCGCTTCCAACTCCTTGCGCATGCCTTCGAAACGGGCCTTGTTCTCCTTGGTCGCGCGCAAGGCCTTGCCCTTCGGCAAGAGGAAATTGCGGGCGAAGCCGTCCTTCACGCGCACGGTCTCGCCCATCTGGCCGAGCTTGGCGACGCGTTCGAGCAAAATGACTTCCATGTTCTGGTCTCCTTTGTCGTGTTGTCCGAATTCAGTTGGAGTGATCCATCGGCGGCCTGCTTTTCCTGGCGAGGCGGCCGCGAATGTCGAAAGCCGTGTCGGCGAGACCGGCGAGTGTCATGAGCAGGATAGGCCAGAACAGCACCACCACGGCGACATAGCTGCCGGCCAGGATGAACCCGCGTGCTGCGGCGTCGCGCGTCAGCGCGTGCAGCACAGCAAAGCCGAGGATCGCGTATGCCATCAAGAGGCTCGCCGCGAGGATCGACCCGACCGTTCCGAGCAGGTTGGGCAGGAACGACACCGCAATGGCGATGGCGAGCAGGGCGGGGGTGAAGGCCGGAAACCGCATCTCCGGAATATCCGGCCAGGGGCGACGCAGATTGCCGGAGACTTTGACGATGCGGCCGGCGAGCCAGAGGTTGACCGTGTTGGTGATCGTTGCGACCACGGCGGCAGCCAGGGGAATGATCGCGGCCAGAAGGTCGACCACCTTCTTGGAGTCGATGCTGCGGATTTCCGCGGGGATGTCTGCCGGCGATTGGGTCTTGAGCACGCGTTCAAAGGAGGCCCGCAATCCGGCCCGGAACGTTTCCTCGTCGAGCCCGAATGTCGGGATTGCCGCGATCACGGTGAGGGCGCTGACAATCGCCGCCCAGACCACCAGCCGGCCGGCGGGATACCATTCCATGGTTTCGGGATTGTCCGGCGCCCGGCGCGCCAGCAGGCCGAGATAGCCGAGCCACCAGGCCGGCAGGCCGACACCGACCAGGAATGCAACGATGAAGAAGGGGCCGAAGACGGACGACAGGCCGAGTGCCGCCACGACGGCCGCGAACAGGCCGGACCAATGACTCCAGCCGAGCGCCGCGATCATGATCGGCAGCGGTGCTAGATAGAACAGCAGGATTGAAAGAACCGAACCGGACGCCACCGAGGCAAACAGGAGCGCAGAGGCCGCGCCCGCACCCAGTCCGATCAGGAGTATCTGCATCATCGCAAGCTGTCCCGCTTCGCAGCGGTTAGAGGCGGATCAGAGTCCGCCCCAACCATCGGCGCGCGGACAATCCGCGCGCCTCGCTCTTTTCAGTCTTAACGGATCACGTAGGGCAGAAGGCCCAGGAAGCGGGCGCGCTTGATCGCCTGGGCGAGTTCACGCTGCTTCTTGGTCGAGACCGCTGTGATGCGGCTCGGCACGATCTTGCCGCGCTCCGACACATAACGCTGCAGGAGCTTCACGTCCTTGTAGTCGATCTTCGGCGCGTTCGAGCCCGAGAACGGGCAGGTCTTGCGTCGACGAAAGAAAGGACGGCGTCCGCCGCCACCACCGCCACCACCGAATGCCATGGCTTATTCCTCCGTCACTTCTGCGTCGTCGCCGTCGCGCGGGGCGCGATCGTCGCGATCCCGGCGCGGGCGATCGCCGCGATCAAACCGGCCACCGCCGCCGAAGCCGCGATCCCCAAATCCGCGCTCGCCGCGCTCTTCGCGATCGGCCTTGCGCATCATCACCGACGGGCCTTCTTCCAGCTCGTCCACGCGCACCGTCATGAAGCGCAGTACGTCTTCGTTCAGGCGCTCCTGACGCTCGATCTCATTGATCGCAGCCGGCGGGGCGTCGACGTTCAGAAATGTGAAATGGGCCTTGCGGTTCTTGCGGATGCGGAACGACAGGGACTTCACGCCCCAATACTCGTTCTTGGTCACCTTTCCGCCGAGACCTTCGATGACGCCCTGAAACTGCTTGGTCAGGTCCTCGACCTGCTGCGCGCTGGCGTCCTGGCGCGCGAGAAACACGTGCTCGTATAGCGGCATGAATGCCTTTCCTCTGTTGCATCGCTCTCCCGGCGCAAAGCCCAACGAGACCTTCGGAAAGGCTCGATGCTCTGATGGCGGGGACACGGGACGACGGACCGAATGGCCCTGCCGGCGCCCGAGGGCGACGGCCGTCCGTTCAGCCCCCGGCCGGGACGAGCGGAAGTGGGGGTTATAGGGGGTTTTGGGGGGAAGGCAAGGCGGAAAGGGCCGATTGGCTTGACACATCCCACCTCGCGGTGTCTCTCCGCCCCGGTTTTAGGCAATCCAGACGGGGCCCGGGGCGAGATGGCAGCAGCGTTGGTATTTCCGGGGCAGGGAAGCCAGGCCTTGGGTATGGGCAAGGCCCTCGCCGAGGCCTTTGCGCCCGCCAAAGCCGTCTTTGACGAAGTCGATGCGGCCCTGGGCGAGAAGCTGTCCACAATCATGTGGGACGGCCCGGCCGACAAACTGACCCTGACCGAAAACGCCCAGCCGGCCCTGATGGCGGTCTCGGTTGCGGTGACCCGGGTGCTGCAAGCCGAAGCCGGCCTCGATCTCATGAGGGATGTCGCCTTCGTCGCCGGACACTCGCTGGGTGAATATTCGGCGCTTGCCGCCGCCGGCGCCTTCAGCGTCAGCGATGCGGCGCGCCTGCTGCGGACGCGCGGCAATGCCATGCAGAAGGCGGTGCCGGTGGGCGAGGGCGCGATGGCGGCGCTGATCGGGCTGTCGTTCGAGGAGGCTGCCGCAGCGGCGGCGGAAGGTGCGCAAGGCCAGGTCTGCCAGGCCGCCAACGACAATGGCGGCGGACAGGTTGTGATTTCCGGAAACAAGGCGGCAGTCGAACGCGCCTGCGAGATTGCGAAATCCAAGGGTGCGAAACGCGCGATGCTCCTGCCCGTGTCGGCGCCGTTCCATTGCGCGCTGATGCAGCCGGCGGCCGATGTGATGGCCGAGGCACTCGCCAAAGTGACCGTGCGTGCCCCCGCCGTCCCGGTCGTCGCCAATGTGCTGGCGAAGCCGCTGAGCGATCCGCGGGAGATCGTGCGCGCTCTGGTCGAACAGGTGACGGGCACCGTGCGCTGGCGGGAATGCGTCGAGTACATGGCGGGGCGCGGCGTCACGCAATTCTACGAGATCGGCGCCGGCAAGGTGCTGACCGGGCTGGTCAAGCGAATTGCCGAAGGGGCGACTGGTACTGCGGTTGGCACCCCCGAAGACATCGCGGCCTTCAAGGCGTCGCGCGGCTGATCTTTTTTGTTTTTGTTGCGCTTTCTAGAGGAGAATCGGTCCCCCCTTTTCGAAGCGCTCCGAGGAAGGATTTTCAAATGTTCGAGCTCACAGGAAAAACGGCGCTGGTCACCGGCGCAACAGGTGGCATCGGCGGCGCGATTGCACGCGCGCTGCACAAGCAGGGCGCGATGGTCGCCATCTCGGGCACCCGGCGCGAGGCGCTCGACCAGCTTGCCGGCGAACTGAAAGAGCGCGTGCACGTGCTGCCCTGCAACCTCGCTGACAAGGAGCAGGTCGAGGCACTGGTGCCGCAAGCCGAAGAGAAAATGGAGAAGCTCGACATCCTGGTCGCCAATGCCGGCATCACCAAGGACAATCTGTTCGTGCAGTTGCGCGACGAGGACTGGGACAGCGTGATCGACATCAACCTGACCTCGACCTTCCGCCTCTCGCGCGCGGCCATGAAAACGATGATGCGCCGCCGGCATGGGCGCATCATCGGCATCACCTCGGTGGTCGGCGTGACCGGCAATCCGGGGCAAGGCAACTACACCGCCGCCAAGGCCGGCATGATCGGCATGATGAAATCGATCGCCAAGGAATATGCGCGCCGCGGTGTGACCGCCAATTGCGTGGCGCCGGGCTTCATTGCGACGGCGATGACCGACAAGCTCAACGACAAGCAGCGCGAGGCCATCCTGCAGATGGTCCCCGCCAATCGCCTGGGAACGCCCGACGATGTGGCGGCGGCGGTGGTCTATCTGGCCTCCGACGAGGCGGCCTATGTGACCGGCCAGACGCTGCATGTGAACGGCGGAATGGCCATGATCTGACCCCGGAAAGGTCAGTGGTTTGAAGTGGTTAACAGGAACATCCGCCTGCTGGTCAACGGTTTTGAAGTATGATACCGAACGCTCGGCTGGGCCGGGGGGCGCTCAGGTTCTGCGGACATCACGACCGTCCGGGATCGGGGACACGCCGCCGTCAATACGGGCTTGTGCGATACGACTTGCTTGTGCGAATTGGTTTAGCCATGCCACGACGGTTTCGATCGCAGCGCCGATCGGACCCCATCACTAAAAGCAGAGGTTCGAACGATGAGTGATATTGCCGAGCGGGTGAAGAAGATTGTCGTGGAGCATCTCGGAGTCGAACCTGACAAGGTGACCGAGCAGGCGAGCTTCATCGACGATCTCGGGGCCGACTCTCTCGACACCGTCGAGCTGGTCATGGCTTTCGAAGAGGAATTCGGCTGCGAGATCCCTGACGACGCCGCCGAGACCATTCTTACCGTCGGCGACGCCGTCAAGTTCCTCGAGAAGAACGCCAAGAGCTGAGAGCGCCGTAAGGCCCTAAAAATCTGGTTTGAGCGCACGGGCCTTTGCGGCGCCGTGCATCGCCGGGGGCGAACGTCTCGCCTGGCCGGGGAGCTGAAATATGAGACGTGTTGTCGTCACAGGTTTGGGAATGGTGACGCCGCTCGGCTGCGGCGTCGACACCACCTGGCAGCGTATCCTTCAGGGCCAGAGTGGCGCGCGCAAAATCGAGAAATTCGACGTCTCCGATCTGCCCTGCAAGATCGCCTGCCAGGTTCCGCGCGGTGACGGCAGCGACGGCACCTTCAATCCCGACCAGTGGATGGAACCAAAAGAGCAGCGCAAGGTCGACGACTTCATCATCTATGCGATGAGCGCGGCGCGGCAGGCTCTTCAGGACGCCAACTGGAATCCCACGACGGACGAGGATCAATTCGCCACCGGCGTGATGATTGGTTCCGGCATCGGTGGTGTCGGCGGCATCGCGGAGGGCGCCATCCTGGTCAAGGAACGCGGGCCGCGCCGTCTGTCGCCGTTCTTCATCCCCGGCCGCATCATCAATCTGGCGTCCGGCTATGTGTCGATCGAATTCGGACTCAAGGGCCCGAACTCGGCGGTCGTCACCGCCTGCTCCACGGGCTCGCACGCCATCGGCGATGCGGGACGAATGATCGCGCTCGGCGACGCCGACGTGATGGTCGCAGGCGGCGCGGAATCGCCGATCGACAAGCTGTCGCTGGCCGGCTTCGCGGCCTGCAAGGCGTTGTCCACATCTTTCAACGACGAACCAACGCGGGCGTCACGTCCTTACGACAAGGACAGGGACGGTTTTGTGATGGGTGAGGGTGCTGGTGCGGTAGTGCTCGAGGAATATGAGCATGCGAAGAAGCGCGGCGCGAAGATTTATGCCGAACTGATCGGCTATGGCATGTCGGGCGATGCTTTTCACATCACGGCGCCCACGCCAGATGGCAATGGGGCATTCCGTTGCATGAACGCAGCCATTAAGCGCGCCGGAATCTCGGCCGGTGATATCGACTACATCAATGCGCACGGCACCTCGACTATGGCCGATACCATCGAGCTCGCCGCCGTGGAGCGAGTGGTCGGCAACGCTGCCGGCAAGATTTCGATGTCGTCGACCAAGTCGGAGATCGGCCACCTGCTCGGTGCCGCTGGCGCGGTGGAGGCGATCTTTTCTGTGCTGGCGATTCGCGACCAGGTGGTTCCGCCGACCATCAATCTCGACAACCCGTCGGTCGAAACCCCGATCGATCTCGTTCCACACCAGGCGCGCAAGCGCGAGGTGGAGGTGGTTTTGTCCAATTCCTTCGGATTCGGCGGCACCAACGCCTCGCTGATCTTCCGCGCCGTGCATTGAGGTTCTGCGCGCGGGAGTTGCAGGATGCCGCTGTGGCAGTCGTCGCGGTTCCGCCACAACCGCGCCCTATCAGCCTATTAATTCTTATGACGAATCTGTCCGAAGCCGGCGCATCTGGACACCAGCCTTGGATGACGCCTAATGATGGGTAAGGGAGACTCCGCGAGCCTCGGTTTCAGGGCTCGCGGTGAGACGGCATAGACGCTTTGACGTTTTCACGCGAGACGAAATTTCATCCGCCAGCAATCGGTGGCCTGACGCCTGATGGACCAGAACAGGATTACGCCTCCACGCTCGCCGCGCACGGCGCTGGAACCGGAACGGGTGTCGCTGCCCCCGCAACGCTCGCGCGGCGCGCGGCATCCGCTCGTGGTCATTGGCAATGCGATCTTCACGCTGGTGCTGCTGACCGCGGTGGTGCTTGGCGGCATCGTGTTCTGGGGCAAGCAGCGTTTCGAGGCGCCGGGGCCTCTGGCGCAGGACAAGATCGTCAACATCCCGCGCGGGGGCGTGCGCGACATCGCAGAGCTGTTGCAGCGCGAGGGCGTAATCGATCAGCCCTGGGTGTTCGTCGGCGGCGCGCTGGCGCTGAAGGCGCGGGGCGAGGACCTGAAATTCGGCGAATATCAGTTCGCCAAGAATGCCAGCATGCGCGATGTGGCCGAGACCATCATCGAGGGCAAGGTGGTGCAGCACCTGTTCACGATCCCCGAGGGTCTGACCTCGGAACAGATCGTGGCGCGGCTGCTCGAGAACGAGGCGATGAGCGGCAACATCCGCGAGGTGCCGCGCGAGGGCACACTGCTGCCGGAGGGCTATCGTTTTACCCGCGGCACGCCGCGCGAGGAGATGATCAAGCGCATGCAGCAGGCGCAGCGCCGCGTGGTGCAGGAGGCGTTCGAGCGCCGCATGCCCGATCTGCCCATCCGCACCCCGGAACAGCTCGTCACGCTGGCCTCGATCGTGGAGAAGGAAACCGGCAAGCCGGAAGAGCGCACGCGGGTCGCCGCGGTCTTCGTCAACCGGCTCAAGCAGAAGATGCGCCTGCAATCCGATCCGACCATCATCTACGGTCTGGTCGGCGGCAAGGGCTCGCTCGGCCGGCCGATCATGAAGAGCGAGATCGAGCAGCCGACGCCCTACAACACCTACGTCATCGAGGGCCTGCCGCCAGGACCGATCGCCAATCCGGGGCGTTCATCGATCGAGGCCGCCGCCAATCCCGCGCGCACCAAGGAATTGTTCTTCGTCGCCGACGGCACCGGCGGGCACGCCTTCTCGGAGACCTACGACCAGCATCTCAAACATGTCGCCAGATTGCGGGCGATCGAGCGGGGCGAGACCCCGTCACCCGCCGCGCCAGCGCCCGCTGCTTTGCCAGCCCCTGCCGCCACAGCTCCGGCCACGCCGCCGGCGCAGCAGCCGCGCGCCGTCACGCCGCGGCCGGTGCCGGCACCGGGGACGGGGGCGGCGCGCTCCGGCCAGAACGCGCCCAAGCCCCAATAGCGCACCTCCGCGCCGTCTTGTGAGGCGGGGTGGCGGCGATTAAGGTCTGCCCGCGTTTCCGATTCCATTTCCGTTCCAGCGAGAAACCCGCCGATGGTGCTGTCGAGCATGACCGGATTCGCTCGCAGCCACGGCGCGAGCGGCACCTATGTCTGGTCCTGGGAAATCAAATCCGTCAACGCCAAGGGCCTGGACCTGCGCTTCCGCCTGCCGCCCGGTTTCGACGCGGTCGAAGTCGCCGCGCGCGCTCGCGCCGCGGAGCGGCTGTCGCGGGGCAATGTCTACGTCAGTTTGGCGGTGAGCCGTGAAGGCGTGGTGCCGGTGGTCAAGGTGAACGAACCGGTGCTCGCTGCCTTGCTTTCTGCGATCACCAGTCTGTCCGGCAGGGTGGATGCCGAGAAGCCGCGACTCGACGGCGTGCTCGGCCTCAAGGGCGTGATCGAGGTGATCGAGCAAGAGGATACAGAAGAGGTTCGGGCGGCGGCCGAGACCGCCATGATCGACACCTTCGCGCAGGCGCTCGCGGGTCTTGCCGAAATGCGCCGGCACGAGGGCGAAGCGATCGGCAAGCTGCTGACGGCGCGGCTCGATGAAATGGCGGTGTTGTCGTCGCGGGCCGAAGCAGTGCCGGGCCGTCAGCCCGAGGCGATCAGAAGACGGCTGGCGGAACAGGTCGCGGCCTTGCTCGAGCAATCGAGCCGCTTCGACGCCGACCGACTGCACCAGGAGGCGATCCTGCTCGCCACCAAGGCCGACATCCGCGAGGAACTGGACCGCCTCGCGGCGCATATCGCGCAGGCGCGCAAGCTGCTCGCCGGCGGCGGCGCCATCGGACGAAAGCTCGATTTCCTTTCGCAAGAGCTCAACCGCGAGACCAACACGCTCTGCGCGAAATCGAACGACGTCGAGCTAACCAATATCGGGCTCGAACTGAAAAGCGTGGTCGAGCAATTCCGCGAGCAGGTTCAGAATCTCGAATGATCGAAAATATCGACATCGCCCGCCGCGGGATCATGCTGATCGTGTCGTCGCCGTCGGGCGCCGGCAAGACGACTCTGACGCGCAATCTCCTCGAACAGGAGGAGAACGTCTCACTGTCGATTTCGGTGACGACGCGCGATCGGCGTCCGAGCGAAATCGAAGGCGTGCATTACCATTTCATCTCCAAGCGCCAGTTCGAGATCATGCGCGAGGGCGGCGAATTGCTGGAATGGGCCGAGGTGCATGGCAACTTCTACGGCACGCCGCGCGAGCCGGTCGAGCGTGCGCTGGAGGAAGGACGGGATATTCTGTTCGACATCGACTGGCAGGGCACGCAGCAGCTTTATGAGCGCATGCGATCCGACGTGGTCAGCGTCTTCGTGCTGCCGCCGACGGCAGAGGAGCTCAAGGCGCGACTGGAGCGGCGGGCGGAGGACAGCGCCGACATCATCGCGCGCCGCCTGAAAAACGCCGCCGAGGAAATCCCGCACTGGGGCGAATACGATTATGTTCTGGTCAACCGCGATCTCGACAAGAGCTTCGCGCGTCTGCGCGGGATCCTTACCGCAGAGCGCCTGAAACGGGTGCAGAAGGCCGACATCCAGGATTTTGTCGATAAGTTACTGCTGGATTTGAGGAAATTAACGCCCTAGCGTTGCCGCCGCTTCAAGCGGGTTGCGAATCGCTTCACCTGACATCGGAAGCGCTTCAGACGCCGCTTTCAGGATTGAGCGCAATGCGGCCCACGACCTGGCCTTTGCGTAACTCATCAAGCGATTTCTGAGCGTCGCGCAGCGGCCGTTCCACAATCGGAGGAGACTGGATTCGTCCCTCGCGGGCAAGCGCCATGAGCTCCTCGGCTTCCGCCAGCGTGCCGGTGATGATGCCTTCGATGCCGATACCCTTCAGCGCGAACATGGCGGCCGGCAGCGAGAAATTCCCGCCGAGCAGGCCTGTTACCACCAGCTTGCCTCCGCGCGCCAGCAGCGATGTGGCGAAGGCGAGCGATTGTTCGACGCCGACGAAGTCGACGATTGCGGGGAAGCCGCCTCCCGTGTCTTTCATCAATGTCTTGCGGGTTGCGGGATCGGCGGGATCACAGGCTGCGCGCGCGCCGGCCTTCAGCGCAGCCTCGCGTTTGGCCGGGTCGATATCGGCGACAAGCGGTGCGTCGTCGAACATGACGCGCGCCAGCGCCAGCCCCATCATGCCGACGCCGCCCATGCCGACCAGCAGCAATGGACCGCGTTTCGTGCGGTCCGCGATCCGCTTGAGCGCCGCATAGGCGGTGAGACCAGAGCACATCAGCGCGCCCGCGAAGGCGGGTGGCAGCGGCGCATAATCGAGCAGGTAGCGCGGATGCGGGATGAGCACATGCGTCGCGTATCCGCCGTCGGCATAGATGCCGAGATGGCGCGGCGCGGAACAGAGATTTTCCTCGCCCGCTCGGCAGGCGCCGCACGCGCCGCAGCCGATCCAGGGATAGATCGCAACGGCGCGGCCTGTGGTCACTCCCGCGTCGGGTCCGGTAGCTTCGATCACGCCCGCAATTTCGTGGCCGAGGGTGAAGGGCAGCTTGCGGCCGGCGGTGACATCGAGCTTCTTGTCGCCGGCGAGCAGGAAATAGCCGTCCTGCATGTGGAGGTCGGAATGGCAGACTCCACAGCGGCTCACCCGCACCAAGACTTCCGAGCCTTGCGGCGTCGGACAATCGACAACGGTTTCGCACAGAGGTGCCGCATAGGCGGTGAGCGATTGCCGGATGAGTTTGGTCATGACTTTACCCTAGCCGAAAACGCGCGGCCCAGCCGCACAAAACCTGCAATGTCAACGTTCTCGGCGCGCTCCGTGGCCGCGATGCCGGCGTCGGCGAGCAACGGCAGCGGATCGAGGCCCAGCGATTTCAGACTTTGACGCAGCATCTTGCGACGCTGGCCGAAGGCGGCCTCGGTGACCTTTTCGAGTGCGGCCCGCTCGCAAGGCAGTGGCTGGGCTTTCGGGATCAGTTCGACCACAGAGGACGTCACCTTGGGCGGCGGCACGAAGGCGCTGGGCGCAATGTCGAACAGGATTTTTGCATCTGTGCGCCATTGCGCGAGCACCGACAGGCGGCCATAGCTTTTCGAGCCGGGTTCGGCGATCAGCCGCTCGGCGACCTCGCGCTGGAACATTAGAACCAGCCGGTCGTAGAAGGGCGGCCAGGGTTCCGCGGTCAGCCAGCCCACCAGCAGCACGGTGCCGATATTGTAGGGGAGATTGGCCACGATACGCGCCGGTTCGCCTGCAAGATGCGGTGCCGGATCGAAGGTCAGCGCGTCGGCCTCAAAAATTTGCAGTCGCCCCGGATAGCGCATGGCAATCTCTTGCAGCGCGGCAATGGCGCGATGGTCGCGCTCGATGGCAATGACCTGCCCGGCACCCGCCGCCAGCAGGGCACGGGTCAGCCCGCCCGGACCCGGGCCGACCTCGACGACCGTAACCCCCTCGAGAGGGCCGGCCGCGCGGGCGATCCGCGCCGTCAGATTGAGATCGAGCAGGAAGTTCTGGCCGAGCGATTTCTTCGCGATGAGCTCATGTTTGCGGATCACCTCCCGCAGCGGCGGCAGATCGTCGATCGCGCTCATCGCGCCCCGGACGGCACGGAATTGGATGCCAGGCGCGCTGCCAGCCGCAACGCCGCGGCCAGGCTGTCCGGATTGGCCCAGCCTGTGCCGGCAATATCGAAAGCGGTGCCGTGATCCGGCGACGTGCGGATGAAGGGCAGGCCCAGCGTGACATTGACGCCATGGTCGAAGGCCAGCGTCTTGATCGGGATCAGCGCTTGATCGTGATACATGCACAACGCGACATCGTAGGTCGCGCGCGCGCCTGCGTGAAACAAGGTGTCGGCCGAGAGCGGGCCGCGCGCTTCGATGCCCTCCGCTTTCAGTCGTTCCACGGCTGGCCGGACGATCAGATCGTCTTCGCGTCCCAGCGTCCCGCCTTCGCCGGCATGCGGATTGAGCCCGGCGACGGCCAGACGAGGCCGCAGGATGGCAAAACGGGAGGCGAGATCGCGCGCAACGATGCGTCCTGTCTCGACAATCAGGTCCTGAGTCAGTTTCTCCGGCACATCCTTGATCGGGATATGGATGGTGACTGGCACGACCGCAAGAATGTCGCTCCAGAGCATCATGACCGGATGCGCATGCGCGCCATTCATCTCCTGTGCAAGCCGGGCGAGATATTCCGTATGCCCGGGATCGGTGAATCCCGCTGCGTAGAGAACTGCTTTTGCGATCGGGTTGGTGACGATCGCGGCGGCACGCCCGCGCATGACGTCATCGGCGGCGCGGCGTATGGCGGCAATGACCGCGGGTGCACTCGATGTGTCAGGCTTCCCCGGAGGAGCGGTGATCGGACGTTCGAGCGCGACGACCGGGAGTGCGCTCTCGAACAGCGTGGAGGCTCGTTCGGGCTCTGCGGCTTGCATCGGAATTTGCAGACCGAGCAGGGCGGCGCGTTCGGAGAGATATGTCGGATCGCCCACAATGTAGAAGGCGGGAATGCCGAGTTCGTGCCGCCGCTGCCAGCAAAGCAGCGCAATGTCGGGACCAATGCCTGCCGGTTCGCCCATGGTCAGCGCCAGCGGCAGCTGCGGCGGGGGAGCGGGCGGATACGCGGAGGGCTGGCGCATCCCGAAGGGCTACCGGTATTCAATCATGGCGCCGGCACGGAGTTCCTTGAGGTAGCTCTTGCCTTGTGCCTGAAATCGCTCCGAGAACATCTCGTCGCGGACCTGGCGTTTGCTCGGCGTTTCCGACGCGGTCTCCTTGCGCTCGCAGACAGCGAACATCTCGATGCCGGAATTGGTCACTTCGGGCGGCGTCAGCCTGCCGATTTCGATCTTGTTCAGGCTCTCGCGCAATTGCGGTGACAGATCTGCGGAGTTGCGGCGGATCGGCTCGCGCACGGCGACGTCGCGCAGCGCCCGCGCGAACGGAACGCCGCTGCTGCAATCCTGAAAGCGGGCTCGAAGCGCCTCCGCCTCCTTCTTCCGCGCTTCGACAACAGTGGCCGCAGAGCCGCGCGGGACGACGAGAACAACGGGACGCAGCAGATACTCGTGTCCGATGTCCTTGGCTTCGGGTTTCTTTTCCAGCGCTTCGAAGATGTCCTTTTCACCCACTTGCAGGCGAGACGCGAATTTGCCGCGCACGATCTGGCCCCAGACGATGTCCGCGCGGAGTTTCGCCTTCAGCGTATTCGGATTTAGGCCGCCGGATTCCAGCCCCTTGGCAAAGGCTTCCGGTGTGGTGCGCGAGGAGCGCGCAATATTGGCAAAGGCATTGTCGACTTCGGAATCGGAGGCGGTCACGCCATAGCGTTTGCCGACCTGGATTTTCAGCTTGTCGCCGATCAGTTCCTCAATGACCTCCTGACGCGCTGGCTGCTTGCGGGTCGATATCTGGAGCAGGCGGCTGCGCTGTTCGATGTCGTAATGCGTGATCGGATCGCCGTTCACGAGCAGGGCCACCTGCGCCGTTGCCGGCGCAGCGAGCAGAAGCACTGCGAGGGCCGTGGCCGCAATGGCGGAGCCGCATTTCAAGACGCGGTGCGAAGCAAACATTATCCCGTCATCCAGTCTGTATTTCACGGTCACCTGTGGTCCGATTCCTCATTCGCAGACATCCGCCCGCAGACCAGGCCGGGATTGCATGCCGTGGCGGGGCGTCAGGCTGAGCCGTCAGAGGCCGCCGGGCAGGCCGCTGACACCGGTCGAGAAGGCGGTCTCGCCCAGCGTGCGCAGGCTCAGTTGCAGCATGACCCGATGGTCGGCCGTCGGATTGCCGCTGTACGAATAACTGGTGATGTAATTCAGACCCAAGATAAGGCAATCGTCAACGTAGCCGACGCCGATACGCGTCTGGTCGAACTTCTCCGCATCGATGTCGTAGCGGGCCGCGGTCTGCAGCACCCAGTTCTGGGTCAATTTCATGGATACACCGCCGAGAATGCCTTCGCGGCGGCTCAGGAAGCCGAGCAGGGGCTGGGCGTCGTAGTTGCCGTACAGCGCCGACACCGACCAGCGATCATAATTGGCGCGGCCTTCGACTTCGAAGCGCCGGAGCGCGAAGGAGTCCTCGTCGAAACGATAGCGCGTGCTGAGCGAATAGATGCGGTCCGGCTGATAAGAGAGGCGGGCGACATAATCCGAGCGCCGCGTCTCAAGACCGCTGTCCAGACCCGTATTCGTGGTGTCGCCGATGGCGAACGAGTTGGTGCCGAACAGCTGGTAGGACTGGCCGAACAGGGCGTTGATGAACCCACCCTGATTGAATTGCATCGTATATTGCACGCCGTAATTGGCGCGGCCGCCGCCTTCGACGCGATCCCAGCCGGAGAACTTGTCGACCCGGAACAGGTTGCTGTCGTCAAACAGCAGCGTCTGCGAATCTTCGTTCGGCAGGCGGCGGTTGAGCGGCTCATCCGGGCGCACAATGATTTGCGCAATCGGCTCGACGGTGTGCGTGCCCCAGGACTGAGCGCTGATGAACGGATAGCGATATTCGAGGCCGGCCGCCGGCATCGTACGAACGAGATTGGATTCGCCGGTATCGATGAAATTCGAAACGCCCGCTTCCGGTCTGACATCCATCGACGCGGCGTCTGCCCGCAGGGACACGAACGGCGTAAAGACCTGACCCCACGGGTCGGTGATCGTGCGCTTCCAGTTCGCCTCCGCCGAGAAGCGGCTGTACGTGCCCGCGATGCCGCGCAGCAGACAGTTGTTGATGTTCTTCTGGGCCGGGTCCGCCGAAGTGGGGCCGCAGAGGCCGCTGTTCGAGGCGGAGAGGGTGATCGGGTCGAACGATGCGTTCTGGCGCGTCAGGCTGGTGAAGTTGGTCTTGAAGCTCAGCTCGCCGCCCAGAATGGGCTGCCCGACCGTGTAGAAATAATCCATCACCGGATGGACGACCGGCAGTTCGCTCTGGCGATCGGCTTCGGAGAAGCCGTAATAGTGGATCGCGCGCATGTCGAAATAGGATCGGTTGCCGGCGCCGGTCAGGTAGGCCTGCGACACGCCCGCGTCGGTTCCGGTCTTGAACGGATCGCGATTGGTGCTGCGCATCGTCGTCAGATTGTAGTCCTGGAAGAACGTCTTGTCGGAAATCAGCAGCGCGTCCCAGCCCCAGACCCAGCGCTGATTAAGGGCGAACTGGCCGCTGGATTCGACAGCGCCGCGCCAATCGCGGTTGCCCGGCGTCGGCGTGCCATCGCCGTGCACGAAATAATCCTTGTCGAGCTGGCGAATGCCGGCGGCGCGGATGGCGTAGGCACCGTTCATCAGCCGGTGCCGGAACTCCGCCTGCATCAGCGGCCCCTGCTTGGTCGTGATCGTCGGCACCAGGGTCACGTCATAATTCGGCGCCAGCGCCCAGAAATAGGGTGCCTGGACCGAGAAGCCGGTCTTGGAATCGGTACCGAAGGTCGGCATCAACCAGCCGCTCTTGCGCTTCACCGTCGGATCGGGCGCAGACAGGAACGGGAAATAGGCGACGGGCTTGCCGAAGAATTCGAGCTGGGCCTGCTCGAAATAGATCATCTTCTCGCCTTCGTCGTGGATGATGCGCGCGGCCTTGACCTGCCAGAGCGGCGGCTTCTTCGGGTCCTCCTTGCAGGCTTCGCAGGCGGTGTAGACGCCGCTTTGCAGGACGGTGTAGTTGCCGCTGGAGCGGTCGGCGCGGGCGGCGGCGAAACGGGTCGCATCGGGCGTCTCCAGCCGCAGCGAATCGACGAAACCGTCGCGGTAATCGTCGTTCAGCTCCAGGATGTCGCCATAGGTGATGTTGCCCCCGGCCTCGGTGAGGCGGACATTGCCTTCCGCGCGCAGCCGCTTGGTCTTCTGGTTGTAGATGACCTTGTCGGCCTCGACGGTCGAGCCGGCGTAGTAGATCTGCACATTGCCGATGGCGGAGACCCGCTCATTGACGTGGTCGTACTGGACCTCGCGCGCTTGCACGAGCATCTGCTTGTCGCCCTGCGGCGCCGTCGGCTTGCCGACGGTCGATTTCTTCGCAGGCTTGGGGCGCTGCTCGAACTGGAAGAAGTTGGTTTGCGCGAACGCCGACCCGTTCGCCAGCGCGAGGACTGACGCGATAATGGCGACGCAGATGTAGCCCGTGCGGGACCGGCCAGCCGACCGCGAAGCCGGACGAGCGGTGGTCGATGCGGCCATCACCCGTCCTCCTGATACAATAACACCAAGAACCCCGTTAGTCCGCCGATGAAGACGGGTGCCCAAGCCGCCACCACAGGGGACAGCAATTCAGCCTTGCTCATGTCCTCGGTGACTTTCGACAGAACATAAAGCAGAAAGCCCGACAAAATGCCACCCAGCACCATGGTCTGGACGCCGCCCATGCGGAAGAACCGCAGGCTGAAAGAGGCCGCAAGCATGACCATTGCGGCCAATAAAAACGGGCGCGACAGCAGCTTCTGGTATTGGAGGCGGTAGGCGGCCGAGCTCAGGCCCGCATTTTCCGCGGTGGCGATGTAATCGGGCAACTCCCAGAACGGCAGAGTTTCGGCGGTCGCGAAGCTCTCCCGCACCTGTTCGGGGGAGAGATTCGTTTTCAGCGAATAGCTGGTGAAGTCCTGGGGCGCGGCGTTGGTGGGATAGACCTTGGCGTCTGCCAGCACCCAGGCACCGTCCCGCAGCACCGCGCTCTTGGCCTCGATCCGGTCCCGATATTGCCCGTTATGGTCGAAAGTGAATACCGTTACACCTGTTAGCTGCAGCCCTTGGCCGAGGGAGGAGCGGGCATTGATGATCGACTGGCCGTCGGGGCTGCGCTGGCGCACCCAGAAGCCCGTCTCCTGCATCCCGAACTCGCGCTTTCCGAAAATCTCGGCCTCGTAGACTTTGGACTGCTCGAGCATGTAGGCGGCGACCGGATTGTAGACGGCGGTCGCCAGCGCGCCGAGCACCAGAGCGACGGCAATGGCCGGCGCCACGAATTGCCAGGCCGACATGCCGGCCGCGCGCGCGATCACGAGCTCGTTGCGGCGCGAGAGGTTGAGATAGCAGGACATGGCGCCAACCAGCACGCAGAACGGCATGATGCGCTCGGTCACCATCGGGACGCGGAACAGCGAGGTCTTGAACACCAGCATCGCGGTGACATGCGCGTGCCCCGAGGTGCGGCGCATCAGCTCGACCGAATCGAGCAAGGCGACAAGGCCGAGCACGCCGGCAAAGACGGCGACCGCCGCCAGCAGGAAGCGCATGCCGAAATAGCGCCAGAGGGTGAGGGCGAGCCGCATCGTCATCCCTCAGGTTGCCGCCGCGGTGCGGCGCGCGAAACGCTGGCCGATCGCATTCAAAGCGTTGGTCATGTAGACGGGCGGCTCGATGATGAGGCCGCGGTCGATGGCATAGAGGCCGAACGCCATCGCGGCGGCCAGCGCCGCATATTGCACATAGGGTGCCAGCGGATAATTGACCGACAGCACGATCACGACGAAGCCGAGCAGCCGCAAGCCGGCGACAACCGAAATAGCGCCTACCAGCGACATGGCGCGGCTTTGGCGAGTGGTCCGCGGCGCTCCGAGATAGGCGTAGGTCAGTGTGACGAACACGATCGGATAGAGCGGCGCCAAAAGGCGGTCATGGATTTCCGCGCGTATCTGCGGCCATTGCAGCTTGATTAGGTCGTCTTCCGAGGGCCAGAACAATTCCCAGATGAAGCGGTCGCGCGACGACGAACGGCTGGTCTGCGTGCTTGCCGGCGCCTGCGACAGATCGAGCGCGTAGCGGTCATACAGTACGATGGCCGGATCGCGTTCTTTGCCCGGCTCGCGCTCGGCCAGATCCATGCGCTGCACGCTGCCGTTTTCCAGAACGAGGAACGTGCCGCGCTCGTCTTTCAGGATCGTGCCTTGTTCGGCGAGGAAGGTCGACCGCTCCTTCGGATTGCGGCGGTCGTCGACGAGGATGCCGAGCAGCACGCCATTCGCCTGCCGTTCCCGGATGTGGAAGGTGAGGCCGCGCTCGAAGGCGTTGAAGCGGCCGGGCTGCACGATGTTGGTGACGAGATCGGCGCGCACTTCGTTGGCCCAGGAATGCAGCGTCTTGAGGCCAAGCGGGCCGAGCCAGGCTCCGATGATTGCGACAATCGCTGCCACTATCATCGCCATGATGAAAAACGGTCGGAACATCACCCAGGGCGACATGCCGGAGGCATTCATCACGATCAATTCGGAATCGTTCGACAGCTTGCCGAGCACATGCACGATCGCGATCATCAGTGCGATCGGCGCGATCACGAGAATCAGCATCGGGATGATGAGACCGGTGATGCCGAGAAAGACCAGAATGGTCTGGCCGCGTCCCGTCATCAGATCGATGTCGCGCAAAGCCTGCGTGATCCAAATGACGGATGTCAGGCTGAACAGCACGACCAGAAACGCACCAAAGGTGGTGCGAAAGATGTAAAGGCCGATCGACCCCATCGTCTCCCGACGCCCCCCTCTGGCCACCGCGCGGTAGGCCCCAGCTCCACGCGCGACCCCGTCCGCACGCACAACGACCCGGGCGATGATTTCCACCCGGAACCACGGCCTGCTTGATCGTTCCACAAAATGGCCGGGCAATGGCAAAGTGTTGAAAATGCACCGAAAAAAGTTAAGTCCTTGGCAAGATTTTAACGCCTGTGGCGCCCCCGACACGTCTTCGGAGCGGGACTTGGCAGCTATGGTTAACGCAATACCGCCCATCCTGTGTCGAGGGCCCGGGAAAACAGCTATGGGCTCGAAAATCCCCATGATTTGACTTTGTCCCGGGGCTTCGCCCCATATGCACGATCACCCTCTCGGCCGCCCTGTCATCGATTCGCCATCTCAAGCCACACCAGGAAATTCTCTCATGTCCGACGTCCTCAAGATCGGATTCGCCGCTCCCGCAGCCCCGAGCAAGGGTGTTCTTGTTCTGTTCTGCGAGGCTGGATTGAAGCTTGGGCCGGCCGCCAAGAAGGTGCTCGCGCCAGCAGGCGATCTGTTGACCCGCGCGGCCGCGGCGGACCGCTTCACGGGCAAGAGCGGCAGCGCCGTCGATATCGTGGCGCCCAACGGTCTGAAGGTGTCGCGGCTGATCGTGGTTGGTACCGGCAAGCCTGATGCGAAGGCCGAGGACCTCGTGAAACTGGGCGGGCAGACGATCGGCCGGCTCCCCGCGAATGCGACCGACGTCACGGTTTTCGCGGAATGGGCGGACGGCAGCATGAAGCCCGATCAGGTCGCCGATCTCGCTTTGGGCATGACCCTGCGCGCCTATTCGTTCGACCGCTACAAGACCAAGCGCAAGGAAGGCGAGGAGGAGCCGAAGACGCGTCACGTGACGATTGGTGTGTCCGACCCGGAGCGGACTCGCAAGGCCTGGGCGCCTCGTCAGGCCGCCGCCAACGGCGTCGTGACGGCGCGCGATCTCGTCAACGAGCCGGCCAATATTCTCTTCCCGGCCGAATTCGCGCGCCGCGCGACGGCTTTGAAGAAAGCCGGCGTGAAAGTCGAAGTGCTGGACGAGCGGGCGATGGAAAAGCTCGGCATGCGCGCCTTGCTCGGCGTCGGGCAGGGTTCCGAACATGACAGCCGCACCGTCGTCATGCAGTGGAACGGCGGCAAGAAAGGCGAAGCCCCGATTGCATTCATCGGCAAGGGCGTCTGCTTCGATACTGGCGGCATTTCGATCAAGCCGGCCGGCGGAATGGAAGACATGAAGGGCGACATGGGCGGCGCCGCCTGCGTCGTCGGCCTGATGCAGACGCTAGCCGCGCGCAAGGCGAAGGTGAACGCGGTCGGCGTCATCGGCGTTGTCGAGAACATGCCAGATGGCAATGCGCAGCGGCCCGGCGACATCGTCACCTCGATGTCGGGACAGACGATCGAGATCATCAACACCGATGCGGAAGGCCGCTTGGTCCTTGCGGACGTGCTTTGGTACACGGCGAAACGTTTCAAGCCGAAATTCATGATCGATCTGGCGACATTGACCGGCGCAATCATTGTCTCGCTCGGCCACGAATATGCGGGTCTGTTCTCGAATGACGATAAGCTGGCCGAACGTTTGTCGAAAGCGGGCGAGGAGACCGGCGAGAAGGTCTGGCGCATGCCGCTCGGCCCGGAATACGACAAGCTGATCGATTCAAAATTCGCTGACGTCAAGAACACGGGCGGTCGCAATGGCGGCGCCATCACCGCTGCGCAGTTCCTGCAGCGCTTCGTCGAAAAGGGCATTCCCTGGGCGCATCTTGACGTCGCCGGCACAGCGATGGGCTCGCCGCAGACCGATATCAACAAGAGCTGGGGGTCGGGCTATGGCGTGCGGCTTTTGAACCAGCTGGTCGCGGACTATTACGAGGGATAGGGTCCTATTGCATAAATCTCATTATTTGGTACTGTTGATCATAACTTGATCTATGGATGTCTGATATTGGGATTTGCAATGACTGCATCGGCCGTGCGCGCAGGCGCCTTCCTGCACCATCTGCAGCTTGAGAGTGCCGACCCCGAGCGTCTGTCGCGTTTCTATGCCGACGCCATGAACATGCGGCGCGCGAAGGCGGGCGAAGACTATCTGTGCGCGGGGCCCGGTCGCAAATTGCTGGTGGCGCGCGGCGCCAGCAGGAAACTTGGCTATGCAGGCTTTGCCTGCCGCGATGCGGATGGCTTGGCGGAAGTACGGGCGCAGGCGATAGAGTCGGGCGCGACGCTGCTGCCGTCGCCATCGCCGTTGTTCGAAGAGGGCGCCTTTGCAGTGCAGGATCCCGACGGCAACCGGATCGTGATCGGCCTCGCGAAACACGACACCGACGAAGCGCAAGGGCTGCATGCGCCGCTGCAGCATTTGACGCTCGCGACCTTCGACGTGAAGGCGATCGAAAATTTTTACGTCAACACGCTCGGCTTTCTGGTGTCGGATCGCGTGATCAACGACGAGGGCGATGTGGCGACCTGCTTCATGCGCTCCAACCACGAGCACCACACGCTCGGCTGCTTCAAGTCGAACCGCCAGGGTATCGATCATCACAGCTACGAGGCGGGAGAGTGGACCCGCATCCGCGACTGGTCGGACCATTTCGGGTCGATGGAAATTCCGCTGATGTGGGGTCCCGGCCGGCACGGCCCGGGCAACAACCTCTTCATCTTCATCGAGGATCCGGACGGCAACTGGATCGAGGTCTCCGCCGAGCTCGAAGTCATGTATGACCGCCCGGTGAAGCATTGGCCGCACGGCGAGCGCACGCTCAATCTGTGGGGCCGTGCGATCCTGCGCAGCTAGTTTGGAACGCCCATGGCCGGCAGCCAATCGATCGAGCAACTGTCCGCGGTGCTCGAATTGTTCACCGAGGAGCGCGGACTTGTCTCCGTCGACGAGATCATCCAGGCGCTCGATCTGACGCGCAGCACCGGCTACCGCACGGTGCGCGCGCTGGTCGAGACCGGTCTGCTGGACCGCGTCTCTGACGATGGCTATGTGCTCGGCCCGCGCATTCTCGAACTTTATCGGCAATTGCAGACCGGCAACCCGCTTTTGGCCGTGGCGCGACCGCTGATGATGGCGCTGGCCGCCGAATCCGCGAAGGGCACGGCGGTCCTGCTCTGCCGCTCCTATCGCGAGCAGGTCATGTGCCTGCATCAGGAAATGACCTACGGACCGCAGGAGCCGGTGAGCTACCAGGTCGGCAGGCCGATGCCGCTTTATGCCGGTTCCTCCTCGCTGGTTGTGCTGGCGGCGATGCCGCGGGCGCGCTTGCAGCGCCTGTATGAGCGCGACAGGACATTGATTGCGAAAACCGGCCTTGCCAGGAACGAGGTCGAGTTTTTCCAGGTGCTGAAGCAGATTCGCAAGGAAGGCTGCCGCGTCAGTCATGGCGAGGTCGACAAGGGCCGCATCGGCATTTCCGCCCCGTTCGTGCAAAGCGATCTTGGAATCATCGGCTGCCTCAGCATCGTGCTGTCGCAGACGCATGCCAGCGAGATGGATATCAGCCGCGCCCGCCTGCAGGTGGTCGCGGCGGCGGAAGAGGTATCGCGCAAGCTGGCGGGCATGGTCGAAAGGAAGGCTGCGCGTCCGGCGGTGAAACGCAAGGCGGCCAAGTGACGACCGCCGGGGAACGTTGCGACGTTCTGATCGTCGGCGCCGGTCCGACCGGCCTCGTGCTGGCGCATCTGCTGTCGCGCTACGGATTGTCGGTCATCGTCGCCGAGCAGAACGCCTCGACTGTCGGCGAGGCGCGGGCGGTGTCGATCGACGACGAGTCGCTGCGCACGATCCAGTTCATCGGTTTGTCGGAAGAGGTCGGCCGCGACATCGCCTCCGGCTACGGCTCGCGTTATCTCGGCCCCGACCGCAAAGCCTTTCTCGTGGTGCAGCCCTCGCGCAGCGAGTATGGCTGGCCCAAGCGCAATGCCTTCCGGCAGCCGCTGCTGGAGCGGACGCTGGCGCAGGCGCTCGCAGAGCGGCCGAATGTCTCGCTGCGATTCAGGACGCGCTATGTCTCGCATGACGATGACGGCCGGCAGGTGAACGCTGCGCTGCAGGGCGAGAATGGCGCGTTCGATGTCGTATGTTCCTATCTTGTCGGGGCCGATGGGGGGCGCAGCGCGGTCCGCAAATCGATCGGCGCGGAATTGTCGGGATCGAGTTTCGAGGATCGCTGGCTGATTCTCGATATCGACGATACCCGTGACCCGTTCCGCGAGACCCGCGTGTTCTGCGATCCGGCGCGGCCCTGCCTGACGCTGCCGGGTCCGCACCGCACGCGGCGCTACGAAATGCGGATGCTGCCGCATGAGACCGTCGCCGAGGTCGAGAATGAAGCCCGCGCGCGCGAGTTGCTGGCGCAATTCGGACCCGATGCGCAGGCGCCGATCAATCGCATCTGCGCCTATACGTTCCATGCGCGTATCGCCGATCGCTGGCGCAAGGGCCGGGTCTTCATCGCGGGCGATGCCGCGCATCTGACCCCGCCATTCGCCGGGCAGGGGATGAATACCGGTCTGCGCGACGCGGCAAACCTCGCGTGGAAGCTTGCCGCCGCGAGCGACGGGCGACTGGGCGAGAAAATCCTCGACACCTATCAGGATGAGCGGCGCGACCACGCCTGGGCGATGATCCGCCTCGCGCTGACCATGGGTTTTGTCATGGCGCCGCGCGGGCGGATGCAGGGCGCGCTGACGCGGGCGGCGTTCCGCATCGCGTCGCTCATTCCGCCGTTGCGGGACTGGCTGGCGCAGATGCGCTTCAAGCCGAAGCCGCGACTGAAGCGCGGGTTCTTTCTGACCAGCAATGCCTTGTCGCGCAGACTCGGCGGCACCATGCTTCCCCAGCCGGTGATGGAGCATGACGGCGCGCTTGTGCGGCTGGATGAGGTTCTCGGACCGGGCTTCGCGTTTCTCTGCTATGGCGCCGAGCCCGCCGATCTTGCCGCGCGGCTCGGAGCGTTGCCGGAGCGGCTGAGGGCGCGTGTCGTCGGCTGTCTGCCGCGGACGCTCGCCTTCGCGGCAAAGCCGCTCGACACCATGATCCGCGATCAGGCGGACGAGATCGGCCGATTGCTGGATGATCAGCCCGGCGTCATTCTCTTGCGGCCCGACCGCTATGTCGCGGCCGTGTTGACACCCGAAGATATGACCGGGGGCGTGCGGGCAGTGGAGCGGATGATCGCCGCGACATTCGCGTCCCCCGAATCCCTCGCGTCGGCGGCCTGATCGCATTATGATGCCGGTGTGACCGAGGTATTCTTCTATCATCTGCTGCATCAGCCGCTCGAGCGCGTGTTGCCCGCGTTGCTCGAGAAGTCGCTGGAGCGCGGCTGGCGCGTGATCGTGCAGTCGTCCTCCGAAGAGCGGGTGGAGGCACTGGACGCGCATCTGTGGACCTACAAGGATTCGAGTTTTCTGCCGCACGGCACCTTGAAAGGCGGCGACGCGGCCGAGCAGCCGATCCTGCTCACCATCGACGGCGACAACCGCAACGCGGCGAATGTGCGGTTCCTGATCGACGGCGCGCCGCTGCCTGAGGATGCGGAAACCTATGACCGCATCGTGTTGATCTTCGACGGCGACGACGCCGACGCCGTTGCCGCAGCGCGTGCGCGATGGACGGAAGCGAAAGACAAGGGCCTGGCAGCCACCTACTGGCAGCCGGACGAGCAGGGGCGTTGGGTGAAGAAGGCCTGAGCCCTCGCTCAGGCGTCGCTGCGACGGCGGGTCAGGCGAACGGCGACGATCCAGGCGACCCACAGCATGATCAGAAACAGCGCCATGAACGCGATCAGGCTGGCGTTCGGATAATAGAGTTCGACGATCTCGCCGAGGCCGACGGCGACCGCCTCTGCGACAATCAGCACCGCGACATAAACAAACATAAGTTGCATCTTGAATCCTCCCGCCCCGATGTTCCATCGCCGCAGGCGAGGCGCAATGGCGCGGATATTCCCCACGGACAAAACGGCCTTCCCGCGTGCAGCGTTTTCGTTGCAGCCGCAGCAATTTGGACGGACATCTGATATGTTCGTCGTAGCCCGCGTTAACGATGCCGGGGGAAGGGGCGCGGCGCGGTTGCCGCCCGCCACGATGATGTCTAAGAATTTTCCTCAAATGCCGGATCAACCGGCAGGCTGGGGGAGTTGGCGTGAATTTGCGGGAGGACAAAGCGGTCATCTGTCTGCGTGCGGGGCTGATCGGCCTCGCGGCGGCTCTGGCCGCCTGCGCTGCGCAGGGCGACGGGCCGGCTCCTGCAACCGGGTCGACCGCCAAGCTTTCCGACGTCTTCGCCACCCCCGACTGGGCGAAATTCACCAGTTCCACCAAGCCGCTGGTGCAACGCGCGGTGACGCCGAACGATCTCATTGGCGCCGACGGCTCCTGTGCCGGCGCGCCGGGGCCGGCCTCCGCCATGGCGGCGACCGACGGCAATGCCCCCGACACCACCTCCGAAGCGCTGCAGGGGCAGGGCGCCTTGCCGCAGGTCTCGGGCGGCATCGCGCTCGCCATGACCGAATGCGAGGTGGTGCAGCGCGCCGGCACTCCCACCCAGTTCGAGATCGGCGCCGACGGGCAGGAGCGGGTGACGACCATCACCTACACCCAAGGGATGTGGCCTGGCCTGTACCGCTTCCGCGGCGGACGCCTCGCCTCGATCGAGCGCGTCGCCGTGCCGGAACCGCCCAAGACCAAGAAGCCGGCGCCGAAGCCGTCGGCCAAGCAAGCGCCGGCGCCGACACGCATCACGCCGCGCTCGTAGCGATTCACGCCGACGCCTCCTCCAGCGCGCCGGAGGCCTCCAGCCAGTCCAGCTCCGCCGCCGCGAGTTTCTCCGCCGCCTCCGCGCGCGCTTTGGAGAGAGCCGCGCCTTTCGCCGGGTCGGAGACGAAGAGATCCGGATCGGCGAGCGCGGCGTCGAGCTTTGCGATCTCCGCGCCGAGCTTCTGCTGGGCCATCTCCGCCTCGCTGATGCGCTTCTTCAGCGCAGCGAGTTCGGCACGCTTTTGCGCGGAGGCCTTGCGCGTATCGGCCTTGTTGCCGGAGCCGTTGGCCTTGTCCGCCTTGCCGTTGCTCCTGCGATCCGACAACACCAGCCGCTGATATTCGTCGAGATCGCCGTCGAAGGGCGCGACGCCGCCGTTGGCGACCAGCCACAGCCGCTCGACGCAGGCTTCCAAGAGATAGCGGTCGTGCGAGACGAGGATCACCGCGCCCTTGTAGTCGTTGATCGCCTCGATGAGCGCCGCGCGGCTGTCGATGTCGAGATGGTTGGTCGGCTCGTCGAGGATGACGAGATTCGGGCCGCCGAAAGTGGCGAGGCCGAGCATCAGCCGCGCCTTCTCGCCGCCGGAGAGGCTTTCCACCTTCGTGTCCGCGCGCTGGCCGGAAAACCCGACCTGGCCGGCACGGGCGCGCACCTTCGACTCCTGCGCGTCCGGCATCAGGCGGCGGACATGTTCGTACACGCTCTCCTGCGGGCGCAATTCGTCGAGCTGATGTTGCGCAAAATAGGCGATCTTCAGCTTGTCGGCGCGGGTGATCTTGCCGCCCATTGGCGCAAGGCGCTGCGACAGCATCTTCACCAGTGTCGACTTGCCGTTGCCGTTGGCGCCGAGGAGCGCGATGCGGTCGTCGTCGTCGATGCGCAATGAAAGATTGCGCAAGACCGGCTTGCCCGGCTCATAGCCGACCGACACGCCGTCGAGCGCGATGATCGGCGGAGAGAGGAGTTTTTCCGGTTCGGGAATGACGATCGGCAGTACCTCGTCGTTCACCGCCGCGGCAACGGGCTCCATCTTCGCCAGCAGCTTGAGGCGCGACTGCGCCTGGCGCGCTTTCGTCGCCTTGGCGCGGAAGCGGTCGACGAAGGATTGCAGATGCTTGCGCTGCGCTTCCTGTTTCTTCGCGTGTTTCTGGTCGAGGATCAGCCTCTCGCGCCGCTGCTTCTCGAACGACGAATAGCCGCCGCGATAGAAGGTGAGCTTTGCGTTCTCCAGATGCAGGATCGAATCCACCGCGTTGTCGAGCAGGTCGCGGTCGTGGCTGATCACGATCACGGTGCGCGGATAGCGCGCGAGATGATCCTCGAGCCACAAGGTGCCTTCGAGATCGAGATAGTTGGTCGGCTCGTCGAGAAGGAGCAAATCCGGCTCGGCGAAGAGAACGGCGGCGAGCGCGACGCGCATGCGCCAGCCGCCGGAAAATTCCGAAACCGGGCGCTGCTGGTCGGCCGCGGAAAAGCCCAGGCCGGAGAGGATGGCGGCGGCGCGGGCGGGGGCGGAATGGGCGTCGATGTCTACAAGGCGGGCGTGGATCTCGCCGATGCGGTGCGGGTCGGTGGCATGCTCGGCCTCCGCCAGCAGGGCGGCGCGTTCCGTGTCGGCTTTCAGCACCACCTCGACGAGGGAGTCCGGCCCGTTCGGTGCCTCCTGCGCCAGGCGGCCGATGCTGGCGCGCGGCCGCACGGTGACATGGCCGGTTTCGGCCGCGACGTCGCCGGTGATGACATTGAACAGCGTCGATTTTCCCGTGCCGTTGCGCCCGACGAGGCCGACGCGCGCGCCCGCCGGCACGCGCACCGAGGCGTGGTCGATCAACAGGCGCCCGGCGATGCGGACGGAGAGGTCGTCGATGATCAGCATGCGCGCCTTTTGGCCGGAACGGCGCGATGGTGCAACCCTCCAATGGTTATTCCGGCCGAGCGAGCATTTGCGAGCGAGGGCCGGAATCCATGACCCCTGTCTTGCCGTAATCTCAGGCGCTGCGGCGTATGGATTCCGGGTTCACGCGCTTCGCACGTGCCCCGGAATGACGAGGAGGGACATTGCGCGCCATCGCATGCGGCGCGATGCTGGAGCGATTTAACTGCGCGATGGAGGGCGGTATGTGCGTTCCCGGATGCGAAGAGGCGGTGCGGCAGACGCTGACCCGGCGCGGATTCTTCAAGGGTGCGGCGGCGGCCGGCTTCGCCGCGACTGCGGTGATGCCCGGCGAGGCGGAAGCCGCAACCCGCAAGTTCAAGCAGGTGGTCGATCTCACCCACGTCATGTCGCCCGAGTTTCCAACCTTCTTCGGCGTGCCGGGGGTGAGTTTCGAGAAGCAGTTCGACTTCAAGAAGGACGGCTTCAATCTCAACTGGTGGCGCATCATCGAACATGCCGGCACCCATATCGACGCACCGATCCACTTTTCCGAGGGCGGTGCGACGCTGGAGAAGATTTCCGCCGACGCCCTGGTGCTGCCGCTCGCCGTCGTGTCGGTGCCGGTCGCGGCGGCGCGCAATCCCGACTATCAATTGTCGCGCGAGGATCTGCTCGCCTGGGAGCGGCGGCACGGCAAGCTGCCGGCGCGCTGCTGTGTGGCGATGAATTCCGGCTGGGCGCGCTATGCAGCCGATGCGGCCAAATACACCGGCAAGGATTCCGCCGGCGTCTTCCATTTTCCCGGCGTGGCGCCGGAAGCGGCGCAATGGATGATGAAGGAGCGCGACGTGCTCGCGCTCGCGGTCGACACGCTCTCGCTCGATCACGGGGCCTCGAAGGATTTCCGCACGCACACCCTGTGGCTGCCGTCGGGCCGCTACGGGATCGAGAATGTCGCCAATCTCGACAAGCTCCCGGCGAAAGGCGCAACCTTGGTTGCGGGCGCGGCGAAAGTCGCCGGCGCGACCGGCGGGCCGGCGCGCGTGCTGGCGCTGGTGTGAGTTACGCGCTGCGATCCTGATCCTCCCGAGGGTGAGCTGCGCCATCCTCCGCCACCCAGTCTGCGAAGGCCGGCGCCATCGCCGTCTTGTCGAGCGCGGACATTGTTTCGTCGAAGGTCATCCTGTGCTTCTTCGCGTCGAAGATGCAGAACATCCAGCACTGGACGAGCTCCGGCAGTTGCCTGAAATTGCGCTGCCAGCAGGTCTTGACGTCGCCGCGGCAGGCATGCGCCGTCGTGCAGGCGTCGTGCTCGCAAACCCGCCACAGGCGGATGGTGTTACCCCAGCCGCGCATATTCGCATCGCTCTTCTGCTCGCGAACGGAACGATGATGATTGTGCCGGGTCGAATGCATGTGATGTGAGGTCGTCATCGATTGTCTCTCGTGTGATCGGGAAATGTGCAGCGCTTCATGCTGCGGACGGACAAGCGTCATCGCCCGTATTGTTTGAGGCGCCGGGATCGCCTTCACGCTCGTTTTCCCCTCTCGAAAGAGAGGGGGATGGTGCGCCGAGTGGCGCGACCAAATCCTAACTGTGCACGTATCCGTCTCCGGATACGTGGCGCCTCTCGACGCACCATCGCGGCGTTCTCACTCCGACGTCGGGCCGCGCTTGGCGGGTTGCCCAGTGTGGATCCGCCTTCAGCCAGCTCCTGGCGGAGGCCCATCAGTGGCCTCGGGCGGAGCCCCGACGTCGCCCGAGTCTGTGGCTGCGAACCACAGCCGCGGGCGCCGCACCGGCCGAGGCCCGGGATTGCCGGGCGCCGTCCAGGAAGGCCGTGCGGCGCATCTCCGCCACACCCCTTCCTTCGTCCCGCCTTTCGCAACGCCTCGCGACAAGCGCCCCTCAAGCGGACGAGGTGATGTGGATATAGTCCTATGTAGGAAAATAGTCAATGGGTGATTTTGGGATTATGTAGCCGGGATTCCGAGCCCGTAGGGCGCAATAGCGAAGCGCATTGCGCCGATCTGTCGCCCGCTGGCGGATTACGCTGCGCTCATTTGCCCTACATTCTCGGGAAAAGGATGGATGCGCGGGTGAAGCCCGCGCATGACGATGAGATTGGGCGGTGTGCGTGAGTCGCGCATTGCGCCGCCGCCGTCCGTGTCCTAATGCTCTGCCGCCACTTCAGGAGACATCATGGACGTCAAGGACAGCAACGGAAACATCCTCAACGAGGGCGACTCGGTTCAGCTCATCAAGGACCTGAAAGTGAAGGGCACCTCGGTGACGCTCAAGCGCGGCACCATCGTCAAGAATATCCGCCTCACCGGACACGAGGGCGAGATCGAGGGCCGGGTGGAGAAGGTCAAGGGGCTGGTGCTCAAGACCGAGTTTCTCAAGAAGGTGTAAAAGCGCGCCATCGCAGGAGCGGGGTGGGCTCAGCGAAGCGAGCCCGCCATTTCAGACATCGCGACATATTGCGTGGGCAGGGCGCGTGCCGCGCCTTTGCCCAACCTGCAAATCATCTCCCCGCCTTCACCGCCGCCCCGCAAATCTCCGGCAGGCCGGCGCAGCAATCGCGCATCAGAAAGCGCAACAGGCCCGACAGCGCCTTGTAGTCGGCGGCATAGATGATCGAGCGCGCTTCGCGCCGTGCGGCGACGAGGCCGGCGCGCTCCAGCTCCTTTAAGTGAAACGAGACATTGGAGGGCGAAACGCCGACGGCCTCGGCCAGCGCCCCGGCGGCGATGCCGCCATGTCCCGCGCGCACCAGGGCGCGCAGCAGCCGCAGCCGCGTCTCCTGCGAAAGGGCGCCGAAGCAGAGCAGGGCTTGACTCTCGTTCATATTTCAATAATCCTAGAAATATCAAAATAAGGATAGCCGACATGACCGCTTTTGCCAATATCGCTGTTCCTGCCCCGGTGGCGCCGGACGCCGCCGAATTCTCAACCGGCGACTTTCTCGCCGCACTCGGCGCCCATCGCGACAAGGCGCTGGTCTTTTCCTATGAGGGTCGGGACGTGCTGCCCGGCTATCACGTCACCGAGGTGAAGAGCGGCGCCTTCTCGGCGCTCGATTGCGGCGCCAATCCGGAAAGCTGGCAGGAGACCTTCATCCAGCTCTGGGACGTGCCGGAGGAGGGGCGCACGCATATGGGCGTCGGCAAATTCCTCGCCATCATGGGCAAGGTGGAAAAGCATGTGAGCCTCGATGCGGCAACGAAGCTGACCTTCGAGGTGAGCGACGGCGTCGACGCGATGCGGCTCTACAGGGCGTCGGACCTGCGCGTTGCGGGCGACGCCGTGCGCGTCACGCTGGACAAGCGCCCCTCGAGTTGCAAGCCGCGCGATCGCTGGCTGAAGGACCAGCAGGCAACGTCATGCTGTGGGAGCGGGGCGCAGACGCAAGGGGGGCAGGCGAAGCAGGCGTGCTGCGGGTGATGTCGTATTGCGTCATGCGCGGGCTCGACCCGCGCATCCATCATTGCGCAAGATGATGGATCGCCGGGTCAAGCCCGGCGATGACGAGTTGAGAAGGTGGTGCGCTTGACGCGCCCGGATACGGTCACCCATCACTCCACCTTCCGCGACTTCACCATGCCGCTCTCGCGCTGGAAGATAAGCAAATCGAGCGAGGGCGTCGCGGCATTGCCGAGAAAGCCGCTCAAGAGGGCGTGCACCTGGCCACGATGGTGCGCATGATGATTGAAGAAATGATCGAGCGCGGGCGCAAGCGGCTGCTCCATGTCGGCGGGATTGACGATGGTGCGGTAGCGGAAGTCGCCGGCGAGAGCGGCGTCGGTGAGGCCGGCGACATAATCGACGATGCGCCGGTCCTCGGCCTGCCGCGCAGCGCGCAACTCGGAAAAGCCGTCAAAGAGAATTTCGTCGAGCCGTGTGGGCGAGGGGCCCGCGCCGGTGAAGCGGCGCATCCAGATGCGGTCGGCGACGAGGAGATGATTGAGCGTGCCGTGCACCGACTTGAAGAAGGCGCCGCAATCGGCGCGGTAATCGGCGTCGGAGAGTTTTTCCGCCGCGTCGTAGACGCGGTCATTGGCCCAGGCATTGTAGCGGGCGAACATGATGTAGCGGTGGGACATGGCGATAACCTGTTTTCGTCATCCCCGGCACACGAGTCCGCGCGACCCGAGTGTAAACCTTGTGCCGGGCATCCCGCTGAGGACGGCACTGCATCGCTTATCGGGATCGCCGGGACAAGCCCGGCGGGGACGAATTCAGACGAATAGATTTGATGCGTCCCATCACACAAGCAGAAGCCCCGTCTCTTGCGAGAGCGGGGCTTTGCCAGCCTGGGAGGCGTGCCTTAGCGGCAGACCTTGACCCATTCCCAGCCATAGTACGTCCACACCTTCTTCGTGTAGCAGTACGGGCGGTAATAGGTGTAGCCGTAATACGGCTTGTAGTAGGACTTGTAGCCGTAATGGCCGTAATAGCCGGCCGAAGCAGAGGTCGGAGCGAGCGCGGCAGTGGCGAGGGCAACGACCGCGGCCAGTCCAAGAACAGTCTTGCGGATCATAGGGGGCTCCTGTTTGTCCGGTGGATGTGCCTCTCACATCCTGGAGTTTGGTCGCCGCCTCCCCGGGGGAGGTTCAAAAGGCGGTTCGGAATGCAAAAAGCCCCGTAAATCCGCGTCTTGCGGTGCAACAGAGGGGTCGGTATAAGCCGCCCCGACCTCGCACATTCCCTTTTTCCAGCATCCGAAGGACGATCACATGGCGATCGAACGCACTTTCTCGATCCTGAAACCCGACGCGACCGCGCGAAACCTGACCGGCGCGATCAATGCAATGATCGAGAAGGCGGGCCTGCGCATCGTGGCGCAGAAGCGCATCCGCATGACCCGCGAGCAGGCCGAGACCTTCTATGCCGTGCACAAGGCGCGCCCGTTTTTCGGGGAATTGGTGCAGTTCATGACCTCAGGTCCCGTGGTCGTGCAGGTGCTGGAAGGCGAGAACGCCATCGCCAAGTATCGCGAGGTGATGGGCGCGACCGACCCGTCCAAGGCGGCCGAGGGCACGATCCGCAAGGTCCACGCCAGGTCGGTGGGAGAAAATTCGGTGCACGGCTCCGACGCTCCGGAGACAGCCGCCATTGAAATCGCCCAGTTTTTTTCCGGGAACGAGATCGTCGGCTAACAGCGACTTTGAATTTCAGAAAATAACAGTCCTTCTGAAATATTGTATTCCAGTGCAGCTATTGGAATGATGCGCGCGGGCCGGGGCCTGATGTGGCCTAATCCTGCCGGGCACAAGGCAGGTCGTACACACGACTGAGGAGGACAGGGTGGAATTCTTCACGCAATTTTCTCAGCCGACATTCTGGCTGGCGGCGCTGCAGATCATCTGGATCAACATCCTGTTGTCCGGCGACAATGCGGTGGTGATCGCGCTCGCCTGCCGCGGGCTGCATGGCAGCCAGCGGCGCTGGGGCATGGTGCTTGGCGCGGGCGCGGCCATCCTGCTGCGTGTCTTCTTCACCATCATCATCGCGCAGCTGATGGGGCTGCCCTTCCTCAAGCTGGTCGGCGGCGTCGCGCTGCTCTGGATCGCGATCAAGCTGATCGTGCCCGACGAGGCGCATGGCGAGGACAGTGTCAAAGCCGGCGAGAGCCTGTGGCGCGCGGTGCGCATCGTCGCCATCGCCGACATCGTGATGAGCCTCGACAACGTCATCGCCATCGCCGCGGCGGCGAAGGGCAACATGGCGCTGATCGTGTTCGGCCTCGTCATCTCCATTCCGATGATAATCGCCGGCGCGGCCCTGCTGATGGCGGTGCTCGACCGCTTCCCGATCCTGGTCTGGGCCGGCGCGGCCTTGCTCGGCTGGATCGCGGGCGAGATCATGATCGAGGATCCCGCCACCATCCGCTTCCTCGGCGAGGAACTGGTGCACCGCTATGTCTATTTCGCGGCGGCGGCGGGCGCCCTGTTCGTGGTGGCCTGCGGCTGGCTCATGCTCAAGGCCAAGAGGCCGGCGGCGGAAGTGGCCGACGTCTAGGTCTGCTGTCCGCACGCTTCTTATGCTAGAGATCGACCGGCGCGGCAGTCCTGCCGCGCCGGTTTGCTTTTGCAGAGGAGGTCCGGCGGATGAATCGCCCGCTGCGCACCGACATTCGCGCCAGCGCCTGTCCGCATGACTGCCCCTCGACCTGCGCGCTGGAGGTCGAGGTGCTCGACGGGCGCAGCATCGGGCGGGTTCGCGGTGCGAAAGACAATGCCTATACGGCGGGCGTGATCTGCGCCAAGGTCGCGCGTTATGCCGAGCGGGCGCATCATCCGGATCGCTTGCTGACGCCGCTGCGCCGGACGGGCGGGAAGGGCAGCGGACATTTCGCGCCAGTCTCCTGGGACGACGCGCTGGATATCGTCGCCGAACAATTCCGCAAGGCGGAAGCGCGCCACGGCGCGCAGGCGGTGTGGCCTTATTTTTATGCCGGCACCATGGGCCTCGTCATGCGCGACGGCATCAACCGCCTGCGGCATGTGAAGAAATATTCCGGCTTCTTCTCCACCATTTGCGTCAACCCGGCGTGGAGCGGCTTCATCGCCGGCACCGGGCGGCTTGCCGGCGCCGACCCGCGCGAGATGGCGAAGTCCGACCTTGTGGTGATCTGGGGCACCAATGCGGTCAACACCCAGGTCAATGTGATGACGCATGCGACGCGCGCGCGCAAAGAGCGCGGCGCGAAGATCGCGGTCGTCGACATCTACATGAACGCAACCATGGAACAGGCCGACCTGCCGGTGCTGATCAGGCCGGGCACCGACGGGGCGCTCTCCTGTGCGGTGATGCATTGCCTGTTCCGCGACGGCCAGGCGGACCGGGATTATCTCGCACGCTACACCGACGTGCCGCACGAGCTGGAATCCCATGTGAAGACGCGCGGGCCGGACTGGGCGGCGGCGATCACCGGTTGCCCGGCCAAAACCATCGAGGAATTCGCGCGCCTCATCGGCACGACCAAACGCGCCTTCTTCCGTTTGGGCTACGGCTTCTCGCGTTCGCGCAATGGCGCGGTCAACATGCATGCGGCTTTGTGCATTCCGGCGGTGACCGGCGCCTGGCAATATGAGGGCGGCGGCGCCTTCCACAACAACGGTGCGATCTATCACTGGAACAGGGAGATGATCGAGGCGAATGCGCTGCGCGATCCTGCGGTGCGCGAGCTCGACCAATCCCGCATCGGCGCGATCCTAACCGGCGACAAGGAGGCGCTGCTCGGCGGGCCGCCGGTCACCGCGATGATTATCCAGAACACCAACCCGGTCTCGGTCGCGCCCGACCAGAATCCGGTGAAGAACGGTTTTGCACGCGAGGACCTGTTCGTCTGCGTGCACGAACAGTTCTGACCGAGACCGCGCGCATGGCCGACATCGTGTTGCCGGCGACGATGTTCACCGAGCATGACGATCTCTACCAGGCGGGCGGCAGCCAATACATCCTGCTGGGGCCGAAGCTGGTGGAGGCGCCGGGCGAGTGCCGCTCGAACCACGATGTCATCTGCGCACTGGCGAAAAGACTTGGCGCCGAGCATCCCGGCTTCGACATGTCGCCGCGCGAACTGATCGACTGGACGTTGCAGAATTCGGGGTGGGGCAGTCTCGAACGGCTGGAGCGGGAGAAGTGGATCGACTGCCAGCCGGATTTCGAAAAGGCGCATTATCTCGACGGCTTCAAATGGCCGGACGGGAAATTCCGCTTCAAGCCCGACTGGAGCCATGTGCCGTTCAAGTCGGCAACGTCGACTTTCGGGCCGGTCGCCGAGATTCCGTCGCTGCCGGATTACTGGCCGGTGATCGAGGTGGAGGACGCCGCGCATCCCTTCCGCCTCGCGACCTCGCCCTCGCGCAGCTTCCTCAATTCCACCTTCAACGAGACGCCGACCTCGCGCGCGCGCGAGCAGCATCCCACCGTGATGATACATCCCGACGACGCCGCGCCGCTTGGTGTTACGGACGGCGGCAAGGTTGTGCTCGGCAACACCCGCGGGGAGGTGCGGCTTCGTGTCAAATTGTTCGACGGGGTGCGGCGTGGCGTGGTGATCGCCGAATCGATCTGGCCGAACGACGCCTATGAGGACGGATGCGGCATCAACACGCTGACCGGCTCAGACCCGATTGCGCCCTATGGCGGGGCGGCTTTTCACGACAATCGTGTCTGGGTTAAACCGGCGCATTAACTCCTTCATTCCTGTTCTGAATTCTTCCGGAGAAGCCGATGCCGAAGGCGACATATTTTCTCGCAGCTCTGTCCGTTGCATTTTTCCTGGCGGGCTGCGGCGGCGGGGCAGATCTGGGAACGGCCACGTCCGCACCGGCCGACAGGAACGTCGCCGAGCAGGCGCGACTGAAGCTGATCGACAAATGCATGTTCGATCCTTCCATCAGCGCCGGCGCCGACAGCAAGAAAGGCAAGGCGCCGTTCTGCCAGTGCTACGCGCAGGGCGTGACGAAGCAGATGTCGCAGGCGGACGCCGCGAATTATGTGTCGAGCGGCGGCATGGGCTGGGCGATCAAGACCGACGAGATCGCCGCGGCGTGCCGGAAGAGGTGAGGCGGCTGCGTTGGCGTGCCGCAACCGTTCGTTCCCGCGCACGCGGGAACCCAGTGCTAGGTCCCCGCTTTCGCGGGGACGAACGGAAAGAATCACCACCTGAATTCCAGGCCGAGCGTGCCCGCGTGCGATTCAAAATTGCCACGGAAGCGGCCGTCATAGACCGCATAGAAGCGCGCCCGCGGGGAAAAGCGGATTGAAAACGCCGCGCCGGTATCGAAGCCGGTGCGGTCTTCCGACACGCCGGCGATGAAGCGGGGCGAGGTCAGGCCGCTGAGCGCATTGACGGTGAGGCCGCCGGCATTCAGCGACACGATCTCGACGCCGCGGCCGTAGACGCTGAGATCCATCATGGTCTGGCCCGCGAGCCAAGTGTAGCCGACCTCGGCGCCGCCGAAGATGCGCGCGCGCTCGGCGATTTGCGCCGTGCCGGCGACCGGCTGGGCGCCGCCGCTTTCGACAAAGCTGTCCGATTCGGTGCGCGCCCAGTCCATGCCGATCTTGGGCACCACGCGCCAGTTGCCGGAGTTCCAGAGATAGCTGAGTTCCGCCAGCGCGCCCCACAATTTCGTGTCGTAGGATGCGAGCGACAACGCGGTGGTGCCGCGCTGGGAGTCGACGTCGCCGAAGCCATAGATGCCGGCGACGCCCAGCACCCAGGGTCCGGATTCGAAGGCGATGTTGCCGCCAAGCTGGGTCAGATCGATCTTCGAGGATTGCGTGAACTGGATGATGTCGACGTCGGTGCGGCTCTGATCGACGGAAATGCCGACCGAGACTCCCGGCGTCAGGATCATGCCGAGGCCGGCAACGCCGCCGAAGATCCGGCGCTTGTCGCCGCCGAAATCGCCGCGCGGGTCCATCTGCGAGCGCACGCCATAGGCTTCGAACCAGGCGCGATAGCGCTCGCCGATCTGTGCGGTTCCCTGCCGGGCGCCGTCGAGATCGGCGCCGCCGCCGGAGGGGGTGAACTGGCTGGGCGCACCGGTGGCGCGGGAGGCGGCTTCGGTGCCGAGATGCCGAAGAAAGCGCGTCCCAAGCTCAAGCACGGTGCTCGGTGTGGAGAGATAGATATTGCCGGTGCTTGCCGAAGTGGGCGTCGTTGTGGACTGCGCCAGTGCGGAACCAGCCGTGCCAAACCAGCAGGCAGCAGCCACAACAAAAGGCAGCACGGCCGCGCACGGCCTGCCGTTACCGCCAACCCGACGATGTGAAACGCGACGCCCCACGTAGACCTGTCCCCCGTCTCGCAGGCGCAAAATAAAGTGCTTTTGATCGAAAACAAATCGTTTCTTTTTGCTTGCGCCACCAAGGCGTTGCCGCATGGCATAACAGGCGCGGATGTGCCTGTGCTGCAACGCTCGCATGCGATTTGCTGACTTTCTTCAGCCGCAATTGCCCGCATACTTTTTGGCGCAATCTGATTTTGGTTCGTTCCGCCCCGTATGCATCTCTTCGATGCAATCCGTACCGGACTTTCCCAAAAGCAGGGTTGTGGCGCGACGAGCAGCGAGGCCCGATGCGTCATCGCCATACCGGCTTCACTTGACTAACCAGGAGACCGACGATGCAGAAGGGCACCGTCAAATGGTTCAATCCCACCAAAGGCTACGGGTTCATCAAGCCGTCCGCCGGCGACAAGGATGTGTTCGTTCACATCTCCGCGGTGGAGCGTGCGGGTCTGAGCACGCTGAACGAAGGCCAGACCGTCGAATACGAACTTGTCACCAATCGCGGCAAGACCTCCGCGGAAAACCTGAAGGTCGCATGACGCGCGCCGGGGGCTGAACGGAGAATTCGGTTCCTGGATCGTCAAATCCCGCCCCCGGTGCGAGCCGGGGGTTTTGTTTTGACTCATTGCGGAACGAGAGCCTTTTCGTCCGCGGCCAGCGGGCCGTCGACGACGCAGCGGTCGCCGTCGGTGCGGACGCGGCCCTGCGCGAGCAGCTTCAGCGCCAGCGGATAGATCTTGTGCTCGACCGCGAGCACGCGCGCGGCGAGGGTTGCCGCATCGTCGCCCGGCAGCACCGGCACACGGCCTTGCGCGACGATGGGGCCGGAATCCATTTCCGGGACGACAAAATGCACGGTGGCGCCGTGCTCGGTCGCGCCGTCCGCCAGCGCGCGTTCATGCGTATGCAGACCCTTGTAGGCGGGCAGCAAAGCCGGGTGGATGTTGAGCATGCGGCCGTTCCATTTGCCGATAATCCACGGCGTGAGGATGCGCATGAAGCCGGCGAGGCAGACGAGATCGATCCTGTGCGCTCCGAGCTGCTCCTGGATCGCGCGCTCGAACGCTTCGCGGTCCTTGCCGAACGCCCTGTGGTCGACGATCGCGGTGGCGATGCCCTCGCGCTGCGCGGTTGCGAGCCCGCCGGCATCGGAACGATTGGAGAGCACCAGCGCGATCTCGGCGGGATAGTCTTCGGCTTTCGCCGCTTCGATCAGCGCGGTCATGTTGGAGCCGCGCCCGGAAATCAGCACGGCGACCCGTTTGCGCGCCGGACGCGCGGTCATGCGAGATCGAGTGCGCCGGCGGTCTGCACCGGCTCGGCATTGGCGGCGAGCGGAACCACGCCGCCGAGATCGACGACCGTTTCGCCATTGCGTTCAAAGACGGCGCGCACCTCGCGCGCCTTGTCCTTGGCGACGACGACGACCATGCCGATCCCGCAATTGAAGGTGCGCAGCATCTCCGGCACGGCGATGTCGCCGGCTCCGGCGAGCCATTTGAAGACCGGCAGCACCGGCACGCGATCGAGATCGATGCGCACGCCGAGATGTTTCGGCAAGGCGCGCGGGATGTTGTCGGGGAAGCCGCCGCCGGTGATATGCGCCAGAGCCTTCACCGCGCCGGTCTCGCGGATGGCGGCGAGGCAGGACTTCACATAGAGGCGCGTCGGCGTGAGCACGGCTTCGCCGAGGGTCTTGCCAGGTGCGAAGGGCGCGGGATCACTCCATTTCAGGCCGGCATGCTCGGCGACCTTGCGCACCAGCGAAAAGCCGTTGGAATGGACGCCGGAAGAGGCGAGGCCGAGCATGACATCGCCAGCGGCGATGTCGCCGCGGGGCAGCACCTGGTCGCGCTCGACCGCCCCGACGGCAAAGCCTGCAAGGTCGTAGTCGCCGGATCGATAGATGCCCGGCATTTCGGCGGTCTCCCCGCCGATCAGCGCGCAGCCGGATTGCTTGCAGCCCTCGGCGATGCCGGCGACCACCTGCGCGCCGATCTCGGGATCGAGGCGGGAGCAGGCGAAATAATCGAGGAAGAAGAGGGGCTCCGCGCCCTGCACCACGAGGTCGTTGACCGACATGGCCACGAGGTCGATGCCGATGGTCGAATGGCGGCCGGTTTCGATGGCGATCTTGACCTTGGTGCCGACCCCGTCGGTGGCCGCAACCAGCACGGGATCGCGCATGCCCAGCCGCTTCAGGTCGAACAGCCCGCCGAAACCGCCGATTTCGGCATCCGCGCCCGGCCGGGCGGTCGCGCGCACCAGCGGCTTGATCATCTCCACCATGCGGTTGCCGGCGTCGATATCGACGCCGGAGCCGGCATAGGTCAGGCCGCGCCCCTGTTCAGCCATGCGGGTTCCCTGCGATTTCGCCGGTGGGTTACGTGGAAATCGCATTGTACGCAATGGCTTGATGAACGTTATATACTGCCCGCGCGACCGGTTCCGTCCGGCCGCCCTGTGCCGGGGCTGTCTGGTTTGAGTATTCCCAATCTCATCACGCTTGCACGCATCCTGTGCGTGCCGCTCATCGTCTGGGCGATCACGGCCGGCGAGATGATGGGGGCGTTCATCCTGTTCCTGGCGGCGGGGGTAAGCGATGCCGTGGACGGCTTCCTCGCCAAGCGCTTCAACATGGCGAGCGAGCTCGGGGCCTATCTCGACCCCCTGGCCGACAAGGCGCTGATCGTGTCGATCTATGTGGCGCTCGGGATCACCGATGCGATCCCGCGCTGGCTGGTGATCCTCGTGGTGTCGCGCGACATCATGATCATCGGCGCGGTGATGCTGACCTGGCTGATCGACCGGCCGATGCGGATGAAGCCGCACCCGGTCTCCAAGGCCAATACCGTCGCCCAGATTTTCCTCGCCTGCCTGGTGCTGGCAATGCTGGCCTTCCGCTTCGACGCCGGGCCGCTCCTGCCGACGGCCCTCGCGGCGGTCGCCGTCTTGACCTTGCTCTCAATCGCCTTCTATGTCGCGGAATGGATCCGTCATGTGGGCTCGAACGGGGCCGGACACTGACGGGGCGGGATCGGCGGGGTATTGCGCGCATGGCAACCGTGGAACGGGGCTCGTCCGGGACGGCGCGCGTGCTCAGCCCGCTCAGCCTGAAGCGGCAGCTCATTTTCTGGACCGGCGCGCTGATCGTCCTCATCGCGCTGCTCTGGTTGCTGAACGACGTGCTGATGCCGTTCGTGGCCGGAATGGCGCTCGCCTACCTGCTCGACCCGCTGGTGAAGCGCCTGCAGGGTTTCGGCCTGAACCGCGCCTGGGCGGCGGTGATCATCGTCATCGCCTTCGCCATCGCGCTGATCCTGGCGATCATTCTCATCGTGCCGGTGCTGGGCGACCAGATCGCGGGCTTCATGCAACGCCTGCCCGACCTGATCGACCGTGTGCGGGTCCTCATCGCGCAATCCAACCAGAGCTGGCTCGGCAGCTTCGTCGGCGACAGATTGCCGGAGGCGCAGAAATCGCTCGGCACGGTGGCGGCGACCGCAGCCGGCTGGATCACGTCGTTCCTCGGATCGCTGTGGTCGGGCGGAAAGGCGCTGGTGTCGATCCTGTCCATCCTGGTCATCACGCCGATCGTCGCCTTCTACCTGCTGATGGACTGGGAGCGCATGGTGACCGCTCTCGACGATCTGATCCCGGTGCATCACCGCGACACGGTGCGCGGGCTGGTGCGCGAAATGGACGCGGCAATTTCCGGGTTCGTGCGCGGGCAGGCCATCGTCTGCCTGATCCTCGGCGTGTTCTATTCGGTGGCGCTGATCGCCATCGGACTGAACTTCGCATTGCTGATCGGTCTCACCGCTGCCTTCCTCAGCTTCGCGCCCTATATCGGCACCATGGTCGGCTTTCTGCTCGCCACCGGCGTCGCGCTGGCGCAGTTCTGGCCGGACTGGGTCTGGGTGCTCGCCGCCGCCGGCATTTTCGCCGTCGGCCAATTCTTCGAAGGCAATGTCCTGCAGCCCTATCTCGTCGGCAAGGAAACCGGCCTGCATCCGGTCTGGCTGATGTTCTCCCTGCTCGCCTTCGGCGTGCTGTTCGGATTTGTCGGGCTTCTGGTCGCGGTGCCGGTCGCCGCCGCCATCGGCGTGCTGGTGCGGTTCCTGGTCCGGCAATATCGCGCGAGTTCCTATTACACCGGCGACGCGCCGGGCTGATCATGGCGGCGACAGCCCCGCGTCAGCTTGCGCTTGCGCTCGAACACACCGAGCGCCTGACGCGCGAGGATTTTCTCGCCGGGCCCTCGAACGAAGCCGCCCTGTCGATGATCGAACGCTGGCCCGACTGGCCGAGCCGCATGATGGCGCTGGCAGGACCGCCCGGTTCCGGCAAAAGCCATCTCGCCTCGATCTGGGCGGCGCAAGCGGGCGCCCGCTTTCTTTCGGCGCGCGCGCTGCCGGAGACACATCTGCCGGCGGCTCTGGCGACCGGCGCACTGGTGGTCGAAGACATCGTCGACGGCGATCTCGACGAGCGCACGCTGTTTCATCTGCTCAACCTCGCGCGGCAGGACGGGGCGTGGCTGCTGCTCACGGCGCCGACGCCGCCGACGCAATGGCGGATCGCGCTCGCCGATCTCGCCTCGCGCCTGCGGGCGGTGCCGGCGCTGACGCTGGCGCCGCCCGACGACGCGCTGCTGCGGGCGGTAATCGTGAAGCTGTTCGCCGACCGCCAATTGGTGGTGGACGAGGCGCTGGTGGGTTATCTGGTCAGCCGGATCGAACGCTCCGTCGCCGCCGCGCGTGCGGCCGTCACATGGCTCGATCAGGAGGCGTTGCGGCGCAAACGTCCGGTTAACCGTGCGCTGGCGGCCGAACTTCTGCGGGACACCGGACTTTAAACGATTTGTGCCAGGATGGCCGTCACAAGGGGCGTCATCGGGGCGTCATGGCTCCGTCATAAACCGTGCCCAGAACCGGGCTAGGATGGCGGGGAGCGGAACGATAATGTCCATGGCAGAGCGCAGCGAAGCTATTGCATTCAAACAGGAATCCCTGCCGTCCGAGACGGCGGCGGACGCCTCGCTGCTAGCCAGCCCGGACCGCTTCATCAACCGGGAACTGTCCTGGCTGACCTTCAACCGGCGGGTCCTCGACGAATCCGACAATCCCAACCACCCGCTGCTGGAGCGGCTGCGGTTTCTGTCCATTTCCGCCACCAACCTCGATGAATTCTTCATGGTACGCGTCGCCGCTCTCAAGGGGCAGGTGCGCGAAGGCATCACCGACCGCTCGCCGGACGGGCTGACGCCGTCGGAGCAACTGGCGCGGATCGGCGAGGTGGTCAGCGTTCTGGCAGGCGACCAGCTGGCGCGCTGGCGTGCGCTGCGCAACGATCTCGCCGAGCAGGGCATCGTGATCGTCGACGCGCAGAGCGTGACCAAGCAGGAAAAAGCCTGGCTGGAAGACCACTTCCTGCACCACATCTTCCCGGTTCTGACACCGCTTGCGGTCGATCCCGCGCATCCGTTCCCGTTCATACCCAATCTCGGCTTCACCATCGCGCTGCAGCTGTCGCGCATCAGCGACGGCAAGGCGATGAACGCGCTGATCCGCGTGCCGCACAAGATCGAGCGCTTCATCCATCTGCCGCGCATGCAGGACGGCGCGCCGCTGCGGGTGATCATGCTCGAACAGGTGACATATCTGTTCATCGCCCAGCTATTCCCCGGCTATGCAATGAACGGGCAGGGGGCTTTCCGAGTCATCCGCGACTCCGAAATCGAAATCGAGGAAGAAGCCGAAGACCTGGTGCGCTCGTTCGAAAGCGTGCTCAAGCGGCGTCGCCGCGGATCGGTGATCCGTCTCGAGATCGAGGACGACATGCCGCTGGAGCTGCGCCGTTTCGTGCAGCGCGCCATGGGTGTGGACGACGGCGACACCTTCGTCGTCGAAGGCGCGCTTGCCGACGGCATGCTGGCGCTCAACGACCTGAAAGAACTGGTCGCGATCGACCGGCCCGATCTTCTCTTCGTTCCCTACAATCCGCGTTTCCCCGAACGCATCCGCGATCATGGCGGCGATTGCTTCGCGGCGATCCGCCAGAAGGATCTCATCGTCCATCATCCCTATGAGTCCTTCGATGTGGTGGTGCAGTTCCTGCAGCAGGCGGCGCGCGATCCGGATGTGATCGCCATCAAGCAGACGCTGTACCGCACCTCCGCCGAGTCCCCGATCGTGAAGGCGCTGGCGGAAGCCGCCGAGGCCGGCAAGTCGGTGACCGCGCTGGTCGAGTTGAAGGCGCGCTTCGACGAGGAAGCCAATATCCGCTGGGCGCGCGACCTCGAACGCGCCGGGGCGCAGGTGGTGTATGGGTTCGTCGAACTGAAGACGCACGCCAAGCTGTCGCTGGTGGTGCGGCGCGAGGCGAAACGGCTGGCGTCCTATGTCCACGTCGGCACGGGCAACTATCATCCGATCACGGCACGCATCTACACCGACCTGTCCTTCTTCACCGGCGACCCGGTGATCGCGCGGGACGTCGCCCGCATCTTCAATTTCATCACCGGCTACGCCGAACCCGCCGAGCTCGAATACATGGCGGTCTCGCCGGTCACCCTGCGCAAACGAATCAGCGATCACATCCGGCAGGAAATCGCCCATGCCAAGGCCGGCAAGCCGGCGGCGATCTGGATGAAGATGAATTCTCTTGTGGATGCTGCGATCATCGATCTGCTCTATGAGGCGTCGCGCGCCGGCGTGCAGATCGACATCGTGGTGCGCGGCATCTGCTGCCTGCGGCCGGGCGTGCCCGGCCTCTCCGAGAATATCCGCGTGAAATCGATCGTCGGCCGCTTCCTGGAACATGGCCGAATCTATTGTTTCGGCGACGGAAACGGGCTGCCGCACCCGAAGGCGACAGTCTACATTTCATCCGCCGACATGATGCCGCGGAACCTGGATCGCCGCGTCGAGGTACTGTGCCCGATCACCAATCCCACCGTGCACGAGCAGGTCCTCGACCAGATCATGGTTGTCAACTTCAAGGACAACGAGCAGAGCTGGATGGTCTTGCCTGATGGCACGGCAAGCCGCATAAGGCCGGGCAAGGGCGAGGAACCCTTCAACGCCCAGAAATACTTCATGACCAATCCGAGCCTGTCGGGACGTGGAAAATCTCTTAAGGAATCTCCGCCACGCCGTCTCACGCGCCGCCAGGACCGCTAGGGCGGACGGCAGCGCGCCGACACGCAACGCCTCCGCGAAACGGGCGAAAAAGGCGAAACCGCGCAAGCCGCGGCTGCCGAAGGGCCGTCTGGATCACGGACCGCCGGTCGGCGTGATCGATATCGGCTCCAACTCGGTCCGCCTCGTGGTCTATGAGGGGCTGACGCGTTCGCCGACGCCGATCTTCAACGAAAAGGTTCTGGCCGGGCTCGGACGCGAAGTGCAGTCGACCGGCTTGCTTGCGCCGGAGGCGGTCACGCAAGCCTTGCTGGCGCTGAAACGCTTTCGTGCGCTGTGCGACACGCTGAAGGTCGAGAAGGTCTTCGGCATCGCCACCGCCGCCTGCCGCGATGCGCGCAACGGGCCGGCCTTCATCGAAGAAGCGGAACATCTTTGCCGCGTCCGCATCGACGTGCTCTCCGGTCGCCGTGAAGCCGAGTTGTCGGCGCTCGGCGTCATCTCCGGCGTCTACGCGCCGAACGGCCTTGTCGGCGATCTCGGCGGCGGATCGCTTGAACTGGTCGATGTGCGCGGCACGCGGGTGCGCAAGGGGATCACGCTGCCGCTCGGCGGCCTCGCGCTGCAGGACGCGTCCAAGAAATCGATCAAAAAGGCGGAGAAGATCGTCAGCCGCGCACTGACCGGCGTGCGGGTCGGGGCGGCCGGTCCGGGCCGTTCGCTTTATGCGGTCGGCGGCGCCTGGCGCGCGCTCGCGCGGCTGCACATGGCGCAGACCGGCTATCCACTGCATGTCATGCACGGCTATCGCATGCGCGCGAAGGACGCGATCGAATTCTGCGAACTGGTGAAGCGGGTCAATCCCGATACGCTCTCGCAGATCGAGGTCGTCTCCGATGCGCGCCGCCCGCTGCTCGGCTATGCCGCCCTGGTGCTGGAGCATCTTGTGCGGCGGACCAAGCCCGCCGACGTCGTGATCTCTGCGCTCGGCGTGCGCGAGGGGCTGCTCTATTCGATGCTCAAGGTGCGCGAGCAGCGCAAGGACGCGCTGATCGACGCGGCCCGCAATCTCAACCTGCTGCGTTCGCGTTCGCCCCTGCATGGCGAAGAGCTGGTCGCGTGGACCGATCGCTTCTTCGACTCGACCGGCATCGACGAAACCGCAGAGGAGCGGCGGCTGCGTCACGCCGCCTGCCTTGTCGCCGATATCGGCTGGCGCACGCATCCGGACTATCGCGGCGAGCAGTCGCTGAACATCATCGCGCATGCCTCGTTCGTGGCTTTGGACCATCCCGCCCGCGCGTTCCTGGCGCTTGCGGTCTATTTCCGCCATGTCGGCATCACGCACGAGGACGAATTGTCGCCGCGGCTGCGCGAGCTCGCTTCCACGCGGCTGCTCGATCACGCGCGCATCCTGGGCGCAGCGATGCGCGTCGCCTACATGATCTCGGCTTCGATGCCCGGCGTGCTGCCGGAGACGCCTCTGCGGGCGGAGCGCGAGCGGCTGGTGCTGCGCATGCGCGGCAAATATGCCGCGCTCGCCGGCGAACGGGTCTTCAATCGGCTGCGCACCCTGGCGCGGCTGATCGGCCGCGAACCGCATCTGATCATGGATTGAGCGACTGTTCGCGGCCTCTTGTCGGTCCTATGGAGCTTGTGCTTGTATTGCCGCTGAGCGCGGGCGCTGATCCGTGGCTGTCTTCCTCGACACCAATATTTTGCTCTATTCAATCAGCACGGCCGAAGACGAATCCGACAAGCGGGCGCGAGCCTGCAGACTGCTTGATCGCGATGACTGCGCTCTGTCGATCCAGGTCCTGCAGGAATTCTATGTTCAATCTACGCGCGCCTCGCGCGCTGACGCCCTACCGCGCGATCTGACGGTCGGCCTTATTCGCACCTGGCTGCGCTTTCAGGTGCAGGACAACAATCTGGCTGTGCTGCAGGATGCTTTTGCCATCAAAGCCAGGCATGGATTGTCGTTCTGGGACAGCTCTATCGTTGCGGCTGCGCGTGCCGCAGGGTGTCGGGAACTTTATTCCGAAGATTTGTCAGCCGGTCAGAAATTCGGCGACATCGTCGTCGTCAATCCTTTCCGCTGATCGAAGATGAGGGTTGCGGATCACGAGCATGCGATGGGGTCCTGCCGGACCTTTTCGCTGAATCAGTCTCACGCCAGGCGGAATTCGACCGTCACCTGGCCGCTGCCGCTGGAGGGGAAATACGCGCAGAGTTGCTCGGATTCTCCGGCATAGCCGTCCCAGCCCAGCGCGCCGAACAGCATCACGGTGTCGGCCATCAGCGCCTCGCCGTTGCACTTGCGGGTATAGTCCGGAAGCATGCGGCAGAATTCGGCATAGCGGCGCTCTTTCCAGAGATCGAGCACGCGCAGATCCATCTGCCGGTTGAACTCGCTGGAAATGCTGTTCCAGGCCTCGGGGCCGAGCCTGCTGTTCTCGAACAGCTGATGCGACAGCGAGCCGCTGGCCAGCACCGCCGCCTTGCAATTGGATTTCTCGATGGCGCGGCGCACGGCTTCGCCGAACCGGCGGTTCTCCTCGACCGAGGCGAAGACCGGAGCGGCGACGGGAACGACGGAAAACGCCTTGTCGGCATTCATGTAGTGCATCGGCACGATCGTTCCGTATTCCACCGGCAGCGTGGCGACGCGGTGTGCCAGAACCTTCGGACCGGTCCTGCCGGATTCTGCAGCGATCAGCTCGGCGAGCTCGGGATTGCCGCGATAATCGTAGGCGAGGTCGCTGATCATGTGCGGCGCTTCCGGGCTGGTGTAAGTGCCCTGATGCCGCGTATTGGCGTTGATGTGAAATCCGAAATTCGAAATCCAGTGGGTGTCGAAGACGACAACGGTGTCGACGCCGCGCTCGCGCGCCCGCCGGCCCAGGAGCTTCAGCGAATTGATGGCGTCGTCGCGCGTGCCTTTCAGCGGCGCGACGCGTTCCGACAGCATCAGCGAGGGGACATGCGTCACCTTCGCGGCAAGAACCATCTCTCCCATAACGTCCTTCCCCGCAGATTTTGCATGGAAGCTAGGAGAGACAAGGCGCGGCGTACTTGCGCTATGTCAAAGATGGGCGGCCGCGCGCCAGCTCAGCCGCGCTCGATGGCGGTGACGCGGCCTTTCTCGATCGCCAGCGCGAGGCGGCCGGCTTTGAGCGCCAGCGCCTTCTCGCCGAACAGATCGCGCCGCCAGCCCTTGAGCGCGGGCACATCGGCATTGTCGTCGGCGGCGATGCGCTCGAGATCGTCGACGGTCGCGATCACCTTGGAGGCGACCGCGTGCCGCTCCGAGGTCATGCGCAGCAGCACTTTCAGCAATTCGACGGTGGCCGCGCCGTTCGGGGCCGGCTTGGCACGCTCGATCGCCGGCAGCGTCTTGGGATCGCGCGCCAAGGCCTTCTTGACGAGGTCGGGAATGTCCTGGCCCCATTTCGATTTCTCGAAGCCCTTAGGCAGGGAGCGCAGCGACGCCAGCCGCTCGATCGTCGTCGGTGCCTGCACGGCAATATCGGCGACCACATCGTCCTTGAGGATGCGGCCGCGCGGCACATCGCGCGCCTTGGCTTCGCGCTCGCGCCAGGCGGCCACCTCGATCAACACCGCCAGCTCCTTCGGCTTGCGCACGCGGGCGCGCAGGCGCTGCCAGGCATTGTCGGGGTCCATGCGGTAAGTCTCGGGCGAGGTGAGGACGTCCATCTCCTCGCTCAGCCATTCGGCGCGCCCGCGCTTGTTCAGATCGGCGCTCAGCTTCAGGTAGACGTCGCGCAGATGCGTTACGTCCGACACCGCATAGTCGATTTGCGCCTTGGTCAGCGGGCGGCGCGTCCAGTCGGTGAAGCGGTTCGATTTGTCCAGCATGTCGCCGGTGATGCGCTGGACGAGCTGGTCGTAGGAAATGGAATCGCCATAGCCGAGCACCATGGCCGCGACCTGGGTATCGAAGATGGGGTGCGGAATGAGGTTGGCGCGATGCCAGACGATTTCGATGTCCTGACGCGCGGCGTGAAAGACCTTCACGACCTTCTCGTTTGCCATCAGGTCGAAGAATGGCTTGAGGTCGAGCCCGTCGGCCAGCGCATCCACCACGACGGCCTCGTCGGGCGAGGCCATCTGCAGCACGCAAAGCTGCGGATAATAGGTCGACTCGCGCAGGAATTCGGTATCGACGGTCACGTAGTCGTGGGCGGCGAGCCGCCGGCAAACCTCGGCGAGGCCGTTTGTTGTCGTAATCAGTTCCATCAACGTCAACTTCAGACGCCGCGCACGCGCGGCATGAGGATGAACTCCCAGGGCGAGGGCATTTCGCCGACCGGCACCTCGATCAAAGTCGGGCCGTCGCGGCGCGCGAAGCCGCGGCGCAGCGCCTTGCGCAATTCGCCTGCGTCGTGCGCGCGCTCGGCGGCGACGCCGAAGCTTTCGGCGAATTTGACGAAGTCCGGATTGACCAGATCGACGGCGATGTGCCGCGCGCCGTAGCTTTCCTGCTGGATCAGCTTCACGTTGCCGAACGTGTTGTTGCTGAAAACGATATTGACCAGCGGGATGCGGTGGCGCACCGCGGTCGCAAGCTCCGTTGCCGTGTACATGAAGCCGCCGTCGCCGGCGATGGAGAGCACCGGCACGTCGGGCCGTGCATGCTGCACGCCCAGCGAAGTCGCATAGCCCCAGCCGAGATTGTCCTGGAAGCCCGGCGAGATATAGGTGTTGGCCTTGTAGACCGGGAAGGCGAGGCGGGAAGCGAAGCCGATCTGCGTCACCTCGTCAACGAAGATGCCGTCTTCCGGCAATTCGGCGCGGATCGCTTCGAGGAACTTGATCTGCGGGCCGAGCTTGCCGAGCCGCTTTTTCATCTTCGCATGCCGTTCCAGCATCTCGTCCTTGCGCGATTTGCGCTTCGCATTGTGCGCCGGGAGAACGTCGAGCAGCCGTTTCAGCACGCGCGCCGAATCGCCGACGATCGCGGCGGCCGGCTTGCCGATGCGCTCGACCTCGTCGGGATCGGCGTCGATGCGCACCACCTTCAGATGCGGATCGTGGCCCCAGCCGCCGAGCTGCATCAACAGGCGCGTGCCGATTCCGATCACCACGTCGACTTCGCGCCACATCTCATGCGCCAGCGGCAGCGGGATGGAGAGCGGATTGCGGTCGTCGACGACGCCGCGTCCGCGCCGCCAGGCGACGACGGGGGCCTGCAGCATGGCGGCGAGACGGGTCACCTCGCGGGAAGCGCCCTGCGCGCCGCCTCCGACCACGATCATCGGATTTTTGGCGGCGCCGAGAATCTTCGCCGCGGCAAGGATCGCATCCTCGTCGAGCGGCGGCTGCTCCACCTTGTCGGGCTTGCCGATCCTGCCGACCGGCTCCGAACGCCCCCAGACGTCCATGGCGCATTCCAGCGCCGCCGGGCCCGGGCGGCCTATCGCCATGGCCCGGAAGGCGTCGGCGACGAGGCGGGGGGCGTCGGCGGGGCGGGCGATACGGGCCGAATGATCGACGAGACGCGCAATAATTCCGGCCTGGTCGCGGATTTCGTGCAGATGGCCGAGCGCACGGCCGATCGCCGCCTGCGGGATCTGGCCGATAATGGCCAAAACCTGCGCGTTCATGCTGAACGCCTGCAGGAGCGCCGCCCCCGTGTTGAGGAGGCCGGGGCCGGGCACCACGGCATAGGCCTGCGGCTTGCCGGTGGCGAGCGCCGCGCCCAGCGCCATATAGGCCGCGCCCTGTTCATGGCGGGTGTGGATGGTGCGGATGCGGTTTGACGCCTTGTAGAGGGCATCGAAGAACGGGTCGTTATGGACCCCGGGCAGGGCATAGATGGTGTCCAGCCCATGCGCGAGCAGGGCCGCCACCGTCGCCTCGCCGGTGGTCATCCGGCCGTTCGGGAGGGGGGAGGGTCTGGTTCCGCTCTTGCCGCGGGCCGCATTTGTCGTCTTCTTGGTCATGTCGTCCGCCGCAGCGTGTCCGGCTCTGAGTTTGCAGATCGATGCCCCGATGTCGAGGCCGTTGCATGGCGGCAGGCCATGCCGTCCCTGCAAGGCGGAAGAACGACGGCGCGACGGGGGCGTTCAGGCGGACCTGACGCTCATCTCCAGAAACGTCTCGGCGCCGCACAGGATGGTGTTGCGGGCGAAATAGGGCGGCACCGGCAGGTCGGGCACCACATAGCCGTCGCGCATGGGAAGATGGAGCAGGTCGGTGCGGCTCGCGATCTGCAGCTCCAGCCGCTCACCCGCGGCAATTCGCGTCGCCGCCGGCGTCAGGCTGAAACGCAGCGTCACGGCCTCGTTCGGGACGAGCGGCGCATGCGTCGCCGGATCGATCGCAAGTTCGCCGGGCGAGGACGCCGCCTCCATGATGCTGCGCATCGCCGGCCGCAGATGCCCCATGCAGACCGGCGTGCGTCGGCCTGTGCGATCAACGCAATCCAGGCGAGCGACGATGTACGAATCGATTTCACTGCACAGGTAACGCAGATTGAGCGTCACCGGTCCGAACAGTTCGACATCGCGCGGCGCGGTCCAGCCGAAGGCGAGCTGCTGCGGTTCCAGCTTGTCGAGTCCCGGGAGCACTGCAGCGCCGCGCGGCACTGAGAGCCAGGTGACATTGGACGCACCCGGCGCTTGCTCTTGCAAGAGCCGTTCACTGCCGGATGTCGGGTGCAGTCGCAAGGCGATCGCATCCGATGCGGGCACGCCATCGGCGGATCGCCACGTGTCGGCGCCCTTGCACCAGTAACGCACGCGCGGCAGCCGCTCGTAGCCATTGGCGGCTTTCTTCACCACGTGATCGAAAAAGGCGAGCGCCTCGAGCTGCCAGGACAGCACCGGCAATTCGTATTCGGCGGGTCCGACGATCAGACGCTTGTGTGAGGCCGGCGTGCCGGCATGCGCGAACAGGTCGTAGGCGCCAAACTGGTGCAGCGCGATCAGTCCCGGATTCTGCACCACGACAAAAGGCACTTCGATCTGCTGCAAATCGCGCCAGGGGCCGTCCCACAAGGGCGGTGTCGTGCTGTCGTAGGAATCGGTCAGCATGGCGAGATACCAGGGCAGCACGTGCTCGGCGACCTTGCGGCGCTTGAACGCGGCCATTACGCGGTCGATGAAGGGATGCATCAGATGCCACGCCCAGGGCCGGTTGATGAGGTGACTAAGGGCAGCGCGCAGCACCGGCGGAACGTAGCGTGCGATTTCGGCGGGCGTGAAATTGGCGCCCGCCCACAGGCTGACAAAGTCGTTACCCGGATGTCCGCCATAGCGGAACACGTGGCGGCGGAAATCGGTGCAGATCTCGTTGGCGAAAAAGGCGCGCAGCATCGGAGGGCGGCGCGCGGCAACCGCCGCCTGGTTCATGCCGTAATAAGATGTGCCGAACATGACGATGTCGCCATCGCACCATGGCTGTCCGGCGGCCCATTCGATGCAGCGCACGTAGTCGTCGATCTCCGGCTCGCAATGCCAGGGCAGCGGTTCGCCCTGCGAGCGGCCGGTGCCGCGCGCGGTGACGACGACCTGGACATAGCCGCGGTCGGCGATGATCGGCGGCGAACCGATTTCATTGGTGCCTTTCGGAAAACCGGTGGTGTGCAGGTCGCGGTTATAGGCCGCGAACTGCACGACGGCGGGATAGCGGCCCGACCTGGCTGGCGTATAGACATCGGCGGACAGCTTGATGCCATCCGGCATCGGGATCGGCACATCGGCAAGAAGCCGGCAGCCTAGGCCGCGTTCGGCCGGGAATGGCGGTTCCCAGCCGGCGAGCTGCCAGTCATTCACACGCCCGCGAAGCGGGATCAGATTGTCGAGCCAGGCGCTGTGGGATTTCATGTTTCTGTCCCGGTGGGTGGCTTTGTGCGCATGCGACGGGAACGCGGCTGCGATTGCGCAAGCGCCGAGAGCGCGCGCTTGACGCAGGCGACGGTTTCGCGCGCGGCGTCCTCGTCCGCGCGTGCCAGATGCAGCGTGGACAGGCCGATATTGAGGGCATGCAGCATAGCGACAGCCTCGCTGTCGGGCGCGATGCCTGCGGCTTCCAGCCCGCGCGCGATGCGGGCGCGCACTTGCGGTGTCAGCCGGCGGATGAGGTCGCGGATGGCAGGTTCGCGGTCGGCTTCGGCGATCAGCAGGAGCAGGACGCGCGTGGCGTCGGTCCGGCGCAGCAGCGCGCCGAAGGCTTCGGCCAGTCTGTCCGGACTATCCACCTTGCGCAGCACCATGTCGTAGCCGGCGAGGAGCCGGGTGGCCGCGGCTTCGGCAATTGCTTCAATGAGATCGGCCCGGGTGGGGAAGTAATAGGTTAGATGGCTCTGGGAGAGGCCGGCGGAACGCGCCACGCGCGGCTGGCTCAGGCCGAGCGGACCGTCCTGATCGAGGACGGCGAGGCCGGCTTCGACGATGCGGTCGCGGCGGGGGCGGTCGTCGGTCATGCTATTTTGGTAGGTTTACCAACCAACATATGCCCGGTCCGCGGCCGACCGTCAAGCGATCATGCGCCCGGTCATCCGGCCCGGCGGCGGCCTGCTTGACAAAGCGCAGTCGCGGTGCACCTTCCGCCGCCTTGCCATCCCTGTTCGCTGATCCTTCCGAGAGGCCTGCCGATGCATCGCTACCGCTCCCATACCTGCGGCGAGCTGCGCGAAACCCATATCGGGGCGGCCGTGCGCGTCTCCGGATGGTGCCACCGCATTCGCGACCATGGCGGGGTGCTGTTCATCGACCTGCGCGACCATTACGGCCTCACCCAGGTGGTGGCCGATCCCGACAGCCCGGCCTTCAAGATTGCCGAGACCCTGCGCTCGGAATGGGTGGTGCGGGTCGAGGGCAAGGTGCGGAAGCGGCCGGAGGGAACCGAGAATCCCGATCTGCCGACCGGCCAGGTCGAGGTGTTCGCGACCGAAATCGAGGTGCTGGGCGCGGCCGGCGAATTGCCGATGCCGGTTTTCGGCGACCAGGAATATCCGGAAGAGATCCGGCTGAAATACCGTTTCCTCGACCTGCGCCGCGAACGGCTGCACAACAACATCATGAAGCGCGGCGCGATCATCGATTCAATCCGCCGGCGCATGAAGGAAGGCGGCTTCTTCGAATTCCAGACGCCGATCCTGACGGCGTCATCGCCCGAGGGCGCGCGCGACTTTCTGGTGCCCTCGCGCCTGCATCCCGGAAAGTTCTACGCGCTGCCGCAGGCGCCGCAGCAGTTCAAGCAGCTCATCATGGTGTCGGGCTTCGACCGCTATTTCCAGATCGCGCCCTGCTTCCGCGACGAGGATGCACGCGCCGATCGTTCGCCCGGCGAGTTCTACCAGCTCGATATCGAGATGAGCTTCGTCACGCAGGAAGACGTGTTCGCGGCGGTCGAGCCCGTCTTGCGCGGGGTTTTCGAGGAATTCGCCGACGGCAAATCGGTGACGCCCAAATTCCCGATGATCCCGTATGCGGATGCGATGCGCCTGTATGGCACCGACAAGCCGGATTTGCGCAATCCGCTGAAGATGCAGAACGTCACCGAAGCCTTCCGCGGTTCCGGCTTCAAGATTTTCGCCGGCATGATCGAAAAGGATCCGCAGGTCGAGGTCTGGGCGATCCCGGCGCCAAAAGGCGGCAATCGCGCTTTCTGCGACCGCATGAATTCCTGGGCGCAGGGCGAAGGCCAGCCGGGACTGGGCTACATCTTCTGGCGCGAGGGCGAAGAGGGCGGTGCCGGGCCGCTGGCAAAGAATATCGGCCCCGAGCGCACGAAACAGATCGCCGACCAGCTCAAGCTCGGCATCGGCGATGCTGTGTTCTTCATCGCCGGCCGGCCGAAGGAATTCGTGAAGTTCGCCGGCCCCGCGCGCACCAAGGTCGGCGATGAACTCGGGCTGATCGCGAAAGACCGTTTCGAATTCTGCTGGATCGTCGACTTCCCGATGTTCGAGTGGAGCGAGGAGGAGAAGAAGATCGACTTCTCGCACAACCCGTTCTCGATGCCGAACATGCCCGTCGAAGACTTTCTCAAGCTCGATCCGAAGGACCACGAGACGATTCTGGGCCTCAAGGCCTTCCAGTACGACATCGTCTGCAACGGCATCGAATTGTCGTCGGGTGCGATCCGTAATCACCGTCCCGACGTGATGAAGAAGGCCTTTGCCATCGCCGGCTACAGTGAGGAGGTGCTGGAGCAGAAATTCGGCGGCATGCTGCGCGCCTTCTCGCTCGGCGCGCCGCCGCATGGAGGCATCGCGCCCGGCATCGACCGCATCGTCATGCTGCTGTGCGGGGAGGAGAACCTGCGCGAGGTGGTGCTGTTCCCGATGAACCAGCGCGCCGAGGACCTGCTCATGGACGCGCCGTCGGAAGTCACGCCGAAGCAGCTCAAGGAGCTGCATATCCGGCTCAATCTGCCACAGAATTGAAGCTGCTGCGGCGGAGCGAAGTGCGCGCTAAGGTGCCGGCGGGAGAAAGTCTATGCCATCCGTGATGTCCAACCTGTCCGACGACCTGCGCACCTCGGCGCTGGCCTATCATCGCTTGCCGAAGCCCGGAAAGCTGGAAATCGCCGCCACCAAGCCGCTCGGCAACCAGCACGATCTGGCACTGGCCTATTCGCCGGGCGTCGCCGCCGCCTGCGAGGCGATTGCCGCCGACCCGGCGGAGGCCGCCGAGCTGACCGCGCGGCAAAACCTTGTCGCGGTGGTCTCGAACGGCAGCGCCGTGCTCGGCCTCGGCAATATCGGCCCGCTGGCGTCGAAGCCGGTGATGGAAGGCAAGGCGGTCCTATTCAAGAAATTTGCCGGCATCGACGTCTTCGACATCGAGATCGATGCCAAGGAGGTCGACCGCATGGTCGAGGTGGTGTCGGCGCTGGAGCCGACCTTCGGCGGCATCAACCTCGAAGACATCAAGGCGCCGGAATGTTTCGAGGTCGAGCAGCGCCTGCGCGAGCGCATGAAGATTCCGGTCTTCCATGACGACCAGCACGGCACGGCGATCATCGTCGCCGCGGCGGTGGTGAATGCGCTGCATGTGACCGGCAAGAAAATGGAAGAGGTGAAGATCGTCACCTCCGGCGCCGGCGCGGCCGCGCTCGCCTGCCTCAATCTGCTCGTGTCGATGGGCGCGAAGGTGGAGAACATCTTCGTCACCGACCTCGAAGGCGTCGTCTACAAGGGCCGCAAGGAACTGATGGACCGCTGGAAGGAGGTCTATGCGCAGGACACCAAAGCGCGCAAGCTCGGCGAGGTGATCGACGGCGCCGACGTGTTCCTCGGCGTGTCGGCGGGCGGCGTGCTCAAGCCCGAGATGGTGGCGCGCATGGCGGAGCGTCCGCTGATCATGGCGCTCGCCAATCCGGTGCCGGAAATCATGCCGGAGGAAGCCTATGCCGTCCGCAAGGATGCGATGATCTGCACCGGCCGCTCGGATTTCCCGAACCAGGTGAACAACGTCCTCTGCTTTCCCTTCATCTTCCGCGGCGCGCTCGATGTCGGCGCCACCACGATCAACGAGGAGATGAAGCGTGCGGCGGTGGAGGCGATCGCCGGCCTCGCGCGCGAGACGCCCTCCGAAGTCGCGGCCAAGGCCTATGGCGGCGAGGCGCGGATGTTCGGCGAAGGCTCGCTCATTCCCAATCCTTTCGATCCGCGTCTCATCCTGCGCATCGCACCGGCGGTGGCGCGCGCGGCGATCACGTCGGGCGTGGCGACGCGGCCTTTCCTCGATTTCGACGCCTACGAGGAACGGCTGAACCGCTTCGTGTTCCGCTCCGGCTTCATCATGAAGCCGCTCTTCATCAAGGCGAAGGCCGAGCCCAAGCGCATCATCTACGCCGAGGGTGAGGACGAGCGCGTGCTGCGCGCGACGCAGGTGATCGTCGAGGAGGGGCTGGCGCGGCCCATCCTGGTCGGGCGGCCAGCGGTCGTGGAATCTCGCCTGTCGCGCTTCGGGCTGTCGCTCAAGCCCGGCCGCGATTTCGAGCTGATCAATCCGGAAGACGATCCGCGCTACCGCGAATATGTGAAAGCCTATGTCGAGGCGGCCGGCCGGCGCGGCGTCACGCCCGACACCGCCCGCACCATCGTGCGCACCAACACGACGGTAATCGCGGCGCTCGCCGTACGGCTCGGCCTTGCCGACGCCATGCTGTGCGGACTCGAAGGTCGCTACATGGCGCATCTGAAGAATATCCGCGACGTGATCGGGCTGGCGCCCGGCGTGCGCGAATTCGCGGCGCTGTCGCTGGTGATCACCAACAAGGGTGCGTATTTCATGACCGACACCCAGGTCACGCCAGAACCGAGCGCGGAGGAGATCGCCGAGATGGCGGTGCTCGCCGCCGCGCATGTGCGGCGTTTCGGCCTCGAGCCGAAAATCGCGCTGCTCTCGCACTCCAATTTCGGCTCCTATGACAGCGCCTCCTCGCGCAAAATGCAGGCGGCGCGCACGCGGCTCGCCGAGACGCATCCGGCACTGGAAGTGGAGGGCGAGATGCACGGCGACGCGGCTTTGCTGCCGGCCTTCCGCGAGCGGATTTTTCCGAATTCGCGGCTCAAGGGCGAAGCCAATGTGCTGATCATGCCCAATCTCGACGCCGCCAATATCGCCTACCAGATGGCGAAAGTGCTCGCCGATGCGCTGCCGGTGGGCCCCATCCTGGTCGGCGCCGCACGCCCGGCGCATATTCTGACTCCGTCCTCGACCGCGCGCGGCGTGATCAACATGACCGCGATTTCGGTAGTGGAGGCGCAGGCCGGCAATTAGCCCTGTAAAAGCGGATTTTTCACCGCGCGTCGCCGCCGATGCGGCGGCGGCCGGTTAGTTCATTCTTCAAGAATCTGCTTGATACTCAGGCACGAAATGCTTATTTGCCACTGCCGTTTGGATCGGTCCGCGTCCTCTGTGGGTTGATTCGGCGGCTTTCGTATTCCGTGAGCCGGCTCGCCGGTCTCAGCTTTGATCTCTGGTTGGGGAGGACGGCATGAGCCAGAACGCCCTCTTTCAATCGGGAAAAGGCTTGGGGACCCCAAGTACCGCCCGAAAGAAGGACTTCGCGATCGACGCACCTTCGGTTGTGTCTGAAGAGAGCGCCGATCATTTCGTGGTGAGGAACGGGGTGCGATGCGCCGGCGCGCATCTCATCATCGACCTTTACGACGCCAAGAAGCTCGACGATCTCGACCATGTCGAGACGGCTCTGCGCGCCTGCGTCGACGCCGCCGGCGCGACGCTCTTGCACATCCATCTGCACCACTTCGAGCCCAATGGCGGGATTTCCGGCGTCGCCGTGCTGGCGGAGAGTCACATCTCGATCCATTCCTGGCCCGAGAACGGCTATGCGGCGCTCGACGTGTTCATGTGCGGCAAGGCCAAGCCCGAGGCCTGCGTGCCGGTGCTGCGCGAGGCGTTCAAGCCGGGCCGCATCGCGGTGAGCGAATATCTGCGCGGGCAGGGCGCCTAACGCCGGATCGCGCGAATGAATGACGGCCGGGCCGGCGGGCCCGGCCGTTCGTTTACGTGTAGTCTTGCATGCGGATAATCGGTGAGAGCGCCATGGCCAACGACCGCTGGATTTCCGAAACCCTGTTCGACGCGCTCGGCTTCCGCATGAGCTACAAGGCCGAACGCGTGCTCTACGAAATGCAGACCGAGCACCAGCATCTTGTGCTGTTCGAACAGAAGCATTTCGGCAAGGTGCTGATGCTCGACGGCGCGACCCAGGTCACGACCGCCGACGAATTCGTCTATCACGAGATGATGACGCATGTGCCGATCCTGGCGCATGGCAAGGCCAGGGACGTGCTGATCGTCGGCGGCGGCGATTGCGGAATCGCCGAGGAGGTGCTCAAGCACAGGTCGGTCAAGCGGCTGGTGCAGGTCGAAATCGACCAATCGGTGGTCGATTTCTCCAAGGAGCATTTTCCGGAATTCACCGGGCCGGTTCTGTCCGACAAGCGGTTCGAGCTCGTGATCGCCGACGGCATGACATATGTCGCCGAAACCGGGCGGAGTTTCGATGTCGTGATCGTGGATTCGACCGATCCGCAAGGGCCGGGCGCGGTGCTGTTCTCGGAGGAATTCTACGCCGGCGTGAAGCGCTGCCTGAAACCGGGCGGGGTGATGGTGACGCAGAACGGCGTGCCGTTCTTCCAGCCGGAGGAACTTGTCGGCAGCATCGAAAAATTCCGCAGGTTGTGGAAGGACGCTTCCTGCTATGTCGCGGCGATACCGACCTATATCGGCGGCCACATGACCATGGGTTGGGCGAGCGACGACAAGACGCTGCGGCAGACGGCGTTGCGCACCATCGCACAACGCTATTCCCGCGCCGGTCGGTTCTCGACGAAATACTGGACGCCTGAGGTGCATGTCGCGGCCTTCGCGCTGCCGCGTTTCATTGCCGACGCGGTGGCGAAAGCGAAATAGGATCACTCCGCCTTGCGCGGACCGAACAGGCGCTCGGCATTGCCGGAGGCGATCTGCCTCGCCTGATCCTGGGGCAATTGCGCGAGCCAGCTGCGGTAGCCGCGCATGATCGCGTCGTAGGACAGCCAGCGTTCGTTGATCCAGGTGTCGGAGCCGAGCAAGAAGCGGTCGGAATATTTTGCAAACAGCGCCCGCCATTCGCCGGTCAGGCTGCCTTCGCCATTGGTGATGCCGCTGCGATACGACAGCTCGCCCCACAGTCCCGCATGCCTGTCGAACAATTCGGAGATGCGCGCGGGCGCAGTCGTGAAGCCCGTGTGCGCCCAGATGATCTTCGCTTTCGGATTGTGTGCGAACAGGATCAGCAGGGCCTCTTCGTCGCAATGCGCGTGCAGGTAGAGGTTGCGCTCGACCGCGAAGTTAACGACCTTTTTCACTACGTCCGCCGCGGCGGATTTGCCGTAGATGTGGAATTCGCCGACGCCGACATAATAGCCGCGCCGGTATTCCTCCTGCACCAGGTCATAGATCGACGGATCGTTGAACCAGGTCTGGATGTCGGCGCGCTGGCGGTACGGACGAATGAACGGCACGACCCACAGCCCGGGCGCGCTGCGCTGGGCTTTCGCGTCCATCAATTGATGCGTGCCCTTGTTGGGCCGGCTGGTGGCGAGAATTCCGGTCACGCCGTTGCGGCGGAACGTCTGCAGCACCGCGTCGAGCGAGTAGAACGGGTCCGGCTCCTGGTTGTAGTGCAGATGTGCGTCGAAAATCTCGAGCTGCTGCGCGGCGCCCGCCGGCATTGCGGCGAGCAGCCCGGTCACGGCGACGACGAGATGCAATGCGGTGCGGCGGTTCATGCGGGCGTCCTTCGGCAATCTGCGGCCTGGGAGCGGGTTTACACTCTGCTAACCATGCCGCGTTTTGGAGGCAAACTGCGACATTTTCAACCCATGGTCGGGAAGACGTTTAAACAGGCCTTTACGCCGCCGCGGCACTTTGGACCCATCGTCGGGTCGGGCTCTGTTCTTTGTGCGCTTGCTGCCAAAAAGACTGATCGCCGTTGTGGCCGGCATCCTGATCGCAGGGGTGCCCGTGGCCCTGTTCAACTATTGGCTGAACAACCTCATCCTCGAGCAGATCCGCGACGAGGTCGATTCCACCGCGCGGCGCAGCATCACCCTGGCAGAAAGCCGGATCGGCCAGGCGATGAATGCGCTCGAGGATCTCGCTCGCCGCGGCGTCACCACCTGCAGTCCCGAGGATATCGACGCGTTGCGGCGGGCCAACCTCGATGCCAGCAGCGTGACCGAGTTTTCCATCGTCGATGCGAGCGGGCGGACGCTCTGCAGCGATCTCGGCGTCGCTCTGCGGCACAGGGTCGTATTGTCGTCGGAGGGGGTCGCCGAGAGCAATGTGATCATGGATGTCATGGTGGTGGACGACAAGCCGCAGCGGATGCTGCGAGTCCGCCGGCCGACGGACACCAACAGCGTGGCGGCGCTGATTGCCGGCGATCTGCTGATCACCAAGGTGTCGACCCAGGGCGGCCTCCTGCTGAACGCGCATGGGCGGATCGCAACGACGGACGGCACAGTGCTGGCGACGGTCGGTCCGGTGACGGAATTCGGCGACCCATTCGAGTCCATGGTCGTCAGCACCCTGGCGTCGAAGCGTTTCGGAATCAGTGTCACGATGACGCGCCCGAAAACGATGCTGTCGCGCGGCCAGGAAGAAATCCGCTTCCTCGGATTGACGGTGAATGGCGTCGTCGCCATTGCCCTTCTCGCCATCGGAATTCTGGTCCCCTGGCGGCAGCGCAACAATCCGATCGCGGAACTCGAGCGCGCGCTGAAGGCCGGCGAATTCGTTCCTTACTATCAGCCGGTGGTCGATATCACCACGGGGCGGCTGCGTGGATGCGAGGTGCTGATGCGCTGGCGCAAGGCGGACGGTACGATCGTTCCGCCGGCCTCGTTCATCCCGCTTGCGGAATCGAGCGGCCTGATCAGGGAGATGACCCGCAACCTGATGCGCAAAGTCACTCAGGAACTGGGGCCGGTCTGCGAGGCGCGGCCCGGTTTGCGAATCGGATTCAACCTCGCCGCGCAGCATTTCGGCGACGACGGTATTGTCGAGGATGTACGAAAGATTTTCGAGCATTCGCCGGTCAAGCTGACTCAGGTCGTACTGGAGGTTACCGAGCGTCAGCCGCTTGACGACCTCAATCATGCGCGCCGCGTCATTGCCGCCTTGCAGGATCTCGGCGTCAAGATCGCGATCGACGATATCGGCGCCGGCCACAGCGGATTGTCCTACATCCTCAAGCTTGGCGTCGACGTCATCAAGATCGACAAGATGTTCGTCGATGCGCTGGGCACCGAGAGCAGCTCGAACGCGATCATCGAGACGCTCGTGGACCTCGCCCGCAACATGGATATCGAGATCATCGCCGAAGGCGTGGAGACATTCGAGCAGGTCATTGCCTTGCGCGAGCACGGGATTCAGGCCGTGCAGGGCTATGTTTTCGCGCCGCCCTTGCCGGGGCTGTCTTTCCTGCGCCTGCTCGAAGCGACCGATCAGCAGCGCCAGGGCGAGGATCGGTTGCCGGCGGCGGCCTCATTCGGTTTCGGCTATCTGTCGTCGCGGCGGCGCGCCAGCGCGGCCTGATCCCGCGCGCCTTGATCTGCAGCACCTGATACGTGACACTTGGCTGTGAATTGAAAAGGGCGCGCGAGTCCCCTAGAAACGGGCTGGCAGTCTGGCGAGGGAGAAGCGCCATGTTACGCATCGTGAATGTCTCGCTGTTGCTTGCGCTGGCCATGGCGGTGCCGGTGCAAGATGCGCGTGCGCAGGACGCCGTTTTTGGCGGCGCTCTCCTGGGCGGGGCGACCGGAGCCCTGATCGGCGGTGCCGCAGCCGGCGGGCGCGGTGCCGCGGTCGGCGCCGTGATCGGCGCCGGCACCGGCGCGGTCATCGGCGCGCAGATGGAGCAGCGCCGGGGCGGCTACTACTGGTATCAGGGCCGTTGCTGGTATCGGCAGCCGAACGGCGAATATCATCGGGTCTCGGGCCGCTATTGCGGCTGACGTATCGCTGCCTGTTCAGGCAATCGCCGCTTCGCACCATCCGCATGGCCGCGACAGCGGGGTTGCCTCATGTTTGCCATCGCCATTGCGCGGAAAAATTGCCATAACCGCAAAAAAGAATTGATACGGCAGATTGAAGATGCGTTTTCTGAGCGGTGTATTTTTGCTGGCCATGCTGGGTTCCGCCATTGCGCAGACTGCGCGTCCGGCCGAGCCCGATAGCGGCCCCAGACTCCTGGAAAACGAGCAAATCAAGGTGCGTGAATTGCGGCTCAAGGCGGGCGCGAGGGTGCCCAGCCAGAGTCTTCCCAATACCTTCCTGTATGCGCTGACCGACGGTGCGCTGGTGTTCACGCAGCCGGGGCGGACACCCTACGAGCTCACGTTCAAGTCCGGCGAGGCGCTGTGGCTGCCGTCGCAACAGGCGGCAATGGCGAACGAAAGCGGCAAGGACATTCGCGCGCTGCTTGTCGAGTTCAAGCAGCGTCCGGTCGCGGCCAAGCCGAAAGCGAAAGGCAAGGGCAGCAAAGCGACGAAGGCCAAGTCGGCCAAGTCGGCCAAGCCGGCCGCGAAGAAAAAGTGATAGGTTAGCTGCGCCGCCCGGCACGGCTATTTCGGGACGAGGGTCATGAATATTCTTCTGATGATCGGCCGCATTGCGTTTGTCGCCATCTTCATTCTGTCCGGCGCACAGAAGCTGCTCGACATCTCCGGCACTGCGGCGATGATCGAGGGCAAGCTCGTCGTGCCGCCGTTATTGATCGATCTTGAGGCGAAGCTGCAGAGCCTCACCGGCATGCCGTTGCCGCGGCTCCTGGCGATCGTCGCCGGTGTGGTCGAAATCGGAGGCGGGCTTCTCATCGCCGCCAATATCGGAACGCGCATCGCGGCCGCCGTGCTGATTCTGTTCACGGCGGCGGCCACGTACCTCTTCCATGATTTCTGGGCCATGACCGGCGCCGACCGTGCTGCCAACATGATTCATGCGATGAAAAATCTGTCGATCATGGGTGCGCTGCTGGTCTTTTTCGTCATCGGCTCATGGCGGCCGTCGTCCTACGGCTATCGTGACAGCGAGTCCGATTCCCGGTATTGAGCGCGCATGAAGCAGAAGATCACATCGTCCCGACCGCACCTTCGCATGGCAGCGACCCTGTGCGGCCTCTCGCTCTCCGGCCTGGCCGTGTTGATGACGGCGCAGCCGGCGCAGGCGTTCTTCCGGAACTACAATGAGGCCTGGTGCGCGCAGATGGGCGACGGCATCAACGATTGCTCGTACTTCACGTGGCAACAGTGCCGTGCCGCGGCCTCCGGAACCGGCAATTTCTGTTACCAGAACCCGCTGTATATCGCGCCGGACATGCGCCGTCCGAAGCGAAAGCCCTTGCGCGACTGATGAAAAGGGCGGCCAATTGGGCCGCCCAAGTTGATACGCCACGCGGGAGGAACCCCTTGGAGCCGGCGGCCGAGCCGCCCGCTCACGTGATCGAATCAATCTCCATGCGTGAAGTGTGGGTTGATTCGCGCTGCGCGTCACGCGAATGTTTTCCCACAGGAATACCTTCATCTCCGCCGGGATCAGTTGCGCGTGCGTTCCCACACGACAAGGGTGGCACCGCGATCCCGATCGAGCACCTGGGGTGGGCCCGGCACCAGCCCACTGGCCGACAGGACGTCTTCCGGGCTGCGCTCGGGCACTTGCGGAAAAACGGGACGTCCGCCCGGCAGTTTCACGCCTTCCGCGCGCGAGAGATAGAAAGCGTCGTAGCGCGGCAGAAACAGGCCGAAGATGTCCGTGCCGCCGAGGACCGCGACAATGCCGCCCTCGAGGTCCACAGCCTCCATGGCCTGTTCGAGCGGCAGGCCCGCCGGATTCCAGCGGACCGCATTGGGGAAGTCGGGGGCAGGGCCCAGCGTTTCCACCGTGCGGCTGGCGATGAGACGCCGGCGGGTCGGCGATTGCGGCTGGTTTTCGTGCGAATGCCGGCCATGCACGATGATGTCGGCGCGGTCCAGTCCCTGTGAGAGAAACTGCTGATCCGCCGGAACCACCAGCGAGGAGGGCATGATGCCGGCGGCATCGGCCAGCATGCCGTCATCGGATACGATGGCGTAGCCTTCGATGCGCAGTTTCATGGCCGCTCATTTCCGTTCGCGGGAGGATCATCCCCAATACCGGGCTTGTTCCCAAACGAAAAACGCCGGGCGCAGGCCCGGCGTTTCGCAAAGGGCCGCAGACGCGGTCCTCAATCGACTGTGCGCACAACGCTGGCGGTCGGACGCTGGCTGACGGTCGGCAGCTTCTGGTCCTTTTTGACCAGCTCGTCGTACTGCGCAATCGTCTTGACCGGCTCCTTCGCCTTCATGTGCACGATCTTGTAGCCTTCAGCCTTGAGCTGGTTGAGCAGCTCGGGCAGCGCTTCCGCGGTGACGTGCTGGAAGTCGTGCATCAGCACGATGCCTTTGCCGAATTTCTTCAGCTTGGCCATCACCGAATTGATCACCTGATCGGGCTTGCGCGCCTTGAAGTCGAACGAGTCCATGTCGGTGGAGAACATGCCGATATTGCGCTCGCCGAGATAGGTGACGAGCTCTGGCGGATGCTGCAGGGCCGGGAAGCGGAAGAACGGAGCGGGAGCCGAACCGAGCGAGATCGCGACGGCGCTGACGCCTTTCTCGATCTCCTCGAGCGCCTGCTCCTTCGTCATGTTCTTGCGGCCGAGATTCTGGTGCGACCAGGTGTGCGAACCGATGGTGTGGCCGGCCTCGGCGACCTGTTTCAGAATCTCGGGGTAGTAGGTGGCATGCTTGCCGATCGGGAAGAAGGTGGCCTTGATGCAGTGGTCGGCCAGCGCCTTCAGCACCGCCGGTGTGTTGACCGGCCAGGGGCCGTCGTCGAAGGTCAGCAGCACTTCCTTGTTGCGCAGGAAGTCATGCTGCTTGAAGTGCTCGAAACCGAAGCCCGGACCGCCGGTGGTATCGATTTCCACCGTCCGGGAAATTCCTAGCGCATTGGGATTGGAGCAGGCCGCGCCAGCGGACTGGCCCCAGGCGACGCCTGACGCCGCCACCGAGGCGGAAATGACCAAAGCAAAACCGAGTGCCGCACGCATCTTAGACCTCCTCATGAGATCGGTGGGGCCAAAAAACAGGCCCGAAATGTTGAAATCGGGGTCATGGAACGCCCGAAGGGGCGCAGAGTCAACGAAATGGTAACTATTTGGGCTGGGCGATCGGGGAATATGGTTAGCCGTGCCTCGGGGGCCACTTCGGCTTTTTAGCCGACGCCCCAGACCGCGGCCGCAACCTCTGGATGCGAACCGCTAGGCCGGTCTGAGCTCCTTTTCGATGGCCGCAATGATCCGCGCGTCCAGCGGCTCGACTGCGGAGGGATAGGCGCCCGCGATCAGGCCGTCGCGTCCGACCAGATATTTGTGAAAGTTCCAGCGCGGGGTGTCGAGCGGCCGCTGCAGGGCGGCCCAGCGGTAGAAGGGATGGGCGGCTTCACCCTTTACGTCGACCTTGGCCATCAGCGGGAAACTGGCGCCGTGCGCATGGGCCGTGCGCTGGATGTCGGCAGCGGCGCCGGGTTCCTGGCCGCCGAAATCGTTGGACGGGACGCCGAGAACCAGAAGGCCGCGCTCGCGATAGCGCGCCCAGAGCGTTTCGAGGCCGGCGAATTGCGGGGTGTAACCACACAGCGAGGCCGTATTCACGATCAGCAGCGGTTTGCCGGCGTGTTGCGCCAGCCGGAGATCGGCTCCGTCGAGCGTCTTGAATGAGAATGCGTAGGCCGTGGTGCGGCTCACGGCAGGGGATTGCGCAGAGGCGCTGACACAGGGAATGGGCGCCGCAGCAAGGCCGCCAATCAACCCGAGGATTGTCCGCCGATCGATATCGCTCATGCCGGCAGACGCTAACGGTCCGCCATCCCCCACGCGAGGCACAAGCGCGTGAGGCCCCGGTGGTGCGATGCGACAAGCGGGAACCCGGCGCGCGGGTGTGCATTTACCGGCGGGGGTGGAATTCATGACGGAGGCCGGATGGATCTGCTTTTGCACCTGGTCCAAGATTCGATCCGAAATTCGGCCGGCAATGTGAAGCAGGATGCGCCGCGCGGTGCCGCAATCGCGTCGTTTGCCGTTGTGTTCGCGGCTGCAGCCGCCTATGTCGCCGCTGCTCCGCGGCCTGACGCGGAGGCGAGGCTCGGCGCCACACGCGCAAGCGCCGTCGCGCCGGATTCCGTTCCCGCGTCCGATAGGTCACAAATGGCGGCGGTGAAAATCGTTGGCGCCTCGGCGGAGACCGGCAAGCCGTGTCATGAGCAGACATGGCCTTATATCGAGCAACGTTGTCTGACCCCGGCGGCTTCGGACGCGCAACGCGCAGCTGCAGACACGCGGCCGTTGGGGATTCGCGCTCTGCTGTTCGGGGCGCAGGTGCCGGAGATGCAGCCGCGTTCGAACGAGATAGCCGCTGTCGCGCCCGCGCCATCGGAGACACCGACGACAGCGAGCAAGCCGGTGCTCTCCGCGGCCGCAACAGACCCAACGTCCGCTGATCAATACGCGGACATTCCCTTGCCCAGATCCCGTCCGGACATTTCCCTCGCGGAACTTCCCACCGGCGAAGACGACGATGATGCGGAATTTTTTCTGCCGCCGGTGCCGTTGTCGCGCGCAGAGCAGAGGCGCCTGGAGCGCGAATGGCGGCGGATGGAGCGTGCCGAGCGACGCGCGGTTGAATATGACGGTCCCATGCCGCGCCGCGAATTCCGCGCGAACTATCGAGCCGAGCGCGATATCCGCCGCGCGGTCGACCGGTTTATCCGACATTTCCGCTGACAAAAAATCGCCGGCTGTCCGAAGACAGCCGGCGATGACGCGCGCCTTGAAAACCTGTGTGAGGCAAGTGGCTGGTACTGAAACTCAGTGGCAGTGATTGCGATAGCGCGGGGCGTAGCCGTAGCTCGCATATCCGTAGCCGTGATGGCCGTAGCCTTCGGCATAGTGCGGGCGCTTGGGGGCGACGAATTTGGGCGGCACCGGCACGACCTTCGGAGCCGGCCTGGCTTCCTGCGGAACAGCCTTCGGAGCCGGGGTCTGCGCTTCCGGCTGCGCCTGTTCCGGCTGGGCGGCGGCGCCATCGGTGGCTGCGGCGGGTTGCCGGGCAGCTTCCTCAGCGGCTTGCGGGGCGGCTTGGGCGACCTGCTCCTGACCCGGAGCGGGCAGAACCTGGATCTGGCGGCTGGCGCCGGCGGATTGGGCTTGGGCGGCACCGGCCATCACGGCCAGGATCGCGGCGGCGATTGCAGATTTCGTCAGCATGGTCATGGCCTTGGTCCTCTAGAAAGGGCTGGGTGACCATAAGTCGCGCCGGCGCGGCATCCGGTTCAAACGGCGCATTCAGCGGCTTCAAAAAAGAGCCGGGCGCGGGAACCCCGATTCTGCAATTGCCTTCAGCAACGGCTAACCAGCGCAAGCAAGACCCCATTCTTGCCCGAACCCTGCCGGCCTTGGCGCGTCCAATGACCGAAAAGAAACGCCGGTGCCGGGATGAACGCTGTCGATCGCTGCCTGTTTTCGGTCGCATTGCTGGCTGCCATTGTCGGCAGCGTCGCGCTGTACGCCCAGGCGCAGGAAGCCAAACGCCTGGCCGCCGCCTGCCAGCGGATGCAGTTGCAGCAATACGCGGTGTATGGCGGCTTGTAAGCGCGGCAATGCGCGCGAAAGGCGTCTCCGCTTCCTGAAGATGCATTCGGCCGAGAGATGCGACGTCGTGCCCACGCCGAGCTTGGGAAGGCACGGCGTTCTGGGAAACCGGCGTCATATGAAGGGCGGTGGAAGGGCAGGGGACGCCGCTTCTCATAAGGACGTCTTCGGGATCGCGACGGAATGGACAAGGCGGCCGGTCTCGTCGCGGACTTCCAGCGTCCAGCCGCCATAATGGCGCAGGCCGAGCCGGATGCCGGTGATTGCGTCGCGGGCGGTCAGCGCGGCCTCCTGACGGGCGGCGCCGTCACTGGCGAACTCGCGTCCATGATGATCGATGACCGCACGTGCGCCATCCCTGAAGTGAAAGAAGTATCGCGGCATGCCCCGCCTCGACTCATACAACACAACAGGCGAGAGCTGGATGGACGTGCCGTCACCGGTGCTCGGCCCTTGCCCCCTGTCGGTGATACGGGCAAACGCCGCATCCGGCGGCGGGTTCCGGCCGCGTGTTCACAACGTGCAGTGGGACCGTGCGGCGGATGCGTGGGCCTTCGCCGGTTCCCGCCCTGGGCGTGCCGGCCGGAAGTTTTCGCTGTTTCCCGCACTTGTGATCTTGTGTAACCGGCAGCGGCGTAGGATGCGCCATCAGCAAGGGCAGGCTCGGCGAGGACATGGCCATGAACAGAACACTGATTGCCGCGACCGTATCGATATGGCCGTGGCTGGCGCCGCAGACGGCGTCCGCCGACACGATCTATCCCTGGTGTCTCTACGACACGCGCGGCGGCGTGAATTGCGGGTTTGTCACCCAGCGGCAATGCATGGCGTCAAAAACCGCGAATGCCGACATGTGCGGGCTGAACGGACTTTACGACCGTGTCCGCCACATCGATCCTTATGCGCCGAAACGCTATCGTTCGTATCGGGGATGAGCGGGCTGCGCGGCGCGCCGTTCAGCGCGCCGGGCTCTGGCCGCCCCACTGCATGGACGAGAACAGGCCGCCCTTCTTGCCGGGGGCATTGTCTTCCGCGAGTCGCTTGATGAAGGTTTCCGGCAGATACGCATTGGGATTGGGCGTATCGAGTCCGACATGCTTGGCGATATCGGCGGCGAAGGAATTGCAGTTATAGGTCGGCGCGTGCCAGGTCTTGGTCGTGGCCTGCAGATGACGGATATAGGCGGAAGCGCGGTCGTATTCCGCCTTGCTCAGCGCCACGCAGAAGCGGGCAGTGAGATATTGTTCATCGAGGTCCCCATAGCTGACGCCGGTTTCGGCTTCCACCGGCGCCCAGTGGCCCTGGATGTAAGTCGCGGGGTCGTCACCCTTGGGATGCAGACCGGCCACCTTGAAGCTGGCGAAGCTCTTGCCGCCGCCCAATGTGCCGTAGAAGACGAACGTGTGGCCGTAGCTGGCTGCGGTGCGTGAGCGGAATTCGATGAAATAGGGCTTGCCAGCCACGCGCGGGCAGGCCGTCGAGGTCACCGGCTGCTTGATCGGCTCTCGCTTGATCTGGGATGCGGTCTGGGAGCTGGTCCCGGAAGCTTGCGGCTTTGTGGATTGCGCCGGCTTTGCAGTCTGCGCGGGCCTCGCGGCCTGACCGGAAGGCTGTCCGGCCCCAGGCTGCGCCGTCTGGGCCAAGGCTTGGCCCGCAAAGACAGCCACGCCCGCGGAAACCGCGAGCGCACAAATTCCATCCCGGAAACCCGAACGGCTCCCGCCAGTAAGTGTCATACGCACAATGTGCTCCCTAACCAGTATCCAGCCCACGATCAGCCGGACCGGCAAGCGGAAGCGCCTTCGCAAACGCGAGCCAAGACGAAAAAGGCCAGCGTGAGCTGGCCCTTCCGTTACCTCAGCCCTTGGTTACGACCGGAGCTTTACCAACCGGGTACTTGCCAACCGTCGTGCAGGCCGCTGCGCTCAAGAGAGTGAGGAGCGCGGTGGTGATAACCAAAGTCTTCTTCATGGGTACAGCCCCCAAGTGTGAGTCCAGAGCGTCACACTAGTGTCCACGTACAACCGCCACTAGTGCGAAAAAGACACACTGAATTAACTATACGCGTCCTGGGTTGGTAAAATGCCAGGTCATCCACAGGCGCTCCAGTCCGACCGGACGGGGCTACCGTTCGTCCTCATCGAGGTCGTCCTCGAACGGGGCGATGGTGGTCAGGGGCCCCCTGGACAGGCTGATTTTGCGGCGTCCGGACCCTGGTTCGGGCGCAGGCGCCGCCGCCTTGCGCGAGAGGGCGAACAGGGCTTCCCCGGCATGGCCACCGGCCTCCACAAGTTCGTCCTCGCTGCAGCTTGCTGCGATCGCCAGACCGAGCGACTGCAGATGCGCGCGCCGGTAGCAGTAGAGAGCGAGACGGGCCCGGACGTCGGGCGACACTGTCTGCACCAATGTCGCCAGACCTTCGCGATGCGAGCGATACAGGTCGCCCAGAGTCTGATCGGCGACTGGGCAACGTTCCTCGGCAAGACTGTAAGACATTGCGTATCTCCGGCGTGACTGCCCGAATCGACATGCGGTGCTTCGCGTTAAGCAAAGGTTAACCGTGATGGAATTCGCGGGCCCGTGTGCGGACGTTAAAGGCGCCCTTAACGTCCCCCGCGACAATCTGCAGGGCAGACGAGTCGTGTCGCAGGTGAGCGCATGCGCGACAATCGGAGATTTCAGCGCATCCGGCCCTCGGGTCTGATGGCGAAGACCGGCAAGATCATCGGCGATCCGAAGGCGCCGGCGATCGATGTCAGCATCATCGATCTGTCTGCCGGCGGTGCGTGTCTCGGCCTGTCGAAGGATGTCGCGGTCCCCAAGCGATTCACCTTGCTGCACGGCGCCACGAAGAAGAGCTGCAGCCTGGTGTGGAAGCGGGGCTATCGGCTCGGCGTGTCGTTCTAGCGTCGGCTCAGCCGGCGAATTCCGCGAGAATTTCCTGCCAGATCCACAGATTGACGAAAGCTGACGCGGTCGCGACCAATGCGCCGAAGATCAGCGCGCGGCCGAACAAGCCGATGATCAGGGCAGGCAGCGTGAGCAGCATGAAGATGAGCGTCATCGGAAAGGCCGCCATCCATTCCATGCCGTCGCCTTTCGGATTGGCTTGCGCGGCAATGGCGTAGAAAGTGTAAATCCAGAACAGCGTGAGCGCGGAGCCGGCACTCAGCACGAAGCTGCGCAGCGCGACGCGCAGGCGTCTGTGCAGAGATACACGCTGCCGGCGCGATGCCTCCGCTTTGGGTGCCTCGGCCTTGGGCGCCTCTGGAGTCGATGTCGGTGATGGACTTTCCGCAGGGGTTTCGCTCATCGGGGCAGGGTCCGTTCCGGCAAGGTAAACTATCGCATCGAAGTGCCGTGGAGGCGAGGGTTCCGGAAACATCGCTCCCGAACCTCCAGGCGGGCAGGGACGACTAACATGGCAGTCTCCATCTACGCGGATCCTGCCATGTCATTTGCTCCAACGAACGGCAAGACCATTAACAGAAGCCGCCGCTCCGGCGTCCGCTTTGCCGCCGCGCTCATCGCGCTTGTGTCGCTGGCCGCCGTCGGAGTGGTATGGCTCTGGGTGTCGCTGCTGGCGATTTCACTGCCGCTCTTGAGCTGGTAGAACGCCGTGATCGTCGGCGGCAGCGGCGCCTTCTGCCTGGCGACGCTGGTCGCTCTCGGCCTCGAGGACCTGCTGGAATGGCTGTGGGCGGTGCTCGCGGTGGTCGCGGTGGTCATCGTTGGTGTGTTCTGGGGAGTCATGTCCATCTTCGGATGGGACTGACACAGCCGCGCAATCGGCGGCGCGTACTCAACGTGTCGCCTCGGCGGGGGGCGCCGGAGAATTGCACCGCAGCAGAGACCCAAGTTTTCGATCCTGCGTTGATTGCGGAGCCCTGCCGCCCCTCCTATTATTATGAACAGAGTCAACCTGCAGCCGCGCTTTCTCAGGCGATCCATCTGCAGGATGGTCCCCGGGCGCGCGCTCATTGTCGCGGAGGGATCATCATGGCCATCGCCCCGACATTGCAAAAATATCTCGACGAGAACGTGACCTACGAACTGGTCTCACACGAACCGACCCAGTCCTCGATGCGGACCGCGCAGGTAAGCCACATTTCCGGCGAACGCCTGGCCAAAGGCGTGGTGCTGCGCGGGACCGGTGGCTATGTGCTCGCCGTGCTGCCGGCATCGCATCATATCCGTCTGCCGGAACTCGAAATGGAGTTTGGCGAAGCGGTGACGCTGGCCAGCGAGGACGAGATCGACGGACTGTTCAGGGACTGCGCGCATGGTGCGGTTCCCCCCATCGGCGAGTGCTACGGCCTCGATACCATCGTCGACGACAGCCTGCGCGAAAAATCCGACGTCTATCTGGAAGCCGGCGACCACGAGACGCTCGTGCATCTCGACCGCGCGCAATTCGCCAAACTGACGGCCGAGGCGAAGCGCGGACGCTTCAGCATGCCGGCTTCGCCGCATTGAGCCGGGGAGCGTCGCCGATGCCCTTCACGGTCGGATTCAAGCTGCAGACGCGAACGGATCACGTCACCGTCGACGCGGAAGACGCGCTTGCGGCGGCGCTGGAGGTGAAGGCGCGGCATCCCCAGGCGGTGATCATGTACAGCCGTCCGCAGAACAAGCGCGGCGACGCGCGTCATCCGGTGCAGGAACTGTGCAGGGAAGGCGGAGTCACCGAGCCGCGAAACTGACCATTGTCTCGAACTGGTAGTCGCAGGTTTCGCAGACCCACAGATGCCGTACCCGGTGGTCTTCGAGATATTCGGACCAGTCGGGAGCAAACAGATGTTTGCCGCACTGCGCGCATTCGACGACCGGCCGCGAATGAATGAAGGGTCGCATCTTCCGGGACACTGGCTCCATGACGCTGCCTCGTTCTTATTGGCTCCCCGGGCTGGGAATGTCTGCGACATCGGCTCCGTGATGAAGCAGCGATGCTGACGTAACGAAACGGTTCACAACGCCGGCGCGCCATACAACCCTGGCGTGGAGGTGCGACACTCATTTCTTCTCGATCGAGATCCCGCCGGGCCCGACATTGATCTGCACGCCGTCGGCTTTCTTCTTTTCCTGATACAGGTTGTAGCCGAGTAATGCGGCAATCACCGCCAGCGCGCCGATGAGGAGATAGAGAACATTGGTGCGGGTCATGTGTATCTCCGCTCGCAGACTTCAGCGCCGCACGCAGTTGCGGATGCGCTTGATGATAATGCTGCCGTTGCTCTGGCGGACGGCGCTGCCCATGACTTCCTTGACCTGTCCGGCCGGGCAGGTGCCGTCGTCGACGCGGACTTTCTGCCCCGCGCGCAAGTCGGCGGGTTCCTGGCTCAGGGGCACGGCCGCCGCGGCTATGCCGATGGATATGGCCGACAGGAAGATGATCGCGGCAGAAAGGATCCGTATCGGGCAGATCATCTTGCACTCTCCCAGCCGGCCATCGAAAGCAGCCGCCTGCGGATTTTACAGGATTCGCAATGCGTCCCAAGCAGCGCAATGCCCGAGCCCAACGCTCAGAAGGTCAGGGTCGTCCGCGCGCCGATGATGAAGGCGTTGCCGACTGCGCGGCTCGGATTGTAGGGATCCTGCACATTGCCGCCGGGCCGGACGATGTATTGGACATCCGGCTGGATCGTCCACCACGGTGCGATCTGCGCGATGTAGCTGAGTTCGAACACCGTCTCGCCGTTGCGGATCGGGTAGGGCGGGCCGTTCAGCGCCAGGGTGTCGCGGTCGAGCCCGGCGGCGTCCTTGCTGATATGCGAATGCGCGACGCCGAAGGTCAGCGTGTCGTCCGGGCGGCTTGCAGCCAGACCTTTGAGTCCGATGCCGCCGTCAACATACCAGGACACAAGGTTGCGGTCGGAGGGCGCGAAGCCGGCGCGGGTAAACACGCTGATGCTGGCGTCCCCCTTGCGCCAGAGCATCTGGTCGATGATGCCATAGATGCCCCAGTTGCCGCGGTGGTTGAGCGGATTCTCGGGATCCAGGGCGAGAGTGATCGTGTTGCCGGCGGCGTCGACTCCGAATCGCTGATCCGCGAACCTGCCGGTGTGAAACCAGCCGCCAAGCTTGTAGGCCGCGGCGAGGCCGGTGGCTTCCTTGCCCTGGTTGACTTCGTATTCCAGGCCGAACGCCCACAACGTGCCGCCGGAGAAGCTGAACGTGGTGCCGTGCCTGTTGCAGCTTTGCGGATTGGCGTCCGGATTGTTGTCGTAGCAGCCTTTACCGGCAGGATCGCCGCTCAACGCGGCGACCGCCAGTGAGAGGTTTTCGGTCGGATTGATTTTCAGCCGCGCGCCCGGCGTGGCGAGCGGATAGGCCGGTCCGCCGCTCGGCAAATTCGCCGACGCGATGGTGGCCCAGCCGAAGGTGCCGTTGATCAGGCCGCCCGCCGTTCGGCCGGAGAGATAGTAATCGTCGGCGGCGAGCTGACCGATCGCGATCGATGCGAAGCTGCCGAAGCTTTGCGCAAACCACGCCGTGAACAGGCGGGTGGTGCGCAGGGCGTCGATATTGCTCGGATCGGCGAGGCTGCCGACATAATCGGCGGCATTGACCCCATTCGCATTGTGAATCTGGAAGGCCTTGACGTGGGTCCGCGCGCCGGCCCAGCCGACCAGTTTTTCCAGATCGGTATCGACGCTGGCCTCAAGGCGGCCTTCGAATGTCGTGCCCCGGCGCAGGCCACCCGAGAGGATGCTTAGCGTCTCGCCGATGTAAGTGACGCCGATATCGATGCCCTTGCGCTCCAGCGCCGTCCGCGCGCCGCCCCAGTCGCCGGTGAGCTTTTCGCGTTGCCAAAGCGAGGTATCCGACGCCTCAGCGCCGGTTCCCGATGCCAGCAAGAGAAGAACGGTCCCCAGACCCAGGCTGCTGCCCGCATGGCTAAGTTTATGCAGTTCCACATCAATTTTGCCAGCCAGTTTTTATTGCGAATGACTCGCAGGAAATATTGACACGCCTGGTTGAATAAAGCAATGTTGTTGCGAATAATTTGCAATTGCATCTTCCCGGCGGCCGTGCGCGGTGGGGAAGAGAGTGCGTATGTTTTGCAGGCTTGGAGGATTGAGGAATGAAGCCGACGTGGCGGTTTGTGGTGGCAGGCGTATTCGCATTGGTCGCGGCCATGATGCATCCTGCGCCTGGCGTGCAGGCGCAGACCGTTCCCGGCAAGCCGTTTCGCGTGGTGACGACCTTCACCGTCATCCAGGACATCGCGCAGAACGTCGCCGGCGATAGGGCGATCGTGGAATCGATCACCAAGCCGGGCGCGGAGATTCATGACTATCAGCCGACGCCGCTCGATATCGTGAAAGCACAGGCGGCCGATCTCGTGTTGTGGAACGGATTCAACCTCGAACGCTGGTTCGAGAGATTTTTCGACAATGTCAAAGAGGTGCCGAGCGTCGTCGTGACCGAAGGCATCGAACCCATGGGCATCACCGAGGGCCCCTATACCGGCAAGCCCAATCCGCATGCCTGGATGTCGCCTTCCAACGCGCTGATCTATGTCGAGAATATCCGCAAGGCGCTGGTGAAATTCGATCCGAAAAATGCCGAGGCCTACAACAGCAACGCAGCCGCTTACGCTGCGAAGATCAAGGCCCTGGACGAGCCTTTGCGCAAACGGCTCGCAGCGATTCCCGAAAACCAGCGCTGGCTTGTGACCAGCGAGGGCGCGTTCAGCTATCTCACGCGCGACTACAATCTGCGTGAAGCCTATTTGTGGCCGATCAACGCCGACGAGCAGGGCACGCCGAAACAGGTACGCAAGGTGATCGACCTCGTGCGCAAGAACAAGATTCCCGTCGTGTTCAGCGAGAGTACGATCTCCGATCGTGCCGCCAAGCAGGTCGCCCGCGAGACCGGGGCGCGCTATGGCGGGGTGCTCTATGTCGATTCGCTGAGCGCCGCGAATGGTCCGGTGCCGACCTTTCTCGATCTGCTGAATGTGACCGTGGATACCATCGCAAAAGGCTTCGGCACGTGACGGCGCCGGGCAAAATTCAGGTTGCACCGGCGCCCACACTCGGCGCCAGCATTTCGGTGCGCAATCTGAGCGTGACCTATCCGAACGGCTTCACCGCCGTGCGCGACGCGAGTTTCGAGCTCGATCCGGGCACCATCTGCGCCCTGGTCGGCGTCAACGGCAGCGGCAAATCGACGATCTTCAAGGCGATCATGGGCTTTGCACGCCCCTCGCGCGGGGAGGTGCTGCTCTGCGGATTGCCTGTCGAGGAGGCGATCAAGAAGAACATCATCGCCTATGTGCCGCAGAGCGAGGATGTCGACTGGAACTTCCCGGTGCTGGTCGAGACCGTCGTCATGATGGGCCGCTACGGGCACATGAATTTTCTGCGCATGCCCTCGCGCGCGGACCGCTACAAGGTGGACGAAGCGCTGGAACGGGTCGGCATGAGCGCCTATCGCCATCGCCAGATCGGCGAACTGAGCGGCGGGCAGAAGAAGCGGGTGTTTCTCGCTCGTTCGCTGGCGCAGGAAGGCCGGATCATCCTGCTCGACGAGCCTTTCACCGGCGTCGACGTGAAGACCGAGACGGCCATCATTGCCCTCCTGCGCGAATTGCGCGCGTCCGGCCATCTGATGCTGGTCTCGACGCATAATCTGGGCAGCGTGCCGGACTTTTGCGACCAGGTCGTGCTGATCAACCGCACCGTGCTGGCCGCCGGGCCGACGGCGGAGACCTTCACCCAGAAAAATCTCGAACGCGCCTTCGGCGGGGTGCTGCGAAATTTCCAGCTCGGCGGCCGCGCGCTGCATGATGATGACGACGCCCGCAGCGTCACCGTCTTGACCGACGACGAGCGGCCGCTGGTCTTCTACGACGACAAGCCGCGTCGTCGCGAGCCGGGCGAGGGGGCCTGACATGGGCGAAGGCTCTCTGCTCGCCGAACTGCTCGTGCCTTTCACCTATGGCTACATGCTCAAGGCCATGTGGGTGAGCGCACTGGTCGGCGGCGTCTGCGCCTTCCTCTCCGCCTATCTGATGCTGAAAGGCTGGTCGCTGATGGGCGACGCGCTGGCGCATTCCATCGTGCCGGGCGTGGCTGCGGCCTATATCATCGGCGCACCTTTCGCGGTCGGCGCCTTCTTCGCCGGCATTCTCGCCTCCATCGGCATGAATTTCGTCAAGCAGCAGACCCGCCTGCGCGAGGACGCGGTGATCGGTCTGGTGTTCACTGCGCTGTTCGCGCTCGGTTTGCTGATGGCCTCGATCTGGCCGACCTCGGTCAGCATCCAGACCATCGTGCTGGGCAATATTCTCGCCATTTCCGACGAGGATGTGGTGCAGGTCGCGATTATCGCCGCCGTTTCGCTCGCCATCATGGCCTTCATCTGGAAGGACCTGATGGTCACTTTCTTCGACGAGAACCACGCCCGCTCCATCGGTCTCAACACCACGGTCCTGAAGGGGGTGTTCTTCGTGCTGCTCAGCGCCTGCACGGTGGCGGCCTTGCAGACTGTGGGCGCGTGCCTCGTCATCGCCATGGTAGTGACGCCGGGCGCCACCGCCTATCTGCTCACCGACCGCTTCGGCCGCCTGATCGTGATCAGCGTGGCGCTGGGCGTGACGACAAGCTTTGTCGGCGCCTATATCAGCTATTATCTCGATGGCGCGACCGGCGGGGTGATCGTCACCCTGCAGACGCTTCTCTTCCTGCTCGCCTTCTATTTCGCGCCGAAACATGGCCTGCTTGCCGCGCGCCGGCGCAGGCTTGAAGGCGCGGAGATCGCCGCATGACGACACTGGTCGACTGGGTCGCCGGGCCCTTGTCCTATCCTTTCATGCAGCGGGCGCTGATCGTGTCGATGCTGGTCGCCGCGGTCTGCGCCGTGCTGTCCTGCTATCTTGTGCTGAAGGGCTGGTCGCTGATGGGCGACGCCATTTCGCACGCGGTGCTCCCCGGCATCGTGATCGCCTACATCCTCAATCTGCCGCTGGCGCTGGGCGCCTTTGTCGCCGGGCTGTCCTGCGCCCTCTTCACCGGCTACCTGAAGGAGAACAGCCGCATCAAGGAAGACACGGTGATGGGCATCGTGTTTTCCGGAATGTTCGGCCTGGGCCTGGTCATTTTCACCAAGGTGGAGACCGACCAGCATCTGAACCATATCCTGTTCGGCAACGTGCTGGGGGTGACCGTCCGCGACCTGATCGAGACTGCCATCGTCGCCGGCGGCACCCTTGTCATCGTTCTGCTCAAACGCCGCGATCTTCTGCTCTATTGCTTCGATCCCAATCATGCCCGCACCATCGGTCTGCCCGTGCGGGTGCTGCATTACGGTCTGCTGATTTTGCTCTCGCTCACCATCGTCGCGTCCCTGAAGGCGGTTGGCATCATTCTCGTCATCGCCATGCTGATCGGGCCCGGCGCGACCGCCTATCTTCTGACCGACAGCTTCGAGCGCATGCTGGGCATTGCGGCCGCGGTCGCCATCGTATCCGCCGCGCTCGGCACCATCGTGAGCTTCCATATCGACGGCGCCACCGGCGCCTGCATCGTCCTGATCCAGACGGTGTTTTTCGTGCTGGCCTTCCTGTTCGCGCCCAAGCGCGGAATTCTGGTGCGGCCGGCGTGAACCTGCCGGCGGGCCGGGCCGACCAAGTCAGACATGCCCGAGCGTGCCATGACCCGTGAAAAATCCTGCCATAGTTCCGGCGACCCCGACATATTCCACCTGCCGCCTGGCGATACCTCACTGGCCGGTACGATGCAGGAGGGCCGCGACTTCATGTTTGCGGTCCTGCGCGAGGTCGACTTCACAGGCGCCGACTTTTATTGGGCGCTGTTCCATGAGGCGGTGCTGGACGGTGCGATCATGACCGGATGCGATCTCCGGGGCGCCGTTTTCAACAAGGCCAGTCTCTGCGGTGCGAATCTGCAGCGCGCCGATCTCGGCCACGACAATCTCGGCGGCACCACGGACTTTGTCGGAGCCGACCTCAGCGGCGCGGACCTCCGCGTCGCGCGGATCGGTGGCGCCAATTTCACTGGCGCGCGTCTGGTCGGGGCCGATCTGCGGGGCGCCCGTTCGGCCAGCGCGCTGCCCGACCGCGTTGCCTGTTTCGACGGCGCCGATCTCACTGATGCCCGGCTCGACGGGACCGACCTGAAGGGAGCGAGCTATGACGCGGCGACTGTCTTTCCGCGCCGTTTCAGGCCCGACCGCGCCGGCATGGTGATGCGCAAGGTCAGGGACAAGGGGCGCTGGAAGGATCGATAAGCACGCCTCCGTTGCAGATCGACGGCACGCCGTTCGCATTGGGCGTGCCGGTGGGGGATGTCCACGCTACGCAGGCGCTGCGCCCGGGTGTAGACTTCATCGTCAATCACAAAAAAGATGATGGAGGAAAGCATGTTGAAGCTGCTGCGCGGCGTATCGGCCGCACTTTTCGCTTTGGGCCTGCTGGCCGGTCCGGCTCTCGCACAATCCAAGCCAGTCTCGGTCATCGTCTTCCCCGGCGGCTTCAACTGGCCGATCTGGGTGGCGCAGGAGAAGGGCCTGTTCGACCGCAACGGCATCGCCGTGACGGTGACGCCGACCCCGAATTCCGCCTTCCAGCTCACCGGTCTGATCGACGGCAAGTTCGACATCGCCATGACCGCGATCGACAACGTGATCGCGTATATGGAAGGGCAGGGTGCAGCGCCGACCACACAGGCACCGGACCTCATCGCGTTCATGGGGGCGGACAACGGCTTCCTGCGCCTCATCACCGTGCCGGAGGTGAAGAGCTATGCCGACCTGAAAGGCAAGCAGGTCTCGGTCGACGCCATGACCACGGGCTATGCCTTCGTGCTGCGCAAGCTGCTGGAGAAGGGAGGGCTGAAGCCCGCCGACATCGAATTCGTGTCCGCCGGCGGCGTGCTGCAGCGATTCCAGGCCTTGATGGAGAAGAAGCACGCCGGCACGCTGCTGATCTCGCCCTTCGAGGTGAATGCCGAGGCGAAGGGTTTCAATCGCCTCGCCAATGCCGATGAGGCGCTGGGTCGCTATCAGGGTCTGGTCGGCGCCGCCCGGCGAGGCTGGGCGAAGGAGAATGAGGCTGCAGTGGTCGGCTATATCCGCGCCTATATCGCCGCGCTCGACTGGCTTTACGATCCCGCCAACAAGGCGGAGGCGATCGCGCTCCTGCGCAAGAACCTGCCGAACATGACCGAGGACCTGGCCGAAAAATCCTACGGCATTCTCCTCGATCCCAAAAAGGGGTTCACGCGTCGCGCCGAGCTCGACATAGACGGCGTGAAGACCGTGCTGGCGCTGCGCAGCGAATATGGGCAGCCGCAAAAGCAACTCACCGACGCCGCGAAATACTACGACCTGAGCTATTACGCGAAGGCGCGCGGGCAGTGACGCCAACTGTGGAGCACCGAATGCGTGAGCAAGTCCGGTCTTGCGTGATGTAGTGACTCTTTCGCCGAATCGCTGAAAGATGTGATGCCGGTTATCAAACCGAAACCGAAAGGGGCTCATCATGGCGAAGAAGGCAAAGAAGGCCAAAAAGGCCAAGAAGAAAAAGAAGTAGGTCTGACTTCATTTCAGAGGCCCGGATAGCGTCCACTATCCGGGCCATCGTCGTTCCGGCGCAGCGTGGGTCGGCATGGCCGCAGCGTTTGCGTTTTTTGTATTTGCTCCCCATCATTGACGGGCGTTCCCGGCGATCCGCTGCCAGGAGGCCCCGATGAGCGATCCCGTCGTCAAGCCGCCCCCGAAAACGCGCACCCGGACCGCGCCGAAGACGCAGCGGCCGCCGCTCTACAAGGTGATCCTGCTCAACGACGATTACACCCCGCGCGAATTCGTGGTGCAGGTGCTCAAAGCGGTGTTCCGCATGGGGGCGGAGCGCGCCTATGCGGTGATGATGACCGCGCACAGGAAGGGCGCCTGCGTGATCGCGGTTTATACCCGCGACGTTGCCGAAACGAAGGCCAAGGAAGCGACGGAGCTCGGCAAGCAGAAGGGCTATCCCCTTTTCTTCACCACCGAACCGGAGGAGTAGCAGGCACCGCTCAGAGATCGAAGCTGACGCCGAGGGTGCGCTCGGCCGGGTTGGAAGCGCGCCAGACCACCGTGCAGTTGCGGCGGATCAGGCGGTTGCGCGCGAGGGTGAGGACAAAGCGGTCGGGCACCTCGGCCGCCGCCGCGGTCTGCAGCTTGGCGCCGCCGCGGGAAATATCCAGCATGACGCAGGGCCGCTCGATATTGTTGGGGCCGATGATGATGGCGGGCTGGTGGATCTTGCTGCGCGGAAAGGCACGGTGCTTGAAGCCCGGCTTCTGCGTCTCGGTGAGCGAGGTGTCTTCCGCCGGCTTCTGCTTGAGCCGCATCTCCCAGAATCGCAGCGCCCGCCGCGCCGCCGCCGGCGACAGCCGGCAATAGATGGACAGCAGGTCGTCGAACTGGAACTCGACGATGTCGCTCTGGCCGGGCCGCAGCTTCAGCAGGGCGAAGGCGGTGGACCAGGGCAGCGCCGCCGCTTTGCATACGACGAGCAGGGGATGATTGCGGCCGGTGTCGAACACCTCGGCGACGAGCTCGAAGCTCGCCGAGCTGAGCGCCGAGAGCGCGGCGGTGGCCCGGGCCATCTGCCCGGCCCTGCAGAAGTCGTGCACGCATTTGGCGTCGACCTTGCCCTCGGCCTGCAGGGCCGCCACCGCATAGAGGGCGGCGTCGCGCTCGCGGTGGATGTCATTGTCCACCCGATCGAAAATCCGCAGCAGGGTCTCGTGCACGTCGCGCTTGTATTCGGGATTAACCGTCTGCAACAGACGCGCGCAGACTGCCTTGGTGGCGCGCTTGAGCAGGCGGCGGACGCCGAGCAGCGAGATGTCGCTGCGCCCGGCGATCAGTTCGCCCAGCGTAAGATCCTGATGCGATTTCTGGATCAGCTGCGCATAGCCGGCATCGGAAAAGGCGGCGCCCGCATTGCCGGCGACGCTGTGCAGCACCTCGCTATTGCCGCGCGCGACCAGGATGTCGGTGACGATGGGATCGATCTCCTCGCGCGCCGATATCGCGAGCAGGTGCTCCTGGCTTTTGCTTTCGGCGATGGCGGCGAGATCGTCCGTGGTGAGCACCGGCGATTGCATGAGCACAGGCCCGGCGACGTCTATCGCCGCATCGCCGGCGAGCCGGCGGATGACGCCGCCGGGCGCCTGCGCCAGCGGCGCCAGCCGCGCACTCAATTCCGCCAGCGCCGCCTGCTCGATCTTCTCCACCAGCCGCAGATAGACGTCGTCGAACAGCGCGAGCTGCTGCTCGCTGTAATGGCCGGCGCCATGCAGGAACAGGTCGGTGACGTGGCGCAGGGTGTCCGCCGCGCGGTCCTGCGTTTCGCTCTGGCTCGCGTCGTCGGCGCCGTTGGAGAGTGAGGGCTGGAGCGACGTCATGGGATGCATCCGGAACCTGCGCACGTAATCGAAAACGATGGTGTGAAAACGGGTATGACCAATTCTCCAGCAATTTCGTGGAAAATCTACTAAAGGTTGCGCGCGGCCGTTAAGGCGGCGTTTAGATTTGCGGCCGGGCGGGCAAAGAACATCGCTCCGAAGGGAGGCGCTGGGCCTTGATCGCTCCAACCCCGGGCCGCGCTTACGACGCGGGGCATTTGCGCGCCCTGCGTCGCACAGCGAACTCCTCGCGCACGGGTCGTAGTGCCCGTAGGGCGGAGTACGGCCGCATAATGCAAGCGCCGCCTCGGAAGCCGACGTCGACGCGATGCAATCACCGCCAGGCCGAGCTGTGCCGCGCCCCGGCATAACTGGCGCGGCTGTATCCGCCGGTGTCGAAATGGACGTGTCCGCTGCGATAGGCAATGACCGCGCCGCCGGCATTGCCGCGCAGGAACGCCATCATCGGC
>Ga0073934_10000600_pt1 | contig 100832 bp, 99 predicted proteins | sample LarsenN4metaG_FD_76834 | JGI IMG/M metagenome (GOLD analysis project Ga0073934, IMG submission 76834) | Hot spring sediment bacterial and archeal communities from British Columbia, Canada, to study Microbial Dark Matter (Phase II) - Larsen... ...
CCGGCGCCAGGGCCTCGAGCCGGCGCGCCGCGTCGAAGAGCGCGGCCTCCGCATGATCGAGAAGGACGATGCGGGCCGGGCCGAGCGCCAGCAGGCGCCGGCAGAGCGCCGACCCGATGGATCCGCCCGCGCCGGTGACGACGACCGACCGGCCGCGGTACCAGGCCGCGGCCGCGGCGGAGAGATCGGCGACGGACGGCCCCGCGTCCGACAGTGCGGCATCAGCCAGCGCGCCGTCGGCAAGAGCACCCTCGGCCAGCGCATCATCGTCCGGCGCGCCATCGAACAGCGCACCGTGGGCCAGAGCACCTTCGGGCAGCGCACCCTCCGCCGGCGCGCCTTCGGCCGCGGCGCCGGCGGGGGCGGCATCCGCTTCCCCGGCCAGGAGCCGCGCGAGGATGCCGGCCAGGGGGCTGCCATCCCGGACGGCGGATATCTCGGAAGAGCCCGGCCATGCCGCCGGGCGCGCGCCTTCCCGCATCTGGTGCCTCTCCACGATCAGTTCTTGATCCGACGCCGATTCCGCGGCCCCGTTCGGGCAATGTTCACGGCTTTCCCTGCGATAGCGTTAAGGGCGCAACGTGCCGGCGCAGCCGGCGGCGGAAATGGCGGAAGGGCAGGCTGGTGCCGCCCGCCAGCGTTCCGGCGAGGATGGCGAGGTCCAGGAGCGGCCCGCCGCGGTCGCGGCGGAGCGCGTCGAGCCGCGCCTTGGCCGGGATGCAGCGGCGCGCATAGGTGAAATCCGCCGCCGCCTGGTCGGGCGCATCGCGCAGGAGGCGCGCCTCGTGCCGGCGGAAGACGAGCGAGGCGAGGCCCGTCAGCCCCGGCCGTTCGCCGAGCAGCGGCAGGTAGACCTCGGGGAAGCGCGCGACCAGCGCGGGCAGCGGCGGGCGCGGGCCGACGAAGCCCATGTCGCCACGCAGGATGTTGACGATCTGCGGCAGTTCGTCGAGATGCGTCCGCCGCAGGAGGCGGCCGAGGCGGGTGATGCGCGCGTCCTTGTTGCCGCCGGTGATCCCGCTGTCGGCCGGATCGGGGCGCATGGTGCGGAACTTGCAGAGCCGGAAGACGCGGCCGCCCACCGTCGCACGCGGGGACAGGTGCAGGACCGGGCGGCCATCGGCGATCAGCACCGCGGCGGCGACGGCCGCACAGAGGAGCGCGGCCGGCGCGAGCAGCACCAGCGCGAGCGCGAGATCGGCCAGACGTCTGAAGCCGGCGGCGGAGCGCATCCCTGCGGGATCCCGGTTCGTCCTGTCGGGCGGGCATGGTGGCGCGGCCCGCCTAAGCCGCGGTTAAGCGCGGCAGTTGCCTTGGCCCGGCGGAGAGGCCATGATCCCGCCGCCCGTGGGGAGACGGAATGCGCAAGTTCCTTGTCGTTCTGGATGACAGCCGCGAATGCCTGAACGCGATGCGGTTCGCCGCGCTCAGGGCCGCCCATACCGGGGCCGGCGTCACCATCCTGGCGATCATCCCGCCGGAGGAGTTCCAGGGCTTCATCGGCGTGTCCGACATCATGCGGGCGGAGGCGCGGGAGCGGATCGAGGCGCATTTCGAGGTCTTCGCGAAGTGGATGCGCGACCGGCAGGGCGTGAACCCGGAACTGGTCATCCGCGAGGGCGAGCCGGTGGCGGAGATCCTCGGGCTGATCGCGGAGGATCCCGAGATCGGCGTCCTCGTCCTCGGCGCGGGCACCGACAAGTCCGGCCCCGGCCCGCTGGTGACGGCGATGAGCCGCTCGGCCGGATCGCTGCCGATCCCGATCACGATCGTGCCGGGCGAGATCTCGAAGGAGCGGCTGGAGGAGATCACCTGAGGGCGCCCGGAAGCGGCGGTCCGAAGGGACGGCCCGGGGCCGAAGCGGGGCCGGAGGGGGGCCGGCGCGGGGCCGGCGCGGCGCGTCACGGCGTGGGACAGGGGGTGTCCCAGCGTGGGACACCCTGCCAAGCCATTGATTTCTCTGGGAGAGCGAATTGAGTTTACGATCGGTTCAGGAAGCTGAAGGGATCGTGCCGGCGGCGGACGCCGCGGCGGGAACGGGGCCGGGGCTCCGGCGGGAGCCGTCGCGCGCCCAGTCTGGAACGATTCCAAATCCTTGACTTCCCCCCGGCCGGGGCGCATATCCGACAGGAACGGTCGGAGACAGCGCAGCCATGTTCATCCAGACGGAATCGACGCCCAACCCGGCGACGCTGAAGTTCCTGCCCGGCCAGACCGTGCTGGAGACCGGCACCGCCGACTTTCTCAGCCCCGAGGCGGCGGCGAAGTCGCCGCTGGCGCGGCGCATCTTCGCGGTCGAGGGCGTCACCGGCGTCTTCTTCGGGTCCGACTTCGTGACCGTGACCAAGGCGGACACGGTGCTGTGGGAACATGCCAAGCCGGCGATCCTTGGCGCGATCATGGAGCATTTCCAGTCGGGCGCCCCGGCGATCGAGGGCGAGGCCGCCGGCGGCCATCTCGCCCATGACGGCGAGGACAGCGACATCGTGCGCCAGATCAAGGACCTGCTCGACACGAGGGTGCGCCCGGCGGTGGCGCAGGACGGCGGCGACATCACCTTTCACGGCTTCGACCGGGGGGTGGTCTACCTGCACATGCAGGGCGCCTGCGCGGGCTGCCCGTCCTCGACCCTGACGCTGAAGATGGGGATCGAGAACCTGCTGCGCCACTACATCCCCGAAGTCACCGAGGTCCGTCCCGTTGCCGCCTGAGCCGGCGATCCTGGCCTTCGACACATCGGCCGCGCATTGCGCGGCCGCTGTGCTTCTGGGCGGGGCGATCGCCGCCTGCCGGGTCGAGGAGATGGCGACCGGACAGGCCGAGCGGCTGATGCCGATGCTCGAGGACGTGCTCGCCGAAGCCGGCGCGGGCTGGCGCGATCTCGGCGCGGTCGCGGTCGGCACCGGGCCGGGCAACTTCACCGGGGTCAGGATCGCGGTGGCGGCGGCGCGCGGCCTGGCGCTGGCGCTGGCGGTGCCGGCGGCCGGCGTCTCGGGCTTTCGCGTCCTGGCCGCGGGCGGGGCGGCGGGCGGGGCGGCGGACACGGCAGCGGGCGGGCCGCTGCTGGTGACGCTGCCCGCGCCGCGCGGCATGGTCCATGCGGCGGTGCTGGCGGACGGCGCGGAGGGCGCGCCCTTCCTGCTTGACCCCGCCGCCCCCGGACTGCCCGCCGGACTGCCCCCGGGCCTGCCCGGCTTCGCCCGCCCGCTGCGCGTCGCCGGCAGCCACGGCGCGGCGATCGGGGCGGCGCTCGGCCTGCCGGGCGAGGACCGCGCGGTGCGGCCCGCGCCGGAGCTGATCGCCCGCCTTGCCGCGCAGAGCCTTGCCGCGGGCGCGGCGCTGCCGCGGCCGGCGCCGGTCTATGTGCGCCCGCCCGACGCCGCCCTGCCCGCGACCCCGCCGCCGGTCATCCTGCCGTGACGCCGGCCGGCCTCGCCGCGCTGCACGCGGCGGCCTTCGTCTATCCGAGGCCGTGGACGGAGGGCGAGTTCGCCGCCCTGCTCGCCGATCCCGCGGTCCGGCTGATCGCCGGGCCGGACGGGTTCATCCTCGGCCGCGTCGTCGCCGGCGAGGCCGAGATCCTGACGCTGGCCGTCGCCCCGGACCGGCGCCGGCGGGGGACCGGCCGCGACCTGCTGCGGCGGTTCCTGGCCGCCGCGGCGCAGGCGGGCGCGGCGCGCGCCGTGCTGGAGGTCGCCGAGGGCAACGCCGCCGCCCGCGCGCTCTACGCGGCCGAGGGCTTCGCCGCGGCCGGCCGGCGCCGGGCCTATTTCGCCCGCCCCGACGGCGGGCGCGAGGACGCGCTGGTGCTGGCGCGGCCGCTTCGGCCGGAGATCTGACCGGAAGGTCAAATTCCGCCGCCCGCGGCGCGAGAATCCTGTTGACCGGCCCGGTTCCCTTCGCCCTAATCGGCGCGATCCGTCAGAGATCGCCCCGCCAGCAACGGCGGGCGGCGCGCCGCAAGGCCGCCTGATACATCAACCGGGAGATACCCATGACCCTGATGACGAAATTCCTCGGCGCAGCCGCGACGCTTGCGCTGTCCGCCGCCGCTGCCGTCGCCGATCCGGCGATCATCTTCGACCTCGGCGGCAAGTTCGACAAATCCTTCAACGAGGCCGCCTTCAACGGCGCGCAGCGCTGGGCGCAGGAGACCGGCGGCACGTTCAAGGAGCTGGAGATGCAGTCCGAGGCCCAGCGCGAGCAGGCGCTGCGGCGGCTGGCCGAGGCCGGGGCCAACCCGGTGGTGATGACGGGCTTCGCCTTCGGCGACGTGCTGAACACGGTGGCGCCCGACTTTCCCGACACCAAGTTCGCGATCATCGACATGGTGGTCGATCAGCCCAACGTGAAATCGGTCGTCTTCACCGAGGATCAGGGCAGCTACCTTGTCGGGATGATGGCGGCGATGGCGTCGAAGACCGGCACGGTGGGCTTCGTCGGCGGCATGGACATCCCGCTGATCCGCCGCTTCGCCTGCGGCTACGCCCAGGGCGTGAAGGCGGTGAACCCCGACGCGACCATCATCGCCAACATGACCGGCACCACGCCCGCCGCCTGGAACGACCCGGTGAAGGGCGCGGAACTCGCCAAGGCGCAGAAGGCGCAGGGCGCCGACGTGATCTATGCCGCCGCGGGCGGCACCGGGATCGGCGTCCTTCAGGCCGCGGCCGACGAGGGGATCCTCTCGATCGGCGTGGACAGCAACCAGAACTACCTGCATCCGGGCAAGGTGCTGACCTCGATGCTGAAGCGGGTGGACAACGCCGTCTACGAGGCCTTCAAGGAAGGCGAGGCGATGACGACCGGCGTCAACGTCATGGACCTTGCCGCGGGCGGCGTGGACTATGCGCTGGACGAGCACAACGCGGCGCTCGTCACCGACGAGATGAAGGCCAAGGTGGACGAGGCCAAGGCCAAGATCATCTCGGGCGAGCTCAAGGTCCACGACTACATGTCGGACGAAACCTGCCCGGCGCTGACCTTCTGACATGACCGCGGCCGGTCCGGTCTGAGATGGCCCTGACGGGTCTGGCGGGGCGGCATTCCGATGCCGCCCCCACCGCGCCGCCGCCGGCGATCGAGCTGCGCGGCATCTCGAAGGCATTCGGGCCGGTCCAGGCCAACCGCAACATCTCGATCCGCATCGCCAAGGGCACGATCCACGGCATCATCGGCGAGAACGGGGCCGGGAAATCGACGCTGATGTCGATCCTCTACGGCTTCTACCGGGCGGATTCGGGCGAGATCCTCATCAACGGCCGGCCGACCGCGATCCCCAACAGCCAGGCCGCGATCCGCGCCGGGATCGGCATGGTGTTCCAGCACTTCAAGCTGGTGCACAACTTCAGCGTCGTCGAGAACGTGATCCTCGGCGCCGAGGAGGGGGCGCTGCTGCGGCCCTCGGTGGACAAGGCGCGCCGGCTGCTGGCCGACCTCGCCCGCGACTACGAGCTTGACGTCGATCCCGACGCGCTGATCGAGGACCTCTCGGTCGGCCACCAGCAAAGGGTCGAGATCCTCAAGGCGCTCTACCGCCACGCCGACATCCTGATCCTCGACGAGCCGACGGGCGTGCTGACGCCGGACGAGGCGGATCACCTGTTCCGCATCCTCGCCAACCTGCGTGACCAGGGCAAGACGATCGTTCTCATCACCCACAAGCTGCGCGAGATCATGGAGATCACCGAGAACGTCAGCGTGATGCGGCGCGGCGAGATGGTGGCGACGGTGCGGACGGCCGAGACCAGCCCCGAGCAGCTCGCCGAGCTGATGGTGGGGCGCAAGGTGCTGCTGCACGTCCCCAAGGGCCCGGCGAATCCGGGGCGGACGGTGCTCGAGGTCCGCGACCTGCGGGTGCGCGACGACCAGAAGGTCGAGCGGCTGAAGGGCGTGAGCTTCGCGATCCGCGCCGGCGAGATCCTCGGCATCGCCGGGGTGGCGGGCAACGGGCAGTCGGAACTCCTGGCGGTGCTGGGGGGGATGACGAACGGCACCGGCAGCGTGACGCTGAACGGGGCGGCGCTGCCCCTGTCGGGGCATGGCTGCAACGGCCGGGCGCGGCGGCAGGCGGGCATCGCGCATGTGCCCGAGGACCGCCAGCACCTCGGGCTGATCCTCGACTTCGCCGCCTGGGAGAACATGGCCTTCGGCTATCAGGACGACCCGGCCTATCAGAAGAACGCCCTGATGATGGACAACGACGCGCTGCGCCGCGACGCGGAGGGCAAGATCGCGCGCTTCGACGTGCGCCCGGCCAATTGCTGGCTGCCCGCCAAGAGCTTCTCGGGCGGCAACCAGCAGAAGATCGTCGTCGCGCGCGAGATCGAGCGGCGGCCGGACCTCCTGCTGGTCGGGCAGCCGACGCGGGGGGTGGACATCGGCGCGATCGAGTTCATCCACAAGCAGCTGGTGGCGCTGCGGGATGCGGGCAAGGCGGTTCTTCTGGTCAGCGTCGAGCTGGACGAGATCATGTCGCTCAGCGACCGCATCGCGGTGATGTTCGACGGGCGGATCATGGGCGAGCGGCTGCCGGCGGAGACGAACGAGCGCGAACTGGGCCTGATGATGGCCGGCATCCCGGACGCGGAGGCGCGGGCGCGGGCCGGATCGGGTGCCGCGGCGGGCGCAGCCGGGGCGGCGGCTACGGCAACCGCGGCGGCGGCAGGGGCCGCGGGCGCGGCGGGACCGGCGGGGACGGCGGGGACGGAGGCGGGGGCATGACCAAGCTGCCGCCCTGGGCCGACCTGGTGCTGGTGCCGGTGATCAGCCTGATCCTCGCCGGCTTCTTCTCGGCGCTTGTCATCCTTGCCATCGGGCAGTCGCCGCTGGAGGCCTGGACGGTCGTCTGGACCGGCGCCGTCGGCTCGGCCTATGGCTGGGGCTACACGCTTTACTACGCGACCTCGTTCATGTTCACCGGGCTGGCGGTGACGGTCGCCTTCCACGCCAGCCTGTTCAACATCGGCGGCGAGGGTCAGGCGCAGCTGGGCGGGCTGGGCGTGGCGCTGGTCCTGCTGGCCCTGCCCTGGCCGCACTGGACCCTGGCCCTGCCCGCCGCGATGGCGGGCGCGGCGCTTTTCGGCGCCGCCTGGGCGGCGATCCCGGCCTGGCTTCAGGCCACGCGCGGCAGCCACATCGTCATCACGACGATCATGTTCAACTACATCGCCGCCGCCTTCCTGATCTTCATGCTGGTCGATGTCCTGCGCCCGGCGGGCAGCATGGACCCGACCTCGGCCCGCTTCCCGGAAGGCGCGCACCTGCCCGCCTTCAACGAGATCCCGGGGCTGAACCTGATCTTCACCAAGGGCGTTCCGGCCAACGTCACCTTCTTCGTCGCGCTCGCCGCCTGCGTCCTGGTCTGGCTGCTGCTGTGGCGGACCCGGCTCGGCTACGAGATCCGCGCCTTCGGCAAGTCGGAAAGCGCGGCCCGCTATGCCGGGATCAACGCCGTGCGCATCACCATGATCACGATGCTGATCTCGGGCGGGCTGGCCGGGATGATGGCGATCAACAACGTGATGGGCGAAAGCGAGCGGCTGCTGCAGAACGCGGCGGAGGGCGCGGGGTTCATCGGCATCGCGGTGGCGCTGATGGGGCGCAACCATCCGCTCGGCGTGCTTCTGGCGGCGATCCTGTTCGGCTTCCTCTATCAGGGCGGGGCGGAACTGGGGCTTTGGACCTCGATCCCGATCGAGCTGCGCATCGTCGTGCAGGGCCTCGTCATCCTGTTCACCGGGGCACTCGACATGATGGTGCGGATGATGCTGGCGCCGCTGTTCCGCGCCCGGCGCGAGGCGGTGGCGTGATGGACTACGGCACGCTGCTGCAGATCCTCGATTCGACGCTGCGGCTGGCGACGCCGCTGCTGCTGGCCTGTCTGGCGGGGCTGTTCTCGGAACGCTCGGGCATCTTCGACATCGGGCTGGAAGGCAAGATGCTGGCCGCCGCGATGTCGGCGGGCACCGTCGCCTTCCTGACCGGATCGGTCTGGATCGGGCTTCTGGCGGGGATCGGCGCCTCGATCATCTTCGCGGCGATCCACGGCGTCGCCTCGATCACCTTCCGCGGCAACCAGCTGATCTCGGGCGTGGCGCTGAACTTCGTCGCCTCGGGCATCACGGTGCTGATCGCGCAGACGCTGTTCGGACAGGGCGGGCGCACGCCGCCGCTGGAGGGCGCGGCGCGGTTCAACGCCATCACCCTGCCCTTCGCCGAGGCGCTGAAGGACGTGCCGGTGATCGGGCCGCTCTACCACGAGGTGATCTCGGGCCATGGCGCGATGGTCTATGCCGCGCTGCTCTGCGTGCCGCTGACCTGGTGGGTGCTGTTCCGCACCCGCTTCGGCCTGCGCCTGCGGGCGGTGGGCGAGAACCCGGAATCGGTCGATACGGCGGGGATCTCGGTGGTAAGGCTGCGCTATACCGCCGTCATCATCACCGGCATCCTGTGCGGCATGGCCGGCGCCTATCTCTCGACCGGACTTCAGGCGGGCTTCGGCAAGGAGATGACGGCGGGGCGCGGCTACATCGCGCTGGCCGCGCTGATCTTCGCCAAGTGGCGGCCCTGGCACGCGCTTTACGCCTGCCTGCTGTTCGGCTTCCTGCAGGCGCTGGCGCTGCGCCCGGACGTGATCGGGGGGCTTGCCGGGTTCAAGGTGCCGGTGCCGCTTCTGGACGCGCTGCCCTACATCCTGACGGTGATCGTGCTGGCGGGCTTCGTCGGCAAGGCGATCCCGCCGCGCGCGGGGGGCGAGCCCTATGTCAAGGAACGCTGAGGAGCTTGCGGCGCTGGTGCGCGCCCGCGCCGGGGCGGCGCCGGTGCGGGTCGGGCTGGTGCTGGGCTCGGGGCTCGGCCATGTCGCAGGGGCGGTGACGGGCGTGGCGATCCCCTATGCCGACCTGCCCGGCTTTCCCCATGCGGGCGTGTCGGGGCACAACCCGGTGCTGGCGGTGGGCATGCTGGAAGGCGTGCGGGTCGCCGTCTTCGGCGGGCGCGCGCATTACTACGAGACCGGCAACCCGGCGGCGATGCGCCTGCCGCTCGAGGTGCTGCGGGCGCTGGGCGCGGACAGCCTGATCCTGACCAATGCGGCGGGGTCGCTGGTGCCGGAGAGCCCGCCCGGTTCGCTGATGCTCCTGTCCGACCACATCGCCTTCTCGGGGCTCAATCCGCTGATCGGCGAGAAGTCGGACGCGCGCTTCGTGCCGATGACCGAGGCGCATGACCCCGCCCTGCGCGCGGCGCTGCGGGCGGCGGCGGCGGCCGAGGGGGTGGACCTGCCCGAGGGCGTCTATGCCTGGTTCTCCGGCCCGTCCTTCGAGACGCCGGCCGAGATCCGCGCCGTCCGCGCGCTGGGCGCCGACGCGGTCGGCATGTCCACGGTGCCGGAGGTGATCCTGGCGCGCTTCCTCGGCCTGCGGGTCGCGGCGGTCAGCGTCATCACCAACATGGCGGCGGGGATGAGCGACGAGAAGATCAGCCACGAGCACACCAAGGCGATGGCGCCCCTCGGCGCGGCCAAGCTGGAGCGGGTGCTCCGACGATTCCTCGCGGGGCTTGCCGAAAGGTAACGCCCCCGCGCCGGTCGCGACGCCGCCGCCGGCCTTCGTTTGACAGGTCTGCGCCTTGGGCGCATGACTGTCGGAAACCACCAAGAAACGTCGGCCGGTTGCGGCCGGTCCCGGGGCGCCGATGCAGGTCTATCTGCCCATCGCGGAGGTTGCGGTCAACGTCCTCGTCCTGTTCGGGCTGGGCGGGGTGGTCGGGCTCCTGTCCGGGCTGTTCGGCGTCGGCGGCGGGTTCCTGATCACGCCGCTGCTGTTCTTCATCGGCATCCCGCCCCCGGTGGCGGTGGCGACGGGGGCCAACCAGGTCGTCGGCTCGTCGATCTCGGGGGTGCTTGCGCATCTCAAGCGCAAGACGGTGGACTTCCGCATGGGGACGGTGCTGCTGGCGGGCGGCATCGCGGGATCGACGGCGGGGATCTGGGTCTTCAACTACCTCTCGCGGCTCGGCCAGATCGACCTTGCGGTGCAGCTCAGCTACGTCGTCTTTCTCGGGCTGGTCGGCGCGCTGATGCTGCAGGAAAGCCTGCGCAGCGCGCTGCGCGACCCCGCGGCGGTGCCGGCGGTCAAGCGCAACCAGCACAAGTGGGTGCACAGCCTGCCGCTGAAGATGAAGTTCCGCACCTCGGGGCTCTACATCAGCGTCATCCCGCCGCTGGCGGTGGGCTTCGGCGTCGGGCTTCTGGGCGCGGTGATGGGCGTCGGCGGCGGCTTCATCCTGGTGCCGGCGATGATCTACCTGCTCGGGATGCCGACCAAGGTGGTGGTGGGGACCTCGCTGTTCCAGATCATCTTCGTCGCCGGGTTCTCGACCTTCATGCATGCGGTGACGAACCAGAGCGTGGACCTGCTCCTGGCGGTGTTCCTGATCCTCGGCGGGGTGGTGGGCGCGCAGGTCGGGTCGCGGTTCTCGGGGCGGCTCAGGGCCGAGCAGCTGCGGGTGCTGCTGGCGCTCCTGGTGCTGGCGGTCTGCTTCAAGATCGCGCTCGACCTGCTGATCGAGCCGGGGGAGCTCTACTCCCTGGCGCCGGTGCGGTCATGAGGGCGGCGCGCGCCCCCGCGTTCGCGCTGGCGCTGGCGCTGGCGCTGGCCTTCGGCGCGGCGCGGCCGGCGGCGGCCGAACGGCTGGTGACGGGCCTGTCGGAGGACAACGTGTCGATCACCGCCTCCTTCGACGGCTCGGACATCCTGATCTACGGCGCGGTGAAGCGCGAGGAGCCGATCCCGGGGGGGCCGCGGCTCGAGGTGATCGTCACCGTCGAGGGGCCCTCGGCGCCGGTCGTGGTGCGGCGCAAGGAGCGGCGCTGGGGGATCTGGGTCAACACCCAGGCGGTGACGGTGGACAGCGCGCCGAGCTTCTACGAGGTGGCGACGACCGGGCCCCTGGGGAAGATCCTGTCGGACACCGAGGACCTGCGCCACCGCATCTCGATCCCGCGCAAGATCCGCTCGGTGGGCGCGCCGCAGGACGTGACCGATTCGCAGGCCTTCACCGAGGCGCTGATCCGCCTGATGGAGGCCAGGGGCGCCTACGAGCTGTCGCAGGGGTCGGTCGAGCTCTCCGAGCAGACGCTGTTCCGCACCGACATCGCGCTGCCGACGAACCTGACCGAGGGGGCCTACGAGACGCGCATCTTCCTCTTGCGCGACCGCAAGGTGATCGACCAGCGGTCGGAGGTGATCCAGGTGCGCAAGGTCGGGCTGGAGCGGCTGATCTTCCGCGTCGCGCGGGACTTCCCGGTCTCGAACGGGATCCTGGCGCTGGTGCTGGCGGCGCTGGCGGGCTGGGGCGCGTCGGTGGCCTTCCGCTACATCCGCGCGTGACGGCGCGGGGGTCGGGGCGGGCCCGGCGCCCGCGGCGCGTGCGGCCGTTCCCCTCTCCTCGCGGGGAGCGGCCGGACGGGCGCGACGCGCCGCTCATCCGTCCTGACGGGCGTCCCCGCTCTCGGCAGGGAGAGCAACCGGCGCCGGCATCGCATCGGGACCCGGTTCCCCCGGGCGACCCCGGGGCCACGGCCAGCCCGAGGCCCGTCGCGCCGCCGCCCCGCCGGGGCCGCCCCGCCCCCCCGCCCTAGCCGCGCCCGACGAAGGGCATGGCGGTCGCCATGATCGTCATCGTCAGGACATTGGCCGAGGCCGGCAGCGTCACCATCAGCCAGACGGCCTCGGCGACGTCGGCCACGTCCATCACCGGCTCGGTGCGGATGCTGCCGTCGGCCTGCGGCACGCCGGTCTGGAACCGCGCCGCCATCGCGGTCAGCGCGTTGCCGATGTCGATCTGGCCGCAGGCGATGCCGAAGGCGCGGCCGTCGAGCGCGAGCGTCCGGGTCAGGCCGGTGACGCCGTGCTTGGTGGCGGTGTAGCAGACCGAGCCCGGCCGCGGCGCATGGGCCGAGATCGATCCGTTGTTGACGATCCGCCCGCCCTGGGGGTCCTGCCGCCGCATCTGGCGGAAGGCGGCGCGGGCGCAGAGGAACATGCCGGTCAGGTTGACCGTCACGGTCGCGTTCCAGTCCGCAAGCGGGGTCTCGTCGATGGTCGCGGCCGGGCGCGAGATGCCGGCGTTGTTGAAGAGCGCGTCGATGCGGCCGAAGCGCGCCGCGACGGCGGCGAAGGCGCGCTCCACCTGCGCCTCGTCGGTCACGTCGCAGGCGACGGGCAGCGCCGCCGCCCGGCCCGCCGCGGCCTCCGCGAGCGCCTCCGCCCGCCGGGCGAGCAGCGCCACGTTCCAGCCGCCGTCGAGGAAGCGCCCGGCCACCGCCCGCCCGATCCCCGAACTCGCCCCGGTGACGACGATGGTCCCGGCCATCAGAAGGCCCGGAAGGTCATCGTGGTCAGGGTGCGGCTGATCCCCGGAATGTCGAAGAGCCGCGCGTTCAGCCACTGGCCGACATCCTCCTCCTCGGGGATGTAGACCTTGGCGATGAGGTCGTATTCGCCGGAGGTCGAGTAGAGCTCGGACACCACCTCGCGGTCGTAGATCAGGGCGGCGACCTCGTAGGTCTTGCCGGGGTGGCAGCGGAACTGGACGAAAACGCAGCGCATGGGCGGGCCTCGAGATCAGTCGTCTGCGGGCAGACTAGGCGCAAAGGCGGCCGCCCCGCCAGAGCCTTACGCCTCCCCGAGCCGGAGCGCCGCGGGCGCGAGGGGCAGGTCGGCGGTGCCGAGCGGCGCCGCCGGCAGGGCGAGCCGGTTGCGGACCACCCAGTGCAGGCGCTTCTCGGCCCGGGTGATCGCGACATAGGCGAGGCGCTTCCACAGCGGGATGCCCGCCTCGCTGCGGCCCGAGCGCCAGGCGGCGTAGAGATCGGGCGCGAAGACCTGGACCTCCTCCCACTGCGAGCCCTGCGCCTTGTGGATCGTCACCGCAGCGCCGTGCAGGAAGACAGCGCCCATCTGCGCCGCATAGGGGATGAAGGGGTCCTCCTCGCCCTCCCTCTCGATGCGGATGATCGAGGCCGCGCTCAGCGTCGGGTCGTCCGCGCCGGGCAGGTAGAGACGCGAGAAGCCCGCCTTGCGGCCGGGGCCGAGATAGATCGCCTGCGCGCCCCGGATCAGGCCGCGCGCCTCGAGGTCGATGCGCTTGCGGCGGTGGCGCAGCGGCAGTTCGATCCCGTCGCAGACGAGCGGCTCTCCGGGCAGGAGCGCGTCCGGCGGCGCGCCATGCGCGGTGCGGAAGGCCTGGATCAGCCGGATCCGCGTCTGGTTGCGCCAGACCAGCACCGGCGAGCGCGCCATCAGCGTCGAATCGACCCGTTCCGACCACAGCACCCGGTCGTCGTCGCGCGCGGCCTGGCGCACCATGTCCTCGAACTCCTCGAACCCGGTCCTCTCCTCGCCGAGGGCATGGGCGAGGTCGATGATCGGGCTGCCGGCCGCCTGGCGGTGGATGCGCCCGAGCCGCAGCACCTGCGCCGGCGGCAGCCGGTCGAACACCATCTCGCCCGACTGGCCGACGGGGGCGAGCTGCGCGGGATCGCCGAACAGGATCAGGGTGGGAAAGATCGCGCGCAGGTCGGCGAACATGCGGTCGTCGAGCATCGAGGCCTCGTCCACCAGCCCGATGTCGAGCGGGTCGTCGCGCCGCTTCCAGCCCCTGATGAAGTCCGAGCCGCGCAGGCCGATCGCGGCCAGCGCGCCGGGGATCGAACGGTACTGGGCGAAGAAGGCCTGGGCGCGGTCGAGCGCCGCGGGCGGCAGCTCCGCCATCTCGGGGCGCGGCCCCTGCCCGGCCAGCCAGTCGGCGATGCGGGCGTACTGGGGATCGTAGAGGGGGGTGTAGAGGATGCGGTGGATCGTCGTCGCCGGCACGCCGCGGCCGCGCAGGACGCTCGCCGCCTTGTTGGTGGGGGCGAGCACGGCGAAGCTGCGCCGGTCGCGGCGCGGGCGGCCCTCCCAGTCGGGCAGGACCGCCTCGGCCCCGGCGGCGGCGAGCGCCGCGGTCAGGGCCGCGAGCAGCATGGTCTTGCCCGATCCCGCCCGCCCGACGACGGCGCGCAGGGTCGTCCGGCCGCCCGGCGCGTCGGGCCGCAGCGCGCCGGCCGCCAGATCGACCCCGGCCCCGCGCAGCACCTCGGCCAGCGCGTCCCAGGCGCGGGCCTGGTCGGGCGAGAGGGCGTCGGGCGTGGCGGGGAGCGGCGCGGACATCGCCCGCGACCCTAGGCCGCGGGGGCGGGAAAGGGAACCGGGCTCAGGCGGCGCGCCGGAGGCCGGGCCGCGAGCGCAGGAACCAGTGGCGCACGAGATCGGCCGAGATGCCGGCGCGGGCGGCGAGGGCCGCATGGATGGCGGCCGAGAAGGTCCAGAGGCCGAGGCTGATGCGGTCGGCGCCGCTGCCGCGGCTGGCGACGATCTCGGGCGGCCAGCCGAGCAGGGAATAGATGCGCACCATGCGGGCGTCGAAGACGCCGGCCGCCTGGCGCAGGCCGAAGGAGAGCCCGACCTGCGCGCCGCCCAGCATCAGCGCCGCCGAGACGCCCGGCGGCGCCCCGACGGCGAGGCAGAAGCGGGTGCATTCCCAGATGCCGGGATCGGCGAGGCGGCGCCCGCCGAGCAGGTCGGCGAAGTGTTCGGCCAGCATCGTCCGCCCGGTGGTGGGCAGGAAGCGCATCGATCCGCCGTGGCTGCCGTCGGGCCGTTCCCAGATCACGTAGAGCGGATCGAGGGCGTCATAGGCGTCGCGTTCGTGGTCGTTCTCGTCCACGCTGACCGCCCAGCCGAGCCGGTCGCGGAACTGCGACGCCCGGTCGCGGAACATCGTGTCCTGGAGCCGGCCGAGGGCCGCGAGTTCGGAACCGTGTATGAAGCGCAGCATCCGCCTTCTCCGCCGCAGGGACGGCGAAGGCCTAGGCGCGGAGCGTTCACGCCGCGTGAGCGGCGCGCGCGCGCGGTTCACGAAGCGTTAGGCATGACGGGCCGGCGCAGGCCGCCCGGCGCGCCGGGGCACGACGGACGGGCGCCCGTGGCGGGGCGGGCCGCGGGCGGCGGAGGGAACGGGCGGCGGGCGGGCGGGGTTCAGATCATCACGAAGCCCAGCGCGATGGCGCGCGCCACCGCATGGGTCGTGTTGGCGGCGCCGAGCTTCATGCGCGCGCTCTCGATGTAGAAGCGGAAGGTGTGTTCCGAAATCGAGAGGCTTTCGGCCGCCTGGGCGCGGTTCAGCCCCATCGCCAGCATGGTCAGCGCATCGACCTCGCGCGGGGAGAGGCTGTTCATGATGCGGAAATCGTCGCCGCGTTCCAGCTCCAGCGCCTTCTGGTTGAGGTAGTGCGACAGGATCAGGAATTCCGAGATGTGTTCCTTCTGGAACTTCTCCCATTCGCGGTCCGACCTGCGGTCCGACAGGGTGAAGAGCGCGAACTGGCCGTTCGGGCCGCGGATCGGCACCGAGATGCCCTGGCTGCCGACCCCGGCATCGAGCGCCTCGGCGAGGAAGGCGCGCACCGGCTTGCCCGACCAGTCGAGCCGCTTCCAGTCCACCGGGTGGAAGCGGCGGAAGCAGCCCAGCACGACCGGATCGATGCGCGAATAGTCCTGCGCGATGTAGCGGCGGACCCAGCTGTCCGGGTAGGTCAGCGCCGCATACTGCTCGCCGGTGCTGTTGACCGAGTGATAGACGACGTGCTCGACGTCGAGCTGATCGCGGATGGCGAAGACGGCCGCGCTGAGACCGTCAAAGGTTGTCACCGGCTGGATGAGCTCGATAAAGCGCTCCACCTGCGTCGGCATTCGTCAGCATCCCTCCGACAGATGCTTCCTCGGCCTGCGCGATCTCCGTCGCCGCGACCAGGATGGAATCGTCCAGCTGCTCCGCCAGTACGGATAGACCATTGGTCTGGGCGAACGTCTTGAGGTCGCTCAGGACATCGACGATCCAATCATACTGCATAGCCGCTCCCGCGTGAAGTAATGGCCCAGCACGACAGACAACCCCAACACGAATGAGGTTCAGGCGCATTAACCGTTTTTTCAACTCGCCGAAAATGGGGGGGTGATCCGCGCCAAGCCATTGATTCTGCTTTGGAACATCTGCGGAAACAGAGTGTCCGCAGAGGCCCTTTCCCGCCCTCCAGCGGGGCCGCGGCGGGCAGCTGGCCGGAGGCCGCGCCGGTGGCAGCCTCGCGTCAGGCGGGAACCGGGCCGGCGTCGGCGGCGTCCTCGAAGGTGCGCAGGCCGGGGCGCGGAACCTGGACGAGGACCGCCATGTTGCCGGGCTTGTGCTCGTTGCGCAGCATCTTCATGTGGGCCTGCGGGATCTCGGTCCAGGGGAAGACCTCGGACATGCAGGGATCGAGGCGGCGGTCCAGCATCAGCTTGTTGGCGGCGCTCGCCTGCTTGAGGTTGGCGAAGTGGCTGCCCTGCACGCGCTTCTGGTGCATCCAGAGATAGCGGGCGTCGAGCGTCAGGTTGAACCCGGTGGTGCCGGCGCAGATCACCACCATGCCGCCGCGCTTGACCACGAAGACGCTGACCGGGAAGGTCGCCTCGCCGGGGTGTTCGAAGACCATGTCCACGTTCACGCCCTTGCCGGTGATGTCCCAGATCGCCTTGCCGAAGCGGCGCACCTCGGCAAGCCAGGTGCGGTATTCCTCGGTGCCGACCTGCGGCATCTGGCCCCAGCAGGCGAAGTCCTTGCGGTTGATGACGCCGCGGGCGCCGAGGCCCATGACGAAATCGCGCTTGTCCTCGTCGGAGATGACGCCGATCGCGTTGGCGCCGGCGGTGTTGATGAGCTGGATGGCATAGGAGCCGAGGCCGCCCGAGGCGCCCCAGACCAGCACGTTCTGGCCCGGCTGCAACTCGTGCGGCTTGTGGCCGAAGAGCATCCGGTAGGTGGTGGCGAGCGTCAGCGTGTAGCAGGCGCTTTCCTCCCAGGTCAGGTGCCGCGGCCGCGGCATCAGCTGCTGGGCCTGGACGCGGGTGAACTGGGCGAAGGAGCCGTCCGGCGTCTCGTAGCCCCAGATGCGCTGGCTGGGCGAGAACATCGGATCGCCGCCGTTGCATTCCTCGTCGTCGCCGTCGTCCTGGTTGCAGTGGACGACGACCTCGTCGCCGACCTTCCAGCGCTTCACCTTGTCGCCGACCTTCCAGACCACCCCCGCCGCGTCCGACCCGGCGATGTGGTAGGGCGCCTTGTGGCCGTCGAAGGGGCTGATCGGCTTGCCGAGCGCGGCCCAGATGCCGTTGTAGTTGACCCCCGCCGCCATCACGAGGACGAGGACCTCGTGGGAATCGATCGAAGGCGTCTCGACGATCTCGACCTGCATGGCGGTGTCGGGGTTGCCGTGCCGCTCGCGCCGGATCGTCCAGGCATACATGCGCGCCGGGACATGGCCGAGGGGCGGCATCTCGCCGATGGCGTAGAGATCCTTGCCCGCGGGCGAGGTGTTCGCGTCGAGTGCCATTGAATCCTCCACGGCCGACCTCTTTTGCCGCAACGCAGAATCGCGCCGCCGTCCTGCATGGGTTAGAATCCCGCGCGCAACTTTGCAACACGGAAAGCGCCAGTATTGTAATTTTATGTCGCTGCCTTCGCGGCGCGGCGCCGGCGGGGCGGTTTCGCCGGCGGCGCCGCCGCGACCGCCGCGAGGTGCTGTTCCAGCCCCGCCGCATAGAAGCGGAGGATCGCGTCCTGGCCCTCGGCGACGACGACCGCGTCGCCCTGATCGTGCAGGATGCGGCGCAGCCGGAGCTGGTGCAGGCCGGCCTCGAGCGAGCCGGCGACGCCGCCCGAGGGCAGCGCCGGCTCTGCCCCCGCCGCGGTCAGCCGCGCGACGATGGCCTCGCAGCGGGCGAGCAGCGCGGCGCGGCCGAGCCGGGTTTCGCCGCCGAAGGCCAGGGCGACGAGCGGCACCGGCAGGACGGGCAGGGTCTGGCGGATGCGCTCCATCAGGATGGCGGCGATGCGCTCGGTCGCGCCGGCCTCGCCCGCGCCGAGCGCCGCGCGCAGGGACAGCGGCGTGCCGAAGCCCACGGCGGCATAGCCGAAGCCCTCGAAGCGGCCGCGGAGCCGGCGCCAGAGGTTGCGCGCCACGAAGGCGGCGATGGTGCCGGCCGAGGCGCGGAAGCGCCGCTCGCCGGCGGCGGCGGCGGCGATCAGGACGCGGTCCTCGAGCACGCGGTCATAGGCCAGCGCCACCGGGATGAAGACGACATCGCGCGCCGCCGGCCGGTCGCCGGTGACGATGTAGCTGAGGATGCCGAGCCGCGGCTCGCCGATGCGCCCGTCGAGGCTGAGGCCGCCCTCGGGGAAGACCGCCTGCGTCACCCCGGCCTCGACGGCGAGCTGGACATAGCGGGCAAGCACGCGGCGGTAGAGCGGGTTGTTGTGCCGGCGGCGGATGAAGTAGGCGCCCATCGCCCGGATCAGCGCCGACAGCGGCCAGACCTGCGCCCATTCGCCCACCGCGTAGGACAGGGCCGCGCGGCTGGCGGCGAGATGCGTGACCAGCACGTAGTCCATGTTCGAGCGGTGGTTCATCACGAAGACGACGGTGGCGCTGCGGTCGATGCCGCGGATCTCCTCGGCGTCGAACTTGCCCACCCGCACCCGGTAGATCAGCCGCGCCAGCCATTTCGCCAGCCGCATGGCGACGCCGAAATAGAGCGTCGCCGAGAAGGAGGGCACGATCTCGCGCGCGTAGCGGCGGGCGCGTTCCAGCACGACGGTTTCCGGCTCGCCGGTCGCGGCGGCCTCGGCGACCACCGCCTCCATCACCTTGGGATCGTGGATGACGCGGACGATCATGTCGTTGCGCGCCATCAGCTTGAAGGGCTGGATCGGCCGGTCGAGGCGGCGGTTCAGCTCGACGACCGCGCGCTCCATCCGGCGGCGGAAGAACCAGCGCACCGAGGGGACCAGGAAATGCGACAGGAAGGCGACCGTCGCGAAGGCCACGATCAGGACCAGAAGCCAGAGCGGAACCGCGACCGTGGTGAACATCGGCGCGAACCTGACAGGCCGGCCGCCGCCGGGCAATCCCCGGATGCTGCGCCGCGGCGAATTGACGTGACAGGAAATGTCGCGTATCCGGCAATCTGCGCAACTTTGTTCCAAGGCGAACCGATGGCCGACCGCGACGCTCCCTGGCTGTTCCGCACCTATGCCGGGCATTCGACCGCCGCGGCGTCGAACGCGCTCTACCGCGCCAACCTCGCCAGGGGGCAGACCGGGCTGTCGGTCGCCTTCGACCTGCCGACGCAGACGGGCTACGACAGCGACCACGACCTCGCGCGCGGCGAGGTCGGCAAGGTCGGGGTGCCGGTCTGCCACCTCGGCGACATGCGCGCGCTCTTCGACGGCATCCCGCTGGCGACGATGAACACCTCGATGACGATCAACGCGACGGCGCCCTGGCTGCTGGCGCTCTACGTCGTCGTCGCCGCCGAGCAGGGGGCCGAGATCGCGGGCCTGCAGGGGACGGTGCAGAACGACATCGTGAAGGAATATCTCAGCCGCGGCACCTATGTGCTGCCGCCGGAGCCGTCGCTGCGGCTGATCACCGACGTGATCGCCTGGACCGGGCGCCACATGCCGCGCTGGAACCCGATGAACGTCTGTTCCTACCACCTGCAGGAGGCCGGGGCGACGCCCGAGCAGGAGCTGGCCTATGCGCTGGCCACCGCCTGCGCCGTGCTCGACGACCTGCGCGGCAAGATCCCGGCGGCGGAGTTCCCCGCCGCGGTCGGGCGGATCAGCTTCTTCGTCAACGCGGGCATCCGCTTCGTCACCGAGATGTGCAAGATGCGCGCCTTCGCGGAACTGTGGGACGAGATCTGCCGCGACCGCTACGGCATCGCGGAGGAGCGCCACCGCCGCTTCCGCTATGGCGTGCAGGTCAATTCGCTGGGCCTGACCGAGCAGCAGCCGGAGAACAACGTCATCCGCATCCTGCTCGAGATGCTGGCCGTCACCCTGTCGCGGAACGCGCGCGCCCGCGCGGTGCAGCTTCCCGCCTGGAACGAGGCCCTGGGCCTGCCCCGCCCCTGGGACCAGCAATGGTCGCTGCGCAGCCAGCAGATCCTCGCCTACGAGACCGACCTGCTGGAATACGGCGACCTCTTCGACGGCAATGCCGAGGTGGCGCGCAAGGTCGGCGAGCTGAAGGAGGCCGCGCGCGCCGAGCTGCGCCAGATCGAGGCGATGGGGGGCGCGGTCGCGGCGATCGGGCACATGAAGGCGCGCCTCGTGGAGTCCAACGCCGAGCGCATCGCGCGCATCGAATCGGGCGAGACGGTCGTCGTCGGGGTGAACCGGTGGCAGGGCGGCGAGCTCTCGCCCCTGACCGCGGGCGGCGGCAGCGTCCTGACCGTGCCGCCGGAGGTGGAGCAGGACCAGATCGCGCGGCTGCGGGCCTGGCGGTCGGCGCGCGACGCGGGCGCGGCCGCCGCCGCGCTGGACGCGCTGCGGCGGGCGGCGGCGGCGGGCGAGAACATCATGCCGCCGTCGATCGCGGCGGCGCGGGCGGGGGTGACGACCGGCGAATGGGCGGCCGCCCTGCGCGCCGTGCACGGCGAATACCGGGCGCCGACCGGGGTCAGCCGCAACCCGTCGAACCGGACCGAGGGGCTGGACGAGCTGCGCGCCGCGGTCGATGCCGTCTCGGCGCGGCTCGGGCGGCGGCTGCGCTTCATGGTCGGCAAGCCGGGGCTCGACGGGCATTCGAACGGCGCCGAGCAGATCGCCGCGCGGGCGCGCGACTGCGGCATGGACATCCTCTATCCCGGCATCCGCCTGACCCCGGCCGAGATCGTCGCCGCCGTGCGCGCCGAGGCGCCGCACGTGCTTGGCCTGTCGATCCTGTCGGGCAGCCACCTGCCGCTGGTCGCCGAGACGCTGGCGGGGCTCTCGGCGGCGGGCCTTGGCCGCATCCCGGTCGTGGTAGGCGGCATCATCCCCGAGGAGGACGCGCGGCGGCTGGCGGCGCTGGGCGTGGCGAAAGTCTATACGCCCAAGGACTTCGCGCTGAACCGGATCATGGCCGACATCATCGCGCTGGCCGATCCGGCGCCGGCGGCGGCGGCCGAGTGAGCGCCGCCCCTGCCCGCGACCGGCCTTGACGCAGGTCAAGGCGGGCGCGGGCGGAGGGGCGCAGGCTGAAGCCCGCGAGAGCCCGGCAGCAGGGAGATGCGCCATGCTGGAACGCCTGCGCGAGATGAGGGAGCGCCGCCGCGCCGGCGCGGAGATCGACGCGCTGTCGCAGCGCGATCTCGACGAGACCGGCCTGAGCCGCGGCGCCCTGCACGCCGTGGCCGGGGCCCCCGCCGCGGTGGTCGTGCGGCAGGGCCGCATGGCCGAACGCTTCGGGCTGACCGAGGTGGATTTCCGGTTCAACCGGCAGGACTTTGCGGCGATCCTGGCGCAATGCGCTTCCTGCCGGTCGGCCGCGGCCTGCGCGCGCTTCCTCGACGATCCGCAGGCGACGGCGGCCGAGGCCCGGTTCTGCCCGAACCGCGACCTCTACCTCGTGCTCGCGCGGCCGGCGGCGGCGGTCTGAGCTTTCCTCCGCGCGGCGGCCCGTCTAACCTTTGCCCGCCAAGGCGGAGGTTGTTCCTTGTCCACCCATATCGGCGCCAGCCCCGGCGACATCGCCGCAACCGTCCTGATGCCCGGCGATCCCTACCGGGCGCGCTGGGCGGCGGAGACCTTCCTGACCGGCGCGCGGCAGGTCAACGCGGTGCGCGGGATGCTGGGCTTCACCGGCGCCTGGAAGGGCCATCCCGTCACCATCCACGGCTCGGGCATGGGGATGCCGTCGCTGTCGATCTATGCCAACGAGCTGATCCGCGACTTCGGCGCGCGGACGCTGATCCGCATCGGCTCGGCGGGCGCGATGCAGGCGCGGGTGAAGCTGCGCGACGTGGTGATCGCGATGACGGCCTCGTCGGTCTCGACGCCCTCGCGCACGATCTTCCGCGAGGTGAACTTTGCCCCCGCCGCCGATTACGGCCTGCTCGAGGCGGCGGTCGCGGCGGCCCGCGCGCGGGGCACGCCCTTCCATGTCGGCGGCATCCTGTCCTCGGACACGTTCTATGACGAACGCCCCGACCTCGGCGAGGCGCTGGCCCGCCACGGCTGCCTGGCGGTGGAGATGGAGACGGCCGAGCTTTACGCCGTGGCCGCCCGCCACGGCGCGCGGGCGCTGAGCGTGCTGACGATCTCGGACCACCTCGTGACGCAGGAGGCGCTGCCCGCCGCGGACCGCGAGCGCAGCTTTGCCGACATGGTCGGGATCGCGCTGGAGGCCGCCTTCGCGCCCGCCTGAGGCCGGCCGGGTCAGCCGGCCGCCGCCGCTGCGGCCGGGTCCGGCGCCGGCGCCGGTGCCGCGGACGGGGCCGGGGCGAGCGGCGGCGCGGCGGCGATGGCCGCCGCCACGTCGCGCTGGAGCCGCCAGAGGTAGCTGTCGCGGATGCCCAGCGCCTCGAGATGCTCGACGGTGTTCCTGAGATAGGCGGCGCAGCTTCCCATCCGCCCGGCGGCGCGCGACAGGCGGCGCACCTTCTCGTCCCAGCCGACCGGATCGAGATAGGGATGGCCCGAAGGCATGGCGTAGAAGGTCAGCGCCCGGACCGGCCCCTGCGGGGTGCGGGCGGCGAGCCAGCGGAAGGTCGGCAGCGCCTCGGCATGGGCGGCCTCGCGGCGCAGGAGCCGCTCCATCCGGGCGACGGGATCGCTGTCGGGCAGGCGGCAGGCCAGCCCGCGGCAGGACCCGCCGCGTTCGAGCGCCAGCATCAGCCCCGGCTCGTCGGGCGTGCCGCGCCAGGTGCGGAGCCCGATGCAGAACGACCGCCGCCAGCCATGGACCAGCGCGGGCCGCGTCTCGACATGGTCGAAGTCCGGGTTCCAGATCAGCGAGCCATAGACGAAGACCCAGAAGGGCGCATCCGGGTTCAGCGCCAGCAGCGCCGCCGCCTGCGCCGCGAAATCGGCGTCGGACAGCGGCGTGAGGGCGGGGTGTTCGGGCGCGGTCTCCTCCACCCTCCGCTCGACGCGGGCGACCAGCTCTGCCGTCAGGTGAAGGGGCCGGCGCGCCATCACGCGCCATGGGTCCGGTCGTAGCCGCTGGGCGGCGGCGGCGACCAGCTGCCGAGCGCGCCGGGGGCGGGGCGGAAGATCTCGACGAGGAGCGGAAAGCAGGCCGCCGCGTCCGAGGAATGTTCCGCCGAACAGTCGCCGCCCGGGCAGGCCGAGAGCGCGCCGAGGAGGTCGATCTCGGCGAGGAATTCGAGGCAGTCGCCGGGCCGGACGGGCGAGGCCTTCATCACGTACTGCCCCGTCGCGCGGCTGAACCCGGTGCACATGAAGACGTTGAGCACGTCATGCACATGGGCCTCGGCCGCGCGCGGGCCGATGCCCAGTTCGGCCGCCAGCGCGCGGGCGAGGTTGGAATGGCAGCAGTGGTGATACTGCCCGCCGTGGCTGAGCAGGTTGTGCGTGTAGGGGTCGCAGCGGGTGCCGATCACGTCATGGACCGAGCAGCCGAAATCGTCGAACCCGTACCAGTCGAGCGTGTCGCGCAGGATCGTCGCCATCGGGCGGAGGAAGGGAAAGGACGACCACATGCGGTCGCCGGTCGAGAGATGGGTGCCGTGCAGCGCCCGGGTCTTGCCGGAATAGAAGCGTTCGGACAGGTCAGCCGCGTTCCACAGGTTGAGGTCGCCGACCTGCGGGCCCTCGACGCAGGCGATGCGGAAGATGTGCCCGGCGGGGACGCGGAAGGTGCGCGCCTCGCGCGGGGGGACGAGGACCTCGCCGGTCTTCTCCGCCCCGGCGCGCGCGGCGGCATAGAGCGCGAGGTCCGGCGCGGAAAGCCCCCCGGGCGGGTAGCAGACGACGGGCGGGACGGCGCGGCGGGCCGCGGCATCGGCCGGCGCGGGCGTTTCGGGACGGACGGGCTTCATGCGGACGCTCCCCGGTGGCCTCGGCGGGCCGAGGCTAGCGCCCGGCCGCGCCGGGCGGAAGGGTGTCGGGCGGCTTGGTCCGTGCGGCGCGGGTCAGGCGGCGCGCGGCTGGCCCTCGGCCCGGCGCGGGCGGCGGCGGCTGCGCTGGCGGGCCTTGCCGGGCGCCGCCGCCGGGCCGGGACGGCCGCGCTGCGGCTCGGGCCGCTCGGGCGCCCAGGCGGCGCCGCCGACGACCGGGATCGCGGCCTGCATCGCCTTCTCGACGGCGCGCAGTTCCTCCATCTCGGCCGGGGCGCAGAGGGTGACGGCGCGGCCCTGTTCGCCCGCCCGCGCGGTGCGCCCGATGCGGTGGACGTAGTTCTCGGGCACGTTGGGCAGGTCGTAGTTGTAGACGTGGCGGACGCGCGGGATGTCGATCCCGCGCGCGGCGACATCGGTGGCGACCAGCACCGTCAGGCTGCCGGCGCGGAAGTCGGCGAGGGCGCGGTCGCGCTGGTTCTGGCTCTTGTTGCCGTGGATCGAGCCGGCGCCGAAACCCCAGGAGACGAGGAGCTTCATCAGCTTTTCCGCGCCGTGCTTGGTGCGGGCGAAGACGATGGCGCGTTCGGCGCGGTGGGCGTCGAGATAGGTCTCGAGCAGCTTCGCCTTGTCGCCCTGGGCCACGAAATGCACGCCCTGGACGATCTTCTCCACCGGCCGGCCCGGCGGGGCGACCTCGACCCGGACCGGATCGCGCAGGTAGCTGGCGGCGACCTCGGCCATCAGCTTTGGCATCGTCGCCGAGAAGAGCAGCGTCTGGCGGCGGTCGGGCAGCACCTTCACGATGCGGCGCAGGGCATGGATGAAGCCCATGTCGAGCATGTGGTCGGCCTCGTCGAGGACAAGGAAGCGCGACTCGGCGAGGCTCAGCGCGCGCCGCTCCAGAAGGTCGAGCAGGCGGCCCGGCGTGGCGACGAGGATGTCGCAGCCCTTCGACAGCCGGTCGGCCTGGGCGTTCAGCGAGGCCCCGCCGGTGACGACGAGGACGCGCACCGGCGTGCCGCGCGCAAAGAGGACGAGGCTGGCCTCGATCTGCTTGGCCAGTTCGCGCGTCGGCGCCAGGATCAGCGCGTGGACGCCGCGCGGCGCCGGGCGGCGGCGCTGGCCGGTCAGCATCTGGATCAGCGGCAGGCCGAAGGCGGCCGTCTTGCCGGTGCCGGTCTGGGCGAGGCCCATGACATCGCGGCCGGCGAGCACCGGCGGGATCGCCCGGGCCTGGATCGGGGTCGGGGCGGTGAGGTTCATCTCGGCCAGCCGCTCCAGCAGGCGCGGGTCGAGGCCAAGGGTCGTGAAATCGGTCATGTTCGTTCTTTCCTGCGGGCGACGGCCCGCGCAACGGGTGGCCCGGCCGTCCGGACGGACGGGGGCATCGGCAAGAGGCTGCGGCGGACGCTGACCCCGGGGGCGGAATGCCGCGCGGAACCGGTCTGCCGGCGGAACCCCTGCGTGACGGTGGGAACCTTGCTGTGCGGGCGAAGCGACGCCCTGCCCCGGCCTCCGGCGGCTGGCGCCGGCGCCCCGCTCACGCGGCGGGGGGCCATGGGGTGGGCGTCACATGGCGGGCGCGGCGGGGAAAGTCAAGGACATGGCGCGGGAAAGGCGCCCGGCCCCCTTGTCAGAGCGGACGCGGCCCGAGATCGCGGACACAGGTCACGGGCGCGCCGTCGGTGGCGGAGAACCCGGTCTGGCCGCAGGTCCGGCAGAGCCAGCGGCCCCCGCCGTCGCGCCGCCAGCGGCAGGGCAGGCCCGGCCGCGCCGGCCTGTTCACCGCACGCCAGAGGAGGACGGCCATCAGCACGGCGGCAAGGCCCAGCGCGACCAGAAGCGCGATCCCGGCCGCGGTCAGCGCCGCGTCGGGCGCCCAGAGCCATTTGCCTGCACCCGCCCTGCCCATACCCCCGCTCCCTTCCCCTTCCCCTTCCCCTGCCCCTGCCCGAGCATGGCCCGGCGCGGGCCGGGCAGGCAAGCGCGGCCCGGATCAGCGATCCCAGAGCGCGGGGTCGGCGATCCAGCCCTCCAGCGGGTCGGCCCCGGGCGGCCCCGCGGCCGCATGTCCGCGGCGATAGGCCCAGGCCGCCTGCACCGCGCAGAGGAGCGCGTCGAGACGGTCGCCCGCCGGATCGTCCGCGAGCGCGTCGGGGGCATCGACCGTCAGGCCATAGCGCCGCTGCCCCGGTTCGCCGCGCAGGGCGTCGAGGATGCCGGCGCGAGCCGCCGCGCGCCCCTGTGTCCGGCCCGCGGGACCGTCGGCCTTGTAGGGCGCCCGCGTGCCGAGCAGCGCCCGCGCCGCCATGCCGGGATAGGCCTCGATGCCGGTCCGGTCGCGGTCGCCGTCGCAGAGGCCCGGCAGGTGCAGCCCGGCCGCAACGAGGCGCGGCACGCCTTCGTAGAGCATGAGCGCCACCGGCACGCCGTAGAGCTTCTGCGGGCTGGACGCGCCGGTGCCGCGTTCGAACTCGCGCGGGTGTTCGCGGTCGCCCCTGGGACGCGGCGCCTTGTAGGCCTCGAGCGCGGCGCGGTAGCCCTCGCGCGTCAGGCTGCGGAGATGCGCGGCATAGGCGGGCCAGGTCTCCGGCCAGCCCATCGCCGCGATGAAGCGGCGGGCATGGGCGAAGGGAAAGTCGAAACCCGCCACCCACGGGCCCGGCCGGCGGAGCGCGGCCTCGAAGCCGGCGAAGTCGGGGAAGGTCTCGATCCGCGCGAAGCGGAGGGTCTGCCCGTCAAGCCGGCAATGCGCGCAGGTCACGGGCTTGCGCGGCCCGGGCCGCGAGGTGAAGTCGAAGCCGAGGATCAGCACCCCGTCAGGCCCGCGCCCCCCTCATGCCCGCGCGCGCCGCGCGCCCAGGCCTTCAGGCAGAGCATCTCGATCGCCACCATCGCCGCCGCGTTCGAGGTCATCTCGGCATGGTCATAGGGGGGCGAGACCTCGACCACATCCATCCCGACCGGATCGAAGCCCCTGAGCGCCCGCAGGACCGACAGCGCCTGGAAGCTCGTCAGCCCGCCCGGCACCGGCGTCCCGGTTCCGGGCGCGGCGGAGGGATCGAGCACGTCGATGTCGAAGGTCAGGTAGGCCGGGCCGTCGCCGGCGACGGCGCGGATGATCCCGGCGATGCGCTCGGGCCCGAGGGCATGGGCCTCGGCCGCGTCGATCACCCGCACGCCCTGCCCCGTCTCGCCGGTGAACATGGTGCGGATGCCGATCTGCACGGTGCGCGCGGGGTCCACCAGCCCCTCGGCGACGGCGCGGGTGAACATGCTGCCGTGGTCGATCCGCGCGCCGTCCTGCGCCTCGAAGTCGCGGTGGGCGTCGAAATGGACCAGAGCCAGCGGCCCGTGCCGCGCCGCATGGGCCTTCAGCACCGGATAGGTGGTGAAATGGTCGCCGCCGAGGCAGAGCGTCTGCACGCCCTGCGCGAGGATGCCCCCGACATGGGCCGCGATCGCGGCGGGCACCCCCGCCACGTCGCCGTAGTCGATGGTGCAGTCGCCGTAGTCCACCACCGCCAGCGTGTCGAAGGGATCGAAGCCCCAGGGCCAGACCGGCCCCCAGGAATGGTGCGCGCTGGCCTTGCGGATCGCCTCGGGGCCGAAGCGCGCGCCGGGGCGGTTGCTGACCGACTGGTCGAAGGGCAGGCCGGTGACGGCGACGTCCACGCCCGCGAGGTCGCGGCCGTAGCGGCGGCGCATGAAGGAGAGGACGCCCGAAAAGGTGGCCTCCACCCGGCTGCCGTAGAGGCTCTCGCGCCGGATCGCGGCGTCGGTGAAGAGGCGTTCGCTGGCGTCGGTCATCGCATCTCACCCCGGTGGCGGCCGCAGCCCGGGTTGTGGCACGCCCGGCGCCGGCGGTTCAATGCCCGCGGGCGAAGAAGCGGTCGAGCGCGGCGGGATCGCCGCTGTCGCGCGCCGCCCGCCAGGCCCGGGCGGCGGCGTCGGCCAGCGCGACGGCCCGGCGCAGGGCTGCCAGGGCGGCTCGGGCGGCGGAAGCGGCGGAAGCGGATCTCGGAACGGTGGTCATCTCGGCCTCGCTGGGGGCAACGGGCTGCCCCGACACGTGCCGAGATGGGGACCGGACGGCGCGCCCGGAAGCGCCGCGCCCGGCAGGGCCGCCATGCGCGGCGCGCATGGAGGGCGGGGCGGGGGGGGCCGCCCCGCGGCGCTCCAGGTCCGGCAGGCATCCGCCCCCTCGCGGCCGGTGAGGGACCCCTCGCGGAGGCGACCGCCGCCGGCAGCCAGGTCTGGCCCGTGACAAGCAAAGTTGGAAGTGACGCCGGCGCTCTATACCAAAGTGACAGTTTACTATAGAAGTCGGCGCGGGGTTCCAAGTTTGCGAGGGTTCATGCGCTATGCCGACTTCAGCGGCAGCCCGTCCGGGCGACTGGTGCCGACGCTTCATGGTGAGCGCGCCTTCGTTCCCGACGACCTGCCACCTTCTCTCGACCTGACGCGTGTCGCCGGGCGACTGGGGGCGGCAAGCGCGGCAATAGGGGAACTCAGGGGGGCCTGCCGCAGGCTTCCGAACCCCTACATGCTCATTCGCCCGCTGCAGCGCCTCGAAGCGCAGACGTCCTCGGCGATGGAGGGCACCTATACAACCTCGGATGAACTCGCTGTCGCCGAGGCCGGTTTGGCACAGAACGTCAGATCAGAGGCCATCGAGGTGGCAAACTACACGCGCGCGCTTGCCTGGGCGGAGACGGAGCTCAGGACGCTTCCGATCTCCTCCCGGTTGCTCCGCGGCGCGCACGGCATCCTGCTGCGCGGCGTCGGCGGCGACCGCGGGCAGCACAAGTTGCCAGGAGAGTTCAAGCGCGACCAGAACATGATCGGCGGACACCGGCTGGAGACGGCCCGGTTCATTCCTCCGCCCCCGGAGGAGGCCGTGCGGGCGATGTCGGCCCTCGAGGCCTATATCAACCGTCCAGACAAGCGCGCCGGCCTTGAGCTCATCGACATAGCGCTCGTCCACTACCAGTTCGAGACGATCCACCCCTTTGCCGATGGCAATGGGCGGGTCGGGCGGATGCTGATCTCGCTGATGGCGATGACGGAAGGCCTGCTCGACATGCCCGCCCTGTACATGAGTCCCGAGCTCGAGACGCGCAAGGACGCCTACATCGACCTGATGTACGCGGTTTCGGCGCGGAGCGAATGGGAGGGCTGGCTGGACTTCTTCCTCGAGGTTGCAGAGATCAGCGCGCGGCGGACGATCCGGACCATCGACGCCATCCTTGATCTGCACGCGCGGTACCAGACCCAGGTCAGGTCAGTCAGCCGAAGTTCCAACCTGATGTCCATCATCGACCTGCTCTTTCGCACGCCTGTCGTTCAGGCCAGGTCAATCGTCAGCGAACTCGGCGTCACCGATGCCGCCGCCCGCAACATGCTGCGGCAGCTTGTCGGCCTGGGCATCGTGCAGGAGAGGACGGACTACTATCCGACGGCCTGGATCGCGCGCCAACTGATCGAGGTCTCGCGCCCCGCCCGCTAGACCCTCCGCGCGACCATCAGCTTCTTGATCTCGGCGATCGCCCTGGCCGGGTTCAGGCCCTTCGGGCAGGTCTTGGTGCAGTTCATGATCGTGTGGCAGCGGTAGAGCCTGAAGGGATCCTCGAGCGCGTCCAGCCGCTCGCCCGTCGCCTCGTCGCGGCTGTCGATGATCCAGCGGTAGGCGTGCAGGAGCGCCGCCGGCCCGAGATAGCGGTCGCCGTTCCACCAGTAGGAGGGGCAGGCGGTCGAGCAGGAGGCGCACATCACGCATTCGTAGAGCCCGTCGAGCCTGCGGCGGTCCTCGATCGACTGGCGCCATTCCTTCTGCGGGGTGTTCGACCGCGTCTCGAGCCAGGGCATGATGCTGGCGTGCTGGGCGTAGAAATGCGTCAGGTCCGGCACCAGATCCTTGACCACCGGCATGTGCGGCAGCGGATAGATGGCGACATCGCCCCTGATCTCGTCGAGGCCCTTGATGCAGGCCAGCGTGTTGGCGCCGTCGATGTTCATCGCGCAGGAGCCGCAGATGCCCTCGCGGCAGGACCGGCGGAAGGTCAGCGTGGGGTCGATCTCGGTCTTGATCTTGATCAGCGCGTCAAGGACCATCGGCCCGCAGCTGTCCATGTCGAGGCTGTAGGTGTCCACCCGCGGGTTCTGTCCGTCGTCGGGGTTCCAGCGGTAGATGCGGAACCGGCGGATGTTCTTCGCGCCGGCGGGCGCGGGCCAGACCTTGCCGGTGCGGATGGTCGAGTTCTTCGGCAGGGTGAATTGGACCATGACTCAGCCTTTCCAGTCCGGGCGGGCGTAGAGCGGCACCGAGGGCGGCTCGCCCGACCGTGCGATGACGCAGGAATTGTAGACCTCTGCCGGATCCCGCCCCTGGATGTAGTCCGAGGTGATGTGGATGTCCGCGCCGACATGGGGGCCGGCGGTCGAGGCGCCGATCTCGACCGTGCCGCGCGGGCCGGCGGCGAGGCGCGCCCTCTCGAAGCATTCCCGTTCGGCCTGTTCGCGCGGGACCGGCCCGCAGGCGGCAAGCGCGGCAAGGGCGGGAAGCGCGGCAAGCGGGATCAGCAGCGCGCGGCGCATCAGTAGACCCTCTTCTTCGGCGCGATCTTCCGCGGGTCGATCCCGCCGTCCTCGAAGCGGGTCAGCGGCTCGGTATGCACCGGGCGGTAGGCGAGCGTGACCTTCGTGCCATCGACACGGGCAAGCGTGTGCCGGCGCCAGTTGGCGTCGTCGCGTTCGGGGAAGTCCTCGTGCGCATGGGCGCCGCGGCTTTCCTTGCGCGCCTCGGCGCTGACGATCGTGGCCAGCGCGTTCGGCATCAGGTTGGTCAGTTCCAGCGTCTCCATCAGGTCGCTGTTCCAGACCAGGCTGCGGTCGGTCACCTTCAGGTCGTCGAGCCCGGCGGCGACCTTCGTCATCTTCTCCACCCCCTCGGCGAGCGTCTTCGAGGAGCGGAACACGGCGGCGTCGGCCTGCATCGTCTTCTGCATCTCGAGCCGAAGGGCGGCGGTCGGGACCGACCCGTCGGCATGGCGCAGCGCGTCGAAGCGGCCCAGAACGGCGTCCACGGCGGCGCGGTTGGTGCCCGGCACCGCCGCCTTCGGATCGACGACCTCGGCCGCCCGGATCGCCGCCGCGCGGCCGAAGACGACGAGGTCGATCAGCGAGTTCGACCCCAGCCGGTTGGCGCCGTGGACCGAGGCGCAGCCGGCCTCGCCCACCGCCATCAGGCCGGGAAAGACGCGGTCGGGATCGCCGTCGGCGGGCGAGAGGACCTCGCCCCAGTGGTTGGTCGGGATTCCGCCCATGTTGTAGTGGACCGTCGGCAGCACCGGGATCGGCAGGCGCGTCAGGTCCACCCCGGCGAAGATGCGCGCGCTTTCGGTGATGCCGGGAAGGCGCTCGCGCAGCGTCTCGGGCGGGATGTGCGAGAGGTTCAGGTGGATGTGGTCCCTGTCCTTGCCGACGCCGCGGCCCTCGCGGATCTCGATCGTCATGCAGCGGCTGACCACGTCGCGGCTGGCGAGGTCCTTGTAGGTGGGCGCGTAGCGTTCCATGAAGCGCTCGCCCTCGGAATTGGTCAGATAGCCGCCCTCGCCTCGCGCGCCCTCGGTGATCAGGCAGCCCGAGCCGTAGATGCCGGTCGGGTGGAACTGCACGAATTCCATGTCCTGCAGGGGCAGGCCGGCGCGCGCCACCATGCCGCCGCCGTCGCCGGTGCAGGTATGGGCCGAGGTGCAGTTGAAATAGGCCCGGCCATAGCCGCCGGTCGCCAGCACCGTCATCTTGGCGTTGAAGACGTGGATGGTGCCGTCGTCGAGCTTCCAGGCGACGACGCCGGTGCAGGCGCCGTCGGTGATGACGAGGTCGATCGCGAAATACTCGATGTAGAACTCGGCGTTGTTCTTCAGCGACTGGCCGTAGAGCGTGTGCAGGATCGCGTGCCCCGTCCGGTCGGCCGCCGCGCAGGTGCGCTGCACCGGCGGCCCCTCGCCGTATTCGGTCGTGTGGCCGCCGAAGGGCCGCTGGTAGATGCGGCCGTCCTCGGTGCGGCTGAAGGGCACGCCGTAATGTTCCAGCTCGTAGACCGCGGCCGGCGCCTCGCGGGCGAGGTATTCCATCGCGTCCGCGTCGCCCAGCCAGTCCGAGCCCTTCACGGTGTCGTACATGTGCCACTGCCAGCTGTCGGGGCCCATGTTGCCGAGCGAGGCCGCGATGCCGCCCTGGGCGGCGACCGTGTGCGAGCGGGTCGGAAAGACCTTGGTCACGCAGGCGGTGCGGAGCCCGCGTTCGGCCATGCCGAGGGTCGCGCGCAGGCCGGCGCCGCCGGCGCCGACGACCACCACGTCGTAGTCATGCGTCTCGTAGGGGTAGGCGGTCATCCTGCATCCTCACAGCGCCAGCCGGACCAGCGCGAAAAGCCCCGCCGCCATGGCGCCGTAGCTGATCCAGGTGACGGCGACGATCAGCCATGTCCGCGCCGCGCCGTGCGCGTAGTCCTCGATCATCACCTGCGCGCCGAGGCGGAAATGGTAGAGGCCCACCACGACCGTCAGCGCGGCGACGATGGCCGGGAAGGGGCGTGCGTAATAGGCCGCGACCTCGGCATGGGGGGCGCCGAGGATGCGCCCGAAGGTGAAGACGAAGAGTGGCAGCAGGACGGCGAGCGCCGCCGCGGTCAGCTGCATCCGCCAGAAGTGCTCGGTGCCGGTGCGGGCGGAGCCCAGCCCCTCGGCGCGCTTGCGGTCGGTCAGGAATGCCATGACGCCCTCACAGCACCAGAATCGTGATCACGGTCAGGATGGCCGAGCCGGCGATCACGCCCCAGCCCAGCCGTTCGGCGGTGGCGATGTCGAGCCCGCGGCCGCTGTCATACCAGAGGTGCCTGAGCCCGGCGAGGAAATGGTACCAGGCCGCCCAGAGCGATCCGGCGAGCACGATGGTGCCGGGCCACGACCGGACGATGCCGTCCACGAAGGCGAAGTAGTCCGGCCCGGCGGCGGCGGCCGCCAGCCACCAGACGACCAGAAGCGCCGCGACGATCAGCCCGTTGCCGGTGATCCGGGTCAGGATCGAGGTCAGCATCGGGATCTGCCAGCGGTAGATCTGAAGGTGCGGCGACAGCGGCCGGTTGCCTCGGTTGACGTCTGCCATGGCCCGTTCTCTCCTGCGGCGGCGCGCCGCCCGCGCGGGCGGCGGCCGGCCTTGCCGGTGCTGCCACCTGAATAGCCGTTTTCGGGCCGCTGTCACGGGGGAGAATGGCGGTTGCCCCGCGCCGCGACCGTGCCGCGGCGCAGAAACTGCCGGACGTGATCACGCCAGTTTCCGGCGTGATCACGATAGCGGGACGCCCTCAGCCGCCGAGCAGCGTGGTGTCGAAGGAGAGGTAGAGCGCGGCATAGCCGTCGTAGTCGCTGCCCTCGTACCAGCGCAGGTCGAGCGCGACCTCGTCGGTGAAGTTCCAGGTCGCGCCGATGTCCCACTCCGATTCGTCGGGCAGGCCGACGGTCTGGTAGACGCCGGCATTGGCCGACAGCGTCAGCTTGTCCATCGGATAGACCTCGACGCCGACATAGGCGCTGCCGACCTCGTCCTCCGGATCCCAGGCGAGATCGGTCGAGAAGGCCAGCATGTCGCCGGCCGGGATGCCGAAGGAGGCGGTCAGCTCGCCGCAGCAGTTGCCGCCGTCGTTGGGATAGAAATAGCGCGTGTAGCCGACATCATAGCTGAAGCCGCTGTCGAGCGTGCGGCGGTAGCCGATATAGACATCGACCTCGTTGGTGGTGTCGTCCGAGGACGCCTGCCCCCAGATCCCGGCATAGAAGCCGTTCTTCTCGACCTCGACATAGGTCTCGAAGTCGGCGACGTTGTCGCTGCCCGGACCGTTCGGCTCGATCGAGTATTCGAGGGCGACCCCGCCATAGACGTAGAGCGTCTGGTCCTGCGCCGCCGCCGGCGCCGCGACGGCAAGCCCCGCCGCCGCCGCGGAAATCAGAATCCTGTGCATCTGTCCTTCCCCGCTTGCGGCGGCGCCCGGAACGCGCCGCCGGATTTTGATTAAGCAGTCAGAACCGATTCTGCCAATCCCGCACGTGGCGGAAGGGGCCGGATTGCCCGCCTAGCGTGGCAGAAGCGCCCAGTAGTCGAGGTCGAGCAGCGCCTCGGGCAGGTATTTCCCGTCCGCGCCCTTCAGCGGGAAGGCCGCGCTGTCGCCCTTCACCGCGACCAGCCGCAGGCGCAGCGCGCCGACCGAGGGCACCGGCGTTTCGGCGCGGTCGAGAACCTCGCTCCAGGCGCGCACGGTATCGCCGGCGAAGCAGGGATTGGCATGGCTGCCGCCATTGATGGCGGCGATCACCTGCGCATTGGCAAGCCCGTTGAACGACAGCGCCCGCGCCAGGCTGATGACGTGCCCGCCATAGACGAGCCGCCGCCCGTCCGGCCGCCGCGTGACGTCGAAATGGACCCGCGCGGTGTTCTGCCACAGCCGCGTGGCCAGCATGTGCTCGGCCTCCTCGACGGTGACGCCATCGACGTGGTCGATGCGCTCGCCCGGCACGTAGTCGCCCCAGCGGTGCGGCTCGCCCGCCAGCGCGGGATCGCAGCCGGCGAAGTCCAGCCCCTCGGGGATGACGAGCTGCGCGGGATCGACCGCCGCCGCGGTCGCGGGGACCACCGGCGCCGGCGCCGGCGCGGCCGGGTCGCGCTTGCGCACCATGACCCAGCGCACGTAGTCGAGCACCGCCATGTCGTGCTGGTTGAACCCGGTCGTGCGCACCCAGACGACGCCGGCTTCGCCGCTCGCGGTCTGCCTCAGCCCGATCACCGTGCTTTCGGCGCGCAGCGTGTCGCCCGGCCAGACCGGCCGCAGCCAGCGGCATTCGGCATAGCCGAGGTTGGCGATGGCGTTGAGCGAGATGTCCGGCACCGACTTGCCGAGGACGAGATGGAACACGATCAGGTCATCGACGGGGGCGGCGTGCAGCCCGCAGGCGCGGGCGAATTCGTCGGAGGAGTAGAGCGCATGCCGCGCCGGGTAGAGCGCGTGGTAGAGCGCGCGCTCGCCGCCCGAGACGGTGCGCGGCACCGCGTGGACGATGCGCTCGCCGAGGCGGAAGTCCTCGAAGAAGCGTCCGGGATTGGTCTTGGTCGTCACGGCCCGCGGCCCCCCTTTCCGCGCTCTCTCCCGCCGCCGCCCGCCTAGCCGTAGGTTCCGGCGAACAGGCTGTGGCCGAGGATCCACTGGTGGACGAGGACGATCAGGCCATAGACGACCAGCGTTCCGGCCAGGTTCATCGCGTCGCCGCGCAGGCCGCGCCCGTCGGCGGGCACCGTCCACGGCCCGGCGCGGTTGATCGCCAGCATGGCGACGACCGACCACAGGCCGAGGCCGCCGAAGAGGATGATGGCGCGGAGATCGCCGTTGACGAGAAGATGCGCCACCGCCCAGAGCAGCGCCCCGGTCAGCATCGGGTGGCGCAGCCGGGGATAGAGCACGCCCCTGGTGCCGCCGACGCCGAGCAGGAAGACGGCAACCAGCATCAGCAGGGCGGTCAGGTGCCCGGCGCCGGGCAGCGGGGCATAGACGGGCACGGGCTCCGCCCAGCGGTAGCCCAGCACCATCAGCCCGATCGCGGCGAGCGACAGGACGGCGACGAAGCCCTTGCCGGCGTCGCCCATCGCCGCGCGCCGCGCCGGCGCGATGCGCTTGAACAGATGCGCCGCCGACCACAGCGCGACGCCGAGGATCAGCACGAGATACGACATCGTCCGCCCTTCCCTTCCGCCGCCGCCCGGGCGGCCGCCCCTTCCCCCCGCGCGGCGCAGAATGCGGTGCCCGGCGCGGCAATTCAACCGCCCCGGCCGTTAACCATGTGTTTGCCGCGGCGGCGCAGCCTTTCCCCCCGTGCGGCGCGTTCCGCCGCGGGCGAAAGGATCATCCGGGATGCTCAGGGGACTGCTTTCCATCATCTGCGCCGCGGCCCCGTGCCTTGCCGAGGCCGCCGTCCAGTGCGGCCGGCGCGACAGCGTCGTCAGCCTGCTCGGCGACCGCTACGGCGAGGGCCGCCGCGCCATCGGCATGGCCGGCAACGACAGCGTCGTCGAGATCTTCGCCTCGGACGCCACCGGGACCTGGACGATCACCGTGACCACGGCGGACGGCACGACCTGCCTTCTGGCCGCGGGCGAGGGCTTCCGCGGCCTCGGCACGGCGGAGCCGCCGCCGGCGGGCGATCCGGCCTGAGGTCTCTCCCCCTTTCCCCCGCCCCGGCGGCGGGGCGCGGCCCTCAGGCCAGCGCGGCCCAGAGCAGGCGGAGCGAGACGAGGAGCAGCGCCCAGGTGACGAGGGTGAAGAACAGCCGTTCGGGAATCACCTTCACCAGCCAGAGCCCGGCGAAGACGGCCAGCGCCGCCGGCAGGGCAAGGACGGCGGCGACCCTGAGGTTCGCCGCGCTGAGCTGGCCCAGCGCGTAATAGGGCACGAGCTTCACCGCGTTGACGATCGCGAACAGGATCGTCGTCGTCCCGGCATAGACCATCTTCTCCAGCCGCTGGGGCAGGACATAGACCTGATAGGGCGGCGCCCCGGCATGGCTGACGAAGCTGGTGAAGCCGGTGATCGCGCCCCAGAACAGGCCGGGGGCGACGCGGGCCGGGCGGGGCGGGCCCTCGGGGCCGCGCCGCAGCAGGAGCGTCAGCGCGAAGGACAGGCCGATCACCCCGACCAGCGCGTTGACGACCCAGCCCTCGACGAGGCTCGCCGTCGCCCAGCCGATGGCGATGCCCAGCACCGCCGCCGGGACGAGGATGGCGAGGTTGCGCCGGTCGAAGCTGTGCCGGTAGGCATAAAGCCCGAACAGGTCCGACAGGATGAAGACCGGCAGCAGAAGCCCCGCCGCCGTCACCGCCGGAACCGACAGCGCCAGCACCGGCACGCCGAGCATCCCGACGATGGGCAGCCCGCCCTTGCCCATGCCGGTCAGCACCGCCGCAAGGACGGCGAGCGCCCAGAACCCCGGATCCTGCTCCATCGCGCCCCGCCCCCTGCCGCGCCGAACCGTTAGCGCAATCCCGGCGCGGGCGGTAGGGGCGGCCTTGCGCGGCGGGGCCCTTGCCGCTACCCATCCCGGCGACATTCCGGCAGGGGACAGGATCATGGCACGACCGAAGATCGCACTGATCGGCGCGGGGCAGATCGGCGGCACGCTCGCGCATCTGGTGGCGCTGAAGGAGCTTGGCGATGTCGTGCTGTTCGACATCATGGAGGGCACGCCGCAGGGCAAGGCGCTGGACATCGCGCAGTCCGGCCCGGTCGAGGGCTTCGACGCGGCGCTGAAGGGCACCAACGACTATGCCGACATCGCCGGCGCCGATGTCTGCATCGTCACCGCCGGGGTGCCGCGCAAGCCGGGGATGAGCCGCGACGACCTGCTGGGGATCAACCTCAAGGTGATGAAGGCGGTCGGCGAGGGGATCAGGACCCATGCCGCCGGCGCCTTCGTCATCTGCATCACCAACCCGCTTGACGCCATGGTCTGGGCGCTGCGCGAATTCTCCGGCCTGCCCCATGCCAGGGTGGTCGGCATGGCCGGCGTGCTGGACAGCGCCCGCTTCCGCCATTTCCTGTCGGTCGAGTTCGGCGTCTCGATGAAGGACGTCACCGCCTTCGTCCTCGGCGGGCACGGCGACACGATGGTGCCGCTCGTGCGCTATTCGACGGTGGCGGGCATTCCCCTGCCCGACCTCGTGCGGATGGGCTGGACGACGCAGGAGAAGCTCGACGCCATCGTCCAGCGCACCCGCGACGGCGGGGCCGAGATCGTCGGGCTGCTCAAGACCGGGTCGGCCTTCTACGCCCCCGCGGCCAGCGCCATCGAGATGGCCGAGGCCTACCTGAAGGACCAGAAGCGCGTGCTGCCCTGCGCCGCCTTCGTGAAGGGGGCCTACGGGCTCGACGGCCTTTATGTCGGCGTGCCGGTCGTGCTGGGCGCGGGCGGGGTCGAGCGCGTCGTCGAGATCGCGCTCGCCGCGGACGAGGCGGCGATGTTCCGCAAGTCGGTCGAGGCGGTGCAGGGCCTTGTCGCCGCCTGCAGGGGGATCGAGCCGTCGCTGGCGTGAGCCGCCGCGTCCTTCTCTTCGGCGCGACCGGCACCATCGGCCGCGCCACCGCGGCCGCGCTGGCCGCGCGCGGCCACCGCGTCACCTGCATCGTGCGGCCGGGCCGCGGCGCCGGCCTGCCCGAAGGGGTCGAGGTCCGGCAGGCGCCGGTCACCGACCCTGCGGCGCTCCTCCGCGACGGCATCCGGGGCGAGCGCTTCGACGCCGCCGTCTCCTGCCTCGCCTCGCGCAGCGGCGTGCCCGCCGACGCCTGGGCGATCGACCACCGCGCGAACCGCAACGCGCTCGCCGCCGCGCAGGCGGCGGGCGCGGACCACTTCGTGCTCCTCTCGGCGATCTGCGTGCAGAAGCCGCGGCTGGCGTTCCAGCACGCCAAGCTGGCCTTCGAGGCCGATCTCGCGGCGTCGGGGACGGAGTGGACGGTCGTCCGCGCGACCGCCTTCTTCAAGTCGCTCTCGGGCCAGGTGGACCGGCTGCGCCGGGGCCGGCCCTTCCTCGTCTTCGGCGACGGGCGCCTGACCGCCTGCAAGCCGGTCAGCGACGGCGACCTTGCCGCCTACCTGGCGGACTGCCTCGACGATCCCGCCCGGCGCAACCGCATCCTGCCGGTCGGCGGCCCCGGCCCCGCCGTCACGCCGCGCGACCAGGGCGAGGCGCTGTTCCGCCTCCTGGGCCTGCCGCCGCGCTTCCGGCAGGTGCCGGTGGCGCTGCTCGATGCCGTGGTCGCCGGGCTTTCGGCCGCGGGCCGGCTGTCCCCGGCGCTGGCCGCGAAGGCCGAGCTCGCCCGCATCGGGCGCTACTACGCGACCGAATCGATGCTGGTGCTCGACCCCGCGACGGGCCGCTACGACGCCGCCGCGACGCCCGAGACGGGCAGCGAGACGCTGTTTGACTTCTACGCCCGGCTGGTGCGCGGCGAGGTCGCCGCGGACCGCGGCGCGCATGCGGTGTTCCGGGCGGCGCGTTGACTTCGCGCGCCGCGGCCCACAGAAGGGGCCGGCAGCCGGAGACCCGCGCATGACCACGCCCAGCCCGCATCTCGCCGAACTCGAAGCCCGCCTGGTGCGCTACTGCGCGATCGACAGCCAGAGCGACGAGGACAGCGCCACCACGCCCTCGACGCCCGGACAGGGCGAGATGGCGCGGCTCCTGCAGGCGGAGCTGACGGAGATGGGGGCGGAGGACGTGCGCATCACCGGCTATGGGGCCGTCCTCGCCACCATCCCCGGCCTGCGCGAAGGCCCCACGATCGGCTTTCTCGCCCACATGGACACCGCGCCCCAGTTCGCCGCCAGCGGCGTCAGGCCGCGCGTGATCCGCGGCTACAACGGCGGCACGATCACCTTTCCCGACGCGCCGGGGCTGGAGCTGACGCCGGCGGCCTCGCCGCAACTGGCCGCGAAGATCGGGCACGACATCGTCACCGCCTCGGGCACCACGCTGCTCGGCGCCGACGACAAGGCGGGCGTGGCGATCGTGATGACGCTGGCGCGCGCGCTGCTCTCGGGCCCGCGCACGGCGCACGGGCGCATCCGCATCGCCTTCACCCCCGACGAGGAGATCGGCCGCGGCGTGGACAGCCGGCTGCCCGCCGACCTCGGCGCCGACTTCGCCTATACCTTCGACGGCGGGTCGGTCGGCGAGATCGAGTACGAGAGCTTCTCGGCCGACCGCGCGGTGGTGACGGTCACCGGCGTCTCGGCCCATCCCGGCTGGGCCAAGGGCCGGATGGTCAACGCCCTGACGCTGGCGGCGAAGATCGTCGCCGCGCTGCCGCAGGGGACGATGGTGCCGGAACTGACCGAGGGGCGCGAGGGCTTCATCCATCTCTACGAGATGACGGGCACCGCCGCGCGGGCCGAGCTGCGCTTCATCCTGCGCGACTTCGAGCGCGAGGGCCTGAAGGCCAAGGGCGCGCTGCTGGAGGCCGTCGCGCGGGCGGTGCAGGCGGGCGAGCCGCGCGCCACCGTCAGCTGCGAGATCACGCCGCAGTATTCCAACATGCGCTACTGGCTGGAGAAGGACATGACCCCGGTCGAGCGCGCCCGCGCGGCCTGCCGGTCGCTCGGGATCGAGCCGGTCTCGGTGCCGATCCGGGGCGGCACGGACGGATCGCGCCTGACCGAACTCGGGGTGCCCTGCCCCAACCTCTTCACCGGGATGCAGGAGGCGCACGGGCCGCTCGAATGGATCAGCGTGCAGGACATGGCGGTGGCGACCGAGCTCGGGCTCGCGATCGCGCGGGGCTGAGATGGCCCGCGCCGCCCTGCGCTCCCCCTACGAGGCGCCGGGCTTCTACGCCGCGGCGCTGGCGTGCGGGCGCCACCGCGACATCGTCGGCGGACGCTGGGACGAGACCGGGCGGCTTCAGCTTGCCGCGCTGCGGGCCGAGGGGATGGCGCCGCGGCACCGGCTGCTCGACATCGGCTGCGGGGCGCTGCGGCTGGGGGTGAAGGCGGTGCCCTTCCTCGATCCGGGCCACTACTGGGGCACCGACGCCAGCCGCGCGCTGATGCTGCGGGGCTGGGAGACCGAGCTTGCCGACCGCGCGCGCCTGCCGCCGGCGCAGCTTGTCGAGGACAGCGGCTTCGCCTTTCCCGGCGTGCCGGACGACATCGACTTCGCGATCGCCTTCGCCGTCTTCACCCACCTGCCGGCGCCGGCGCTGGAGCGCTGCCTCGCCGCCCTGCGGGCGCGGTTCGCGCGGCTTCAGGCCTTCCTCTTCACCGTCTTCGCCGGCGACGGCCCCGGCCCCCTGCGCCAGCGCGACGGCGTGGTCACGCATGGCGGCCGGCCGCCCTATCACCGGCCGCTGGCCGAGGTGCTGGGCGCGGCGCGGGCGGCCGGCTTCGCGGCCGGGGTCCGCGACACGGTCCTGCCGCGCGGGCAGGTGCTGGTGGTGGCGCGGCCGGCCCGCTGACGGCGGCGGCGGCGCCGGGTGAGGGGGAACCTAGCGGACCTGCGCCAGCGCCGCCCGCAGCGCCTGACCGAGCTTGTCGGCGATCTCGGCGAGGTCGTCCTCGGTGGCGTTGTAGGGCGGGGCGAGGATCACCACGTCGCCGCGCACGCCGTCCACGTTGCCGCCCATCGGATAGCAGATCAGGCCGCGGGCGAGTGATTCCGCGCGCACCCGTTCGTTGAGCTTCAGCGCCGGGTCGAAGGGCTCCTTCGTGGCCGGGTCGCGCACCAGTTCGAGGCCGATGAAATAGCCGCGCCCGCGCACGTCGCCGACCTCGGGCAGGTCGGCGAGGCCGGCCCGGATCTCCTCCTGCCAGGCCGGGCCGCGCCGGCGCACATGCGCAAGCAGCCCCTCCTCGGCGATGATCCTCTGGACGGCGACGCCCGCCGCCAGGCAGGCGGTGTGCCCGGTATAGGTGTGCCCGGTGAGCGGCCCGCCATGGCCGCGGCGCAGGACATCGCCGATGCGCCGCGTGAAGACCGCCGCGCCGAGCGGCAGGTAGCCCCCCGACAGGCCCTTGGCGACGGTCACGATGTCGGGAAGGATGCCGTCCTCGGCACTGGCGCGCCAGATGCCGGTCCGGCCCGAGCCGCACATCACCTCGTCCGAGATGACCAGCACGCCGTGGCGGCGGCAGACCTCGGCCACCGCCTGCGCATAGCCGGGAGGCGCGGGGACGACGCCACCCGCGGCGCCGACGACCGGCTCGAAGATGAAGGCGGCCACCGTCTCGGGGCCGAGGCGCAGGATCTCGGCCTCGAGTTCCGCGGCGAGATGCGCGGCAAGATCCGCCGGCGCCACCCCGGCCGGCGGCCGGTAGGCATTGGCGGCGCTGACCCGGCCGACCGGCGGCAGCGCCCCGGCAAAGGCGCGCCGCCGCGCCTCGAAGCCCGAAAGCGCCGTCGCCATCAGCGTGTTGCCGTGCCAGGAGCGGTGGCGGGCGATGAAGCGCACCCGGCCCGGCGCGCCGGAATCGTGGTGATACTGGAGGGCGATCTTCATCGCGCTCTCCACCGCCTCGGTGCCGCCGGTGACGAAGACCATCTCGCAGAGGTCGCCGCCCATGTGGCCGGCGATGATCGCCGTCATCTCCTCCAGCGGGTCGGAGGTGAAGAGATAGCGGTAGCCATGCGCGATCTTCTCCATCTGCGCCAGCACCGCCGCGTTGACCCGCGGGTCGGCATGGCCGAGGCAATAGACCGCCGGCCCGCCCGAGCCGTCCACGTAGCGCTTGCCCGTCACGTCCCAGATGTGGCTGCCGCGGCCGTGGCTGACCCGCGGCAGGGCGGCTGCGGACACGTCGCTGGTGCTTGCGGTTCCCGTTCTGGCCAAGGGCGCCTCCTTTCCCGGCAGTCGGCGCTGGCCTGCCACGGAAGCGGGGCGGACGCAACGCCCCCCGCCCACCCGGCGGACCGGCACCGGCGCCGGCGGCGGCAGGGCCGGCGCGGGTGACGCTGCGTCAGGTCGGGAAATCCGGGCTTCGGGCCGGGGCGCGGCGGGCGTAGCATCGCGCGACAAGGGAGGACCCGATGCGCCTGTTGCCCGCCGCACTCTGCCTGCTCCTCGCCGCGCCCGTCCCCGCCGCCGCCGCCCCGTCCGAGGACTGGTCGGCGCGCCTGAAGGCCGAGGGGCTGGCCGGGACCGAGGCCGCGCTCGCCGCGCTCGCCGCGCCGACGCCCGACGATCTCTTCGCGCTCGGCGGCGTGCGGTTCCTGCGCGGGGTGGAGAAGGCGCTCCAGGCGCGCTGGCGCCACGGCGCCACGGCAAGCCTCGCCCCGCTGCCCGTGCTGCGCCTGGCGCTGCCGCCGAACCCCGCCCCCGCGCCCTGGACGCCGGAACTGGTGACGGAGATCTTCCGCGCCGCCGGCGCCGACATGGACGCCGCGCGCGGGGCGCTGGCCGCGATCCCGCCGGGGGCCGAGATCGGCGTCACCGTCCGGCTCGCCGACATCTGGCTCGACATCGACGGCAACGGCAGCGAGGGGCCGGGCGAGGCGCTCCTGCCGCTGGTCACCGGGGCGGTGCTGAACCCCTGGGAGATGGACCCCGCGGCCGGGGCCAGCCCGCCCGCGATCCGCTTCGACGCCGCCGACGCGGCCTGGCTCTCGGCCTACACGCACCTGATCGGCGCGGTGGCCGACCTCGTCGTCGCCTTCGACCCGACCGCCCCGACGGAAGAGGTCTTCGCCGCCGGCCGCGACCGCGAGCAGCGCTTCAGCGACCTCTACCCGTCCTCCTTCGACATCTCGGGCTTCCGCCCCTGGCTCGACCAGATCGCCGTCATCGTCCTGTCGCTGCGCCAGCAGCCCGACCCGGCGCGCACCGCCTCGGCCAAGGCGCATCTGCTGGCGATGGTCGAGGACAACACCCGCTTCTGGTCGCTGGTGGCGAAGGAGACCGACAACGAGGCCGAATGGATCCCGAACGCCAGCCAGACCTCGGCGCTCGGCGTGCAGATGCCGCCCGAGACCGGCACGGTGTGGATGGGGGTGCTGGCCGAGCTGAGGGAGATGCTGCGCGGCGAGCGCGTCATCAGCCATCCCGGTCTGCCCGGCGGCGCGGGCATCGATATCGGCGCCTGGCTCGACAAGCCGTCGCCGATCGACATCCTCGGCTGGGCGCATGGCATGGACGCGCTGCCCTATGCCAAGGCCGGCCCGCCACTGACCGGCGAGGCGTGGTGGCGCTTCACCTCGATGATGGAGGGCCGCGGCCTGATGTATGCCCTGATCCTGAACTGACGCCGGGCGAGTCGCGGCACGCATGTGATCACACTTTTTCGGCGTGTGATCACATTCGGCGGAATTATCGCGCGTCCCGTCGCCGCCGCGCATTTATCCGTTTGTCACCCCTGCTCTTTATGCCATTGCGGCGCCATGGGCCGGCGGAGGCGACCGGCGACGAGGGGACGGTGACGTGAACATCCACGAATACCAGGCCAAGGGCCTCCTGCGGCAATACGGCCTGCCGGTCTCGGACGGCCGCGCGGTGCTCCGGGCCGAGGATGCCAAGACCGCCGCCGGCGAACTTGACGGGCCGGTCTGGGTGGTCAAGGCGCAGATCCATGCCGGCGGCCGCGGCAAGGGCCGCTTCATCGAGCCCGAGGCCGGCGAGAAGGGCGGCGTGCGCGTCACCCGCTCGGTCGGCGAGGCGGCGGCCGAGGCGGCGCGGATGCTGGGCCGCACGCTCGTCACGGCGCAGACCGGGCCGGCGGGCAAGGTCGTCAACCGCGTCTACATCGAGGACGGCAGCGAGATCGCGCGCGAGCTTTACCTCGCGCTGCTGATCGACCGCCGGACCAGCCGGATCAGCTTCGTCTGCTCGACCGAGGGCGGCATGTCGATCGAGGACGTGGCCCGCGACACGCCGGAGAAGATCCTCAGCTTCGACGTCGATCCGGCGACCGGCATCCAGCCCTTCCACGGCAGGCGCATCGCCTTCGCGCTCGGCCTTTCCGGCCGGCAGGTCAAGCAATGCGTGGACATGGTGACCAAGCTCTACCGCATGTTCACCGAGCGCGACGCCGAGATGATCGAGATCAACCCGCTGGTGGTGACGCAGGCGGGCGACCTGCACCTTCTCGACGCCAAGATGGGCTTCGACAACAACGCCCTCTACCGCCAGCCCGAGATCGTGGCGCTGGCCGACGAGACCGAGGTGGATCCCAAGGAGCTTGCCGCCTCGAAGTTCGACCTCAACTACATCGCGCTCGACGGCGAGATCGGCTGCATGGTCAACGGCGCCGGCCTCGCCATGGCGACGATGGACATCATCAAGCTCTACGGGGCGGAGCCGGCGAACTTCCTCGACGTCGGCGGCGGCGCGACCAAGGAGAAGGTGACGGAGGCCTTCAAGATCATCACCTCGGACCCGAACGTGAAGGGCATCCTCGTCAACATCTTCGGCGGCATCATGCGCTGCGACATCATCGCCGAGGGCATCGTGGCGGCGGTGCGCGAGGTCGGGCTCAAGGTGCCGCTGGTGGTGCGGCTGGAGGGGACGAACGTCGATCTCGGCAAGAAGATCATCAACGACTCCGGCCTCAACGTCATCGCCGCGGACGACCTGAAGGACGGGGCGCAGAAGATCGTCAGGGCGGTCAGGGGTTAGGACATGGGCGATCGCGTCCATCCCCGCTGTGGCGGAACGACCGGCCGGCCGGCGCGGCACGGCGTCGCCTTGCCCGGTTACACAGTCACACATATCCTGTGTAGCCGCAGGAGGCCGACATGAACATGAAGAACATCACCCTTTCCGTGGACGAGAACGATCTGGAGGCCGCGCGCGTTTACGCTGCCGAGCGGCGGACGACCGTCAATGCGATGGTCCGCGACTTTCTGGGGCAGATCGCGCGGCAGCGGTCGCAGGCGCGGGCCGCGATGGCGCGCCTGAGGAAGCTGAGCGAGGAGTCGCAGGCGTCGCTCGGCCCCGACTACAGGTTCGACCGGGACGGGCTGCATGACCGCTGAAGCCTTCGTCGATACCAATGTCCTGATCTACGCTGCGGCCGGGCGCCGCGACGCGCCGCGCAAGCACGCCCGCGCCTGGGAGATCATCGGCGAGGGCGACTATGGCATCTCGGCGCAGGTCCTGGCGGAGTTCTACGTCAACGCGACCCGCAAGCCCGCGGTTCCGCTGACGCCGGCCGAGGCCGCTGCCTGGGTCGCGGACCTGCAGACGGTGCCCGTCGTCCCGCTTGATGCCGGGCTAGTTGCCGAGGCGGTGGACTGTTCGCAGTCCCACCGCATCTCCTACTGGGATGCCGCCGTCATCGTCGCCGCCTGGCGCCTGGGGGCGACGACGCTCTACTCCGAAGACCTGAACGACGGGCAGAGCTACGGAACCGTCACCGTCGTCAACCCGTTCCGGGACGCCTGAATCGCCGCGGCACAAGGAACCCCGCATGTCCGTCCTCGTCTCGAAAGCCACCCGCGTCATCTGCCAGGGCTTCACCGGCAGCCAGGGCACGTTCCATTCCGAACAGGCGATCGCCTACGGCACCCGCATGGTGGGCGGCGTCACCCCCGGCAAGGGCGGCGAGACCCATCTCGGCCTGCCGGTCTTCAACTCCTGCCACGAGGCGGTGGCGGCGACCGGCGCGGACGCCTCGGTGATCTACGTCCCCCCGCCCTTCGCGGCCGATTCCATCCTCGAGGCGATCGACGCGGAGATCCCGCTGGTCGTCTGCATCACCGAGGGCATCCCGGTCCTCGACATGATGCGGGTCAAGCGCGCGCTCCAGGGGTCGCGGACACGGCTGATCGGCCCCAACTGCCCCGGCGTGCTGACCCCCGGCGAATGCAAGATGGGGATCATGCCGGGCTCGATCTTCAGGCGCGGCTCGGTCGGCGTCGTCAGCCGCTCGGGCACGCTGACCTACGAGGCGGTCAAGCAGACCACCGATGTCGGCCTCGGCCAGTCCACCGCCGTGGGCATCGGCGGCGACCCGATCAAGGGAACCGAGCACATCGACGTGCTGGAGATGTTCCTTGCCGACCCCGAGACGCAGTCGATCATCATGATCGGCGAGATCGGCGGCACCGCCGAGGAGGAGGCGGCGCAGTTCCTGGCCGACGAGGCCCGGCGCGGCCACCGCAAGCCCGTCGCCGGCTTCATCGCCGGGCGCACCGCGCCGAAGGGCCGGCGCATGGGCCATGCCGGCGCCATCGTCGCGGGCGGCAAGGGCGACGCGGAATCGAAGATCGAGGCGATGAAGGCGGCGGGGATCGTCGTCGCCGACAGCCCGGCGGACCTTGGCGCGGCGGTGCTGAAGGCGATCGGCTGAGATGACCCCGGCGCCGTCCATACGGACCTGCCTGCGCACCTGCGCAACCCAGGCGGGCCGCTGCGCCCCCGCACCGGAGGCAGACCCGGAATGAGCCCCGCCGCCGCCACCCTCTCGGGCCTGCGCAACTACGCCACCTTCTCCGGCCGCGCCAGCCGCGCCGAATACGCCTGGTTCCTGTTCTTCGTCTTTCTCGTCGCCATCGCCGCGATGCTGGCGGACCGGGCGATCTGGGGCGCGGAGGCCACGGGCTTCCTGCCCGACATGCCGGTCTGGTGGCGGTTCCGCTTCGACACCGGGGTGAGCGGCGGCCCGCTCACCGACGCCTGGACGGTGCTGACGGCGGTGCCGCTGCTCGCCGTCACCTTCCGCCGGCTGCACGACACCGGGCGCCCCGGCTGGTACGCGCTCATCCCCGGCGCGATCGCCAGCACGGCGGCGGGCTACGTGCTGTGGTCGCTGGCGCGCCACCCCGGCGGCATCCACGTGCCCGAGGACCTCGAGGCATGGCTGGACGGCTTCGGCCTCGCCCGCCTCTTCGGCCTTGCCATGATCGCGCTCGGCGCCTCGGTCTGGCTGGTGGTGAACCTCGTCCGCCGCACCGGGCGCGCGGCCAACCGCTACGGCCCGCCGACGGCGGAGGCCCCGGCATGAGCCGCCCGCCGCCGCCCGCCGCCCGCGCCGCGGCCCGCGCCGCCGCGCTTGCCCTTGCGCTCGCCTCCGGCGCCGCCGGCCTGGCGCCGGACCCGGCCCGCGCCCAGGCCAGCGGCAGCGCCGAGGAACTGACCGGGCTGCCGCCCGGCTCGGTCGTCGCGCTGCACATGGGCGGGGACCGGACCTTCACGCTCTACTTCATCGCCGACCGCGTCGGGATGATGCAGCGCGCGCCCGTCCCGGCCCGGCTCTGCGCCGCCATCGGCACCCGTCCGGCGGGGGCCGAGACCCTGCGGATGGAGGAGCCGAACCCCGTCCCCGGCATGATGCGGATGGAGGTGCGATGCCGATGACGCGGATGCCGCCCGCCGCCCGCGCGCTCTGCGCCGCCGCCCTGTCCGCGGCCGCCGACCCGGCCCCGGCGGAAGGCCCGGGCACGGCCGAGGCCGCGGCGATGGTGATCTGCCAGTCGCCCGGCGCCATTGGCGAGAGGACCGCGGCGCTCGAGGCGGCGGGCTGGGCGCCGCTTGCCCCCGCGGGGCGCGACGCGGCCGTCGCCCGGCTCGCGCCCGGCAAGGCGCTGGAACTCCTCGACATCAACGACGGGCTCCCGCTCGCCGAGGCCTACCGCGCCGCGCGCGACGATCTCGGCGACAGCCGCGACGGGACGATGGGCGCGACGGGGTTCCGGGCCGGGTGGTTCGCGGCCGGGACCGGCGCGGACGCCAGCTACCTCCTCCTCGCCGCGAACGATTTCATGGCCATCTGCGACATCGCCCTTGCCGGCGGCGCGACCGCCGGGGCGCTTGCCGCCATGACCGGGCTTGCCCCGACATCGGGCCGTCCGCTTCCGGGCGGGTCGGTCACCATCCTCGGCACGCCCGCCGTCCCCCGCGCAATCACCGTCTACGAACCCGAGGCCGGCGCCTTCGCCGCGCTGGCCGCGCCCGCCGTCACCATGGTTTCGCTCAGATGGGTCGGGAGCGGCTGAGGCCCGAGGTTCCGCATGACGCCGCCACGCCCGACCGACCCGCATCCGGAGGCCCCAAGATGACCGAACAGAGCCCGAACGCCGCCTTCCACGCCTCGTCGCCCCTCGCCGGCGCCAATGCCGGCTACGTCGAACATCTCTACGCCGCCTATGCGCATAACCCCGAGGCGGTCGATTCCTCCTGGGCCGCCTTCTTCCGCTCGCTCGGCGATGCCGAACGCGACGTGCGGACCGGGGCGGCGGGGGCGAGCTGGTCGCGCGCCGACTGGCCGCCGGCGCCGGCCGACGAGCTGACCGCCGCGCTGACCGGGCTGTGGCCGGCCGAGGCGCGGCCGATCGCCGACCGGATCAGGGCGAAGGCGGCCGAGACCGGCACCGCCGTCAGCGAGGATCAGGTCAAGCGCGCCGTGCTCGACAGCCTGCGGGCGCTGATGATCATCCGCGCCTACCGCATCCGCGGCCACCTGATCGCCGATCTCGACCCGCTCGGCCAGCGCGCCGAGACGCCGCATCCCGAGCTCGACCCGGCCTCCTACGGCTTCACCGAGGCCGACATGGACCGCCCGATCTTCATCGACAAGGTGCTCGGGCTGGAACACGCCTCGCTGCGCCAGATCCTCGACATCGTGCGGCGCACCTACTGCGGCACCTTCGCGCTCCAGTACATGCACATCTCCGACCCCGAACAGGCGGGCTGGCTGAAGGAGCGCATCGAGGGCTACGGCAAGGAGATCGCCTTCACCCGCGAGGGGCGCAAGGCGATCCTCAACAAGCTGGTCGAGGCCGAGGGCTTCGAGAAGTTCTGCCACGTCAAGTTCATGGGCACCAAGCGCTTCGGGCTCGACGGGGGCGAGGCACTGATCCCGGCGATGGAGCAGATCATCAAGCGCGGCGGCGCGCTCGGCGTGAAGGAGATCGTGGTCGGGATGCCGCACCGCGGCCGCCTCTCGGTGCTGGCCAACGTGCTGGGCAAGCCCTACCGCGCGATCTTCAACGAATTCCAGGGCGGCTCCTCGCAGCCCGACCAGGTCGAGGGCTCGGGCGACGTGAAGTATCACCTCGGCGCCTCCTCGGACCGCAGCTTCGACGGCAACGTCGTGCACCTGTCGCTGACCGCCAACCCCTCGCACCTGGAAGCCGTGAACCCGGTCGTGCTGGGCAAGGTGCGCGCCAAGCAGGACCAGCACGGCGACACTGACCGCACCGCCGTCCTGCCGATCCTGCTGCACGGCGACGCGGCCTTTGCCGGCCAGGGCGTGGTGGCCGAATGCTTCGGCCTGTCCGGCCTCAAGGGCCACCGCACCGGCGGCACCATCCACATCGTGGTGAACAACCAGATCGGCTTCACCACCGCGCCCGCCTACAGCCGCTCCTCGCCCTACCCGACCGACATCGCGCTGATGGTCGAGGCGCCGATCTTCCACGTCAACGGCGACGACCCCGAGGCGGTCGTCCACGCCGCCAAGGTGGCGACCGAGTTCCGCCAGAAGTTCCACAAGGACGTGGTCATCGACATCTTCTGCTACCGCCGCTTCGGGCACAACGAAGGCGACGAGCCGATGTTCACCAACCCGCTGATGTACAAGGAGATCAAGACCCACAAGACGACGCTCCAGCTCTATACCGAGCGGCTGGTGCGAGACGGGCTGATCCCCGAGGGCGAGATCGAGGACATGAAGGCCGCCTTCCAGGCCCGGCTCAACACCGAGTTCGAGGTCGCCAAGGCCTTCAAGCCCAACAAGGCCGACTGGCTGGACGGGCGCTGGTCGGGGCTGGAACGCGAGAGCGAGGACTACACGCCCGGCAAGACGGCGATCGCGCCCGACATGCTGGCCGAGATCGGCGCGGCGCTGACCCGCGTGCCCGAGGGCTTCGACCTGCACAAGACGGTGGCGCGGCTGCTCGAGACCAAGGCCGCGATGTTCCGCACCGGCACCGGCTTCGACTGGGCCACCGCCGAGGCGCTGGCCTTCGGCTCGCTGGTGCTCGAGGGCTTCCCCGTCCGCCTCTCGGGGCAGGACTGCACGCGCGGCACCTTCAGCCAGCGCCATTCCGCCTTCGTCGACCAGACGACCGAGGAACGCTTCTACCCGCTGAACCACATCCGCCCCGGCCAGGCGCGCTTCGAGGTCATCGACTCGATGCTCTCGGAATATGCCGTGCTCGGCTTCGAATACGGCTACTCGCTGGCCGAGCCGAACGCGCTGACGCTGTGGGAGGCCCAGTTCGGCGACTTCGCCAACGGCGCCCAGATCATGATCGACCAGTTCATCTCGTCGGGCGAATCGAAGTGGCTCCGGATGTCGGGCCTGGTGATGCTCCTGCCGCACGGCTACGAGGGCCAGGGCCCGGAACATTCCTCGGCGCGGCTCGAACGCTTCCTCCAGCTCTCCGCGCAGGACAACTGGATCGTCGCCAACTGCTCGACGCCGGCCAACTACTTCCACATCCTGCGCCGCCAGATCCACCGGCAGTTCCGCAAGCCGCTGGTGCTGATGACGCCGAAGTCGCTCCTGCGCCATCCGCTCTGCATCTCGGACGCGGCCGACTTCACCACCGGCTCGACCTTCCACCGCGTGCTCTGGGACGACGCCCAGCGCGGCCATTCGCAGACCCGGCTGCGGCCGGATGCGAAGATCCGGCGGGTCGTGATCTGCTCGGGCAAGGTCTATTTCGACCTGCTCGCCGAGCGCGACCGGCGCGGCATCGAGGATGTCTACCTGCTCCGGCTGGAACAGTTCTATCCCTTCCCGGCCCAGGCGATGACGAAGGAGCTCGAACGCTTCCGCAACGCCGAGATCGTCTGGTGCCAGGAGGAGCCGAAGAACCAGGGCGCCTGGAGCTTCGTCGAGCCCAACCTCGAATGGGTGCTCGGCCGGATCGGCGCGAAGCACCCGCGCGCCCGCTATGTCGGCCGCGCCGCCACCGCCTCTCCCGCCACCGGCCTCGCCTCCCGCCACAAGGCGGAGCAGGAGGCGCTGGTGAACGAAGCCCTGACCCCCGGCGCCGCCTGACGCGCCATGACGGAGTGCGAAAGATGACTGACGTGATGGTGCCGGCCCTCGGCGAAAGCGTGACCGAGGCGACGGTGGCGACCTGGTTCAAGAAGGTGGGCGATCCGGTCAGCCAGGACGAGATGATCTGCGAGCTCGAGACCGACAAGGTCTCGGTCGAGGTGCCCTCGCCGGTCGCCGGCGTGCTGGCCGAGATCCTGGCGCCCGAGGGCGCGACGGTGGACGCCCGCGCCCGCCTCGCCGTCATCGCCGACGGCGCGGCGGCCGCGGCGTCGGCGGCGAGGGAGGGCGCGGCAGCGGCCGCGCCCGCCGCGGCGCCCGCCGGGGCGAAGCCGGCGAAGGCGCGGGATGTCGCCGACGCCCCCTCGGCCCGCAAGGCGATGGCCGAGGCCGGCCTCAGCCGCGACCAGGTCGAGGGCACCGGCCGCGACGGCCGCGTGATGAAGGAGGATGTCGCCCGCGCCGCGGCCGCCGCACCGGCCCAGGCCGCCGCCGCGGCCCCTTCCCCCGCCCCCGCCGCGATCGCGGTCGCCGAGGCGCCGGCCCCCGCGGCGCTGCCGCGCGCCCCCGTCCCGGCCGAGGACGCCGCGCGCGAGGAACGGGTCAGGATGACGCGGCTGCGCGCCACCATCGCCCGCCGGCTCAAGGACGCGCAGAACACCGCCGCGATGCTGACCACCTACAACGAGGTGGACATGTCGGCGGTGATGGCGCTGCGCAACGCCTACAAGGACGCCTTCGAGAAGAAGCACGGGGTGAAGATGGGCTTCATGTCCTTCTTCGTGAAGGCCTGCTGCCACGCGCTGAAGGAGGTGCCCGAGGTCAATGCCGAGATCGACGGGCCCGACATCGTCTACAAGAACTACGTCCACATGGGCGTCGCGGTCGGCACCCCCTCGGGTCTCGTCGTGCCGGTGGTGCGCGACGCCGACCGCCTGAGCTTTGCCGAGATCGAGAAGCGGATCGCCGAACTGGGCGCGCGCGCCCGCGACGGCAAGCTGTCGATGGCCGAGATGCAAGGCGGCAGCTTCACCATCTCGAACGGCGGCGTCTACGGCTCGCTGATGTCCTCGCCGATCCTCAACCCGCCGCAGTCTGGCATCCTCGGCATGCACAAGATCCAGGACCGGCCGGTGGTGGTCGGCGGCCAGATCGTCATCCGCCCGATGATGTATCTTGCCCTCAGCTACGACCACCGGATCGTTGACGGCAAGGGCGCGGTGACGTTCCTCGTGCGCGTGAAGGAGGCGCTCGAGGATCCGCAGCGGCTGCTTCTCGATCTCTAGACCCGCGCCTGCCGCGGGCGGCACGCCCGCCGCCCGCGGCGCCGGACCGGCCCCCGGCTCCTGAAAGGACCCTGCCCCATGCACCTCCTCGCCACCTTCGCCCCGCCCGAATACGCCGCCTGGAAGGCCGCCTTCGACGCCCGCGCCGCGGCGCGCGACGAGGCCGGCCTCACCCTCCTCCAGCTCTGGCGCCATGCCGACGCCCCCGACAGCGCCACCGCGCTCTTCGAGGTCGCGAGCCGCGACCGCGCCGAGGCCTGGCTGCGCACCGAGGACGCGCTGCGCGGCCCGGTCAGCGGCACGTTCCTGAGGCTGGCATGACCCCCGAACTCACCGCGCTCGCGCTTGCCGGCCTGCTCCAGGTCGCACAGGTCGCACTGTTCGCCCTTCCGGCCGATCTGGAAACCGGCATTCCCTACGCGCTGTCGCCCCGGGACACGCCCCCGGCGCGCCCCATCTCGCGGCGCAGCGGCCGCCTGCAACGCGCCATGAACAACCATTTCGAAGGGCTGGTGCTGTTCACCCTGGCCGTGGCAGTGGTGACGCTGGGGGAAAAGTCGTCCGTCGTCACCCAGGCTGCCGCATGGGTCTACCTTGCCGCCCGCATCCTCTACGTCCCCGCCTACGTGTTCGGATGGGTGCCGTGGCGGTCGGTGATCTGGTCCGCGGGCTTCCTGGCCACGGCCACCATGCTTGCGGCCGCGCTGGCGTGACGCACGCCCCGCAAAAGGAGGGCCGGACCCGCCAATGACCCCCGAACTCACCGTGCTCGCGCTTGCCGGCCTCCTCCAGGCCGTCCAGTACGTGCTGATGGCCGTGCCGGCCAACCGCGAGCTCGGCCCGGCCGTGACGATGTCCCCGCGCGACCCCGACCGCCTCGGCCGGCCCCTGATGGAGCGGGTCTCGCCCCGCACCGGCCGCCTGATCCGCGCCCTCGACAACCATTTCGAGGCGCTGATCCTCTTCACCCTCGCGGTCACCGTCGTCACCCTCGCGGGCCGGTCCTCCGCCTTCACCGCGCTCTGCGCCTGGACCTATCTCGGCGCCCGCATCCTCTATGTCCCGGCCTATGCCTTCGGCCTCTCGCCCTGGCGCTCGGCGATCTGGGCGGTCGGCTGGACGGCCACCGTCGCGATGATCGTGGCGAGCCTCGTCTGACCGCGATGTCCTTCACCGTGCCGCAAATACTCCGGGGAGCACGAGGGGCAGAGCCCCTCGGCCCCGCCTGAACAGGAGCATCCCCATGTCCGACTTCGACCTCATCGTCATCGGCGCCGGCCCCGGCGGCTATGTCTGCGCCATCCGCGCCGCGCAGCTGGGGCTGAAGGTCGCCTGTGTGGAAGGGCGCGAGACGCTGGGCGGCACCTGCCTCAATGTCGGCTGCATCCCGTCGAAGGCGCTCCTGCACGCCACCCACATGCTGCACGAGAGCCAGGAGACCTTCGCGAAGATGGGTCTCACCGGCGCCGCGCCGAAGGTGGACTGGGCGAAGATGCAGGCCTACAAGGCCGATGTCGTGACCGGCAACACCAGGGGCATCGAGTTCCTGTTCAAGAAGAACCGGGTCACCTGGCTCAGGGGCTGGGCGACGATCCCCGCCCCCGGCCAGGTCAGGGTCGGCGACGAGGTCCATGCCGCGAAGGCCGTCGTCATCGCCACCGGGTCGGAGCCCTCAACCCTGCCCGGCGTCGAGGCGGACGAGACGACCATCGTCACCTCGACCGGCGCGCTGTCCCTGGCGAAGCCGCCGAAGTCGATGGTGGTGATCGGCGCCGGCGTCATCGGGCTCGAGATGGGCTCGGTCTATGCCCGGCTCGGCGCCGAGGTGACGGTGGTCGAGTATCTCGACGCCATCACCCCCGGCATGGACGGCGAGGTCGCCAGGACCCTCCAGCGCATCCTGGCGAAGCAGGGCCTGAAATTCGTCCTCGGCGCCGCGGTGCAGTCGGTGACGAAGGGCCGGAAGGGCGCGACCGTCACCTACCGGCTGCGCAGGGACGACAGCGAGGCGACCCTCGCCGCCGAGGTCGTCCTCGTCGCCACCGGCCGCCGGCCCTACACGAAGGGTCTCGGGCTCGAGGCGCTGGGCGTCGCGACCGAGCCGAAGGGCCAGATCGCCGTCGATGCCCGCTATGCGACCAACGTCCCCGGCCTCTACGCCATCGGCGACGCCATCCGCGGCCCGATGCTCGCCCACAAGGCCGAGGACGACGGCATGGCCGCGGCCGAGATCATCGCCGGCCGCGCCGCGCATGTGGACTATGCCCTCGTTCCCGGCGTCATCTACACCACGCCCGAGGTGGCGAGCGTCGGCGCCACAGAGGAGGCGCTGAAGGCGCAGGGCCGCGCCTACCGGGCGGGCCGCTTCCCCTTCATGGGCAATGCCCGTGCCAAGGCGGTGTTCCAGGCGGAGGGCTTCGTCAAGCTGCTCGCCGATGCCGAAACCGACCGCATCCTCGGCGCCCACATCATCGGCCCGGCGGCGGGCGAGCTGATCCACGAGATCTGCGTCGCGATGGAATTCGGCGCCGCCGCGCAGGACCTCGCGCTGACCTGCCACGCCCATCCGACCTTCTCGGAGGCGGTGCGCGAGGCGGCGCTCGCCTGCGGCGACGGGGCGATCCACGCCTGACGCGCGGCGCGGCGCGACACAGCGCGGCGGGCGGCCGGCGCCCGGCGGCGGGCGGAGGACGGCGGGCGGAGGACGGCGGGCGGCCCCGCTCACCCCGCCAGGTGCCGCAGCCCCTGCGTCACGTCGGTGCGGACGGCCAGCCGCAGCCCCGGCTCGTCGCCCGCCCGCAGCGCGGCAAGGATCATCCGGTGCGTCTGCGGCGGTTCGGTCCGGCGCAGGCGGGCATAGAGCGAGCGCATCGTCGGGCCGAGCTGCAGCCAGACCGTCTCGATCATCGCCAGCATCGCCGGCGCCTGCGCCCGCAGGTAGAGGGTGCGGTGGAAGTCGAGGTTGGTGCGCAGGTAGGCCACCGCGTCCTGCTTGACCACCGCCTCGGCATTCAGCGCGTTGATCGCCTGCAGCCGCTCGATCAGCGCGAAATGCGCCCGCGGCAGGGCGCGGCTGGCCAGTTCCGGCTCGATCAGCGCGCGCACCGCCGCCAGTTCCTCGATCCGCTCGTTGGTCAGCTCCGGCGTCTGCGCCCGGCCCGAGGCCGAGACCGACAGCGCCCCCTCCGCCGCCAGCCGCCACAGCGCCTCGCGCACCGGCGTCATCGACATGCCGTGCGCCTTGCCGAGGCCGCGGATCGTCAGCTGGGTGCCGGGGGCGATCTCGCCATGCATGATGCGCTGGCGCAGCAGCCGGTAGATGCGGTCGTGCTGCGACTGGGCGCTGTCGGCGGGGCGGGGCGCGGCGGCGGTCATGGGCCGAGGTCACCACGCCCCGGCGGGGCGGTCAACCGCCGAAGCGGATGGCCTGCAGCCGGGCGCCGTTGGCGCGCAGCCAGGCGCGCTGGGCGGCATGGCCGGGGACAAGCCGCGCCACCACCGCCCAGAAGGCCGGCGAATGGTTCATCTCGGCCAGATGCGCCACCTCGTGCGCGGCCACGTAATCGAGCACGCCGGGCGGCGCCATGGCGAGCCGCCAGGAGAACATCAGCTCGCCCGCGGCCGAGCACGACCCCCAGCGCGAGCGCGTGTCGCGCAGGCGCAGCCCGGCATAGCCGAGGCCCAGCGCAGCGGCGTGCCGGTCGCAGGCTTCGGCCAGCCGGTCGCGCGCCGCGACCTTCAGGAAGGCGGCGACCCGGCGCCCCGCCGCCGCCGGATCCCCCGGCACCACGATGCGGTCGGGGGCAAGCTCGATCTGCCGCCCCGTGCCCGCCACCACCAGCCGCGGCACGCCGAAGACCGGCACGCTGGCGCCGGGGCCCACCGTGTCGGGCGGCGCGAGGCCCGCGAGCCGCCCGCGGATCCAGCCGATCTGGTCCTCGGCGAAGCGCAGCGCCTCGCGCTCGCTCGCCCGCGCGGGCATGGTCAGCGTCACCCGCCCGTCGATCCGCGATACCCGGAGCGAGAAGCGCCGCGCCGCGCGCGTCCGCCGCAGCATGACCACGACATGCTGCTCTCCCGCCCCGATCCGCCGCTCCATGCCCCACCGTCCAGCCCGGCCCCGGAGGCCATCATAGCCGGCTCCGGCGCGGAACTGAATGCGCCGCCGCGGCGCCCCGGGCGGCCGCGGAAAAAGGGCTTTGACAGGGGTGCCCGGTTGTGGCATCGGCACGGCTTCGGAATCACAACCCTGCGGAAGGACCCTCCATGCCGAAGGACGAATGGGGCACGAAACGGCTCTGCCCGAGTTGCGGCACCCGGTTCTACGACCTCATGCGCGACCCGATGACCTGCCCGGCCTGCGCCCACAGCTTCACCGCCGAAAGCCTGCTCGCCGGGCGCGGCCGGGTGATCGTGGCCGACAAGGCGCCGGTCAAGGAACGCGACCTCGCCATCGACGAGATCGCCGAGGACGAGGATATCGACGGCGATGCCGGCGATGTCGATCTCGACGACGATCTCCTGGAGGAGGACGAGGACGACAACGTCTCGCTCGACGACATCGCCGATGTCGGCGGCGGCGAGGACGAGACCTGAGCGCCCGCCGCCGGCACTGACCGCGCCGCGCTGAACGGGCCGCGGTGAACGGGCCGCGGTGAACGCGCCGCGCCGGCACGGCCGCGGCGACGGGGTGGCGGGCGACCGGGCGGCGGCCGTCCGTCGGCGACCGGGCGGCGGCGACCGGGCGGCGGCGACCGGGCCGCGGCGAAGGGGAGACGGGCGATGCCGGCGAAGGCACCGGCTTTCCCCTTGCCTTGCCCGCGGGCCTTGCCTATACGACCGCCACGCCGCCGGACACCCAAGCCGGCGGGACGACGCACGGGGCCGTAGCTCAGTTGGGAGAGCGCTTGAATGGCATTCAAGAGGTCAGGGGTTCGATTCCCCTCGGCTCCACCAGTCCCCGGGATCCGCTGAAGCCTGCCGGTCAGTCCGGAGCCTTCGCGGCGCGCTGACCCCTGCCCCGGCTGACCAGATACGAATCCCGTCCCCTTGCGGCTGCGGGGAACGCACCTCGTGCACCCTCTCCGGCGCGTGAGAGAACGGTTCATCCCCGCGGGTACGGGGAACGCCCTGGCAGCGCGCCGGATCCGCACGGCACGGTCGGTTCATTCCCGCGGCTGCGGGGAACGCTGGCCGAAAGACCCCCATTCAATATAGGGCGCCATCGCGTCCAGTTCCTCGGGTGTGGGTTCGCGATTCTCTTGCTTCACGCGCTGATAGGCCTCGATGGCCGCCCTGTTCTTGGCAAAGCGGGCCCTTGGTCCGCCGCCGAACCGCGCCTCGGGGTCGCTTATCCGGTAGTTGCCTCGTCCGGGGCTTTCGGGGCGCCCTCGTCCGGATCCAGCATCCACCAGTCCGCTACCGCCTGCATCCTCGCGTCCGACAGCGGCATCCCGCTCCTGTAGAGCATCATCTCCTCCGCGATCGACCGTTCCACCACGACGTGCGCCAGCGCCTCCAGCGCCTGCATCTCGGTCATCATCCGGTGCAGCGTCGGGTTCTGACCCTTCCAGAGGTCGATCAGTTCGCTTTCCAGCGGGCTGCCCGGCATCGATTCTTCCTGCTCGATCAGTTTCCGGCTCTCCGTCTTCGCCCACGTCGCCAGGCTCTCGAATTGCTGTCGTGGCGTTTTCATCTTCGTCCTCCGCCCCGTCCGAGGCATGTTCATTGGATCTGGTGATCGGTTCATCCCCGCGGGTGCGGGGAACGCCCACGAAGCTGCCGCCCACACGGTTGGGCTCGTCGGTTCATCCCCGCGGGTGCGGGGAACGCTCGACAGCCGCGAGCGCGGCCTTCGCTTCGTCCGGTTCATCCCCGCGGGTGCGGGGAACGCTTCGTCCCCGAACATGACCGCGCGATCCCCGACGGTTCATCCCCGCGGGTGCGGGGAACGCCGCGTGGCGGATGCCGCGCGCGAGATCGTGGACGGTTCATCCCCGCGGGTGCGGGGAACGCTTCGGGTTCCCGGTGTGCACAGACCTCGCGGCCGGTTCATCCCCGCGGGTGCGGGGAACGCGGCTGGTCTGCCCGGACAGCACATCGAGCGGCCGGTTCATCCCCGCGGGTGCGGGGAACGCGTTGCGAAACCGGACAAGCGAGCTTGTCGCCTCGGTTCATCCCCGCGGGTGCGGGGAACGCAACATCATGAAAAACACCACTTCGCCTAACGCCGGTTCATCCCCGCGGGTGCGGGGAACGCGACAATACGCGCAGGCGCGCGTATATAGGTTGCGGTTCATCCCCGCGGGTGCGGGGAACGCATCGACGGCGTTGCGCTGCTGAACCGGGCGGCTGGTTCATCCCCGCGGGTGCGGGGAACGCGACAAGCTCGCGACCGCCGCCGGTCGCGAGGCCGGTTCATCCCCGCGGGTGCGGGGAACGCGCTTGCGGCACGACTGGCCGACGTGCGCGTTACGGTTCATCCCCGCGGGTGCGGGGAACGCGCGCTGGCCGCGCGACATCAAGGACTGGGAGGCGGTTCATCCCCGCGGGTGCGGGGAACGCGTGCTGCCGCCGGGCGCAAGCCGCCCCTTGTGCGGTTCATCCCCGCGGGTGCGGGGAACGCAAAGGGTTGAAGACCCGGGCTGAGAAGCTTGAAGGTTCATCCCCGCGGGTGCGGGGAACGCAGCCCATTACAATAAAGAAACTACCAAACGTTCGGTTCATCCCCGCGGGTGCGTGGAACGCATGGCAGACGCCTACGATAGCCTGCAAGACGCCGGTTCATCCCCGCGGGTGCGGGGAACGCGCAGCGGCGCTATACGCCGCGTTCTCGGCCGGCGGTTCATCCCCGCGGGTGCGGGGAACGCGCGGGGCTGGCTGACGACAGCGCACGCGATGCCGGTTCATCCCCGCGGGTGCGGGGAACGCCGCAACTCCCCCACGTCCAGTGTGCACGAGAACCGGTTCATCCCCGCGGGTGCGGGGAACGCGGCGCGTTTGCCTTCCACGTCTCGGCCAGCGCCGGTTCATCCCCGCGGGTGCGGGGAACGCGCGCTCTACAACGCCTTCGCGGCCGGCATGGCGGGTTCATCCCCGCGGGTGCGGGGAACGCGGCACGGGCGCGCGGATCGAGACGACGTGGGGCGGTTCATCCCCGCGGGTGCGGGGAACGCCGCTGTCTGGAATCCCGATTGTTGTCCCGTCGCGGTTCATCCCCGCGGGTGCGGGGAACGCAGAACCAAACTGATGGTCAGCACGGGCGCCGGAGGTTCATCCCCGCGGGTGCGGGGAACGCGCAACGAAAGACTGGGAAGTTCTCCGGTTCTACGGTTCATCCCCGCGGGTGCGGGGAACGCGATCATGAAAATCATTGCTGGCGGTCCCGGGGCGGTTCATCCCCGCGGGTGCGGGGAACGCCCGGTCCCCGCAGTCGCACCGCCATCAATTCGCGGTTCATCCCCGCGGGTGCGGGGAACGCAACACCCCGCACTTCGATACGTGGGAGGCCAGCGGTTCATCCCCGCGGGTGCGGGGAACGCTGGGCGGCGCTCATGCTCATTGAGCATGAGTTCGGTTCATCCCCGCGGGTGCGGGGAACGCCTGCGCAGCGCCGAATTCAGCGGGCTGGAGCGCGGTTCATCCCCGCGGGTGCGGGGAACGCGACCACCTCATCAACAGGAGGTTCGAGATCAACGGTTCATCCCCGCGGGTGCGGGGAACGCGGACAGGAAGCGGTGAAGGTGCGAACGTCCGAGGGTTCATCCCCGCGGGTGCGGGGAACGCGCGCGTGCGGCAGGGGGCAAGTCCGTTGGCACCGGTTCATCCCCGCGGGTGCGGGGAACGCCCCGAAGCCGCCGTCGATGAAAACCGCGTCCGCGGTTCATCCCCGCGGGTGCGGGGAACGCCCATGTTCTGAGGTTTCGGAACATGGATCAGGCGGTTCATCCCCGCGGGTGCGGGGAACGCGCGGACCTGTTCCAGTGGTCCACGCTGGGGCGCGGTTCATCCCCGCGGGTGCGGGGAACGCCCCGGCAACCACGACGCAGAGAAGGCGGTCGCCGGTTCATCCCCGCGGGTGCGGGGAACGCTGCCCGGCCGTGCTGGTGGTATCGTTGATAAACGGTTCATCCCCGCGGGTGCGGGGAACGCCTGCGGCCGGGACGCCGCCGCGATGGTGACGGCGGTTCATCCCCGCGGGTGCGGGGAACGCACCCCGAGCGCAGCCGCAACGTCCTGGGTGCGCGGTTCATCCCCGCGGGTGCGGGGAACGCGCAATCAGTTTCTCCTGCAACGACGCCAACAGCGGTTCATCCCCGCGGGTGCGGGGAACGCATCCACGAGATCGTCATGACCAAGTGCAAGGACGGTTCATCCCCGCGGGTGCGGGGAACGCATCGGCCCGGCCCTCGTAGGCCGCCCCGCTGGCGGTTCATCCCCGCGGGTGCGGGGAACGCCTTTCGTGGTGCGCGGTGGCCAGAACGTATGCCGGTTCATCCCCGCGGGTGCGGGGAACGCACGGCCCCCGTTGTCGCGTTGATCGCGCTCACCGGTTCATCCCCGCGGGTGCGGGGAACGCCAACCCGGTCAACGAGACCACGGGTGGTTGGTCGGTTCATCCCCGCGGGTGCGGGGAACGCCAGCGGTCCGCCAAGCAGTAGCTGCCCGCGCCCGGTTCATCCCCGCGGGTGCGGGGAACGCCGACGCAAGCGCCGCCAAGGCCGCAAGGTCGGCGGTTCATCCCCGCGGGTGCGGGGAACGCGAAACAGGGCGCGCAATGTCTGGCACGATGATCGGTTCATCCCCGCGGGTGCGGGGAACGCGACAACCGTTTTCCGGTGAACGTTCCCAGGCACGGTTCATCCCCGCGGGTGCGGGGAACGCACGGCCTTGGTGCGCTCGGACGACCCGCCCGTCGGTTCATCCCCGCGGGTGCGGGGAACGCGGCAGTGTGACGGTCCGGCAGAACGAGCCATTCGGTTCATCCCCGCGGGTGCGGGGAACGCGATTTCTGGCGCCTACCAGATGGCGACGACGGCGGTTCATCCCCGCGGGTGCGGGGAACGCGGCGAACCGGATTTTCGGGTTCGGCAACTGGTCGGTTCATCCCCGCGGGTGCGGGGAACGCGACGACCCGTCCCCGGACCAAGCGTCAGGAGCCGGTTCATCCCCGCGGGTGCGGGGAACGCTGAACCGGTGATGCGCCAGGCCGCGCGGCCCCCGGTTCATCCCCGCGGGTGCGGGGAACGCAACTATTCAGGACTATTTTTCTGACATGGTCGCGGTTCATCCCCGCGGGTGCGGGGAACGCGGAACGCGGTAACAGCAATCCGGCGGTGGTTGCGGTTCATCCCCGCGGGTGCGGGGAACGCCCCTTCACGTCTGGGCGTATAGGCCGGAAGCACGGTTCATCCCCGCGGGTGCGGGGAACGCTCTGAGGGAATTCAACGATGCGCGTTAGTCACCGGTTCATCCCCGCGGGTGCGGGGAACGCCTGCGGCCCGCGTTGGGGCCGAGTTGCGGAGCCGGTTCATCCCCGCGGGTGCGGGGAACGCGACTGCCACAGCGCATGTTTCCGGTGGCTGGCCGGTTCATCCCCGCGGGTGCGGGGAACGCGAATCTGTCGGCGAAGATCCCGCCGAATACGGCGGTTCATCCCCGCGGGTGCGGGGAACGCGCCGCGACGCCCGCGATCCTATCGCGCATCCACGGTTCATCCCCGCGGGTGCGGGGAACGCCCTCAACCCGGTCAACGAGACGGGTGGGTGGACGGTTCATCCCCGCGGGTGCGGGGAACGCGACCAGTCCGCGTAGTTGCGGCGCCCCGTGATCGGTTCATCCCCGCGGGTGCGGGGAACGCCGCCGCCGCGATGGTGATGTCATGATGACGTACGGTTCATCCCCGCGGGTGCGGGGAACGCAGGCGATGATAGCCCGATCGATCGATCTGGCGCGGTTCATCCCCGCGGGTGCGGGGAACGCGTGCCGGTGAATGTCGGGGATGCGAGCGGCGCCGGTTCATCCCCGCGGGTGCGGGGAACGCCCGGTTCAACTGCGCAACGACACGATCGGTAAAGGTTCATCCCCGCGGGTGCGGGGAACGCGTGCCCGAGAATGCTCGCCGAAACCATCCCGTCGGTTCATCCCCGCGGGTGCGGGGAACGCTCTTCCTGCAGGCGATTGATCTACCAGAGTTATCCAGTTGTCAAAGAGCCTACCGGGATTCCGTCCCGGAACCGGGTTCTTCCGTCCGGCCCGGACGATTGCGCCCGTCCCGGCCCGGTGGCGGCGGGCGCGCCGCCGTCTGCGGCACCGCCGCGCTCCTGGGAAAGAAGCTGACCAGCTTCAGCCCGTCGAAGTCAACCGGCATCCGCCGGTTGGTGCCAACGGTCGCGAAGTCGAAGCCCTGGTCGGTGGGGGCGTCCCAGACCATCACCGCGTCGCCGTCCCCGATCCAGGCCTCGACCTGCGCCCAGATCCGTTCGCGCGTTCGGGCCGAGTAAGAGCCGACGAAGACCCCCGCCCGCACCTCCAAGAGCCAGACCTTGAGCCGCCCCGACAGACGCGGCGGGGCGTTCGTCATCACGATCACCATCATGGCCCTTCCTCCGGGTCGGGGAAGGCGGGGCCGGCGGCCTCGGGCGGGGGCGCGGGCTTCGGCAGCTCTCCGGCAGCAAGGACCTCCTCGATCTGCGGGATGATCTTCGCCAGCAGGCCCGTGCGGCGGAAGGCGTCGCGGCAGGCCTGGCGCACGGCGCGTTCGACCGGGAGGGTGAGCTTTCCCTTCTGCGCCAGGCCGGCGATGCGGAAGGCCTCGGGCACCACGGTGGAAAGCTTCCACAGATCGGCGATGTCGTAGACGAAGCTCAGCGCCTTGCCGGTGTGCAGGAAGCCGATGGCGGGGGAATAGCCCGCGGCCAGAACCGCGGCCTCGCAGAGCCCGTGCAGGCAGGATGTCGCGGCCGAGAGGCAGCGGTTGGGAAGATCGGCGGCGGCCCAGTCGCCGGGGTCGTAGGCGCGGCGGGACCACTCCACCCCGTGCTGGCGGGCCAGCAGCTCGTAGGTGGTGCGCACGCGCACGCCCTCGATACCGCGCAGCTGATCGACCGAGCGGCGCTGCGGCGCGGGCTCGCCGAAGCGGATCTCGTACATCTTCCGCACCACGCGCAGGCGGGCGGCTTCGTCGAGCGCGATCTGCGCCTGCCACAGGAGCTTGTCGGCGCGCTCGCCCCCCGGCCGGCCGGCGGAATAGAGCCGCACCGCACCCTCGCCCACCCAGACCAGCAGCGTGCCCGCCTGGGCGGCCAGCGCGGCGGCGCGGTGCGAGACGCGGGTGCCCGGTTCCAGCAGCAGGCAGGCGATGCCGCCCACGGGGATGACGTTGCGGATGCCACCCTCGTCGATGGCGACGAAACAGCCGTCGTCCACGTCGAGCTGCGCGCGTTCGACGAAGACCAGCGCGGCGCGGTCCTTCAGCGGGATGGGGCGGGCGGGCGGCAGGCCGGGGATGGTGTCGGTCATCCTGCCCCCGTGCCTTGGCGTCGGGCACCCGTCCGCAGGGGGGTGGGCTGCACATCCAGAAGCCAGCCCGCGCCTTCAGGGTCGGGCCAGGCGTCGAACCGGGCCATCAGAAGGGCCGGTGCCGGGCCAGCGGCAGGCCCTTCGCCTCGACCCAGGCGTTGGAACTGCCCAGGGCCTCGGCATTCTCGGCCAGCCAGCGGGCGGCGCGCGCCTCGGCCACGGCGGCGCGCAGGCCGGATTCGGCTGCGGCCGACAGGTTCAGGCCAAGCGCCCGCGCCTCCGTGACCAGGGCGGCATCCAGCGACAGGTTGGCGCGGCGGCGGGTCATGCCCGGCGGATCAGCATCAGCCCGCAGCCGAAGGCCTTGGCCCGGCCGAAGCCCTGCACGAGGCGCGCGAGGAAGGCGGCGGGGTCGGCGACCTCGATCAGCCCCTCGAGGTCGAGCACGCCGAAGCGCGGGCGGCGCACGCCCTGCCCCGGCGGCTCGGCCACGTCATAGGCGGTGACGCCGCAGTCCTTCACCATGAATCCCGCCCGCGCCCCCTGCCCCTCCAGCCAGCGGCGGCCGGCCTCCTGCGCCAGCTCCAGCCGGCGGGCGGCGCGCGCGCCCTTGGGCAGGCCGTGCAGCGCCTCCATCACCACGTCGCGGTGGCGCTTCTTCCCGTCGGCCTCGGTCACGGTGCGGGTGGCATTGGCGCGCAGGACGAAGGCCAGCTGGTCGCCGGGGGCGAGGTCGGGGGCGAAGGGGGTGGCGTCGGCCCGTTCGAACAGGGCGCTGTCCCCGGGCGGGCGGGGCGAGAGCACCAGGAAGACGCCGCCCCCCATGTCGCGCCACAGGAAATCGCGCCTTGCCTCCGGGTCGCCGGCAAAGGCCGACCAGACCAGGCGGTGATGGGCATCCAGCCGCGCCCCGGCAGCCCGGGGGTTCAGCACCTGCGCCAGCGCCGCGACATCGGGGGACCGCCTGAGGGAAAGGCGCGAGAGATACATCAGGCGGCCTCGTGCGGTTCGGGGGTGATCTCGACGGCGCGCTGCTGCACGTCGCGCGGGGCGAAGTGCCACAGCCGGCGGTCGAGCGGCGCGTCGTGGCGGGTTTCCACCCGGTCGGGCGCGGCTCCTGGCAGGCCCGCATCGGCATGGAGCGTGCGCGCGGTCAGGCCTTCGGCCCAGGGCGGCAGGCGCAGCTGGCGCAGCGCATCCTCGGGGGTCTCCGCCGCCACGATCCGCGGGGCGAGCGGCGCGTTCAGCGGGCAGGCCTTGCGCCCGAGGTAGAGGTGGAAGACGGGCCGCATCAGCGCTTCGGCCAGCGCCTCCAGCCCCTCGCCCGCCACCGCCACGCCGTAAAGCACGCCGGTGCGGTAGTCGCGATGGGTGATGGCGGTGTTGGCGTCCTTCCCCGCCCGGCGCAGCGCCTCGGGGCGGCTCTGCGGGCGCCTGACGGCGGCACTCGGCACCGTCTGCACGGTGTGATAGTCGCGCAGGGGCGCGCCGGGTTCGAAAACCGCCACGGCCAGCCGCAGGGCGTCGAGTGCGGCGAAATCGCCCTCGCGCCGGATGCCTTGCGCCGCCGCCATGAGGCCCAGGATCGCCGACCGCCCCGGCCAGGTCCAGGACCCCCGCCGTTCATGCCCCGCGACATCGCCAAAGCTCGCGAAGGCGGCCGAGAGGGTGAAGACCAGGAAGTCAGGCATCGGCGCGCGCCAGCAGGTCCACCGCCTCGGCGGCGAAGCGGGCGATCGCGTCGAGGCTGCCTTCCTCGCGGTCCACGTCCATCACGGCCAACGCCTCGGCCGCCGGACCATAGGCGCGGTCGAGCTTGCCCGCCATCTCCTCCAGCGCCGCGACCGAGGCGCGCATCAGGTCGTTCGATTTCAGCTCGGCGAGCCGCAGGTTGACCGGGTGGAAGAAGGCCCCCGACAGGTCGCGCGGCTGACGGCGGCCGCGTTCGGCCCGGATGTGGCGGGCCCGAGGGTGGTGGGCATGGCTGTTCTGCTTGCCTTTCGGGGTGGCGGTGGCCAGCGCGCGCGCCAGCGCCTCCAGCCCCCGCTTGGCCAGGTCCTTGTCGCCGGCAAGGTTTTCGACCAGCAGGTCGACGTTCACGCAGGCATAGAGGTAATAGACGCCCGAGCCGAAGCCGGCCTCGCCGATATGGCCCGCGCCCGCGTCCTCATCCCGCGTCTTGAGGTCGTCCACCGCCGAATACCAGTCGTCCTCGGCCAGCGCCCGGTGGGTGGTGAAGGCGTGCGCCACCTGCACCGCCGCCTCGCGGTTGAAGTCGGGATCGTCGGCCAGCATCCGGCCGAACATGGCGATGTCCACCGCCCCGTCGGCGCGGCGCAGCACCTGCTTCTTCAGCTCCTTCTCGTCGAGCTTCTCGCCCGCGACCAGCCGGTCGGCCAGCTCGTGCGCCAGCCGCCATTCCTCGGGCGACACGAAGGCCAGCGTCGTGGTCAGCGGCGGCTTGCCCTCCTTTCCCGCCTCGAGCTTGGAGAACAGCCCCGCCACCGTCGCCGCCGCCGCGCGGGCGTTCTCGGCCGGGGTGCCCTGCGCCATCAGCCGCTTTTCCACCTCTTCGGCGATGCGCTTGGTGCGGGTACCGCGATGGCCGGCGAGGTCCTGCAGGAAATAGGCCGTCTCGCGCACCGCGCGCTTGAGCGACTGCGACGACAGCCGCAGCCGGGGATGGCCGCCGAACATGGCCTGCTTGGGTCGGCCCTGATCGTCGCGGTTGGGGTTCGAGGGCGGATAGTGCACCAGCAGGTGGAACTGGACGAAGACGGTCATGCGGCATTCTCCTGAGAAGTCCGGTCGGCGCCGGCGGCGGGCTGCGCGGCGGCGAAATAGTCGAAGATCCAGCGGCGGCGGGCGGCCTCGCCCCAGTCGGGGTGGTCCCAGACCAGAAGGTCGGCGGCCAGCCGTTCGACGTTGCAGCGCCGGTCGGCCATGACGACGGCGCGGCGCAGGGCGATTGCCGCCTCCTCGCCCTCGGCCCGCAGCAGGCGCTGGAAGCGCAGGTGCGACATGACGGGTTCCGCCCCGCCCAGGCGGCGGGCGAGCGTCTCGGGCGCGTCCTCGCGCACCTCGGCCAGCACCTGCACGAGGCGGACCAGAACCCCGGCCTGCGCGGGCCCGAGGCCCAGATCGCGGGCGAGCGCCTGCACCGCCGGTTCGGCGAGAACCCCCAGCGCATCGGCGCGCCTGAGCCGCGCCGCCAGCCCCCGCGCCGCGCCGCTGGTCCGGTCGGCCAGCCGCTCGCGCCACCAGCGGGCGGCCACGGCCCCCCTGCCCTGCCCTTCGCTCATGCGGATTTCCTCCGTTTCCGTTCGGGCGCCGTCAGCTTCAATGCACCCCAGGCGCTCTGCCCCAGCTTTCCGTAACCCGCGACGGCCGCCGTCAGGACGGACCGCGCCTGCACGATCGCCTGCTGGTCGCGGATGTCGCGCTCGGCAAGCCCCGGCAGCGCCTGCGCATCGAAGATCGCCAGCGCCGTTGCCCGCAGATCGTCCAGCCAGCCGCGCGCCACGGCCTGCGGATCGGCGTTGACAGCTGTCAACTGGGCGATGCGGCCCTCGAAGGCGGCCTGCGTGCGGGCGAAGAACTCCTCGCGCGCGGCCTCGCGCGATTCGCCTTCCGCCAGCACCGGCGCCAGCGCCCCGCGCAGGGCGACAGCCAGCGTTGCGGCGGCCTCGACAAGGCCTTCGACCCGCTCGGCCGTCTCGTCCGGCAGATCGAGCAGCGGCGCGCGCGAGAAGGTGAAGTCGCGCGGCTTCATGTTGTCCATCGCCCAGCCGGCCACGATCAGGTCCGCCCTTCGCCTGTCGCCGCGGGCGTGCCAGAGCGTGGCGACGCGCGCCCGGCGGGCCGTATCGTTGGCGTTCGGCGCGGGCAGCACCACGCCCAGCCAGTTGCGATAGCCGAACAGCCCCGCGCGCGGGTGCAGGGGCAGAAGCTCCGCCCCCGGTTTCTGGCGGTAATGCGGCGTCAGCGGGTGTTCCCAGCCGGCATAGTTGGTCCCATAGGGGCGCTGCACGACGCCGGTCACGCACCCCTCGCCCCCCACCAGCCGCAGTCGGCGCGGCATGCAGAAGAAGGCCTCCGCCGGATGGGCATCCTGTGGAAAGACCTGCTCGCCCTTTTCGGACGTGCGGGTGCGGTGCATCCAGGGCAGGGCCTCGGGAGTGGCGGGGGCTCCATCGGGCACATTGGCCCAGACGAGCGGCCAGAGCCCGCCGCCCGGATCGACCAGCGTCACCATCGGCCCGCCGCCGCGCATCGAGGTGCGGTTGCCCTTGCCGCCCGAGGGCGCATGCGCCTGCAGCGTGAACAGCGCCATGGCCGCCGTCGCCGGGTCGAGCGCGCCGTAGCGGTCGCGCTTCACCATCAGATCGGCGTTGTTGCGGATCGTCTGCCCGCCGGCACTGTCGATGAACAGCATGTCGGGACTGTTGGTGTCATTCACGCCGGCCTCGAACGCTTCGCGGTCCTGCATGAAGCGCGGCCCTTCGCCCATCAGCGCGAAGGCCGGAGCGAAGGGGGCGAGGCGCGCGCGCAGGCGGTCGGGGTCGGGGGACTGGCGGTCCTGCCAGTCCTCGGCATCGCGCGGGGGATCGGCCAGGAAGACGAGGCCGATCAGCAGCTCCAGACAGGCGATGTTGAGGTCGGGGCGCGGCCAGTCGGGGAAGGCGAGGGTCTCGTCCGCCATCTGCCAGGGCGCGATGACCGCGCGCCTGCCGTCCTTGCGGCGGACGGGAATCCAGGCATCGGAGATCAGGTTCAGCATCGGCGGCGTCCATGACTTCGGGTCAGGCTAGGGGCAGGGACTGCTGCGATCCAGCGGAAATGATGCGAGCTGCGCGCACTATCTCCGCCTGGGCGACAGGATTTGTCATGGGACGGCAGAGTTGCGGAGACGCGCGGTTGAGGCTAGTTTGCCCCCGAGGGGGCGGAAGGGACTATGTCGGACGCATCTTCGTAACCTCCTGTGTTGCTTGGGCGGGTGCGGGAACACTCGCCGCTGGTTGGAAATAGCAGCAGTGGGGTCGCCAGCAGCGGGGTCGGGAAACCGGCCCCGCTGCGCTTTCTCGCTAGCACGAATCGACGCGCGGCGAAAGAATAAGCTTCGCTTACCTACTTAATCCCCGCTGGAGCGGGGAACTGAGCGGCCTCCATGTCGCCGCGTCGCTGACCTACGGGTCATCCCCGCGTAGGCGGGGAGACGAAGATCAAACCATTGTTTTTCAAGTAAAGCAAGCCATCGCAAATCTTGTCACCCTCCCCCACGGCGACGAAGCTGCGTGTCGTGCGCAGCCAGTCCGGCAGGCCGGGGGGCGGATCACAGGGCGGCAGGGCCAACCCGGCAAAACGCTTCGCTCTTGCCGAGACCTCGGAGAGTTGACAGCTGTCAACGCTCCATCCCCCGCCGGCCCAGGGCGTGCCGTCGGGCCGCATCAGCACCAGCACGCGCTGTTCCTGCCCGAGGCGGGTGGGATAGTCGGCATCCCCTGCCCCGCTGGCGCCCAACCGGTAGCCGTCGTCCCAGCCCACCACGTTCTGCGCCGCATGGGCGCGTTCGGCCCCTGCCCTGCCTTCGGCCCGCAGCGCCGGCGCCTCCAGCGCCGAGGGCAGCGGGTCGTCGCCATGCGCCGCCGCGATCAGGGCGCGCAGGCCCTCGGGCGCGCGGATCTCGCCGGCGGCGAACAGCGCCCGCGCCGTGCGCCACAGGCTATCGCGGGGATAGACATGCACCCCCTGCCCCAGTTCCTCCGCCGCCCAGTCCGCCCCCGCCTCCGCGCCGGGATCGGGCGAGACGACATGCAGCACCGGCGCCGGCACGGGCCGCTGCGCGGCCGGGCGGGGCCCCATGTGCCGCCACAGCCGCCCGGCGCGCTGGATCAGCGCCGCCATGGGCGCAAGGTCGCTGACCATCACGTCGAAATCGAGGTCGAGCGAGCTTTCCACCACCTGGGTGGCCACCAGCACCCTTCCCGGCCGGTCGGCGCGCCCCTTGCCGTAGGTCGCCAGCGCCGCGGCCTCGTGCCGCTTGCGGTCGGCAAGCGCGAAGCGCGCGTGCAGCAGGTCCGCCGCCACGCCGCGCGCGCTCAAGGCCTGCACGGCGGCGATGGCCTCGTCCACCGCGTTGCGCACCCAGACCGCCGCCGCGCCCTGCCCGGCCGCCCCCGCCAGGAGGTCGAGCGCGGCGGCCGGACCGGCGAGCCTTTCCACCCTGACCGGCCCGCGCGGCGAGGGTGTGGCCTTGACCGCCGGCGCCGAAACGCCCGGCACGGTCAGCGCCGGATAGGCCGGGCCCGGATCGGGCGGGGCGGGGCGGCCCGCGCCGGCCTCGAAGGCCGCCACGAGTTTGGCGCGCAGGCCCTGCGGCAGGGTCGCCGACATCAGGATCGCCGAACCGCCGAGCGCCGCCTGGATGCGCAGGAGCTGGCGCAAGAGCACGCCCATGTAGGGGTCGCCCATCTCGTGCACCTCGTCCACGATCAGGATGTTGCGCGACAGGGCATACTGGCGCAGCGCGGCGTGCTTCGCCTTCACCGCCGCCAGCAGCGCCTGGTCCACCGTGCCCACCCCGAGATCGGCCAGAAGCGCCCGGCGGCGGCTGTCGCGCAGCCATTCGGTAGGGCCTGGCTCGTCCTGGTCGCGCTCGCGCGCCAGCGCCAGATCGCGCCAGTCCTCGGACAGGCCCGCCCGGCCATGGGCCAGCGTCACCGAGGGCGCGCCGTCGAACAGCCGCGGCAGCAGGTCGCGCAGGCGGCGGAACATGGCATCGGCCGTCGCCATGGTGGGCAGGGCGACATAAAGCCCCCGCCCCTTGCCCGCCGCCAGCATCCGGCGGGCCAGGATCAGCGCGGCTTCGGTCTTGCCCGATCCGGTCTCGTCCTCGATCAGCGCCAGCATCGGGCCCCCGGGCAGGGGCACCGCTTCGCAGGCCGCCTGCATCGGGCGGGGCGCGAAGTCGAACAGCGCGCCCGCGGCCGGAGGCGGGGCGATCAGCCCGGCCTGCGTCAGGGCCTCGGCGGCGCGGGGGCGGGCGGCGTCCAGATAGGCGGCAAGGTCGGCTACGGCCGGGCTGGCCGGGAACCAGGCGGCATTCGAGCCCACCCAGTCGGCCACGGTCAGCAGGCCGTTGACATGCCAGGACAGACGCTTCGCCTCGTCCAGGCTGGCCAGCGGATTCAGCGAGGCGTCGGGCCAGAGCGCAGAGAAGGCGCGGATCACGGAAGCCGCATCCTCGACCGCCTGCGGCCCGGCTGCATTCAGCATGTCCTTCCAGGCGCCGTCTGGTGCCGTGCCGGAACGGTTCAGCTTCCGCTCCCGCTGCGACGGCCATCCGTGATGCCCGGCGGCGGCGGCATAGAGCAGGTCGCGCCGCGTGTCGCGGCTGCCCAGACGTTCGGCCAGAAGCCCATCGTGGACCCAGAGCAGCGCCTCGGTGATCTCCCAGTGCTTGAAGCATTGGTCCGCCCCCTCGCGCAGGGCCTTGCGGAAGCTTTCCGAAACCTTGCCCAGGTCGTGCAGCGCGCAGAGAAGCGCCAGCGCCTGCTTCAGCGGCACGGCAAGGGGCAAGGGCGCGATCAGCTGCTCTGCCACCGCCGCCACATCCAGCATGTGCAGCACCGCGGGGTGTTCGATGCCGCCCGCGGGCGCCGACTTGCCCGGCCAGTCCGTCTGGAGGGATATCGTCACGCGGTCCTCCTGCTCCCGATCCGTTTCCGCGAAGGCCTCCGCGCGCCAATTGTCCGGCGATCCGGCCCGGACGTCCTGCGCGCCCGCGGCAAGTCCGCGCTCATCGCCGCGGATACCGGTGCAGACCGCCGTTACAATCGGCCGCGATCCGGGCCGCGCCGTCGCGTCCCGCCTTCCCCGACCTCCCCCCGCCCCGCCCTCAGACCCTTGCCGCAAGCAGGCCGGCCGGCCCGAAATGGCGCGGGAAGAAGGCCTGGGCGCAGGTGTGCACGGTGGCCAGCGCCTCGTCGCGGCTGTAGGGGTTGCGCATCGACATCAGGTCGAGCCAGACCCCCTCCACCGTCACCCGCAGCACGCGCGCGACCCGTTCCGGGCTGCCCTCGCGCCCGTCAACGCGCATCAGCGCCGCGCAGACGCCTTCGAGGACGCGGATGTACTCCTCGTCCTTGGCACCGTAGGATTCCTGATAGAGTGGCCGGCTCTGCGCCTCGCCCCAGAAGGCGCACCAGGCCGCCAGCCGCGCCGGCGTGCAGATCGCCGGGTTGAAGTCGGCGCGCAGCATGGCGTCGAGCTGCGCCGCCGGGTGGTCCGCCGCCCCCGCCAGCGCCGCCGTCCAGTTGGCGCGATATTCCTCGGCAAGGAACTGCAGCGTTTCGGCCAGCAGCTTCTCCTTGGTCTCGAAATGGAAGTTCACGAGGCCATGCGAGAGCCCCGCCGTCCGCGCCACCTCCGAAAGGGTGGTGCGGGCAAAGCCGCGCTGCGCCAGCGTCTCGATCGTCGCCTCGATCAGCTGGCCGCGCCGCGTCTCCCGCGACAGCTTGCGCGGCCCCGCCTCGGTCCTCGATTCTGCCAGTGCCACGTCCGCGCCTCCGCTGCCGCCCGCGCCCCTATCTATGACTTCCGCGACGGAAACAAAGGGGAAAATCGCCATCGCGGCGATTCTGATTGACAGGCCAGTCAAAATCCTGCGATCCTCAGTCCATGCACGCATCCGCCCGCCGGCGGGTGCCCGGGGAACCGGCGGGGGCACCCGCCGTCGCAACAAACGAAAGACATCACGATGCCGCCGCTGCCGCAGCGCAAGCTTGACCGGTCCAACGCCCATTTCCGCAAGGCGCTTACCCGCCTGCCGCTCGGGGTCTCCTCGACGTTCCGCTACTGGGGCGACGACCGGACGATCTATGTCCATCACGGCAAGGGCGGGCGCACCTGGGACATCGACGGCAACGAATACGTGGACTACCGGCTCGGCTACGGGCCGGCGATCCTCGGCTATGCTGACGACCGGGTGGACGCCGCCGCCCGCCGCGGCATGGAGGTGGGCGGCGTCTTCGCCCTCTCGACCGAACGCGAACTGGCGGTGGCCGAGCGCATCGCCAGGATGGTCCCGGCCGCCGAACTCGTGCGCTTCTCCAATTCCGGCACCGAGGCGGTGATGGCCGCGCTCCGGCTCGCCCGCGCCTATACGGGCCGCGAATCCTACCTGCTCGTCGAGGGCGGCTATCACGGCCTGTTCGACGCCGCGATGTGGATGTCGGATGTCGAGGGCTGGAACCGCTCTGCCAGCACCGACCCCGACCTCGTGCCCTATGGCAAGGGCATTCCGCAGACGCTCAAGGCGCTCGCGCACATCACGCCGATGAACGACTTCCAGCGCCTCGAGGACGTCTTCCGCCGCCACGGCGACAGGCTCGCCGCGATGCTGATCGAGCCGATCCAGGGCAACTGCTGCGCGATCACGGCAGAGGTGGAATATGTCCGCCTCGCGCGGCGCCTCTGCGACCAGTATGGCGTCCTGCTCATCATCGACGAGGTCAAGACCGGCTTCCGCGTCGGCAAGGGCGGCATCCAGGGCATCATGGGGGTGCGCCCGGACCTGACCACCTTCGCCAAGGCCGTCGCCAACGGCTACCCGATCAGCCTCGTCGCCGGGCGCGAGGAGGTGATGCGCCACTTCCGCTACGGCGGCGCCAGCCACGGCGGCACCTACACCGCCCATTCGGTCAGCCTCGCCGCCGCCGAGGAATGCCTGCGCATCCTCGACGAGACCCCGGCGCTCGAGACGCTGGCCGGGCACGGCCGCAACCTGATGGCCGGGATCTCGAGGATCCTCGACACGCGCGGCATCGTGCATTCCTATACCGGCCACCCGTCGATGTTCGGCCTGTTCTTCGCCGCGAAGGCGCCCGACAACTACCGCGACTGGAAGACCTCGGACTACACGTTCTACGACCAGATGGCCTATTTCCTGCACGACCTGGGCGTGATCGTCGAACCGGATTCGCGCGAACCCTGGTTCATGTGCGAGGCGCACGGGCACGACCCGGCGGCCCTGTCGGACACGCTGAAGGCGGTCGAGACGGCGGTGGACCTGACGCTCGAGACCCTCGACCGGGAGGGCCGGCTCAAGGAGGCCATCGGCGGCTGAGGCGGGGATGATCTACGACGCCGTCATCGTTGGCGCGGGGCACAACGGGCTTGTCACCGCGGGCTATCTCGCGCGGGCGGGCCTGAAGGTCTGCGTGGTCGAGAAGAACTCCTGGGTCGGCGGCGCCGCCGTCAGCCGCGAGCTCTATCCCGGCTTCACCTATTCCAACTGCTCCTACGTCTCCTCGCTGTTCCGGCCCGAGATCATGCGCGATCTCGAACTGCCCCGGCACGGCCTGCAGATCCTGCCCTACGAGGGCGGCGCGGTGTTCCAGAAGGGCGGCGGCTACCTCGCGATGTTCCGCGACCACGACGCCAACCGGCGCGAATTCGCCCGCCACTCGCCCCGCGACGCCGAGGCCTACGACCGCTATGCCCGCGACGTGCTGCGCCACTGCCGCTTCATCCGGCCGCTCCTGATGCGCACGCCGCCCGATCCCTCCTCGTTCCGGCCGCGCGACATGTCGGAACTGGCCTGGCTCGGCCGCCAGCTCTTCGGCCTGTCCGAGCGCCAGATCCTCGAGATGATCCGCTTCTGGACGATGTCGATCTCGGACTATCTCGACGAGTATTTCGAGAACCCCGTCATCAAGGGCTATCTCGCCGTCTCGGCCATCATCGGCACCGCGCTCGGGCCGATGTCGCCGGGCTCGGCCTATGTCCTGCTGCACCACTACATGGGCGACGTGGACGGCAACATCGGCGCCTGGGGCTTTGCCCGCGGCGGCATGGGCGCCGTCACCCAGGCGCTGACGAAATCCTTCCTCGCCGCCGGCGGCGAGATCAGGACCGGCGAGGGGATCGACCGCATCCTCGTCCGCGACGGGCGCGCGCGCGGCGTCGTGCTGGCCGGCGGCGACGAGATCCTCGGCCGCCGCGTGGTGTCGAACATGGACGTCAAGCGCACGTTCCTCAGGCACGTGGACGAACGCGAACTGCCCGCCGACTTCCTCCGGCGGGTGCGGAACTTCAAGATCCGCGGCTCCTCGGGCAAGCTCAACATCGCGCTCGACGGGCCGCCGCGCTTTCCCGCCCTGCCCGAGGGCGCGCCGATGCTGAAGGGCGACCTCCACTTCACCGATTCGATCGCGCGCATGGAGCGCGCCTATGACGACTGGAAGGCCGGCCGCTTCAGCCGCGACCCGTTCCAGGACATGATGATCCCGACCATGATCGACCCGACGATGACCCCGCCGGGCAAGCACTTCATGTCCTGCTTCGTCCAGTATGCGCCGCCGAAGATCGAGGGCCGCGACTGGACCGACGCCGACCGCGACGCCTTCGGCGAGACCTGCCTGAACCAGATCGCCGAGTATTCGCCGGGCTTCCGCGACCTCGTGCTGCATGTCGAGGTGCGCACGCCGCGCGAGCTGGAGGCCGAGGTCGGGCTGACCGAGGGCAACATCTTCCAGGGCGAGCTGACCTTCGACCAGCTCCTGTTCAACCGCCCGGTGCCGGGCTATGCCGATTACCGCAGCCCGATCCGCGACCTGTGGATCTGCGGCTCCTCCACCCATCCCGGCGGCGGCGTGATGGGCGCGCCGGGGCGCAACGCGGCGGCGGAGATCCTGCGCGAGATGAAGCGGCCGACGGGGATGAGCGATGCCTATGCCGTGCTCTGAGCCCGCGCGCCGGCCGCGCCCTGCGGGCGGCGCCCGCCCCGGCAGGGCCGCGCCATGACCGCGCGCCCCGTCATCGTCATCGGCGGCGGCACGAACGGGCTGGCCTGCGCGCACCGGCTGGCCAGCGCCGGCCGCAGCGTCACCGTGATCGAGGCCGCGCCCGTCGCCGGCGGCGGCGCGGCCACCGCCGAGTTCGCCCCCGGCCACCGGGTTCCGGCGCTGGCGCATCTGCTGACCGCGCTCGACCCCCGGGTCAGCGCCGGCATGGCGCTCGCCCGCCACGGCCTCAGCCTGTCGGCGCCCCTGCCGACCACGGCGCTGGCCGCGGACGGCGCCCACCGCACCATCGCCGGGGCCGCCGCCAGCGGCCCGGACGCCGCGGCCTGGGCGGCGCTCCACGGCCGGCTCATGGCCTATGCCGGGGCGCTCGCCCCGTTCCGCGCGATGACGCCGCCGCGCCTGACCCGGCCGAAGGGGGGCGAGGCGCTGACCCTCGCCCGGCTCGGGCTCAACCTGCGCCGGCTCGGGCGGGCGGAGTTCCGCGAATTCCTGCGCCTCATCCTCATCAACGTGGCCGACGTGGCCGAGGACGAGCTTGGCGACGATCTGGTCAGGGGCGCGCTCGCCTTCGACGCCACCCTCGGCTCCTGGCTTGGCCCGCGCTCGCCGAACTCGCTGATCCTCTACCTCAACCGCCTCTCGACCGGCGGGCAGGCGTTCTGGCCGCGCGGCGGCATGGGCGCGGTGGCCGCGGCGATGGCCAAGTCCTGCGAGGCCGCCGGCGTCAGCATCCGCACCGGGGCCCGCGCCGTCCGCATCACCGTCGCCGGGGACCGCGCCGCCGGCGTCACGCTCGACAGCGGCGAGACGCTGGAGGCCGGCCTCGTCGTCTCGGCGATCAGCCCGCGCACCACCTTCCGCAGCCTCGTCGGCCCGGCCCCGCTCGATGCCGGCTTCTACCGCCAGACCCGCCACATCCGCGCCCGCGGTGCGGCGGCCAAGCTGCACCTCGCCCTGACCGGGACCCCGGACTTCCGCGGCGCGGACCCCGCCCACCGCCTGCTGATCGCGCCCTCCGTCACCGCCGTCGAGACCGCCTTCAACCCGGTCAAGTACGGCGAGGTCCCCGACCGCCCGGTGATGGAGATCGTCCTGCCCTCGGCGCAGGAGCCGGGCCACGCGCCGGAAGGGTGCCACACGCTGTCGGCGATCCTGCAATATGCGCCGCACGACCCGCCCGACCGCGAGGCCGCGCGCGCCCTGATGCTGAAGAACGCGCTTGCCGTGCTCGAGGACCACGCCCCCGGCATCGGCGCCCTGATCGCCCATGCCGAACTGCTGATGCCCTGGGGCATCGAGGACCGCTTCGGCCTCAGCGGCGGCAACTGGCACAACGGCGAGCTTGCCGTCGAACAGATGCTGTTCCTGCGGCCCCTGCCCGAGGCGGCGCAGTATGCGACGCCCCTGCCCGGCCTCTGGCTGGCGGGCGCCGGCAGCCATCCCGGCGGCGGCATCTCGGGCGCGGCGGGCTGGAACGCCGCCGAGCGCATCCTCAAGGTGGGCGCATGACCGAGCTCACGCATTTCCGCACCCCGCTGCGCACGACGCCCTTCCACCCGCGCACGGCGGCGCTCAACCGGCTGAACGACTGGGGGCCCTGGGCGGGCTACACCACCGCGCTGTCCTACGGCGACACCGCGATGGAACATTCGGCGATCCGCAACGCGGCCAGCCTCTACGACCTCTGCCCGATGGTGAAGTACCGCATCACCGGGCCGGACGCCGAACGCTACCTGAACCGCCTGACGGTGCGCAACGTCGCCCGCCTGAGCCCCGGCGGCGTACAGTACACGGTCTGGTGCGACGACCGCGGCAAGCTGCTCGACGACGGCACCCTGTTCCGCCACGGGCCGGAGGACTTCCTGCTCTCCTGCCAGGAACGCCACCTGCCCTGGCTGCTCGACAGCGCCGACGGCTTCGACGTGCGCGTGGCCGAGGTGACGGAGGAGATCGCGGCGCTCTCGCTCCAGGGGCCCTGCGCGGCCTGGGTGCTGCGCCAGGCGGGGTTCGACGTCGCGGCGCTGAAGCCCTTCCGCATGGCGACATTTCCCTTCGAGAAGGACGCGATCACCATCTCGCGCACCGGCTTCACCGGCGATCTCGGCTACGAGCTGTGGATGAAGCCCTGGCAGGCGCTGCCGCTCTGGGACCACCTGATGAAGGCCGGCGCGCCGCGCGGCCTGCAGCCGGTCGGGACGCGGGCGCTCGACATCGCCCGCATCGAGGCGGGCTTCGTCATCACCAATACCGATTTCGTCCCCGCCGACCAGGCGGTGCGCGAGGACCGGGTGCGCTCGCCCTTCGAGACCGGCCTCGACTGGCTGATCGACTTCGACAAGGGCCATTTCACCGGCCGCCGCGCGCTGCTGGCCGAACGCGACGGCGGGACCTCGGAATGGGCGCTCGTCGGCCTCGATGTCGAGGGCAACATCTCGGCGGAGGGCTCGCTCCTCTATCTCGACCGCAGGCACGAGGTGGGCTTCGTCACCTCGGCCTGCTGGTCGCCGGCGACCAAGCGCTCGATCGCGCTGGCCCAGATCCGGCGCCCCTACCACCTGATCGACCGCATCTGGGTCGAGATCTACGCGCTGCGCGAGCTTCAGTTCGCCAAACTGATGATGAAGGTCACTGCGGCCGAGCGCCCCTTCTTCGTCCATCCGCGCCGCCGCGCCACGCCGCCGGGGGACTGGTGATGACCGCCCCCCGGCCGCCATCGGTTTCCTGCCCGTCCCGCCGCGCCCCGGCGGGGCGGGCGCCGTCCCCGCATGCCGGAGATGCCCGATGACCCAGCACCGCCACCCGGCCTCGCCGCTTCTCGACCACTGCCCGCCGACGCTGCCGGCCGAAGCCTATTCCGACCCCGCCTGGTTCGCGCGCGAACGCGCCGCCATCTGGGCGCGGGAATGGATCTGCATCGGGCGGCTGGCCGAGCTTGCCCCCGGCACCCAGCGCGCCGTCACCATCGCCGGCGCCCCGGTCCTCGTCTGCCGGCTCGCCGATGGCGGGCTCGCGGCCTTCCACAACACCTGCCGGCACCGCGGCTCGGAACTCTGCGCCGAGGGCGAGGTCAGGCCCCTCGGCAGGCTCGTCACCTGCCCCTACCACGCCTGGGCCTATGCCGCCGCCGACGGGCGGCTGGTCTCGACCGCCTATGCCACCCCGACCGCCGACTTCCGGCGCGAGGACCACGGCCTGCGGAAGGTCGCGCACCGGGTCTGGAACGGCTTCGTCTTCCTCAGCCTCGCCGAGGCGCCGGGGCCGCTCTCGCCCGACCTCGGCCCCGGCGCGCTCGACAACTGGCCGATGGACAGCCTCGTCGCCGGCCACAGCATCGCCCGCGACCTCGCATGCAACTGGAAGGTGTTCTGGGAAAACTACAACGAATGCCTTCACTGCCCCGGCATCCATCCCGCACTCTGCGACATGGTGCCGCAATACGGGCGCGGCATCATGTCGCAGCCCGAGGAACCGGGCTGGACGCCGGCGGACCCGCCGCGCCCGAACCTCAGGCCCGGCGCCGTGACCTGGACGCCCGACGGCCAGCCCTGCGGCCCGGTCTTTCCCGGCCTGACGCCCGAGGAAAGCCATGCCGGCTACACCTTCGTCACCCTCTACCCGACGATGTACATCGTCGCCCATGTCGATCACGTCCGCTTCGTGACGCTGGCGCCGACCGGCCCGGAGACCACCCGCCTGACCGCCACCTGGCTCTTCCCGGCCGAGACGCTGGCGCAGCCCGGCTTCGACGCCGCCCGCGTCGCCTCCTTCGCCACCCGCGTCATCGACGAGGACGGCGCGGCCTGCGAGATGAACCAGCGCGGCCTGCGCTCGCCCGGCTACCGGCAGGGCCGGCTGATGCCGCAGGAATACGACATCGCGCGCTTTCACCGCTGGGTCACCGACCGCCTGAACGAAAGGGCCCCCGCATGAGCCATCCGATCCAGTCGCTTCCCGTCCCCAATGACTGGGACCGCCGCGGCCTGCCCGGCTGGACCTACCACTCGCAGGCCCTGTTCGAGCTCGAACGCGACAACGTCTTCCTCAACCACTGGCAGGTCGCGGGCCATGTCTCGGACCTGCCGGCGCCGGGGGACTGGCTGGGCTTCGACCTGCTCGGCGAGCGCGCCGTCATCATGCGCGACCGCGACGGCAGCCTGCGCGCCTTCCACAACCTCTGCCGGCACCGCGGCGCGCGGGTGGTGGACGGCGCCAAGGGCCACTGCAAGGGGGCGATCGTCTGCCCCTTCCACGGCTGGGTCTACAACCTCGACGGCACGCTGCGCGGCCCGGCGCGGCCGGACAGCTTCGGCGCGATGGACCGCGCCCGCTTCGGGCTGAAGCCGGTCGAGCTCGAGGTCTGGCAGGGCTTCCTCTTCCTGCGCTTCCGCCCCGGCCCGCAGCCGGCGGTGGCCGAATGGCTGAAGCCCTTCGCCGCCGATTTCGCCGCCTACCGCAGCGCGGGGCTCCTGCCGGTCAGCGTGCCGGGCTGGTCGGTGGACCTGCCGGTGAACTGGAAATCGGTGCGCGACGTGGACAACGAGGGCTATCACGTCGCGATGGCGCATCCGGCGCTTCAGGACCTCTACGGGCGCGACTACCGCGACCTCTACCTCGCGGACGGGCTGTCGATGTCGATCGCCCATTACGGCGACCGGCCGGGGCGGCGCTGGTCGGTGCGCCACTATGTCGCGGTCTCGCCCGAAAAGGACTGGCTGCCGCCGCACCTGCGCCGGGCCTGGACCTATTACGGCCTGTTCCCGAACACCGTCTTCGCCTTCACCCCCGAAAGCTTCCAGTTCTACCAGGACCTGCCGCTGTCGCCCGGCCGGACCCGGCTCACCGGCCGCATCTACCGCCAGCCGGAGGAGACGCGCGCCGAACGGGCGGCGCGCTATCTCGCCTACCGGATCGACCGCGACACCAGCGGCGAGGACCAGCAGCTTTCGGTCTGGTCGAACGAATCGATGCTGTCCTCGGCCTTCGAGGGCTTCCACCTGTCCGATCTCGAATACGGCGTCCGCCGCCACCACGACCGCCTGCGGTCGCTCCTGCCGGTGATGACGCTGGATCGCGAGCCCGCCGACGTCGCCGGGGCGAACGCGGAAATGATTTGCACACCGGCGGGACGCGAATAATCTCGGGGAAAAATGAAATGACGGGGAGAACTGGAATGAAGCTGACGCGCAGGTCGGCGCTCGCCACGCTTGGCGGGACTGCCCTTTCGATGCCGTTCGTGCGGCCCTCGCGGGCGCAGGGCGGAAGCCTGAACATCTACAACTGGTCCGACTACATCGGCGAGACGACGATCGCCGACTTCTCGGCCGAATACGGCATCGACGTGGTCTATGACCTCTACGCCTCGGCCGAGGAGATGCAGGCCAAGATGCTCGCCGGCCAGACGGGCTATGACGTGGTGATCCAGTCCGGCCTCTCGATGCCCCAGTTCGTCACCGCCGGCGTCTATCAGAAGATCGACAAGTCGCGCCTGCCGAACTGGAAGAACATGGATCCCGAGATCCTCAAGATCGGCGAGGGCTTCGATCCCGGCTACGAGTATTCGGTGCCCTACATGTGGGGCTCGGTCGGCTTCACCTTCAACCTCGACATGGTGAAGGAACGCCTGCCCGACGCCGACCTCCAGAGCCTGGACACGATCTTCAAGCCCGAGAACGCGGCCAAGCTGGCCGATTGCGGCATCTCGATCCTCGACAGCCCGACCGACATCGGGCTGATGGTCTTCGCCTGGCTCGGGATCGATCCCAACACCTCCGATCCGGCCGACTACGACCGCCTGGTCGAGGCCTTCCGGCCGATCCGCGAATACATCCGCACCTTCGACAACTCGAACTACCTGAACGCGATCCCGAACGGCGAGCTCTGCGTCATCAACAACTGGTCGGGCGACTACGGCGTCGCCAAGGCGCGCGCGGCCGAGGCCGGGATCGAGATGAACCTCGCCTATTTCGTGCCCAGGACCGGCGCCCCGGCCTGGTTCGACCTCTGGGCCATCCCGGCCGACGCGCCGAACGTGGACAACGCCTATCTCTTCCTCGACTACATGATGCGCCCCGAGGTCATCGCGGCGGCGACCAACTACACCGGCTATGCCAATACCAACGCCGCGGCGAAGGAATTCCTCGATCCCGCCATCGCCGCCGACCCCGCCGTCTATCCCGACGCGGAGACGCTGAGCCGGATGTTCACGCCCAAACCGCAGACCGAGGCGCAGGACCGCGAGATCACCCGCGCCTGGGCCGAGATCAAGGCGGGCTGAGCGGGAATGCGGGCGGCGGCCGACCAGCCGGAAACCGGGGCGGCCGCCGCCGCCCCGGACCCTCTGGTCCGCATCGAGAACGTCACCAAGCGCTTCGGCACCTTCACCGCCGTTTCCGGCGTCTCGCTCGACATCCGCCGGGGCGAGATCTTCGGCCTGCTCGGCGGGTCGGGCTGCGGCAAGACGACGCTCCTGCGGATGCTCGCGGGCTTCGAGGAGCCGAGCGAGGGCCGCATCCTCCTCGACGGGCAGGACATGACGGGCGTGCCCGCCTATGCGCGGCCGGTGCACATGATGTTCCAGTCCTACGCGCTGTTCCCGCACATGACGGTGGAACGCAACATCGCCTACGGGCTGAAGCACGAGGCGATGACCGACGCCCAGCGCCGGGACCGCGTGCGCGCGATGCTCGATCTCGTCCAGCTCACGCCCTTCGCCCAGCGCCGGCCGCACCAGATCTCGGGCGGCCAGCGCCAGCGCGTCGCGCTCGCCCGCGCGCTCGCCCGCCAGCCGAAGCTCCTCCTGCTCGACGAGCCGCTCGCCGCGCTCGACAAGAAGCTGCGCGAACACACCCAGTTCGAGCTGATGAACATCCAGGCGACGACCGGCGTCACCTTCATCGTCGTCACCCACGACCAGGAAGAGGCGATGACGCTGTCCGACCGCATCGCGGTGATGGACAAGGGCCGGGTGATGCAGGTCGGCAGCCCGACCGAGATCTACGAATACCCCACCAGCCGCTTCACCGCCGGCTTCATCGGCATGGCGACCTTCTTCGAGGGCCGCGTGCAGGGGGTGGACGGCCCCTCCGTCCGCATCGACCTGCCCGAGATGGGAACCGTGATCGAGGCCCGCGCCGTCGCCGGTCTGGCCGCCGGGCAGGCGGTGACGGTGGCGCTGCGCCCCGAGAAGATCGCCATCGGACGCGACCGGCCCTCCGGGGTCAACACGGTCCCGGGCACCGTCCAGGACCTCGGCTACTTCGGCAAGGATTCGCTCTACCGGGTGCGGATCGCGCCGGAGAAGCTCGTCCTCGTGCACGCGGTCAATGCCCGGCGCACCGGTGAGACCGGGCGCGTCGCCGACTGGGAGGACAGGGTCTGGCTGTCCTTCGACCCCGACGCGGCGATCGTGCTGAAGGACTGACGCGATGATCCGCCGGGCGGTGCCGCAGCCATGACCTCACCCGCGTCCTCACCCGCCGCCCCGCCCGCACCCCCGCCCGCGCCCCCGGCCGCGCCCGCAACCGCGGCCGCCGCGGCCGCCCCGCCGCGGCCCGATGCCCGCGCCGGCTGGTTCGACCGCCGCGGCTGGCGCGACACGATCATCCTCGCGCCCTACCTGTGGCTGATCGTCTTCTTCCTGATCCCGTTCCTGATCGTCATCGCGATGAGCTTCGCGACGCGCACGCCCACCGCGCCGCCCTTCGGCTTCGGCGGCGAGAACCCGGTCCTGAACCTCGAGGGCTACCGCCGGCTCGTCACCGACGACCTCTACATCCGCGCCTTCCTGACCTCGCTCGTCAACGCCGCCGTCGCCACCCTGCTCTGCCTGCTCGTCGGCTATCCGATGGCGCTGGCCCTGACCCGCGTCAGCCCCTCGCGCCGCAACCTCCTGCTCATGCTGGTGATCCTGCCCTTCTGGACCTCGTTCCTCCTGCGCGTCTATGCCTGGATGGGCCTGATGGGATCGAACAGCTGGTTCAACCGGCTGCTGACCGAGATCTACAACACCATCGTCCCGGCCGAGATGGCGCTGCGCTCGATCCCGATGATGAACTCGAACTTCGCCGTCGTGCTGGTGATGGTCTATACCTACCTGCCGTTCATGGTCCTGCCGCTCTATGCCAGCCTCGAACGGCTCGACCCCACGCTCGACGAGGCGGCGATGGATCTCGGCAGCCGGCCGGCCCAGGTCTTCCGCGACATCACCCTGCCGCAGTCGGTCCCCGGCATCATCGCCGGCGGGCTCCTGGTCTTCATCCCCGCCGCCGGCGAACTGGTGATCCCGACGCTGGTCGGCGATGCCGGCAGCCCGATGATCGGGCGCGTCATCTCGGACGAATTCGCCTCCGCCCGCGACTGGCCGATGGCCTCGACCGTGGCCGTCGCGCTCCTGTTCCTGATGGTCTTCCCGACGATGGCCTACAGCCATTTCCAGGCGAAGTCGGAAGAACGCCAGAAGGCCGCGCCATGAGGCGGAAGTCCACCTTCCTGTTCACCGTCTTCGGCTTCGGGCTGGCCTTCCTCTACGTCCCGATCCTGTCGATGATCTTCTTCTCGTTCAACGAATCCCGCCTCGCCACCGTCTGGGGCGGGTTCTCGACGAAATGGTATGTCTCGCTCTTCTCCAACCGGCAGGTGCTGGCGGCGCTGCTTTTGTCGCTGAAGATCGCGCTCGTCTCGGCCACGCTCGCCACCATCCTCGGCACCATGGCGGGCCTCGCGCTTGCCCGCTTCCGCCGCTTCCGCGGGCGGATCCTGTTCTCGGGCCTCGTCACCGCGCCGCTCATCATGCCCGAGGTCATCACCGGCATCTCGACGCTGATGTTCTTCATCCTGATGGCGGACTGGGTCGGCTGGCCGGGCAGCCGCGGCTTCACCACCATCACCCTCGCCCACATCACCTTCTCGATGGTCTTCGTCACCACCGTCGTCCATGCCCGCCTGCTCCAGGCCGACGTGTCGATCGAGGAGGCGGCGATGGATCTCGGCTCCCGCCCCTGGCAGGTGCTGAAGGACATCACCCTGCCGGTGATCTCGCCCGCGATCCTCTCGGGCTGGCTGCTTGCCTTCACGATCTCGCTCGACGACGTGGTCATCACCAGCTTCGTCACCGGGCCGGGCAACACGACGCTGCCGCTCCTGATCTGGTCCAAGGTCAAGCTCGGGGTGACGCCGGACGTCAACGCGCTCGCCACCCTGATCGTGCTGACGGTCGGCACCGGGGTGCTGATCGCCGGGATCGTCCTGCAGCGGGCCGAACGGCGGCGCGAACGCGACATGCAGATGGCCTTCCGCGCGAACGAATGACTGCCGGGATCGACGAAGCCCGCCGCCTTCTGGCGACCCCGCCGGGCCCGCGCGGATCGGGCCGGGTCCGCTATGGCGCGGCGATGACGCTGAACCGGGCGGGGCTGCTCTCGCACGAGGCGCTGGAGGTCTACCGCATCTGCGCCCTGCTCGACCGCGAGGATCCCGCGGCGGTGATGCGCGCCCGCGGCGTCGCCCCCGCGGCGGAAGGCCAAGGCGGGACGGACGGGCCGGACGGGCCGGGCGGGCCGGGCACCGTCCCGCCGCAGGACGCGATCGCGGCCCTGATCGCGGAGGCCGACCTCTACCTCGCGGGCCTGACCGGCCCCGGCATCGCCGAGGTGCGGGCCGGCATCGCCGCCGCCCGCGGCGCGCCCCCGCGCCCGGCCGCCGCCGCGCCGGCGCCCGCCTCCGCCCCTTCCGCCGCCGCCATCCGCGACCGCTGGCTCGGCCCGGCGCTCGCCGCGCTGGCCCCGGACTTCCCCGCCCTCGCCGCGGCGATCGCCGCCGCCGCCCCGCATCTCGGCTGGATCACCTACGACAGCTACCCGCGCGAGCGCATCGGCGCCGCCTTCGCCGACGGCCATGCCTTCGCCTCGGTCATCGGCGAGGCCGCGCCGGTCGCCGCGGCCGATTTCGACTTCGGCCTGTTCCTGATCGCGCCGGGCCTGTTCTACCGCGACCGCCGCCACCCCGCGCCCGAACTCTACGCCCCGCTCACCGGGCCGCATGGCTGGCGCTTCCGCCCCGGCGCGCCGCTGATTGACCGGCCGGCGCACCGGCCGGTCTGGAACGATCCCCTGCGGCCGCACGCCACGCTCGCCGGGCCGCTGCCCTTCCTCTGCCTCTTCGCCTGGACGCGCGACGTGAACGCCCCCGCCGAGGTGCTGGACGCGCCCGACTGGGCCGCGCTCGAGGGCGCCGGGGCCGCGCGATGACGCCCGACCTGATCCTCACCGGCGCGGACATCCGCACCATGGACCCCGCGCGCCCGCGGGCCGGCGCGCTCGCCGCCGCCGGGGGCCGCATCCTCGCGCTCGGCACCGAGGCGGAGATGCGCGCCCTCGCGGGCCCCGGCACGCGGCGCATCGACGCCGGCGGGCGGCTCGTCCTGCCCGGCTTCCAGGACGCCCATATCCACTTCCTGAACGGCGGCACCGATCTGGTCGAGACCGCCCAGCTCTACGACTGCACCACGACCGCCGGGATCGCCGCCGTGCTGGCGTCCCATGCCGCGCGCTGGCAGGGCCCGATGGTCTGGGGCGCGGGCTGGCAGAGCGGCTTCTTCGGCGACCACAACCTGACCCATGCGGTGCTCGACACGGCGGTGCCCGACCGGCCCTGCCTCGTCTATGACGCCAATTTCCACAATGCCTGCCTCAACGCGCGGGCGATCGCGATGGCCGGGATCGGGGATGCCACGCCCGACCCGCCGAACGGCCACATCGTCCGCGACGCCGCCGGCCGCGCCACGGGGATGCTGCACGAGGATGCGGTCTACTGGGCGCTCGAACGCCTGCCGAAGACGACCGACGACACCTACCGGGCGGGTCTCGCCGCCGGGCTGGCCCATGCCGCCCGCCACGGCCTGACCGGCGTTCTCGACGCCGCGGTGGCCGACCACCACAGGCGCATCTATGCCCGGGCGGCGGCCGAGGGCATCCTGACCCTGCGCATCGGCGGCACCATGCATGTCATGGCGGGGGAGGAGCCCGACGCCGTGCTCGCCCGCCTCTGCGACTGGCGCGCCGCCCATTCGGGCGAGGACTTCCACCTCCATTCCGCCAAGTTCTTCATGGACGGCGGCTTCGAGAACCGGACCGCCGCCACGCTCGCCCCCTATGCCGACGCGGCGGGCGGCAGCGCGCCCGTGATGTTCGCGCCCGACCTCGCCGCGCGGCTCTTCACCCGGCTCGACGCCGCGCGCTTCCAGATCCATGTCCACTGCATCGGCGACGCTGCCGCCCGCGCCACGCTCGACGCGCTCGCCGCCGCCCGCGCGGCGAACGGCGCCTGGCCCGCGCTGCACCAGATCGCCCATTGCCAGCTTGTCCATCCCGACGACCGGCCGCGCTTCGGCGCGCTCGGGGTGATGGCGAACGTCCAGCCGCTCTGGGCGGCGAACGACCCGGTGATCCCCGACCACACGATGGCGCTGATCGGCCCCGGACGCGCGCCCTGGACCTATGCCTTCCGCTCGCTGATCGACGCCGGCGCGCCCTGGTGCCTCAGCTCCGACTGGGCGGTCTCGACGCTCAATCCCTTCGAGATCATCGCCACCGCGATCACCCGCGAGCCGCCGCCCTGGCGCGGCCGGGCCGAGCCCTTCTTCCCGGCCGAGCGGCTGACCATCGGCGAGGCCGTCCTCGGCTACACCGTCAACGCCGCCGCGGCCTGCTGGCGCGGCGGCTTCACCGGCGCGCTCAGGCCCGGCTATTCGGCCGACCTGATCGTGCTCGACCGCGACATCTTCGCCTGCGATCCGCGCGCGGTCGCCGGAACGCAGGTCGAACTGACGCTCTTCAAGGGCCGCGAGGTCTGGCGCGCAGAGGGATTCGGAGGCTGAACATGGGGCACGACGCGGGCGGCGAACTCTACCACGCGCGGATGATCGGGATGCTCGAGGCGGTCTGGGGCGAGGGCTTCCTCTCCCCCGGCGGCCCGGCCGAGGTGGCGCGCATCCTCGGCGGGGCCGACATCCGCGGCGCCGCGGTGCTCGACATCGGCTGCGGCGCCGGCGGCATCGACATCGCGCTCGCCGCGACCCACGGCGCGGGCTACGTCACCGGGATCGATGTCGAGGACGGCGTCATCGCCCATGCCCGCGGCCTGGTGGAGCGGGCCGGGCTGTCGGGGCGGATCGGGCTCTGCAAGGTCGCCCCCGGCCCGCTGCCCTTCCCGCCCGCCACCTTCGACGTGGTCTTCTCGAAGGACTCGATCGTCCACATCCCCGACAAGCACGCCCTGATGGCCGAGGTCTTCCGCGTGCTGAAGCCGGGCGGGCGCTTCCTCGCCTCCGACTGGCTGATCGGGCATGACGGCGCGCCCTCGCCCGAGATGGCGGCCTACATCGCCGCCGAGGGGCTCGATTTCGGCATGGCCTCGCCGGGCCGCTACGCCGACGCGATGGCGAAGGCCGGCTTCACCGGGGTCGAGACCGTCTCGCGCAACGCCTGGTACCGGCAGGCGGCGCGCGAGGAACTCGCCCGCCTGCGCGGGGCCGACGGCGCGAAGGCGGCGGCCCTGGTCGGGCAGGACTTCGTGGACTACAACGCGCGGCTCTGGGAACGGATGATCGTCGTGCTCGACAGCGGCGAACACTGCCCGACCCATCTGCGCGCGCTGAAGCCGGGCTGAGGCGGCCTGAGGCAGGGGCGGGCCGGGACGGCGGCGCCTCAGGCGGGCGGGCCGATCGTCAGGCGCACCGGCTCCAGCCCCGCGACGCGCCCCTCCAGCACGTCGCCCGGCACCACCGGCCCGACCCCGGCGGGCGTGCCGGTAAAGAGAAGGTCGCCCGGCCCGAGGCGATAGAGCCCCGAGAGATGGGCGAGAAGCTCCGCCACCCCGCGCGCCATGTCCGACAGCCGCCCCTCCTGCCTGAGCGCCCCGTTCACCGTCAGCGTGATCGCCTGCCCGTCCGGCACGAAGCCCCGGCCCAGCGCCCCGACCACGGCCGAACCCTCGACATCCTTGCCGGTGTCCCAGGGCAGGCGGCGTTCCTTGGCCGCCGCCTGAAGGTCGCGCCGCGTCATGTCGAGCCCCGCGGCGCAGGCCCAGACCGCCGCCCCCGCCGCCGCCGCATCGGCGCGGAACAGCGGCCGGCCCAGCGCCACCACCAGCTCGACCTCGTGGTGATAGTCCGCCGTCCCCGGCGGATAGGGCACGACCGACCCCGACGCGGCCAGGTGGAAGGGCGACTTGGTGAAGAAGAAGGGCGCGGCGGGGTCGATCGCGCCCCCCATCTCGCGCGCGTGCTCGGCATAGTTGCGGCCGACGCAGAAGATGCGCGCGACCGGATAGCGCTCCGCCGACCCGGCGACCGGCAGCGACGGCAGCGCGCGGGCGGGAAAGGCCGCGCTCATTCGCCGTAGGGAACCCAGATGTTCTTGACCTGGGTGGCGCGGCGCAGGAACTCGCGCCCCTGCCCGCCGGGCGCCAGCCAGTCGCGGTTGGCCGGCAGCCAGACGGCCTTGAGGTTGCCCGCGCTCGCCGCCTCCACCGCCGCGCCGCCGGCGGCGCTGCCGCAGTACCAGACCGCCGCCACGTCGTCGTGTTCGGCAAGCGTCTTCGTCAGCTCCTCGCGCGCCCCGGTGACGATGTTGACGACGCCGCCCGGCAGGTCCGAGGTCTCCAGCACCTGGTAGAGATCGGTCGCGGCCAGCGGCATGTTCTGCGAGGGCACCGCCACCACCGTGTTGCCCATCGCGATGGCGGGCAGGACCAGCGACAAGAAGCCGAGAAGCGGCGCGTCGGTCGGGCAGGCGATGCCCATGACGCCCCAGGGCTCGGGCATGGCCAGCGTGACATGCGCCGTCTTCAGCGGATGCACCGCGCCGTCGAACTTGTCGGCCTGGGCGGCGTAGTAGAAGGCGCGCCGGATCGCCGCCGCCACCTCCCGGGCCGCGCGCGGCACGCCCGCCGCCGCCAGCCGCGCGGCGAATTCGGCCTCGCGCTGCGACAGGTTCTCGGCGAGGTAGTAGAGGACCTGCGCCCGGTTGTGCCCGGTCGCCCGGCCCCAGCCCGCCGCGGCCTGCGCCGCCTCGACGGCGTTGCGGATGTCCTTGCGGTTGCCGAGCCCGGCAAGGCCGAGGACGCGGCCCCGGCGCAGCACGGTGAAGGAATAGCCCGAATCCGGGCGGACCTGCCGCCCGCCGACATAGAGCTTCGCGGTGCGGTCGATCGCCGTCACCCGGGCGGGCGGCTGCGGATGCGGGGCGGTCTCCGGCGGCACCGGCGGCGTCTCGGCCAGAGGCTTCGGCCCGGGCAGGGCGAGGTATTCCCACATCCCCTCGCGGCCGCCCTCGCGGCCGAACCCGCTTTCGCGGTAGCCGCCGAACCCGGCGCCCGCGTCGAACAGGTTGGTGGCGTTGATCCACACCACGCCGGCCTTGACCCGCGCTGCCACGTCCAGCGCGAGATTGATGTTTTCCGACCAGATGGTCGCCGCAAGCCCGTAGCGGGTGTTGTTCGCCAGCGCCACCGCCTCGTCCGGCGTGCGGAAGGTCGTCAGCGTCGCGACGGGGCCGAAGATTTCCACTTCCGCAACCGTGCTCGCCGGCGCCACGTTGGTGAAGAAACCGGGCGCAAACCAGTATCCCGCCTCAGGAAGCTGGCAGGGCGCCTGATGCAGGACCGCGCCCTCGGCTTCACCTTTTCCAACCAGCTCGCGCACCCGCGCCAGCTGCACCGCATCGACGATCGCGCCCAGGTCGGTCGACTTGTCGAGGGGGTCGCCGACCCGCAGCTTCGCCAGCCGCGCTTTCAGTTTCGCAACAAAGGCGGCCTCGACGCTCTCCTGCACCAGGATCCGCGACCCGGCGCAGCAGACCTGCCCCTGATTGAACCAGATCGCGTCCACCACGCCCTCGACGGCGGCATCGAGGTCGGCATCCTGGAAGACGACGAAGGGCGACTTGCCGCCCAGTTCCAGGGTCAGCCGCTTGCCCGTCCCGGCGGTCGCGCGGCGGATCGCGCGGCCGACCTCGGTCGATCCGGTGAAGGCGATCTTGTCCACCTCGGCCGCGACCAGCGCCGCGCCCGTCGCGCCGTCGCCGGTGACGATGTTCACCACCCCCGCCGGCAGGCCGATCTCGGCGCAGATCCCGGCGAAGGCCAGCGCCGTCAGGGGCGTGTATTCGGCCGGCTTCAGCACCACGGTATTGCCCGCCGCCAGCGCCGGGGCGATCTTCCAGGCCAGCATCAGCAGCGGGAAGTTCCACGGGATGATCTGGCCGCAGACGCCCACCGGGCGGGCGCCGGGGAACTCCTCGGCCAGCATCTCGGCCCAGCCGGCATGGTGGTAGAAGTGCCGCGCCGCCAGCGGCACGTCGATGTCGCGCGCCTCGCGGATCGGCTTGCCGTTGTCGATGACCTCGAGCACGGCAAGGAACCGCTCGCGCTTCTGGATGCCGCGGGCGAGGGCGTAGAGCCACTTCGCCCGCTCGTGGCCGTCAAGCCGCGACCAGCCGGGCAGCGCCGCGCGCGCCGCGGCCACCGCGGCGGCGACATCGGCCGCATCGCCCTGGGTGACCTGCGCGATCTCGGCGCCGGTCGCGGGGTTGCGCACCGCGAAGGTGCGGCCGGGCGGGGTGAAGGCGCCGCCGATGTAGTGGCCGAAGGGGCCATGCGCCGACAGCCAGCCGGCGACGATGTCGCTGGCTTCCGGGGCCGGCCCGTAGTCCATCGTCTCCAGGATCTCGGTCACGGCGGGCATCGGCACCTCCTCAGGCCATCGCGTGGCGCGACGAGGACGCATAGCGCCCGGTCACGTGATGTTCGAGCTGCCGCTCGATATCGGCCAGCATCGACGACGCGCCCAGCCGGAACAGGTCAGGCCGCAGCCAGTCGTTGCCCATCTCCTCCTTCATCAGGATCTGCCAGGCAAGCGCGTCCTTCGCGCTCTTCATGCCGCCCGCCGGCTTGAACCCGATCCGGTAGCCGGTGCGCTCGCCATAGTCGCGCAGCGCCCGCACCATCACCAGCGACACCGGCAGGGTGGCGTTGACGCCCTCCTTGCCGGTCGAGGTCTTGATGAAGTCCGCCCCCGCCTGCATCGCCACCATGCTGGCCTTGTAGACGTTGCGCAGCGTCTTCAGCTCGCCGGTGGCGAGGATCGCCTTCAGATGCGCCGGCCCGCAGGCGGCGCGCATCTGCGCCACCTCGTCGTAGAGCGCGGCCCAGTTGCCGTCCAGCACATGGGCGCGGCTGATGACGATGTCGATCTCGGCCGCGCCCTCGCCGACGGCATAGCGGATCTCCTCCAGCCGCAGGTTGAGCGGCATCAGCCCGGCGGGAAAGCCGGTGGCGACCGAGGCGACCGGAATTCCCGTCCCGCGCAGCGCCTTCACCGCCGGGGCGACCATCGTCGGATAGACGCAGACCGCCGCCACCGTCAGCCGGTCGAGCCCCAGCCCCTCCATGATGTGGTCGGCGAGCGGCCGGCGCGCCTTGGCGCAGAGCCGTTCCACCCGGTGCGGCGTGTCGTCGCCCGCCAGCGTCGTCAGGTCGATGCAGCGGATCGCGTTCACCAGCCAGGCCGCCTGCCAGGCCTTCTTCACCGTCCGCCGCGTCGTCAGCGTCGCCGCGCGGCGCTCTGCCGCCGGGGTGTTGACCGCGACGCCCTCGAACCAGTCGGGCTGCAGGGGCACGCCGGGGTTGCGTTCGGTGTTGGGCAGAAGCATCGGGGGACCGCGGGGATGGGAATGCGCCGCGGAAGGCTAGCGGAACCCCCGCGCCACTTCAACGCGGCTGCCCCGCCCAGGAACCAGCCCCCGGCCCGTGCGCGCGCGCGCGCGCCCCGCGCTCAGACGCGCGGCTTGCCGCGCCAGGTGCCCAGCCAGGCGGTGAACCGCCCCCAGACGCCCTTCGCCTGCTTGCCGGCCAGCTCGGCGCGCCCGGCCGCCTCGTCCCAGGTCTGGCTGACCTCGGCCACCGCCGGGTCGATCATCCGCTCGCGGAACTGAAGCCACATGCGCCGCAGCAGGAAGACCAGCACCGCCAGCACCAGCAGGATGGTGATGCTGACCCAGGGAATCGTCCGCACGTCGGGCCCCGAGACCTCCTTCAGCGCCACGGCATTGGGAAAGATCGTGATCCAGGTGTTGCGCCAGCCGTAATGCGTCACCCGCACCCAGCGCGGATTGGCCTCGGTCGAGGTCAGGTTCTGCGCCTGCGCCTGAAGGTTCTGGCTGTCGAGCTTGAAATAGGGCGGCCAGCCCCACCAGCCGGTATCCTCGTTGCGATAGACGCGCGGCCGCCCCTTCGCGTCGATGGCGTCGATCAGCTTGACCGTGCGCTGGTCCGAATTCGCCATCCCGGCATCGGCCTGCGAGAAGAACAGGCGGTTCTCCCAGCCCAGCGTCATCAGCTCCTGCCTGACGCCGACGATCCGCACCACGTCGTGCTGCGGCAGGGTATAGTGGAAGAACGCCACCAGGATCAGCGCGATCAGCGTCAGCAGGATCCATTTCACCTTGCGCATCGCGGGTCTCCTAGCTGTTGACCAGATAATAGACGACCCCGATCGCGACCAGGGGCACCACATAGACGAGAAGGACGAGCCGGCGCCGGAGGCTCTGGCGGTAGGCCTCCATCCCGTCCTCGATGAAGCGCTCGCGCGCCGCCGGCGCGGCGCCCTCGTTCGCCGGATCGCCGTCCCATGCCTTCTCCAGCCGCTCGCGTTCGAGCGAGCGGGCATAGACCGCGACCAGCAGGTAGAGGACGGTGAGGACGACGAAGCCGATCGCCGCGAGCCGCAGGAACCCGATCATCGCCGCGCCCTTTCCACCGCGCCCCAGGGCCCGACGCGCGGGGTCTCCGCCGCCGCGCCGGACGCGCCCGCCATGTCCGGCTCCGGCCCGAACAGCGCCTCGCGCGTGCCCTGCCGGTCAACCTGGTACTCGCGGGTCAGGAAATCAACGACATAGGCCTTCTTGGCCTCGGGCCAGCCGGCATAGGTGCGGTAGAACAGCTCCTTGTGGCAGATGAACATCTGCCGGATGTCGAGCGGCGACAGCTCGCTCAGGAGCATGTTCACGAGGTCGCGCAAAGGCCCCGGGCCGGCGCGCAGGGTGTAGAAATAGGCCGGTTGCGCCGAGGTGATGCGCGGCCAGGGCCCGCCCGCCTCGGCCCAGCGCAGAAGCGCCGCCAGCCCCTCGAATTCCGGCGGCAGCCGCCCGCCGAGGGTCGCGGCGAAGTTGCGCAGCGCGCGGCGGTCGGCGCGGGCGACGTCGAGGCCCGCGCTGGCGGCCGCGTCCACCAGCACGAAGTCCATCTTCTGGCGCAGGATCGCGGCGGCATCGGCGTTGCGCGCCATCACGATCGGCTCGACCAGCCCGTTGAGTTCGAGGAAGCGCGCGATCTGGTTGCGGTCGCGCAGGTCGAAGACATGGCGGATCGGCATCGGCCCGGCGGTCTCGGCGGGCTCGACGGTGATCGCGGCGGGGTGGTCCACCGACTGGAAGATGTAGATGCCGCCGAAATGGCTGGTCCAGAAATCGCGCTGCTCGTGCTCGGTGGCGGTCAGCGTCACCGGCGTCTTCACCACGTCGCCGGTCTTCTTCGCCGCCTCGATCATCTCGGCGATGAGCGCGTCGTCGTACCAGGCGTCCTCCTCCTCCTTGAAGCGCGCGATCAGGCGCTGCAGGCGCCCGGCCTCGGCCAGCGCGTTGCCGGTCGTGTCGGCGATCACGGTGACGCGGCCCATGTCGAAAAGCTGCGCCGGCGTGCGGACCTCGAAGACCGTGTCCTCGAGCTCGCCTGCCACCGCGTCGCGCGCCGTCAGCGCGAAGAGCGCCGCCTCGTTGGCGGCCCAGAAGCGGGTCAGGATGTCGCGGTGGGTCGAGAACTTCTGGTTGATGAGCGGCGCCTCGCGCTGTTCGGGGGTCAGCAGGATGAACTTCCGGTTGGCGCCCCCGGGGTTGAGGTAGAGCGGATCGTCAAGCTCGTCGGCGACCTCCGGGGAAAAGCCCGACAGGTCGATGTGGAAGTCGGACAGCTTCGTCTCGCGCCCGGTCAGCGACTTCAGCGCGCGGTTGTAGCGGCTGACCAGCGCCGGCGTGTCCACCCGCACGAGGCCGCCGAACATCAGGCCCGAGGCGATGAGGGGGGTCATCCCGCGACCTTCAATCCCGGGGACTTCCGGCATCTTTCCAGTCGAACATGGCCTGAAGGAGTTCCGGCACCGTCACCTCCCGCATGTCGAGCGAGGCAAACCCGTCCGTGCGGCGTCTTTCGGCATACCATTCCTGGAAATCCTCGTACTCGCTCAGAACCCGCTTCTCCGAAATCCGCGGAAATCCCTTCATTCCCGCCAGCCAGTCGCGGACGCCCTTGACCGCAAGATCGTGGCGCCCCCCGTGAGGGACGATATCGATTCCGGCCAGGTCGGATATGGCTTCCTGATAGCGGTACTTCTCCTCCTCCATGACGAGGATCTTCTTGCGGTCATAGGGCGCCCCCGCAAAGCGCCGGCACGCAAAGTCCATGCCAAGCTCGAAGGGCATGTTCATCCGGTAGCTCTCGCCCGCTTCCCGCGCCTGACATCGGCTCAGGTCATGGATCGAATATTCGGAGGCCTCGATCAGACTGGCAATCTTGTCGATCCGCGTTTCGCCCGCGTTGTTCCTCTCGGTGGCGATCCGGGGCCGGAGCCCGAAGCGGACCAGACAGAACAGCACGGCCTTCAGGACAGGATCATAGTCCAAGTCGAAGGGACAGTTCACGAAGACGTTCCGGGAGAAGTCCGGATCGGGCAAGATCAGCCTTTCGGCGGATACGGGTCTTTCCCGTAGGATTCGCGCTCGCGGATCAACCCGTCGCGGCCGTGGATGTAAAGCTCTGTGCGCTGGTTGCGCGCGATCTCGCGTGCCGCGCTGACCGCCTCGCGCTGCGTTTCGAACACCCGGGTCACCCGATCCGAACCTGTCCGGCGCACGGCCCAATGGCCGTCGCGGGGCACGACATGCTGACCCTTCCCGGCCATCCTTCGATCCCTCCAACAGTCTGCCGTTCAGAATAGGGACTGACTCGCGCAAATTCCAGATGGGTTCCCGGGCGCCGCTACCCCCGCCCCTCCGCAAAGCGCCGCTTCGCCTCCTCCATCCGCCCCATGTCGCGCACCATCGCCTGGATGGCCGCCTCGTCCGACTTGTCGGCATAGCGGAACTCGCTGTCGGCATAGCGGTTGATCTCCTGGATCACCATCTCCACCGTCACCGGCCGGCGCAGCTCGCGGATCATCGCCAGCTTCTCGTCGTAGGGCCTGAACAGGAACAGGTCGGGCTTCTCCATCCATTCGTCGGGCAGCTCGAAGTCCATCGCCCGCACCTTCACCGCATCGGTGATGTTCTTCACCGCGCGGCCGGTGAAGCGCGCATCCGCCTCCTGGATCGCCTTCAGGTAGGTGCCGAGCTTGGCCAGCGTGTCGAGCGGCCCGTGCTCCTTCTCCACCCGCTCCCACACCTTCAGCAGCCCCTCCTCCATCGGGCGGGAATGCTTCTCGAAGCTCTCGGCCACCGCGCGCCGGATCTCCTGCGCGGCGAAGAGCCTGTGATCGCCGACCGGGATCGAATGGTTCTTTCCCAAGAGCAGGCTCAGGATGTCGATGTAGTCCTCGCGCGTCTGCGGCCCGTCCACCAGGAACCGCGCGCCGGCGCGCTGGCGCAGGGCGTCGTCCACGTTCTCGGGATAGTTCGAGAACATGCCGAAGGTGCAGTTGCCCCTGACCACGGTATTGGCCCCCGCGAAGGCCTCCATCAGCACCGCGGTGATCTCCTGCTGGCCGGTCGAGGACTGCCGGTCGCCGCGCTTTCCCGCCACCTGGTCGATGTCGTCCACGGTGCCGAAGCCGATCACGCCGGGGTCCATGACGCTGGTGATGAAGGCCTTCGCGTTCTGCCCCGACTTGCCCTGATAGCTGTCCACGTTGTCGATCGAGAGATTCTGGTAGCGGAAGGGATAGCCCGCCACCCTGCAATAGCCGTCGATCAGCCCCGCCATCATCTGGATCAGCGTCGTCTTGCCGGTACCCGGCCTGCCGTCGCCCATGAAGGTGAAGATGAAGCCGCCCAGTTCGACGAAGGGGTTGAGCCGCCGGTCGAAATCATAGGCCATGATCATCTTCGCCAGCCGCATCGCCTGATACTTGGCGATGTGGTTGCCGACCACCTCCTCGGGCTTCTTGAAGGTCATGGTCAGCGCCGTGCCGCGGGCCTTGCGCGCCGGGGTGAAGCCGGCGATCGGGAAGTCGTCCGCCGCCACGCGCCAGTTGGCGCCGGTGAAGGCGGCCACCCGCGGCGCGCCCTCGGCACGCGCCTTCACCCGCGCCATCAGCTGCTCGGCCCAGGCCAGCACCGCGGCGACCAGCGTCGCCTCGTCGGTCGCGAAGGCGGCGACGATCTGGTCCAGTTCCCACAGCGCCCCGTGCAGGGCGAGCGCGGCGTTGTCGGTCAGCACCTCCTCGACCGCGCCGACCTCGACCGTGACCCCGGTCGCGTCCGCGGCGAGCAGGAAGGCCGCCGCATTGGCGAAGGTGTGAAGGACCGCCAGCGCCTCCGCCGCCAGGAGTTCGGTGAACTCCGTCTTGCGGTCGGGGGGCAGCCGCCCCTCGAGATTCGCCTTCTTCAGCTCGGCCAGCCCGGTGACGGCCGAAAGCTGCTCGCCCAGCGCCAGCGCGATCGCCAGCGCCCGGCGCAGGTCGGCCACCACCGTCGCCTCGACCGGCGCCACCAGCGGGTCCTCGCCGCCCAGCGCATAGATGCGCTCGGCGAGCCGCACGCCCTCGGCCTTCGCCGGGGCGCGGGTGACAAGGCCGGGTGTCGTCGGCCGGAAGCGCCCGGCAAAGCCGGCCTCCTTCGCCCCCGCCGCCGCGCCCGCCGCCGCGCCGCCGCCCGCGGCCGCCGCCCGCGGCTTGCCCAGCCGCGGCGCGTGGTCGAGCCCCATCAGCATCGCGCCCGCCGCCCCATACTGGGCGCGGACCGCGGCCTCCGTCAGTTCCATCTCGTCGCGCTGGCCGTTCGACATCGGACCCCCTGCACTGCCTCCGGGGGCCGGCCGGCCCCCGCCCGGACCTATTTCTCCACCATCACGCGGCCCTCGCGCCCGACCACGAACTTCCGCACCGCGCGGAATCCCGGCGGGTCCATCTCGGCCAGGACCTGATAGGGCCGCTGCGGCAGGATCAGGTTGCGCCCGATCCGCGTCGCGCCGGTCTCCGCCCCCGTCACCGGGTCGAGGCGGAAGACCTCGCGCTCGGTCTCGCTGAACCAGCCCGTCTCCATCTCGACGCGCTCGCTCTCGAGGTCCTCGACCGTCCAGGCCAGCGCCCAGTCGTCCTCGGCCTCGCCCTTCGCCGCCTCCAGCACGTCGCGGATCGGCCCGGTCTGGAGCGTGAAGGCCGCCGCGTGCATCGGCCCGACGAAGATGCGCCGCAGCCGCTTGGGGTGGAGGTCGGCGAAATCGCGGTCGAAGCCGGTGGCGATGGTCAGGAGCTTCAGCCCCCCCACCGCCTGCGCCATCAGGTGCGCCTGCACCTCGGGCCAGCGCCCGCCATCCTTCAGCAGCGGCCGGCGCCCGGAATCCTCGCAGTCCATCAGGTAGATCACCGGCAGGTTCTGGCGGCTGTCATAGACCGCCCAGCGGATCAGGAAGCGCCGCCGCGCCGGGCCGACATCGGCGGTCCAGCGGCCCTCGGGATGCATCTGCGGGAAGAACAGGCCCCCCGCCGCCAGCGCCTCGTAGTAGAGCCGCTGCGACAGCGCGTATTGCAGGCGCACCGGCACCCGCTTCTCGCCGACGATCTCGGCCACCATCTGGTCCTTCAGGCGGCCGGCATCGGGCATCCCCTGAAGGTGCTGCGCCGCCTGCGCGGCGTCGTTGGCCATCACCGCCAGTTCCTGATAGACGGGAAAGCCGCTGTCGTGGCGGTCGATGGTCAGGTGGCCCTGCCCGACCCCCTCGATCCGGCCGGCGACGAGGTACTTGAGCGACAGCGCCCGGAAGCTCGCCGCGACCGCGGCGAGGTAGCCGCCCACCGCCTCCAGCTCCGCCTCGCCCAGCGCCTGTTCGGCGCCCATCGCGCCGGCCACCGCGCCGAGATGGCCGGTGATCCGCGCGAAGGTCGCGAAATAGCGGCGCAGCGCGATGTCGTCCGTCAGCGCCGCGTGGTCGGCGACCAGGTCCTCCTTCACCGCCACCTACGCGCCGTAGAGGTTCTTGTCGTGTTTCTCGATGATCGCCTGGAAGCGGCGGGCAAAGCGTTCGTCGGCCTTGGCCTTCTCCTCCAGCACCCGGCGCGCGAAGACCATCGTGTCCTCGTGCGCCTCCATCATCTCGGCCATGCGCTCGTTCGTGGCCGAGCCGATCGCCGCCATCGCCGCCTGCGCCTCCTTGTCGGTCTCGACCCCGATCTCGTTGATCCGGTGCGCGACATCCTGCTGCTGCGCCGTCTTCAGCGATTTCGTCAGCGCGTCGTACAGGACCACCCGCTGCCTCGTGTCGGTCTGCAGCTTGTTGATCAGCACCATCTGCGTCGCGGCCTGGTTCTGCAGGCTGTCCACCCAGGTCTTGCCGGCCTCGATGTAGCGTTCGAGCGTCTGCGACTTCGCCAGCTTCACCTGCTCGTCCTGCACCAGCGCGTTGTGCTGCTTGTTCAGCTCGGCCAGCTCGCTTTCCAGCTTGGTGCGCTGGGCGGCGTCCTGCTCGACGCTGATGCGGTTCTCGAGCTCGATCAGCCTGGGGTCCATCGCCCGGATCGCTGCGCGCACCGATTCAAGCTCGCCCACCGTCGCCTCGCGCTCGGTCAGCGTCGCGGTCAGGTTGGCCTCCACCTTCGCCTTCTGCTGGTTCAGCATGTCGAGCTGGCCCTGGAGCAGCTTCACGATGACATCCGACTTGGCGATCAGGTCCTGAAGCTTGTCGTCGATCGAGGCCGCCCGCACCCGCTCGGCGCGCATCGCATCCGCCTTGGCGTCGCTGAAGATGCCGACAAAGCTCTCCCAGCCGGTCTTCGAGCGCATCTCGTCGAAGTCCTTCGAGAAGGCCGCCGTCACGTCGTCGAGGCCCATGATCAGTTCGGCGATGTTGGCGTTCATCACCTCCGAATGGCGGTGCACGTCGGCAAGCGTCGCGTTGGCGATGTCGATCATGCTGCCCTCGCCGGTCTTCAGGCCCGCCTGTGCCGTCTCGATCTTCGCCGAAAGCTCGCTCAGCTTGGCCTGCGTGGCCGCCACCTGTTTCTGGCTTTCCAGGATCTGGGCGTCGAAATCGGCCATCGGGACCTCCAATGTTAATCGTGTTCACACTCAGATGGGAAGGGCGCGCCGGATTGCACCCCCCTGCCGGCGGAAAACTTAGGCCAAGCCCGGCGCCGCGTCACCGGGGAAATCCATGACCCGCCGCCCCGCGCCAGCCGCCGCCTTCCGCCGCGCCACCGCCCGCGCTCCGCTGCCGCGCCCCGCCGCCGCACCCTAGCGCCGCGTCACCGCGATGTTGTCGATCAGCCGCACGCCGCCGGCCCAGGCCGCCGCCAGAAGCCGCCCCTCGCCCGTCAGCTCGTCCAGCGGTTCCAGCGTCCGCGCATCGCAGAGTTCCAGGTAGTCGAGCCGCTCGAACCCCGCCTGCTCGAGGTCGCGACGGCCCACCGCCAGCGCCGCCTGCACCGAGGCC
>Ga0073934_10000603_pt1 | contig 100667 bp, 83 predicted proteins | sample LarsenN4metaG_FD_76834 | JGI IMG/M metagenome (GOLD analysis project Ga0073934, IMG submission 76834) | Hot spring sediment bacterial and archeal communities from British Columbia, Canada, to study Microbial Dark Matter (Phase II) - Larsen... ...
TCAAGATAAGCCCGATAATCGGAATCGTTCAGAAAGGTTTTTTGCCGTTGGTTGCCGCGGACAATCACATGATAGAGCAGTCCGGGGGCAAATACTCGGGGACGCCGCGCCATGCTCGGGATTTATCCAAAACTACATCCATGTCAAGATAGTCGAGATATCGAAGTCTGACCCCATTGGGGCTGCTATTAATGCGCCTTCTTCATGGAGTTCGTTTGAGGTGAGCTGAGTTGTTGATTTTCTGGCGCGCCCGGACGGAGTCGAACCGCCAACCCCCAGATTCGTAGTCTGGTGCTCTGTCCAATTGAGCTACGGGCGCGTGGAGAATTACAGATTACAAATTCCAGATTCCAAATGGTGCCATCCAACGCGAACCGGAATTTAGAATCTGTATTTTTGAATGCCGTAAGACCAAATGGCGGAGAGAGAGGGATTTGAACCCTCGGTACCCTTTTGGGGTACACACGCTTAGCAGGCGTGCGCCTTAGACCACTCGGCCATCTCTCCGTGCCGGTCTAATTTAGATCTGGCCCTCGAGACCAGATCGGCATGCATCTCTCGGCTGAAATTCTTAACGGATTCGACGCATGGAGCCAAACGCTCTTACGGGAGCGCTCAAGCTACCACACTCGTCGTCGGTTTTCCATAGAACGTTCGCGTCAACTCCCCTCGCAATACGGCGAAAAACAAGAGCCGGCGGTTCACGCCGCCGGCTCTTCATGCGACCGGGCGATTAAACGTAGTGGCGGCTTTAGCCCTCCCAAATCGGCTTCACATAGGTATCGAGCCACTTCTTCGGGTCTTCTAAATAGAGCTTGTCATTGACCGGCACCGGCTTGGTCCCCTGCGGGAACGCCGATTCCAGCGAAGTCTTCGATTTGAAATCTTTGCGCGAAGATTCGCGGCCGACTGAATCGATGGTCTTCTGGCCTTCCTGGGAAATCGCCCACTCGGCAAAGAGCTTCGCCGCGGTGGGGTTGGGAGCCTTGGCGTAGATGCCGGCTTGGCGCGGGAAAACCACCGGGCCGACGGTTTTCACATAATCCACCGGCGAACCCTTTTCTTTTTCTTCTATGACGTCGTGCAGCAGCGCCGGCATGCAGATCGTGTACTCGCCGGAGACCAGAAGACGAAACATCGCGCTCGTGCTCTTGTGCACCGGCACATTGAGCGCCTTCAAGCCTTTGAGAAAATTATTGAAGCGCGCATCGTTGTTCCACTGGCCCTTCAGACCCGCCAGCATGGAACTGAGCGGTCCGGCCCGCATCGGATCGTCGAGCGCGACCATCCCCTTGTATTTCGGATTGGCGACCTCTTCCCAGCTCTTGGGCGCTTCGCCCGGCTTCATCTTTCTCGTATTGTAGGTCAGCGCTTGAATCTGCAGACTGACCGTGGGAAGCGTCGCGTCATGCAGGACCAGGACATTCTTTTGCACCGTTTCATAGCTCGCCATCGCTCCGGCAGCGCGCAGAACCGGCGGCGCGTTATCGGAAAGAATCACATCCACGCTCGACTGGCCGCCTTGAAATTCGGTCAGGGTGCGCGTCACGATCTCCGGATTGCGCGCTTGCCAGTAAGTCGTCTTGATGCCGGGATACCGTTTGCTGAAGGCCTCGGTGATGACCTTCAAATGCTCGACGTCCCAAACCGAATAGATGATCAAATTGCCTTCCTTTTGTGCCCGCGGATAAAGCTCTTTGGCGAGCTTTTGAAAAGCTGCTTCCGCCGCCGCCGTTTCGCTGGCCGCCGCCTTGGCCGGCGCGGCCTTCGGCGCCGCCTTTTCGGCGCTCTGCGCTGCGCCGTAAAGCAAAAAAGCGCCCGCCGCCGCAACGGCCTTCACTGTCAATGATTTCATGATCATACTTGACCCCCTTCGTTTAAATACGCCATTAACCACTTACAAACTGAATTTCATTTTGAAAGCGAATTTAGCGACAGACACGGCAACTATCAAGATAATTAAATAGATCACCCCGCCGGCCGCCGCCTCGGCCCACTGCCCGACGCGAAAATACTCGAATAAGGTCACCGGCCCATACTCCAGTCCCGGCGCCGTGAGCAGCACGGCGACGTCGACGTTGCGGATCGCCTCGATAAAAATGTAAAAGAGCGCGCCGCCGACGGCGGGCTTCAGAATCGGCAAAGTGATTTTGAAAAATACATGGCGCCACTTCGCGCCGTGCACCCAGGCCGCCTCGTCGAGTTCTTTATGAATGTTGACGATCGAGCCGGAGGCGTTGCGGAAAGCATACGGAAAATACGCCACGAACAGGCCGAGGCCGAGCGCCCACAGGCTGTTGTAAAGCGGCGTGCCGAGAAAAATGATCACCAAGCCGACGGAAAGCACCAGGGGCGGAAACGCCAGCGGCAGCGTGCCGATAAACTCGAAAATCTTCGTGCCGACCGCTCGGGTTCGATAGATCGTAAACGCCATGACGATGCCGGCAAGCACGGTCACCACCGCAATGGTCACCGACAGCAGCAGCGAGTTGTAAAGGCCGGTGACGAAGCTCGGATGGCGCGCGACCTTATAATAGTTCGTCAGCACGGCGTTGGTCGGAAACTTCATGAAGGTCTCGTAGTCATAGTACGGTATCATCGAGACGACGATCAGCACCACGAACGGCATCACGATACCGGCGAGAAAATAAAGGAACACCGCCAGAAACGTGACGTACTTCCACGGTCCGATGTCGATGACTTTGACGCGATAACCTTTGCCCGTGATCGTCGCATAGCGCTCGGAAAAGCGCGTTGCGCGCACGTAAAAATACAAGGTGATGACCGACATGACGATGAGCACGACGCTGTAGGCGGTGGCCAGACCGGTATTGAATTCGAGAGCCATCGAATCGTAAACCCGGCTGACAAAAACTTTGATGTTCCCCGGCGTTCCCTGCAAAACGGGCGTTTCGAACGAACGCAGACCGCGCAAAAAGTTCAAAATAAACGCCGAAAGGAACGCCGGCACCGCCAGGGGAAAGGTAATCTTGAGCATCGTGTGCACGGGCTTGCTGCCGGCGATATAGGCGCTCTCTTCAAGCGACGGATCGAAGGACAAGAACACCGGCAGCAAAAACAAATACCCCAGAGGCACGCAGGCGAGACCGAAGGTCCAGATCATCCCCGCCATGCTGAAGGCGTTGAATACCGGGTAGGTGATGCCGAGATACTGCTCGAGCATGCCGTTCAAAATGCCCGACCTCGGCGCCAGCAGAAGAATCCAGGCGATGTTTTTCATGATCGGCGGCATCAGGATCGGATAGAGCGGCATCAGTTCCACGAGGGCCTTACCCGGCGTGTTGGTGCGCGCGACAATCCAGGCGAGCAGGCCGCCCAGTCCGGTACCCAGAAGCGCGGAACCGGCCGCGTAGATCACCGAGTTGTTGAGCATCGGCCCTATGTCTTTGTCGCCGAATACGCGCATGTAGTTGGCGACATTGAGGCCCACCGTGAAACCGAGTTTTCCCGAGGTAAAGCTGCGCCACAGCACCACCACGACCGGCGTGATGATCGCCGCCCCCGCGATCGAGCTCGCCAACAGCGGCACGATCGAGCCCTGGCGAAATCCGAGCTTTATCGATTTCCAGCTGGCCGTAAACGAACTCCTTCAAAACACGCTAGGATGCATTTCTTCTAATCCAAAGCTGATCTTGGGCGAGAACATCGATGGGTGAGGTCCTCACGTTGGCTGACCGACGATCACGCTGATGGCGGATTTATCGATGGACAGAAAAGTTCGGCCAGCATCGGCGCCGACCCGCACCATCGGACAGAGCTTGTGCGACGTCACGACCAGTTCGCGCGCGCCGACCTGCACCCGGTGATCGGTGAGGCCGCCGCGAAACTCGCGGCCGGTCATCTGCCCTTCCAAAACGTTCAACGTACCGTCGGGAAACGGCTCATGGCTCAACTGAATCTCGCTCAAACGTATCACCACTTTGCACGCGTCGCCCGGGCGGGCCGGACCGGCCAGCGGCGAAACCAGCCTGGCCTCGCTCAGCTCCGGCACGACGACCACACACTGGCCGTTTTCCACCCGGACGATTTTGCCGTCGATCAGCGTCGAGTGCCCGATGAACGAGGCGACAAACGGATGGGCGGGGTGGTTGTAAATCTCGTCCGGCGAGGCGTACTGAAGGATCTTGCCGTTCTCCATGACGATGACGGCGTCCGAAATCGTAAATGCCTCGTCCTGATCATGGGTGACGTAGAGCGCGCTGATACCGACCTTCTTGATCAGCTTGCGCAGCTCGCCGCGCATTTCCTCGCGCAGCTTGGCGTCGAGATTGCTGAGCGGCTCGTCCAGCAGAATCAAGCGCGGTTCGAGCGCCAAACTGCGCGCCAGCGCGACTCGCTGCTGCTGACCGCCGCTCAATTGCGACGGGTAGCGATCCTCTCTGCCGCTCAAGCCGACCAAATCCAAAGCGGCCATCACCTTGCTCCGGGTCTCTTGCTCCGGGATTTTGCGCAGATTGAGGCCGAAGGCGATATTCTTGAACACGGTCATATGCGGCCACAGGGCGTAGTTTTGGAACACGAAACCGATCTCGCGGGAATACGGCGGAACCAAGATCCCCTTTTCGATGGAAGTCTGGATTTTATCGCCGATGGCGATCGATCCGGCATCCGGTATTTCCAGCCCGGCGATCGATCGGAGCAGCGTCGTCTTGCCGCAACCGGACGGCCCGAGAAACGACAGGATGCCTTTTTCGAATTCGAAGCTGACGTTGTCCAACGCCTTGAGATCTTTGAAGCGCTTCGTGAGGCCTTCGATTTTAAGTATCGCCATGCGTGATCCACACCATCGCCGGCCGAGTCCGGGCGCGCAGCCGCGTGTGTATCCACTTTCCTACCCCAATCGCCGAACAAATAAAATATCTCGCCGGCAAGACGGCGCGGCCAAACCGACCGGGTAATCCGCAACTCCGCCCGAACGGCTCCGGAAACCAGCCGCTGAGGAGAAATCGTTTGGCGCCTTGGGATGGAAATCCGGCAGGTTTGCAACGGACGCCGGAAGGCGTGTGCTTAGGAGCCGAGGTGAAAAAAATCAACCGCGTTATCGACCAGCATTTTTCGTTTTTCCTCGGCGCAGACGTCGGCAAACAAATCATCGATCACGCGGCGCGAATTCGGCCAATCGCCCGCCGAGTGTGGGAAGTCGTTGCCCCACATGATCTTGTCAACGCCGATTTCGTCGCGCAGGCGCAGGCCGACGCGGTCATAGATAAAACCCCAGTAGCAATGCTCGCGCAAATAAGCGCTCGGCTCGTATTTCAGCGGTTTCAAATCGAAATAGCGATCCATCCAGTGCTTGCTGCGCTTATACACGTCATCGAGTTGTTCGTAATAGTAAGGCAGCCAACCGACCTGGGTCTCGGCCCAGTAAATTTTCAGCTTCGGTAAGCGATCAAAAATACCCGAGAGGAGGAGCTGCACGGCATTAAGGCCGCTGTTGCCGCCGAAGCGGGTGAGCACGCGAATCGGATCGCCGCCAAAGGCGACTTCGCCCGGTTGTTTCGCGTAATCGAACAACGGGCCGTCGGGCAGCTGCATGGCGACGTGGACCGATAGCGGCATATTGAGATCGAGCGCCGCCGCATAGAAGCGATCGTCTTCCCAAGAAGGATGCGACTTGCCGCTCGGAAACGTGTTCAGCACCATGCCCTTCAACCCGGCCTTGGCGCAGTATTCCAGTTCCTTTATGGCGGCATCGACGGAATGGCTCGGCAGCGCCCCCAAGGCGATCAGTCGCCGCCGATTGACCGCGCAGTATTCTTCAGCCAAGAAGGAATTGTAGGCGCGGATGACCGCCAGATAGGCATCATTGTTTTTAATGCCGCGCCAGAAACTCAAATTGCTCGCGGAGGTGTAGAGTATCTCGCCATCGACGCCGTCTTGATCTTGTTCGTTCAAGCGCTGTTCCGGCGACCCTGCTCCCTCGGAGCCTTCATAGGCTACTCCCGTGAGTTCGTGGCGCTCGTACGGCTTTCCTGCGATTGCCAGACCGACCACATAGAGCGGTTTCCCTTCGATAAGAACCGCGTCTCCTCCATTGGCGAGCTTCACCAAACGCGGCGCGCGGTCGCGATATCTCGGCGGCACCCTTTCGGTCCAGCGTTGCGGTGAGATTTCCAGATGCGAATCGGCGGATAGGAGCTGATACCCGCTAGCCATGAACTCTCCAGATCTTCTGATAGTTTCGGGTTTCGGGTTCTAGGTTCTAACGCGCAACTCGAACCCCGTGACTCGAAGCTCTCTAAGACGCCGCCTTCGCCCTGTTCCGCTCGAGCTCGACCAGGGGACGATATTTAACGCAGAGCCCTTTCCAGCCGTCGGCCTTTTTCTTGGCGCGCTCGATGACGTCATCGGCAAATTTCACGATCGGCGTTCGCGCCGGCCCCGGGTTCACGTAACCGGCGAACTCGATCGGCAGCTTCGCCGTCGCGCCTTCATTGCCGCCCGGCCGCTCGCCCCCGGCGATCGCCATGATCTCCGCAATCACTTGCAGCGCTTCCTGGTCCTTCCCCGCGCGGCAGAGATTCCTGAGGTGCAGCACCGGCCAGGGCCCCATCCAAGCGTCGATCGACCAGCAGCCCGCCGACCCCATGCGATGATACGGAACAAACTGCGACTGATTGGTCATCACGCTGATCTTGCCGCGAATGATTTCCATCAGCCGGATGAACTCGCGAGTATCGCGATGGCTGTCTTTCATCCCGACGATGTTCGGGTATTTGATCAGGCGCGGAAAAACCGAGACCGGAATCTTCACTTTGTGATTGACCGGATTGTGATAAATCAAGAATCCGAGCTTGGGGAACATCTCGGCCATTTGGCTGTAGAAGTCGCCCATATACTCCGGCGACTGGGCATCGTAATAGGGCACGCCGAGCAGTGTGCCATCCGCGCCGATGTCTTGCACGAACTTCAACCGCTCGACCACCTCGCGCACATTGGGGCTCGTAGCGCCGACGAACAGCGGCACGCGCTTCTTGACCGCGTCCACCGTCGCCGCCGCGAGGGTTTTATATTCGTCCCAACTGAGGTTATAGCATTCGCCGAAACTGCCGGTTGTCACAATCACGTCGATGCCGTCGTTGATCATCTTGTCGACGCCGGTTTTGAGGTTGTCAACGTCGATGGTGTTCTTGGCGCTTAGCTCGCCGGCGTCGTGGGTGGAAAACGACGGCATCATCGCCATCACTCCTTGAACGTCTTTGGCCGTCACCATGGGGCCTCCTTGTTAAGGCAAAAACCTCGTCAAAACATATCTGGAAATCGTTCTAATTGTAAAGTCCAGGCTGCAACGAATGGAAATAACCGGCGGATTGCGAGCGACAAGAGGTCAGCCGCATCAACCTTGACGAGAGTCACATCGTTAGTTTCCTATATAACTGCGGCAGTCGCTCCGGCAGCATCTTCACATCGGCCAGAACTTCATAGCTGAAGTCGTCCATCATCGCCCTGAGATAATCGTTGCCCTCTTTATCGACGGTTAGACAGAACGGGTGAATGCCTTCGCGCCGCGCCTCGATGAGCGCCATGCGCGTATCCTGGACCGCATAGGCTTTTTCCGCGCCTTCCTGGGAGTAGCCCCGGTCCTGCGGGCGGCCGTCGCTGATTAGAAAGAGAAATTTCGAACGGCTCGATTGTAAGCGCAGCTTGGCCGTCGTGTGCCGGACCGCCGGCCCCATACGGGTTGCATGCAGGGGACCGATGCGGCCGAACCGTTTGGCGACGTCCATATTGAATTCTTCGCCTAAATCCTTGATGACGTAGAACTCGACATTGTCGCGGCCGTGGCCGGAGAATCCATAGACGCCGTAGCTATCGCCGATCGCTTCAAGACAATCCATCATCAAGACGATCGCTTCCTTTGCCACATCGATGATGCGGCGCTGCGCGCGCTGCGCCAAGCCGGCGGCGCGCGGCACGAGCGATAAATCGGCGCCCGTCGTTTTGATCGCCTCGCCGGTGGAGCCGCTCATATCGAGTAAAAACGCCACAGCCACATCGCGATCGATCTTGTGCTGGCGCCAGAAAATCTTTTCCGACGGGCTCACGCCGATGCGCAAATCGGTGATCGCCTCGACGGCCAAATCGAGATCGTGATCCGAGCCGTCCGGCAGGCGCTTTTCCTTGCGATAAATCTCCGGCACCACCTGCTCGAACTCGCGGCGAATTTTTTGCAATACCCCGGCATGGCCAAGCAGCGTCTCGCGGTAAAAACCGCTGTCGCCGATTCCCATGGTTTTTTCGTAGACCCTGCACCAGCGGCTCCGGTAACGACCCGCTTTTTCATCCCACTCATCGTAGACGAAGGTATTCGGCTGGGTTGCCGACAATGGGCCGGTGTCATCGTCGTTCTGCGGCGATGGTTTCCTTGTGACGCTCTGCATGCGCGGATCACGCTGTTCGAGCTCGCGTAAGAGATTTTGCACCATCTGGCTCGTCTGCGGGTCTTGCTCGTCGCCCTCCTTGTCGGCATCGCGCGGTTTCGGCGTACGCTGGTTGCGCAACAGGTCGGCCAACTCTTCCGGCGTGAGCGCCTTGCGCTCTTCGCGCGCATTGGCCTGCACTTTGGTGAGTAGCTGCGCCAACTCGGGCCGGAAGTCGCCGCGATAGTCGACGCCCTGCGGCGCCAAGTACTCGCGCTCACGCCCGTTCAAATCCGGTAGAGTCAAAGCGCCGTCCCGGTTTTCGTCTTCCCAGCCATGGAGCCTTTTTGAAACAACCGAATCCGCATCCAGGGTCGCGAATTCCTCTTGATGGCGATAGTCGTTGTTGATCCGCGCCAATCTTGCGTAGATCCTGAGCGTCGCCTCCGCGGCATCTTCAACGGTAGCGCCGCGTCCCGTGGCAAGTTGCATCAGCGCGTATAGGTCCTCGGCCGTCTCGTGTAACGGCTTCGGCACGCGGACTCCATTCGAGACTCCGAGACTCTGCCGAATCATGCACTCGATGAGCGCCTCGCGGGCGGGCAAAAAAACCGTCTCCTGACGCAGCTCCAAAGCGCGTCGCCTCATTTCTTCGTACGCCATCGCGACGCCCCGATACTCGCGCATGACGCGCGCTTCGACGCGCGCGCTCTCGACGATTGAAAAAACGTCCAGGGCCAGCCGGCGGTTCGGAAATAGTTTAAAAAACCGGGTCAACTCCGTGAGCGCCGCCGGTTCGTGGTGCCCCTCGTGGCCGTGATCGTGGTCGTGGTATTCCGGCGGCGCTGCGAGCCTCGGCCGCCAGTCGTCAAAGCGCGTCGACGGCCGCTCGAACTCGAACTCAAAACTGCCGAACTCGATATGGCCGGCCTGCTGCGTCAACATAACTTTGAGATAGGCATAATTGTCAGCTTCGGTGTCAAATCTCTCGACGATATCCGGAAGAAAAATGGCCGCGCCGTCGCTGGTGGCGACATCGGCCTTGGACCAGCCGATGTTTTTGTCGATCAGCGCGCGCAAGTTCTGCACCTCCACGCTGCGCTCGGTCAACGCGCGGCAATAAATCCGCAGCATCTCGCGAATCGGTGCCAGCTCAACGGCGGGGAAGTCGGAATCGGGCATCGGAATTTTAACCGCAAAGAACGCAGAGTACGCAAAGTGAAATCTTTGACTGAGTCATTTTAGCTGGTTGTGGCTTGACCATTCGATAACAATCGAGTGCGCCACTTCAAACAAGCGATTGCTTCCTTTCCCCTTTGCGCACTTTGCGTTCTCTGCGGTCAATTTCTCCTAAGGGAAGATTGCGGCGACCACTTCATCCAGGCTCCGCTGCACCTGAACGTCGTCCGTAATGCCCCAGGTTACCGCCACGTGGCAGGCGCGGCGCGGCGCGATCCCCTCTCGGATCAAGCGGCCGGCGTAGATCAAGACGCGCGTGCTCGCCCCTTCTTTGAGTCCATGCTCGCGCAAACGGCGCACCTTGTGGCCCAGTTTGGCGAGCTGCATGGCAGTGTCCGCATCCACGCCGGATTCGTGCGCGATGATTTTCGCTTCGCGCTCCGGATCGGGAAACTGGAAATCCAGCGCGACGAAGCGCTGCCGCGTGCTGTGCTTCAAGTCTTTGAGCACGTTTTGATAGCCAGGGTTGTAGGACACCACGAGGAGAAAGTTGTCGGCCGCTTCCACCACCTCGCCGAGCTTATCGATGGTCAGCAAGCGGCGGTGATCGGTGAGCGGATGGATGATCACGGTCGTGTCCTTGCGCGCTTCGACCACTTCGTCGAGGTAGCAAATGCCGCCCGCCTTGACCGCCCGCGTGAGCGGGCCGTCGATCCAGTGCGTGCCGCTGGCATCGAGCAGGTATCGGCCGACCAGATCGCTGGCGGTCAGATCTTCGTGGCAGGCCACCGTCACCAGCGGAATCGCGCCATGGGCAGCTGTGCCGTTGTTGCTTGTCTGCTTGCCGCCGTCTTTGATGATCGTCAGAGGCTGGCCGAGCTTCCATGCCATGTATTCGACGAAGCGCGTTTTACCCGTACCGGTCGGCCCTTTGAGCAAAACCGGCACCCGCTGGCGGTAGGCCGCCGCGAAAATCTCCACCTCATCGGCTGTCGGGATATAAAACGGCTCGTCCTTGATGACGTATTCTTCGATGCGGTATTGCGGAGCGGCTGGTGTATTCAACATGCGCCTTCACTCATGAGAAGATTCAAAAACCGTAGCCGATGGCCCACGCGCTGTCAAACCAGCGCATCGGCCGGCGTTTATCAGGGCAGATTCAATGGATCTTGTCGTCGGTGGCTTTCGGCCTTGACCGCTCCGTGCACGCGTGATACACGTAAACACGTGGAGAAGCAAAATATCACTCTTTCTATTCCCAAAGAGGTTCTCCGAGAAGCCAAGCATCTCGCCGTTGATCGGGGAATCTCGTTGTCAGGATTGCTCGTCGAGGCACTCGAAGAGAGAGTCAAGCGGCTTTCGGGAATGCGCCGAGCTGCGGAGAGACAGCGAGCGCTAATGCGCCGGGGATTGAAACTCGGCACTAAAGGAAAAGTCCGCTGGAAGCGGGAAGACCTCCATGCCCGCTGAATTCGTGGACACTAACATTCTTGTCTACGCCTACGATCGGACCGCGGGCGGCAAGTTTGAACGCGCACGAGAGTTGATGGAAAGACTATGGGACAGCGGCGCGGGCGTCGTAAGCACACAGGTTCTTGAAGAATTTTACGTGACGGTTACTGCCAAGATCCCGAGTCCTCTCAAACAGCAGGACGCTCGGCAGATCATTTCGGATTTCGCCACATGGACCGTTGCTGTCTTGGAAATTCGCGACATTCTTTCAGCGAGTGAATTGGCCGAACGTCATAAGCTGAGTTTCTGGGACGGACTCATCCTTGCCGCGGCTCATAAGGAAGATGCAACAACCGTCTGGTCCGAAGATCTGAGCCACGGACAAAAATACGGCGACGTCACAATTTATAATCCTTTCATGTCTTAGGTCTGGCAACGATCGAAGATTTTGGCGTTAGCGCTGCGGGGTTGCGCGTCAGTTGGGAATATCGACTTCGGGTCGTTTCAAAGATCATGAGCCGCAGTTTGTCCAGCTAGTCAACAACCGTCCCCGTCTCGCAGAGCGCCGAGCGCGTTGACAGCTCCCTCGCTGTGGCGTTAGATTACCGGATATTTCAAACGAGGAGAAAACCATGGCCGATCTGCACGCTGTTCCCGAAACACCTGAATTACTGGCGCTCCATGCGCGCCTGGCGGAATACTCTCTCAGCGGCCACTGGCAGCCGCGGGAACGAAACCCCGAGCTCGTGCCGCATCACTGGCCTTGGTCGGTGATCTACTCCTGCCTTATGGAATCCGGCGAAGTGGTCAAGCTCGGCGGCATCGATGACGCGGCCAAGCGGCGCACCGTGCAGCTCGTCAACCCGGCGCTGACGAATAAGAAAGCGACGACTCGGACAATCCAGATGTCGATTCAGTTGGTCAAACCTGGCGAGCGCGCCGAATGCCATCGTCATTCGGCGGCCGCGCTTCGTTTTGTCGTGGAAAGCGACGGCGTCGGATACACCAACGTCGAGGGCGAGCAAATGCTCATGGAGCCCGGCGATCTCGTGCTCACGCCCAACTGGACCTGGCACGACCATTATAACGGCGGCAAGAAAAACCTCGTCTGGCTCGACGTCCTTGATTCACATCTGACGAATTACTTCGATGCCAGTTTTCATGAAAATTATGCCGAGGGGCCGGCGCAGCCCGTGGTCAAGCCCGATGGATTTGGCCGGCTGCAGTACGGCGCGATCCGGCCGCGCATGTCCAATCCCGGCAACGCCGCGCTCCCCTACAACTATAAATGGAAGGACACCCTGAAGGCGCTAACCGACATCGCCGCCTCTGGCCAACGCGATGCCCACGACGGCGTACTGCTCGAATATTCGCATCCGATTACCGGCGGTCCCACCATGCCGACCATCGGCTGCTGGATTCAGATGATTCCGCCGGGTGAACGCACCGCGCCGCACCGCCACACGAGCAGCACGATTTATCACGTCGTCGACGGCAATGGACTTGCGAGCGTGGGCCAGAAAAAAGGCGCCGGCAAGGAACTCAGCTGGGGCCCGCGTGATTGCTTCTTTGTGCCATCGTGGAACTGGCATCATTTCGAAAACAAGTCGAAGCAAGAGCCGGCGATCATTTTCTCGGTCACCGATCGCCCGGTTTTGGAAAGCATTGGTCTCTTCCGCGAAGAAGCGGCGTGAAAAGAAAGAGAGTGATGGAGTACGGGAATATTGGAGTGAATAAAAAAACGCGGGCATGCCGCTAAACAGCATGCCCGCGCCCGACTCTATCCTTTCGCCCTTATCCTTTATCCTTTTATAGTCCGACCGGACTCGTGCTGCGCGCCACCTTGCCGGGCAAAGCCCCGGTGTGTTCACCCTTTTCGATCAGCACTTGCCCATTCACCACAGTGTATTCGATTCCCGTAGCCAGCTGCTTGCGCCGCTTGGCGCCGCCCGGCAGATCGTGCGCTTCGCCAGGTTCAAGCGGAGCAATGCTTTGTGGATCGAAAATCATCATATCTGCTGCCATGCCGGGGCGTATCAGGCCGCGGTCGTAGAGACCGAACAGTGATGCCGATACGAACGTCAGTTTCCGGACGGCCTCTTCCAGCGACATGATCTGTTTTTCACGCACCCAGTGAGACAACAGGTAGGTCGAGTAACTATAGTCGGTGCGGAAGACCACATGGGCGCCGCCGTCCGATTGTCCGACCACCGTATACGGGCTCGTGAGCAATGCTTTCATGGCTGATTCGTCGCAGTTCACCTCGCGCCGTTCAAATTCGGTCTCGAGGTTCTCTTCCAGGGCGAGTTCCAAGAACGCGTCGAGCACGTCCTTATTTTGCTCTTGCGCGATCTGCGCCACGCTCTTGCCCCTCAAATGCTGGTTCTTCTCGAGCGCTGGTTTGAAAACAAACTGCAAGTCCCAGCGGCGCGTAAATTCGCCCACCCGGCTCGGATCGCGCGGCGTTTCGACCGCCTCGAAATGCAGCTTGGCCCGGGTCGCCGGATCGCGAAAGGCCTCTTTGCGCATCTCCAGCGGCAGCAACATGACGTTTTTCCAGGTCGGCAGAGCATCGAAATGCTGCGCTGTCTTGAGAGTGTAACGCAGGTCTCCGGGCCGCGGCATGACGAACTGATAGGCGCGATGCCCCTGGCGCATCAGGCCTTCGACCTCGTCCAGCTGAGTGCGCCAGCGATCGGGAGCGATCGCCTGCTGGGTGATGTTGCCGTAGAAGACGGGACAGCGCGTGCTGGTCGCCACTGCGGCGCCGAGCTTGCGGTCGCCGCCGCATTGAATGACCCCTCTTCCGACTTCGTCGATAACGCCCGCCACTGACAAGATCTCCCCGTCGGTCGCGAGATTGCACGGCGCCAGACGGCCGTCCCAGTCAAAATGGCGCATGTTGCGCTCGAACGATACGCCGACCGCGCCCGCCTCGATACCCTCGCGCACGATGGCCTTCATTTTGGCGATCTCTTCCTCGGTCGCCTGCCGCTCCTGCGATGCCTCGCCCATAACGTAGCGGCGCACGGCGGAGTGGCCGATCAGCGCAGCTACGTTCATGCCGAGCTTCCGATCCAAAGCATTCAGATACTGTGGGATGGTCTCCCAAGACCAGCTGACACCCGCCTGGATCGCCTCCAGCGGGATCGCTTCCACGTGCGACAACACGCCGGCCAGGTTGTCGCGATCTTCCCGACGCGCCGGCGCCAACGCCAGGGAGCAGTTGCCGATGACGACGGTGGTAATGCCGTGGTAACAGGAGTAGGTGCAAAGCGGATCCCAGGTGACCTGCGCGTCATAATGAGTGTGGTTGTCGATGATGCCGGGCGCGACCACCAGCCCGTCGGCATCGATGACCCGCTCTGCCAAGCCGCTCACCCGGCCGATCTCGACAATACGCCCGGCTTTGACGCCCACATCCGCGCGAAAGCCCGGCAAACCCGAACCGTCGATGACCTTGCCGTTCTTAATCACCAGGTCGTAAGTCATCGTCTCCCCCTTTGCGCATCAAGATTGCCGACTAAACTGAAACTATTCGTTGAGCTGCCCGCTGTCAACCGCAGCCTCTTACTTCTCATCAAGCCGCTTGACGAAACCGCTCGCCTCGATCTCCCGAGCAATTTTGTACGCGACAAATTGCTCGGGATCGGCATTCTTCGCAGACGGTACCGTGCTCGACAGCTCCGCAAGAATGGTCCGTATCCCCTCGACTGTAGGAATCGGCAAAGGCAGATACTTCCCAACCGAACTGGTGTAGCTATCCTCAAGTACCTCGCGGTCATTGTTGCGCGTGTATTTTTTCAGCACCGCCAGCGCCGCTTCCTTGTTGCGCTTGTAGTCATGAATCCCCTCGATGTAGGCGAGCATGAATTCTTTCACCAGCCCCTCATTTCTCTGCAGATAAGACTTGGTCGTACCGATCGGCGCCATCGGGTAATGCAGCCCCAGTTCCGCGAGATCGCCCAACTCACGAAATCCCGCCTTGCGCGCCACCAGCGATGAGGTGCCGCTCAGCACTCCGGCATCGAGCATTTTGGTCTGCATGGCGCGGACCGTATCCTGAGACGTGCCGATCTGCAGAATGCTGACATCGCGATCCGGATTGAGCCCCCATTTCTTCAGTGCCAGCCGGACCGCGAAGTCCGAAGTCGCGCCGTATCGGCTCACGCCCAATTTCTTTCCTTTCAGTTGCGCCGGACTGGTGATCTCCGGCGCGCCGAAGACTTTAAAGATAAAACCATTGATGGCGGCCGATAAAATCACAGTATCGGCGCCTTGTAACGCAGCCTGCACCAATCCGGAGCCCGATAACGAGGCGATCTCTAGATCCTTGGCGATCAACGCCCGCAACGACACCGACCCCGTCCCCATGCCGACGAGTTCCACATCAAGACCACGCTTCTCAAATAGCCTCGTCTCCTTGGCGAACCACAACGGCGCAATCGCCCCGTCCGCAGAACCATAGCCGCCTACGACTTTGACGAGCGGCTTGGGTTGACCGGCCAATACACTTCCCCAGCAAAAAGCGGCAATCGTAACACTCGTCAAAATATAAATATGAAAACTGACTCTACCCGTCACGAAATTGACCTCCGTCACTAATCTAAAGCGAAATAGGACAGCCGATGAGATCGGTGCATCGGCTATTTTTGCACCCGCTTGGAAGCTCACCCAGACACAAAAACTTCCTCGACCTTTGACAAAGGAACAGGAGGACTGGCGGAACGATCGTCGTTCCGTCCCACCTTCGCTAGTATTTGGCGAGAATTTCCGGTTCCAAGCGAGTGAGCTGGTCGGCGATCGCTTTTTGGTCAATTCGACCTGCGATCTCTTCATAGCCCGCTTGCTTCACCAGAGCGGCAAAACGGGTCTTGAGCTGGTCCAACGTCCAGCGCACGGAATCTTCGACTCCTTCGTCTTTCATCTTGAAAGCCGCGCTCTCTCCGCCCGAAGCGCCGACGTGATAGTGAGGATTCTTATAAAAGCAGTCGAAGCGCAGAATCCTTTTGCCCTCGGCGCCGGCCGTGGTGATGTCGAACGTCAGCCCCTCGTCGCTGCCGCCAAGACCGTGTCGGTGCGCGATAGTCATGCGCATGCCGGCTTGCTCGATCGCGATCGGATCAGTCTTTTTGCTTTCCATCGGTTCCTCCTGTGAGCGCAGCTTTGATCTTGGCCGGATCATTACGTTTTTGACTTCGGCCTGTCAATCGAACGGATTTTCGGCCCTTATCTACTAAGGAGTTCATTGGTTAGTGGACATGACGAGGTTAAGGGGCGAGTCGTGGAAAGCGCGCGGGCGGGCATCCGAAGCAAAAGGTCGCTTCAGGCCCCCTGCACCTCGCGGGCGGCGGCCTACAGGAAGAGAACCATTGCCCGCGCTTGGAACGAGTCGTCCCTTAGCTCTACCGTATCGAAGGTCCACATCCTTATGAACTCCCTAATAATTGATGATGGCCTGATTCGCAGGGCAGGCACGGGCTGCCCTACAGAAATTTATTTCGGTGATTACGGAAGGGTCGCCGAGACTGCTTCGGCGAGCCGGTACAGCAATGATTCGGTTTCCGCGAATCCCAGACACGCATCGGTGATGCTTTGGCCGTACGTCACCGGGGCGTTTTGCCGTCCGCCGACGAGGTGGCTTTCGATCATCAGGGCCCGGATCGGCAAAGTTTTCAGCGTCTTCATCACCGCTTCAGCCACCTCGATCTGACGCAACGCATCCTTGTCGCTGTTGCCGTGGCTGCAATCCACCATGACCATCTCAGGCAGCCCGGCGCCGCGCAGTAGCCGCACGGCATTTTCTACCGACGCGGCGTCGAAATTGGGACCGCTCTCGCTGCCGCCGCGCAGCACGAGATGGGCATAGGGATTGCCGGTGGTCTCCAGGATCGCCGGCGCGCCTTCTTTGGTGAGCGATGGAAAAAGATGCCGGCTGCGCGCCGCCTGGATCGCATCCACCGCGACCTGAACATTCCCGTCGGTCCGATTCTTGATGCCAACCGGCATCGACAACCCCGAGGCCAATTCGCGGTGAACTTGGCTCTCCGCGGTACGCGCGCCGATGGCGCCCCAGCTGATGAGATCGGCATAGAATTGCCCGAATGTGGTATCGAGAAACTCGGTGCCGGCAGGAACCCCCAGCGCCGAAACATCGGCGAGCAATTGGCGGGCGAGCCGCAGACCCTTATTGATATGAAAGGATTCGTCCAGATCGGGATCGTTGATCAACCCTTTCCAGCCGACCACCGTGCGCGGCTTTTCGAAATAGACGCGCATGACGATCAACAGTGCGCCCGACAGCGCGGCGGCGATCGGTTTGAGCCGGCCGGCATATTCGAGGGCAGCGTTGGTATCGTGCACCGAACACGGCCCGACAACCACCAGCAGTCGCGGGTCCTTGCCGTCGAGAATAGCTTCGATAGCCCGGCGCGATTCGTACACCGTGCTCGATGCCTTGTCCGTGAGGGGAATTTCTTCGGCCAGTATGGCCGGCGCCAGCAGCGGGCGAGTTTTGACGATGCGGAGGTCGTCAGTCTTCATGGGCTAACTTCCGCGCATCACTTTAGCACATTATCGGCTCGGGCGTCCCGAGTAATCTCGGCGGCCAGAGTCTGTACGTTTCGGCCAATCGACCGACCGGGTTCAGACTCGATACAGCTCTGCGCCATTCTTCCACAGAACTCGTTCGCGCTCGGCTCGCGTCACTCCCTTGAAACAGCGCTCGATGGTTTCTTGGGTGCGCGGCCAGGTCGAGTTCGTCAGGGGAAGATTCGCCGACCAGAGAATGCGATCGGCGCCGATATAATCCGTAAACGGCGCCACCGGATCGTACCAGGCATTGAAATAACACTGGCGCTTGAACATTTGCAGAGGCGTCAAGTCGTAACCTTCGCGCGCCAGACCGTCATGCTCGAACTGATGGTCGGCCCATTCCAGATAAAGCATGCCCCAACTGAGCGCGCTTTCGGCCAGCACCAGACGAAGCCTCGGGTGGCGCAGCAACACGCGTGAAAACGAATAGAGAGATATGACGAATACGCTCGAGACCGGCTTGGTGGCGCCGTCCAACGCCGCAGCCAGCGCCGGTTTGATTCGCGGCGGCAGCGGCGACTGCAGTTCGGGCGAAGCGCCGGCATGAAGGCAAACCGGAACGCCCAGCTCTTCGCAGGCCGCCCAGAGAGGATCGTACTCCGGGCCGCTGATATGCGGCACGTCGCGCAGGTGCATCGGCAAGGAGGGCAGAATCACGCCGCGATGGCCCCGGCTTACCGCGCGCTGGATCTCTGCGATCGCCGCTTCCACAGGCCAGATCGGCACCAGACATTGGGGGATAAAGCGTTCGCTCGCGGCGGCCCACTCGTCGATGAGCCAGTCGTTGTAAGCCCGCACGCAGGCGATTTCCAGTTGAGAATCTTGCAGCCGGCCAAACGTCTCACCCGCGAGACCGGCTACCGTCGGGTAGAGCACGGAATAATCGATACCCGCCGAATCCATCGCCTTCAACCGCTCGGGCGGGGAGTAGGCGGCGGCAGGCACCTCCGACCAGCGCTTGGGATCTTCGTTGCGATCCGCCATCAGCGCGCCGGCACGCGCTGCGCGCCCGTCGAGCAAGAGCCGTCCATCCAAAACCCACTGTTCGCCGCCGTCCGGTGCGGCCACCAGGCGCGGCGCTCGCTCGCGAAATTTTTTTTCGACGCGATCGGCCCAGAGATCGGGCGTCTCCTGAACATGATCGTCGATGCTGACAAAACCGTATTTCAAATTCATTAAACTCCTCGTTTACCGGGCTCACATTTTCCATTATCCATTTTCAATGATCCATTAGTTTTGCATCGATCTTGTAAAGCCGCACGGCGTTCTCGTATTGCATTTTGCGCCGGTCCGCCTCGGGCACGCCCTTGAGCACGCGTTCCACCTCGCGCCAGGAATGGGGATAGTAGGATGCAACGTGAGGGAAACCCGACTCCCACATAATGTTGTCGACGCCGATGTCGTCGCGCAGCTTGATGCCTTCGGCTTCGAACCAGAAATTGACGTACATCTGCCGGTGCACGATTTCACTCGGACGGGTGAGCACCCCTTCGGTCCAAAGATGGCGGCTTTCCCATTCGTGATCGCACGCGGCGATGACGTAGTTGAGGCTGCCGACGCCGGCCTCTGGAAAGACGCTGATCAAACCGGGAAACTTTTCCGTGATACCGGAAAAAATAAACTGCGGCACGATCTGCGCGGGCGTCACGGCGGAAGTCGCTGTCTGCGCCGAGTGCGCCTGGCGCGGCGAGTAACCGCTCCACTTGCGCACCGACGCACCCGCGCTCAAGCCCGCCGAGCCGTGAAAATGAATCGGCAGCTGCAGCGCCTGGCATACGTCCCAAACCGGGTACCAGTAAGAATCGGTGATGTGCGGCAAGCCTTCGGGCATCTGCCCCATCAGATTGACGCCCCGATGGCCGGCTGCCGCGGCCCGTTCCAATTCCTTCTTGATCATCTCCGGCGCGCTCAAGTAGGGCACGATCGCGAGCGGCACGTAGCGGTCGCTCACCCGGCGCCACTCCGCCAAGATGTCGTTGTAGGCGCGCACCACATCCAGCTCGAACTCGGCATCGCCGTACTCGTAATAGGTGCCGCCCGGAGGATTGGGAAACAGGACCTCGGCATCGACGCCGTCCTTGTCGAGCATTTCAAGGCGCGCTTTTGGATCGTGATAGGCTTTGGGAATTTCTTCGTAAAGTTTCGGATAGGTCGGGAACGGCTCGCCCATCAATGCCGGGCAGTTCGCCACGTCGTTACGTTTCGGCTCGCCGTATACCGACCAGCGGTCGATCCGTTTGCCGTTCTTGTTCGTTTCGATGATATGGGGAATTTTGTCGCCCCATTTGCTCGCCGCCATGCGCTCGGTGAAATCATTGCGGTCAAACCCCGCATGCGAATCGGCGCTAATGAGCTTGTGCTTGATCTGCATGTTGTTTCTCCAATTTCGTTTTCGATATCCTATTGAAAAAACCGTAAGTATCCAAAGCGGCCAAGAAGTTCAGAATCCCCTCGCCTGCATTAGCGGGAGAGGATCGTGAGGGTCCCTGAGCAACCACCTCACCTCACTCCTCTCCCTCCATCACTGCACTTCATGGCACGCGACCCAGTGGCTGCGTTGTTTCTCGGTCAACACCGGCTCCATCCTCGCGCATCGCTCAACCCGCATGGGACAGCGCGGCTCCAGCCGGCAGGCGGCCGGCGGATTCACCGGCAGGGCGATCTCTCCCTTGAGCGTGGCCGGCGCGCTTTCCATAAACGAGTCGACTGTCGGGTTCGCCGCTAGAAGCGCCTTGGTGTAAGGGTGCAGCGGTTTTTTGAAGATGCTTTCCGTCGGAGCGACTTCCATCAATTTGCCGGCGTACATGACGCCGACGACGTCCGCGAGATAGCCGACTACGTTCAAATCGTGGGAGATAAAAATCATCGTCAACTGCAGTTCGCGCTGCAGCTTGCGCAGCAAGTTGAGCACCTGCGCCTGGACCGACACGTCGAGAGACGACACCGGCTCATCGGCAATAATCAATTTTGGATTCGCCGCCAAGGCGCGAGCGATGCCGATGCGCTGGCGCTGGCCGCCGCTGAACTCATGCGGATAACGATAGAGCTGATCGGTCCGCAAACCGACCAGCTCCAGCAGTTCAGCCACTCGCTCTATTTTATTTCGCCCGTTCATGCCGTGAAAAATAATCAGCGGCCGGCCGACGATATCGACCACCCGCATGCGCGGGTTGAGCGAGGCATAAGGATCTTGAAAAATCATTTGAATATGTTTTCGCAGCTCGCGCACTTGCCGGCCCGTGAGCTGCAGGATGTCTTGGCCCTGAAAAAGCACTTCGCCGCCCGTCGCCGGCAGAAGCCTCGTGATCAGGCGCGCGGTCGTCGACTTGCCGCAGCCGCTCTCGCCGACGAGGCCGAAGGTCTTCCCCTCCGGAACCGAGAAGGAAATCTGGTCCACCGCCTTGAGCGTCTTGGCGCCCCCCATCCACCGGCCCACGACACCGCCGGTGACATCGAAGTATTTGGTCAAATTTTTGACCTCAAGCAAGGCCATTTTTGATTTTAGATTTTCACTTGCCGATTTTCGATTGCGCGACGCTATATTTCTTTGCGTTCTTTGCGATCAATCTATTGCGCGCCGGGAAAGTAGCATGCAACCAGACTGGCGCCGCCGCTTTTTTCCAGCCGCGGCGCCTCGCTTTCGCAGATCGCGCGACGCTTGGCGCAGCGCGGATGAAACTTGCAGCCGGGCGGCGGATCGAACAAGTCGCAAACCGCCCCGGGAATCGCCTGCAGCGGCTGAGCGCGCATCTCCGGCCGCGGCATCGCGTTGAGCAGCGCGATCGTATACGGGTGCTGCGGCCGGGTAAACAGCGATTGGGTGTCCGCCTGCTCGACCATCGACCCTGCATACATGACGCCGATGCGATCGCACAAGCGCGCCACCACGCCGAGGTTGTGCGAGATAAAGATCAATGCCATTTTGAGCTTCTCCTGCAGTTCCTTGAGCAGCTCCAGGATCTGCGCCTGGATCGTCACGTCCAGGGCCGTCGTCGGCTCGTCCGCGATCAATAATTTTGGCTGGCACGCGAGCCCCATCGCGATCATCACCCGCTGACGCATGCCGCCGCTCAGTTCATGCGGATAGCGATCCGCGAGCGTATGCGCGGACGGCAAACGCACCAGGTTCAGCACGTGCTCGGCGAACTGCCGGGCGACTCTCTTCGAATGGCCCATATGGACTTGATAGCACTCGCCGATCTGTGCGCCGATCGTGAGCGATGGATTGAGCGAGGTCATCGGCTCCTGAAAGATCATCGAGATCTGCCGGCCGCGGATTTTTTCCATGTCGCGCTCGCTCTTTTTCAACAGATCTTCGCCCTCGAAGAGAATTTCCCCGCCGGCGATTTCTCCCGGCGGGGGAATGAGGCGGAGAATGGCGAGCGAAGTCACGCTCTTGCCGCAACCGGTCTCGCCGACGATGCCGAAGGTCTCGCTCGCTTCAAGGGCAAACGAAAGATCGCGCACCGCGGCCAGCGTGCCGCGGCGCAAATTGAAATTGACCGAAAGATTTTTTACTTCGAGAAGGGGCGGAGGCATTAGTGGATCTTCGATAGACGGCTAGACTCTTTGCGTACTTTGCGTTCTTTGCGGTCAAAATTGTGAAATTCTATCGTTGATATTGCCGCGGGTCGAACACGTCGCGGAGCCCGTCGCCGAGCAGGTTGAATCCCAAAATGATGAGCGAGATCGTCAAGCCAGGGAAGAACGCCGCCATCGGCTGGAGCTGGAGGAAAGGCGTCACTTCTTTCAGCATCAACCCCCAGCTCGCGGTCGGCGGCGGCAGGCCGAGGCCGAGAAAGCTCAGCGATGACTCCGCCAGGATCGCATGGCCGAAATCGAGGCTCAGGCGCACCAGCAGCGGCGACATACAGTTGGGCAGGACTTGCCGAAACAAAATGCTCCAGTTGGATTCTCCTGTCATGCGCGCGGCTTCGACGTATTCTTTTTCCTTTTGCGACAATACCACGCCGCGCACGATGCGCGCATAGGACGGGATCGAATTGACGCCGAGCGCGATGTAGAGCGAAAACAATCCGCCGCCCAGGGAAGCGACCAGCGCGATGGCGAGCAGCCGGCCGGGAAAAGCGATGATCGCGTCCATCAAACGCATCAAGGCGGAGTCCACCCAGCGTCCGGCGAAACCCGCGATGGCGCCGATCGGAATGCCTAAAAAGGCGCCGAGGAAGACCGCGCCGATGGCCACCTGAAAGGCGGTGCGCGCGCCGAACACGATCCGGCTGTAGGTATCGCGGCCGAGAAAGTCGGTGCCGAGCCAATGATCCGCGCTCGGGCTTTTAAGCCGTTGCGCGATGTTGACCTCGTATGGATCGTGGGTCGCCAGCAAGGGAGCGAGCAGCGCCGTGAGCAGCCAGAGCCCGACGATGATCACTCCGAAGAGCGCCAAACGGTTGCGCGCGATGACCTGGCAGGCAGCGGCAAATCTCGACGCAAACGCGCTGGCGCTATCGGCCGCGCTCCATACGCGCGGCAGGGTTTGCTGCTTCATGTGCCGTTCGCTATTCCAGCTTGATGCGCGGATCAAGCCATTTGTAGCCGATATCAACGATCAAATTGATGAATACATAAGTGACGGCGATCAGCAGCACGCTTCCCTGCACGATCGGATAGTCGCGCGAGTAAACGCCTTCGATCAATAACCTGCCGATACCGGGCCAGGAGAATACGGTTTCGACGATGGTCGACCCGCCCAACAGGCGCGCGGTCTGTAAACCGACCACGGTGACCGCCGCGATCAGCGAGTTCTTGAGCGCGTGGCGCACGACCACGATGCGCGACGGCATGCCTTTCGCCCAGGCCGTGCGCACATAGTCCTGCTTGAGCTGCTCCAGCATTTCGGCCCGGATGTAGCGCGTCAGCGGCGCGGCCAGATCGGTGCCCATCACAACCGCCGGCAAACAGGCGTGCTGCAGGAAGCGCAACGGCGACTCCAAAGGGCTGGCATAGCCGATCGACGGCAGCCAGCCCAGATGAAGGCTGAACAAGACGATCAGCATCAGCGCCAGCCAAAAATTCGGCATGGCGATGCCCCAGAGCGCAAATCCCATGGCCGCGTAATCGAGCCGGGTGTTTTGCTTGATGGCGGCAATGACGCCGGTGGGGATGGCGATCAGCACGCCCGTGAACAAGGCGATCACCGCGAGATAGATCGTTGCGGGATAGCGCTCGAAGATGACCTCGAAGATCGGCCGGCGCGAGCGCAGCGAGAGACCCATGTCTCCCTGAACGATGCGTCCGAGCCAGTTGAAGTACTGCACATAGATCGGTCGATCCAGGCCCAACTGCTGTTGCATGGCCTGATACTGGGCTTCGCTGATGCGCGCGCGCTCTTCGGGATCGACGCCCATCATGACCAGCACCGGGTCGCCCGGGATCAGGCGCACGATCAAAAACACCGCGATGCTGACCAGGATAAGCACCGGGATCAGTTGCCAGAGACGCTGAACGATATAGCGAAGGAGCATGAGCTAAAGTCCAAAAAAGACCGAGGATCGAAGATAGAAGATCGCGAGAAGAATCGCCATCCTCGATCCTCCATCCTCGATTCTCAACGCATCGAACTTCGTGCTCTTCGTGTGCTTCGTGGTGCGTTGGCCATTTACCTCTACTTATCCACCCAGGCGCGGCTCAGGCCCCCGCCCCAGGGCTCGAAGTCGCCGCTGCCGTTGGTGACGAACCCCTTCACGTGTTCTCGAAAAGTGAAAAAGCGCGGCGTAAAGCCGATGGGAAAAATCGGCAGATCATCAAGGACTTTCGCTACGACCTGCCTGAACAGGGCCCGGCGCTTGTCCGGATCGATCTCAGCTTCGGCCTTGCGAAACAACGCATCGTATCCCTTGTCGCAGTAGCCGCTCTCGTTGAGCCGCCGCTTACGGGGATCGGCCTCGCAGGTGTATTCTTCGTACGCCGGCAACGGGTCCGGGTAATCGCTGCCGCCGGCGAGCTTGAACATGTATTTGCCTTGGCGCCTGGCTTCCAGCGCCGAAGCGCGTTCGAGAATTTTCAGCTCCACTTTGATACCGATCTTACGCAGCTGGGCTTGAATGACCGCGCCTTCCACGTCGGCCACTTCGCCGCGGTTGCCCATCAGCTCGAGGGTTTCGCCCTTATACCCCGATTCCTTCAAAAACGTTCGCGCCTTGCCGAGGTCGTATTGGGGCGATGGCACGTCGAAATACCAGGTATGTCCCCTCGGAAAACGCTGATCGGCCGTCTCGGCGAGACCATGATACGCCGCCTGCATGATTTCTTTTCGATCCAACGCGTGGGCGATCGCCAGGCGGAGCTTTTTGTTGTTGAAAGGCGGATCGTAAACGTTGAACTCCAGATTGCGCGCTCCGGCTCGCGCGGCTTTGGCATAGCCGATGCCTTTGAGTTTTCCCTCGACGATCTGCTGGACCCATTCATACGGAGTGCGCTCGATGATGTCGACGTCGCCGGCCTGCAGAGCGGTAAATCGGACGGTGTTGTCGCCGATCTCTCTCATGATCACGCGGTCGACGTAAGCCTTATGGCCCCAGTAGTCCTCGTGCCGCTCAAAGACAATGCGCTGCGCCGGCAACCATTCGACGAACTTAAACGGCCCCGTGCCGGGAGGAAAAGCCGGCGGCTTGCGCAACCCCTCGGCCAGGGATTCTTTGGGGATCACCGAAAAGGTCGAAATGTCCGCGAGGATCGTGAGGAACAAGGGATGATGCTGCTTCAAATGAATCCTGAGGGTATTCCGATCGACCGCTTCGGCCCGCTCAACGCTATTCAAAGCCTCAAAGCCGTAGGCGCCATTCTTGGGATTCAACGTATAATCGATGGCGAACTTGACGTCGTCGGCGGTCATTTCGGCGCCGTTGTGGAACTTCACCCCGCGGCGCAGCTTGAAAGTATACGCCTTGCGGTCCTTGGAGACTTCCCAGGACTCGGCGAGCCGCGGCTGCAGCGCCCCCTTCAAATCGCGCGCCAGCAGAGGCTCGTACATGAGCTCGCGGATGCGCGCTTCGGTGGAGCTGGTGTTGATCAAGGGGTTCATGAGAGCGAGCTCCTTGCTGATGCCAAGCGTGAGCGTCCCGCCGCGTTTGGGCTGCACCGCCGCCCCGTAAAGACTCGCCGCCGCAGTGAAAGAAAACAAGAGCGCCCAACTCAACACGCTCAATTTTTTCATACAAGACCTCCGTCCTTGCATCGCTTCAAGCGTTCGCCGGCTTTCGTCGGTACAGTTTATCGATAAAACCGGAGTTGTCTAGCTCGCGCAGATAGTGCAAATCCCACAGCGCCAGCGGGCTCAGTTGCTTCGCTTCCGGCGCTTTGATGCAGCCGAGCTCCCACGCGTTGATGATCGCCTGGGGATCGGGATAGGGCTTGCTCGGCATGCGCTCGAGCCGGCTGTACTGGAAGTCCTCGCCCGTGCGCTTGTTCAAGCCGTCGAGAATCTTTTCGGTTCTTTGCCGCTGGGTTTTGGCGAAGTGGATTCCCATGACGAGAGCCTTCACCAGGCCTTCGCCCAGACCTTTCTTCTTTTGCAGCACCGTGTAGGAGGTCGTTAGCGTCGGTCCGTTGATCATCGGCAGCGGACCGAGCGGCAGAATATGCATGCCCATGGCCTTGTATCTCTCGCCGCCCGAAACAAAGCGCGCGTCGGCTTTACGGCTCTTCAACGCCTCCATCTGCTCGTCGGCGCTTTCGCTTTCCACCCATCGGACGTCGTTGATGCTCATGCCGGCGCGAATGAGATACATCATGTGATTGCCGCGGCCGTGGTGAAAGCCGCCTTCGCGCCCTTCCATGGGCGTATCGACGATTCGCTTGCCGCGCAGATCTTGAATCGATTTGATCGGCTCCCAGGACGCGATGCTGGCGTTTTGGCCGTTGACCGGTGAGGCGATGCTGACGATGGGTTTGCCTTGAACCACCAGCGCATAGGGCGTCAGGTGATCGCCGGAAATAAAATCAATGTCTCCCTTGAACAGGGCGCGTTCGGCGTCGGGCGGCATGGCGCAATACTCGAAACTGACCAGTTCGAGTCCGGCCTTTTCCCAGATGCGCGCCTTGTCCATCACTTCCCAGATCGGCAAATGACTACCCGAACGATAGACGCCGCGAATTTTAATCCTCCTCTGTGCCATGAGAACTCCTCCGTTGTAGGTTTACCGGGTTTTCGGCGCTCCTATTCATAATGAGCCGCGCGCCGAAGGTCAAACGCTCGCGCCCTCGATCCGCTTGCGACTCAATCTTTTTTGGTTCCGATACTCGCCAAAAGATCGCCCCACTTCGCCTGCAGTTTCTTTCGCTCCTCGGCGCCAAAGACGTTGGTCTTGGCGAACTGCTCGCGCCAGGCGAACGGCTTGCAGGCGTTCATGAGCATTCTCCCCACCGTCAAGTCCCCGACCGCGCGGCGCGCCGGCGAGACCCGCGGGTCGAGATCGGCGGTCCAGGCGTCGCGCACAACGTCCACTGCCGTGCTGGGATCAACCCGCGTGCACATCGCCCACAGCACTTCTTCCTGGTTCGTCGGGTCGATGTCATCGTCGACTGTGACATAGTAGGTTTTCATGTCGCCGTGGCGAAAGCCCGCCGCGGTAATCAATGCCTGTTTGGCGTGCCCGGCGTAGCGTTGGCGCAGCGCCACCACGGTCAATAAGCCGTTGTAAAAACCCCACACGCCGGCAACATCCGTGATGCCGGAGCGTTCGAGATGCTCCCACAGGTGCACATAGTTGGTGAAGTTGCTCCAATGGATCGGTCGTAGCGGTGGCGCGCCCGCGATGATCGGCTTGTCGCGGTAGTAGATCCGTTTGATGCGCACCACCGCTTCCGGCCCTTGATGAGTATAATATCCGGGCCATTCGCCGAACGGCCCTTCCATCGCGTTTTCTTCGCTCTCGGGAGGAATCTCGCCCTCGATGACGATTTCCGCTTCGGCCGGCACGGGCAATTTCGTCAAGGGCAGTTCCACGACATCGACCGCCGCACCGCGGTACGCACCCGCTAACTCGTACTCCGAAGTGCCGAACGGCGGCGACATCGAAGCGGTCATCCAGGTGACCGGCTCGCAGCCGAAGACTACGGCAACCGGCGCCGCCTTACCGGCGCGCCAGTATTTTTGCGCCAGGATCCGCCCGTGCTTCTGCGGATTGATCCATAGACTGACCCGGTCGCGACGCTGAATCATCGCCCGGTAGCAACCGAGATTTACCCATCCCGCCTCCGGATCGCGCACCACCACCATGTCTTGAGTGCCGATGTAGCGGCCGCCGTCGCCTGGGTGCCAGCGCGGCGCGGGAAAGCTCTCGATGTTGACCGCATCGCCCTCCTGAATATGCGAAAGAATCGGCCCGTCTTTGACCACGCGGGCGGCCACCGGCAAGGCTCCGGCGCGCTTGTCGCGCCAGCGGCGCAGGATCTCCAGCGGATGGAGATCGAGCGGCAAGTCCAGCGCCAGCGCGAACCGGCGCAGCGTGCGATTGGCGTTGGCGGCGACGCGAAATCCGGCAGGATACCCGGCAAACTTGTCGAAGACCACCATCGGACCGTTTTTCTCGGCGGTCAATTCGGTGAGCCCGCCGACGTCCAATTCCAAATCGGCTCCATCGACGCGCAGCACTTCGCCGACAGCATCCGCCGCATCGATAAACTCGCCTAGCGAATCGAACGGCATAATTCTCCGAAGCAGTTAGCCATAAGGGTGAGGGTCCGGACGCCTAACCCTCAGTCTTCAATCCTTAGTGTTTTTAGCGCGCAAGGCGGCATAAACTTTTTCCGCGCTCAGCGGCAGATCGCGAATCCGCACGCCAACGGCGTCTTCGATCGCGTTGGCGATCGCCGGCGCCACCGGCGAGATCGGGTTCTCGCCGATACCCTTGACCTTGTACGGTCCGAGACCGTCTTCGCTCGAGAGCAGTACGGTCTTTAACGGCGGCACGTCGCATATCGTGGGAATTTTGTATTCGCCGAAGTGCGCCACCTGAACCCGGCCGTCTTGTACGGGCAAATGTTCGATCAATCCGTAGCCCAGTCCCTGCACCACCCCGCCGTCGATCTGTCCTTGATGGCCGATCGGGTTCATGATCACTCCGGTATCGTGCGCCGTGGTCAATTTGCGCAGCGTCACCGCGCCGGTGTCGGGATCGACGCTCACTTCCGCGACTTGGGCGGCGAAGGCGGTGACCGGCGAGTGATCATCATCGCGATTGACCGCCTCGCCGGTGATAGCGCGGCCCACCCGCCTGAGCAACTCGGGCCAAGGCTGCCGCCGCTTGGTCTTCTTGTGCACAAGATCGGCGCCGGCCAAAGCGATATCGCTTTTCGCCCAGCCCAACAATTTTTCTGCCAGCGCGAGCAATTTCTCGCGCGCGTCGACCGCCGCACGGTAGGCCGCGCCGCTCGCGACGCGCGTGCCCCGGCTCCCGCCAATGCCGGAATCGAATGGCACGCCGTAATCCGTGTCAAGCGTGTCGATTTGAATTTCCTCCGGCGCGCACAAGAGTTCTTCGGCGGCGATTTGCCGCAGAGTCGTGTAGGTTCCGGTGCCTTGCTCGAAGAGCCCGGTGTGAATGACGATCGCTCCGTCCGGCCGGAGCGAAATTTTTAATGCCGTGTTGCCGCCCCCCGGTCCGCGATATCCCATGGCCACGCCGCGCCCGGTATTTTTGGCTTTGGGCCCATCGTAATCAGCGGCTTTGAGGGCCGCCGCGAGCGTCTCCTTGGCCCGAATGCCTCTGTAGTGGCCGCCGGTGAGAGTGAGGTCGCCTTCTTCCATCAAATTCTTCATTCGAAACTGCGCCGGATCCATGCCGATTTTGCGCGCAACGCAGTCGATATGCGACTCCGCCGCAAAGAAGCCCTGCGGCTCCCCCGGCGCGCGCATCTGGCCGCCCGGCAGGTTGTTGGTGTAGACCCGCGATGTGGAAATCAGGGCGTGCTTGGCGCGATAGCAGCCGGCTCCGTGCGCAATGCCGCCGACGACGGCGCCCGGCCGGAAGCCGCCGTACGCGCCGGCGTCGAGATAGGCTTCCATTTGGTGCGCCACGATGGTCCCGTCGCGCCGGACGCCGGTCTTCAGTCGAATCACACCGCCGTGGCGCGGCGCGCCGGCAATGAACTCCTCTCGATACTCCATCACCATCTTCACCGGGCGGCCTGTGCGGCGGGCGAGCAACAGGCAAATCGGCTCGTCGAACGGCGCCCCTTTGCCGCCGAAGTCGCCGCCGATCGCCACCGGATTGACGCGAATTTTCTCGCTCGGAATGTCGAACGCCTCGCACATGCTTTCCTTAAGCCCCTGCGGCACTTTGCACGGCGACCACATTTGTATGCGTCCCTGCTCGTCGATCCACACCAGGCAGCAATGCGGTTCGAGAAATGCCTGATGGACGCGCGCCACGGTGAAAGTATTCTCGACGATCACATCGGCTTCGGCGAACCCCACCGCGACGTCGCCTCGGGTGAAAACATTGCGCACGAATTCATTGGTCGGCTTGGCGAATTTTTCCGGCAGACCTTTGTAGCTGTTCAGGTCGGGATGAATGATCGGCGCGCCGTCTTTGATCGCCTCGAGCGGATCGAACACCGCCGGCAGCTCTTCGTAATCGACTTCGATGAGTTCCAGGGCGGCTTCGGCTTGCTCCAAAGTATCCGCCGCCACGGCCGCGACGCGTTCGCCCATGAAGCGCACTTTGTCTTGCGCCAGCACGGAGATATCGCGGTAGCGCCGCCCGTAAATGATGCCGCGCACGTCGTTGCCCGTGAGCACCGCGCGCACTCCCGGGGCGTTCGCCGCGCGCGCGGCATCGATGCGTTCGATTCGCGCATGGGAGTAGGGACTGCGCAGCGTCTTCGCCCATAGGGTGCCCGGCAAAAGCACGTCCGCAGTGTAGCGCGCATCACCGGTAACCTTGCCGGTGTTGTCAATGCGCGGGACCGGTTGGCCGACGACAGAATAACTCACGAAAACCTCCAGAGTAAAAATTTAGATTAATGGAGTGATGCAATGATGAAGTGTTGGGTCCGGATTCCCATTACTCCAATACTCCAGCACTCCATTACTCCATTTTTTCTATTTCAGATAGCCCTTCTCCCGGTAATACCTGGCCGCGCCCGGATGGAGCGGCACCCGCAGCGCTGGACAATTTTCCGAACCGTTGGCAAGCGCGCGCATGTCGAGCGGTCGCTCATCGTCCACTGGAATGAATTTTTTCCGCGCGTCAATGGTTTCGATGGCAGCGTAAGCGATCTGCTCCGGGAGCCATTTGTGCGTAACCAATGCCCAACCGCTGAAATCGATCGTCGGCACATCCGCTGGGAGCGGCCGATAGCGTCTCTTCGGCAGTACGGTTCCGACGTAACCCATCGCCTCGAGCTTCTTGATGACGGCGGCTTCTAACGGAATGAGTTCGTAGCCGTTTTCCAAAGCCAAATCGAGCCAGCCGTCCCGAGTGCTCACACCCTCGTCGAAAACCGCCTGGATCGAGCGCCGCGCCAGCGCCTTCATGCGCTCCGGCGCAAACGGACGCCCGCACTCCTGAATCTGACCGCCCCATTTCTTGATGTGCTCGAAGCTGAATCCGTAAAGCCGCAGGATCGTGGCGATCGTGTAGTAGGTTCCGTTATGGACGCCCGAGAAGCGCGTCGAGAGATGCAGCGGGATTTTGCGCCGTGCGATGTCGTACAGCGATTTCACGCCGAGTTCCTTGTCGACCACCAGGGCGATACGGTCCCACGACGGAAAACAGCCAAGCACGCGCAGCGGCATCTTCTCGCGGTAAAAGCCCTTGCCGCGGTAGGCCATCGCCACCATCGCGGATGGATTGACATAAGCGATGTCGATTTTCCGCGTACCCACTTCGATGGGTGCCAGCATGCCGCCGTAAACATCGCCGTTGATGCCGATGCGAAGTTCGCTCTGGCCCTGCTCGCGCCGGCCGGCGGTGAGCGAAACGTTTAATTGCTTCGCCAGTCCGTCCGAGCATCTGGCAAAGATACCCGTCGCAAGCTCCAATCCTGTGGTCGCCCGGATTTGCGGCGGCTCGAGCTTTGTCATCATAATGGTTTGCCTGTCCGGCGATACTCGGCAGGAATCGGTGCGCCCGATCCCTGTGCGCCCAAGGGAACCGCGCCTCGCTCCTTCCTATCCGGAGTTTATCGGGGAGTCAAAAGCTAAAATCTCACGTGAACGTCGGCGGTCGCAAGAAGGAACTCTACGGACTTTCGGAATCTGGCTAGATAATGCCGGATCGTTTCAGCTCGGTTAGCTCATCTTGGGACATTCCCAACTCGTTGCAATAGATCTCTTCATTGTCGGCGCCAAGCTTGCGGCCGAGGAAATCCACCGAGCCCGGAGTGGCGGAAAACTTGGGCACGACATTCTGCACGATCGCTTCGCCGAGATCGGGATCGGGCACGCGCACCATCGCTTCGCGCGCGCGGTATTGCACATCGCGAAAAGCGTCTTCCATGTCGAAAACCGCCGAGTAGGCAACCCCGTATTGATCGAACTGCGCGATCACTTCATCGCGCGTATGCTGTTCGATCCAGGCGCCGACGATGCCGTTGCATTCGATCGAGTTTTCCACCCGCGCCGGGTTGTCGATAAACTTTGGGTCGGTGATCAGCTCCTTGCGGCCGATCGCTTCGGCCAGCCGTTCCCAGACATTCTGCGTGCTTGCGGCGAGGGTCAGATACTTGCCGTCCTTGGTCTTGAACATCGAACTCGGCGCGACGTAAGCGACGCGGTTACCGGTGCGCATGTGCACGGTTTTCATCTGGTCGTACTGAATCGGATCGAAGTCGAGAAAGCGAAAAACCGCCTCATAGAGCGCCAGATCGATCACCTGCCCCTCGCCGCCGCGCATGTCGCGATGATAGAGCGCCATCATGACCGACAAGGAGCCAAAAATGCCCGCGATCAGATCGCCGAGCGGATAACCCGGCGACATCGGCGGACCGTCGGGTTCGCCGATGAGGTTGGTCAAGCCGCTCATCGCCTCCGCGACCCGGCCGAACCCGGCTCGATTTTTGTACGGTCCGGTTTGGCCGAATCCGGAGATGCGCAGCATGATGATGCGCGGATCGACCGCGCGCAGCGCGTCGGGTCCGATGCCCCATTTTTCGAACGTGCCCGGACGATAATTCTCGACGATGACATCCTTGCCTTTGGCGAGACGGCGAAAAATTGCCGCGCCTTCAGGTTTGCCCAGGTCCAGGGTGATGCAGCGCTTGTTCCGCGCGACCGATTTCCACCACAGCGGTATGCCGTTCATGATCGGCTCGAGCTTGCGCTGGCCATCGCCGTATTTCGGGTGCTCGATCTTGATGACGTCCGCACCGAAGTCGGCGAGCAGCACCGTGGCGAACGGCGCCGCCACCATGTTGCCCGCGTCAATGACCCGCACGCCGGTAAGCGGCTTATGAGCGCTCTTCGTCGTCAGGGGAAAATCGTAATGTTCTTTGATATAGTCAGCCATCGAATCTGTCTTACCTCGCCCTCGTTCGTCGCATTCTATGCACAATGTCCCCGGAAATAAACCCAGCCGCGATAATCGGTAGTCGTTGATTTGGCAACGATCTTCACTTCCTTCGAGATGAGGGTTTATGGGGACTGCCATTTCGAGTGTGTGCGAGAAGTCTTTCCCGCGGCTCCGTCCCCGAGCTTGCGGTTGACCGCACGGGCGCGCCTGGATATATCGCAAGTACCATAAACTTTTGGAGGACGAAGCATGGCAGAACCAGCAAAAATTGTCACCGGCATCGGCAATGCCGAGCTGCACCGCATTCTGGTGCGGGGCTATGACCTGAATCAGGAGCTCGTCGGCAAAATCACTTTCACCGAAATGACCTCGCTGATCTTGCGCGGTCGTTTACCCACGGCCAACGAGGCGCGCATGCTCGATGCTTTGATGATCATCCTGGTCGAGCACGGCATGGTTTCCCATGTCATCGCCGCGCGCCTGATCTACCATTGCGCGCCCGAAGCGATGCAAGCCGCGGTTGCCGCCGCGCTCTGCGGCGCCGGCAGCGTTCATCTCGGCTCTTCCGAATGGTCGGCGAAGATGTTGCTCGACGCGCTTCCCGCCGACACCAAGGATCCGGCCTATGATGAGATCGCAGCCAAGATCATCGACGACTACGGCGCCCGCAAACAGCGCATGCCGGGCATCGGCCACCGCACTCACGCCGAAGGCGACCCGCGCGCCGAAACGCTTTTCAAAATTGCCAGGGAAACCGGCGTCTATGGCAAATACTGCGAGCTGATCCAGCGCCTGTCGAAGCTGTCGAGCGAGCGGCGCAAGCGTTTGATCCCGGTAAACGTCACGGGCGCCATCGCGGCCATCGCGCTGGACATGGGCTATCCGTGGCAGATCACCAAGGCTTTTGCGCTGATCGGCCGCACCCTCGGCGCCATCGGCCATATCGCCGAAGAGATCCAAAACCCCATGGCGACTCAGATCGATGCCGCGGTGAAACAAGCGATCGTCTATCAGCCGGTGCGCGAATGAAGGAGTCTCGGGTTTAGGGTCTCGAGTCCAGCGTTTGGCGTCAACGCCGGAGGAGAATCGATAGGAGTGCTCCTCTACCTGCGCCCTTTGCGTTCTCTGCGGTTGATTTCCGGGTTTCGTTGGTTGCCCCGCACGCGCCTTTCTGTTGTAATGCCTGGCAAAGGAGAGAACGATGAGTTACCAGAATATTCTCGCCGAACGGGACCAAAGAGTCGCGATCATCACGTTGAATCGCCCGGAGAAGCTCAACGCCATGAATTATGAGCTGGCGGCGGAGCTCGACCAAGAACTCACGAAAATTGAAGCCGATGATGAGCTGCGTTGCGTCGTTCTCACCGGCGCCGGGCCGCGCGCTTTCTCCGCCGGCGGCGATATCATTCAGATGGTCAAATCGACGCCCGAGGAGATGGCGGCGCGTTCCGACAAGCGGCGCGACATGAACTGGCATTTGGCCAGCTTTGCCAAACCGATCATCGGCGCCATCAACGGCATCGCCTACGGCGCCGGCGCGCAGCTGACCACCATGCTCGATATCCGCATCGGCTGCGAGAATACCGAAATCCAATTTCTCGCCGCCAAGTACGGGCGCGCCAACTCGACCTGGTCATTGCCGCTGGTGGTGGGACTGCCGAAAGCTAAAGAGCTGCTCTACACCGGCCGCCCCATCGGAGCCGAAGAGGCCGAGCGCATCGGTTTGCTCAATCAAGTCGTCCACAGCTCGCAGCTGCTGAACACGGCCGTTGCCATGGCGAAACAGATCAGTGAAAACGACCCGCGCATGGTGCAAGGCATCAAAAAACTACTCGATGACGGCATAGGCCGCGCTTACCGAGAGCGCTTCGACGCCGAACACAACGCCCGCAAAGGCAAAATGAAGGCGAATTCGCCGCGCGAAGGGTTCAAGGCGTTTTTGGAGCGAAAGGGCATTTCATAGCGCCGCAGACCCGATCCGGCGCCGGCGCAGCGCCGATGGTTGCCGATCAGTGAGTGAGCCTATCTCCGCTCCGGTGACAAAAAGCTCGCGAGCAGCCGTTTGCGCAGCGCCTCTTCCCCGCCGGGCAAACGGTCGAATTTGGTCGTCCGATCGGTTTTTTTCATGATCTTCTGTCCCTCGCCGTCCTCGTGCATGGCTGCCAGGATATCGGTCAGCCGCGCCACCGTTGGCTGCGCCAGATCGACGCGCACCGACACGAGATGTCGCGGCAACCGTTCGGTCTGCGCCAGCACGGCAATTTCAGCCTTGCGCTCTTGGCTCAATCGAGCGTAGTCGTCGTCGCTGATCGCGCCTGCCGCAGCCTGCCCGGTAAACACCATGTCGAAGAGCTTCTCTTGGCGGTAAGCAAACAGATAGTTCACCTGTCCGGCGATCGCATCGACGTCGAAATCTTTTTTCTCCACTAGCTTGAAGCCGTTGCGCTGGAGGAAAAATTTCGCCATCAGGTAGCCCGAAGTCGAGCCGGGATCTTCGAAAACGATGGTCTTGCCGCGCAGCTCATCTAGCCGCTTGATGCCGCCGTCGCGTTTGCTAAACAACAGGCTCTGGTACTCCGCCATGCCGCTTTTCCAGCGGCGCAAAATGACCTTGCCGGCGCCATGAACATAGTTGATCGAATACGTCGGGTAGACGCTTTCGAAATAGAGATCGACTTGCCGCTGCTCGAGAAGCTTCACCAACTCGAACGGCGTCGGCGCCACCACGACTTTGCCGCCAACGTCCGCTGCCCCGCCGACGCGCCGTCCGAGGTAGCGCGCCAGCTCGCTGAAATGCTCTTCGATCGCGCTCCGATTGATCTCGGAAATGAGCCCCAAAGTGATCGCTTTTACCTCCGGCTTGCCGCCCGACTGTGCCGCGACCGTCTTGCCGAGCAACGTGGCACCGATCAGCAGCGCGCCGAATACCAGCACGCGCGGAACATGCGCCCCAAAAAACCGCCCCATCGAAACGAAGGCACGATTCATTTTGCTCTCCCTCGGGCCATGGTACTTATCGGATTCGACCAGAGCTGGCAAGTTATCAAGGAGTCCACAATCAAGTAACCACGTGCGACCGACGGGTGCGACCTGGAGATTGCGGGCATAGGCGCGCGCCAGTCGTTGACGGGCCGTGGCCCCGGTATTTTCACCCATGGAGAGGACCGGGCGGTGGCGGAAAAGGCAGAGCCCCATTGACCGCGATCGGAAGGGCTCGCTCCTCGATCGCACAGCAGCGACATCGTCTCTAAATGATAGACTCATTAGTACAGAGGGCTTTGATGAGCAGTTTGGAGTTCTGATTACGCGGCTTTTCTTTACCGCACGAGCGATTAGCTCACCTGCGTGACGTAGCGCTGGAAGAGTTTGAAGGCGACGCCGGGCCGGCTCTCGGACAGAAGGCCAACGGCGTAGAGAAGATAGGATTTGTCCAGGTAAAGCTTGGGATCGCGCGGTCTCAGCGGCTGCACCCGATCATCGCCGGACGGCTGTTGCTTTAGGATATAGGCGGCATGACGGTTGTGCACGAACACGCCGCCGGTGCCGATCAAAGTATGGGTATCGCGCATGTCCTTGCCGTAGTGCACCCAGGCCTCGCCTTCGCGCGCGACGATCCGCTCGCGCCGGCCGACGTGGCGATCGACGGCGAGATCGACGGCGTTGCGCGCGAGCACGGCGTCCGCTCCGGCATGCCACGGCTCCTGCGGCACGGTGCTGGTTTCACGGCCGATCTGATCGATATAAGCGCCGAGCTGTTCGGCGGTGACGCTGAAATTAGGAAAATCCCGGCGCAGATCATCGCTCAGTTTCTCCAGGCCAAGCCGCGCCACGATGGTCGCCGCATTGAAGCGTATGCCGAGGTCCCCTTCCACCGTGCGCTTCGCATACGGCTCGGCCAAGCCCTGGGCGATCACGTTTTCGCCGGCCGGATGGCCGTAGCCGATCGAATGAACGTCGGTGGTGGCGCCGCCCACGTCGACGAGCAGCAGATCGCCCCATCCTTTTTCTTCCCCGGTGCCATCGGCGCCAAGCCTCACGCCTTGTATCACCGCCATCGGGGTCGGCAGCACCACCGGAACCATCCCTTTCAGCGCATCGAGGCCTTTGGCCTGAGTGATTCGCTCCATGAACAGTTCGCGAATCGCCTCGCGCGCCGACTCCACCGCGAGCTGTCCCGCCTTGGGCATGACATTGTCGACCACGCGGCATTCCTTTCCGCCCTGTTTGAGAATTTCGATCACTTCCCCGACCGCCGCGCGATTGCCGCCAACCACGATGGGCACGGCGATCGATGAATCCGCGAGCGTGCGCGCATTGTGCAGGATCGTCTCCTGATCGCCGCCATCGACGCCGCCGGTGAGTAAAATCATATCGGGCTTCAGCGTTTCGATTTCTCGGATCTTGCCAGCGGTCAATTTAAACGAGGAGGAACCGACGATTTTCGCCCCCGCGCCGAGCGCCGCTTGATTGGCCGCCTCCACCGTCAATCCGGGGACGTTGCCGACCACGACGATGCGCAGTCCGCCGGCAGCGCTGCTCGAAGCAAGGATCAGGTGACCGTCGAGATCGCCGAGATGCCGCGGCGGGCGAGCGAATACCGGCCGGCTCGCATGGAGATCTTGCAACCCCCGCAGCAACCCTTCACGCACGTCGGTCAGTACCGTCGAGGGCGCCTGACTGCGCCCGATGACTTCGGCTTTGGACAAATCCACGGCAGTCACCTTGGTGAAGGTGCTGCCAAAATCGATCAGAATGGCGAGCGAAGACAAGATCGATCCAAAATTAAAAATTCAAAATGAAGAAAAGAAGAGAGTCAGAAGCCGATCTCCGAAGCATTTCGAATTCTTAATTCCCCCTCCTTTTTAGTTTTCGATTTTGCATTGTAACGTGATTATTTCACTTCCATGATCTGTTTATACATGTCCATGAGCCGCTTGTTCTGCACCGTTGCCTCGATGTCTCGATTCATGTCTTCGCCGCGTATCAAAGCCGTTTCCGCGCCCATCTTCTCCGCCTCTTTGAGAAACAGCTCGTCTTTGGCCATGGCCGCGTAAGCATCGCGCAGGATTTTCACCCGATCGCCGGGCACCCCGGGAGGAAGCGCGATGGAGCGCGAAATATTTTGCGCCGCGTGCAGCGCGGCGAGCAGTCCCTTGGTTCCAGGCGGCGCCACCTCCTCGATGCTCGGCAAATCGGGCAGGCGGGCATCGCGGGTCTTCCGCGAAGTGACGAGCGGCTTGACGAAGCCGTTTTTCAGCCATTCGCGCTTGGTCGCGAACAACGAACCGGTGCTCTGCGCCCGGCCGTCGAGGGCGCCGCGTTCGATATCGAGCAGGATCTGCGGCGTGCCCGGATAGCCGGGAATCACGTGAAAGTCCAAACCCAGAATGTAGCCGACAATCTTGACGACGACGTTGCTGGTGTGATCGAGCGACTGCGCGCCCATCTTGGGCAGCCGTCCTTCCTTATTGGCCTTGCGGATCGCGTCGAAGCTCGTGTACGGCGTCGCCGTGCGAACATAAAGAGTCTGGGCATCGTCAAAGGCCTGACCGATCCAGATGAATCTGCGCAGATCGAACTTGATCGCATCGTTGCCCGCCGCCACGGCGAACAACGCGCTCGGGTTGATCGCCGCGAAGCTCAGCCCATCCGGTTTGCGCAAGTTGTAAAGTTCATTGGTTGCAATCAATCCGCCCGCACCCGGCTTATTGATGATATCGATCCGCGGCTTTCCGGGGATATGGCGCTCGAAATGGCGCGCTACCAGCCGCGCAATCAAATCGCTGCCGCCGCCGGCGGTGGAGCCGACTAGATAGGAGAGGGTCTTGCCTTCGAAGAAATTTTTCTCGCTCTGCGCGTAAATCGGCCCGGCCGCAATCACCGCGCCGAGAAAACCCACTGAGCCAAGCAGCCGAGCCAAACTAAATTTGTTCATTGTCGGAGCCTTTTTGCGTCTTGCTATTTGGCGATTTCCAAATTCGGAAGCGGACTAGTAACCCCAGCGTGCCTCCGCTTTTTTCACCCGGGCAAACTCCTCTTGCAGCTCGGGCCGGGCGCGCAGTTCTTTAAACGCCTCATCGACGAGATCCTGCGCTACGACTTCTTTGATCGGCGGAACTTTGTAGTTGAGCTCGCCCAGCCGTTCTTCCTCCTTGAGCATGTCTTCGAATCCGGTCGCCTTGCCGTCAAGCGGAAACGGCATCGCCTCCAGATCCCGTTCGGAGCGCGGCTTCTGCGGCAGGCGTTCTTCGGGATCGGGGCTGGTGAGACGAATGCGTTTCTCCAGATTGACCAGATATTCATAGTTCTTCGGAATGTCGCGCACAAACCAGTAAGAGCGGATCAAACCGCGCAGGAACGCTTTCACCATTTCCGGTTTTTCTTCAAGGATTCGCCCGGTGGACACGATCACTCTCTCAGGACGGCCGTCCGGGTACTGATCAGCCGGCGACACCAGGATATTACACCCTTCCTCGATCAAATCCTCCGCGTAATAGGGCGGCACCGGCGCGCACTCGACCCGCCCGGCGCGAATGGCGTCTTTGTGCAGCTGCGAATTGACCCCGATGCGCACCCACTCGACATCCTTTTCCAGGTTCAATCCCGCTTTGACCAACTGGATCTGAATCGCCCAGTGGCGGATGCTGTTGAAATCGCTGATGCCGACGCGCTTGCCCTTAAGGTCCTGCAGCGACTTGATGTGCGGCGGGCCGACCCAAACGTTGGTGTGCTGATTGCGCCAGCCTGCGATGATGTAAAGATCCGCTCCTCTCGCGCGTTGGTAAAAAATCGTCCGCGATTGAACGTCGAGGGCAATGTCAACGGATTTCTCCTTCATCGCCTGAGATATGCCGAGTTTTTCCAACCCAAACGGCACCATCGAATCGGTCAGCAACTCGTACGCGAGCGAGCCATCCGCCGTCTTCAGCCCCTCGTCGTAGAAATAGTTCATCTCGTGCGCCGCCCGCACCGGCACCTGGTGCAGCATATGGTAGCAGGTGGGCGCGATTCTCAGTTTACCGTCTAGCATGTTGTCTCCCCTTTCCGAGCACGCGAATTTTTAGAATAGCCACAGCGCCAGCAATGAAGCAAGCAAGGTGATGGCCGATACCAGGAGCGCCGCTCCCTGCCAGCTATCGAGATCGAAACGCCAACGGGTCCTGCCGCTAGGACCCTCGTTCCCGCCCGCCTCGCCGTCACGCGGCCGCTGCAGTGCCCGCAAGGCGGCTGCCACATCCGAGCGCCGCACTTGCACCTTGGTGGCGCCGTGCCAACGATCTCCCGGCAATTGCGCGGGCGCGGCCCGCTCGGCCGACAGAACGCTTTCGATGCCCGCCGATTGAAGCTTGGCGGCGATTTCCTGCGCTTCGGCGCGGCTACGCACCGTCGCAATCGTCACAAAGCCGGTCTTTGATTGATCAGATGCATTGGCCATGTCTTTCGCCGGGTTTACGGAGATGGGCCTGGATCTCTTAACTTATTTTTCGCGCCGCTTGCCAGGCTACCGATGGTAAACAGACCTGATGTAGCCGCTTTGTTCGATCTTGCGCATAAACGAGGTGTCGATGATCGCGCTCGCATCGGTCTTATTCGCCTGCGGATACTGGTGCGAAAGAATCTCCAGGCCGGTTTTGACGACGTCCAGAGACGGCGTGGGATTGTCTTCGATGCCGGGCTTGGTTTCCTCATAAGTCGCATCGAGAATGTCGTCGCCGGCGCCGCGCATGTATTTTTTAAGCACGGCGAGACTCTTCTGCTTGTCGGTTTTGAAAACTGCGATACCGTCGATCATCGTCCGCAGCAGACGATCGACCAGCTCGGGTTGTTTGGCGAGGGTCGGCCGGAGCGTCGTCACCGTGTTGTAAGGATAAACCACGCCGACCCGGTCGTAATCAACCAACTCGCGAAAACCCATCTTCTTGGCAATGAGCGTATACGGCATGGTCAGCGAGGCGGCTTCGGCGATGCCTTTTTCGAGCGCCGGAAAAGTAAGCGCGGCTTCGCCCATCGGCAAAAGCTTGACGTCGCGGTCCGGTGTCAGGTTGAGCTTGGCACGAAGCACGTAGCGCACCATGGTATCGGCAAACGCGCCAGGACGCCCGGTGGCGATGGTTTTGCCGCGCAGTTCTTCGGCGCTTTTGATCGAGGGTTTGGCAAAGATTCCGGAACTGACTTTATTGATAAAGGTGAGCACGATCACCTGATCTTTGACGTTCAGGATATGGGAGGTGAGCGCGCCCGTGCCGGTCGCGATCACGAATGGAACCTCGCCGCTGGCGAGCAGTTGCTGCGGCCGGACGCGCCCCGCATAGATGGCTTTGAGATCAAGGCCGTGCTTGCGGCCGAGCTGCTCCTCCACCGCCACCCATAGCGGCGCATAGGCGCCGGAAAATGACGAATAGCCCACGGTCAGCGGCTCGAGGCGGGCCGCGCCGCGCGCTTCGCCATAGATCGCGAGCGCGCCAAATAAAAACGCATAAATCAATCGCTGCAGATCACGCATAGGCTGTCCAACATTTCTTGGAAATTGTCCTTGCGCTATCACCGCCAGCCGCTTTAGTCAACAAATGATGATGCAGGGTTGCCAAACCTGTAGGATTTTTTGCACGTGAGTGCAGGAAAGCGCGCAACGGTCGCTCCGCGCATTTCATCTTTTTTCGAGATCAGCATCAAACGTCACACGATTGCCAGCGGCACCGGAATTGCGCCTGTGCGGCCGATGATTTGATCATCGAGCCGAACAATCGCTCGCAACGCTCGACCCTTTAGAGCGCGTCGTGCAACTCATTTGAACCGAAACGGCGCCTTGGTCGCTGTGCGCTCAAAAGCGCCGCCAAGGCGAGCTGCGCCGCGTTTTTTGCCGCGAGCAGTGCGGGCGAGAGGGGCCTTTATGAAGAAAAGCCGAAGACCGAGCCATGATCCGAACCGCCGCCGGTTTCTAAAATCGCTCGCTGCGCACGCGGGGAGCGCATGGGCCGCGGGCCATTGGGCAACCCGCGTAGCGCGCGCCGCTGCGCCCGTCGATCAAACCATTGCGGAAAATTTTGGCCGCATGTTCAAACTCGCGCCGTTCGCGGCGGCGACGGATATCGTGCGCGCCGCCTTGTACGAGCTCGGTAAAGCCGGCGGCATCATGGACGCGAAGGATGATTTGCGCGCCGGGCCGGTGAAGCTGATTACCGAGGAAAGCCTCAACCGCGTCAATCAAAACAATCCGGCGCATACGGCCGGAATAACGTTCTTCGGGCAATTTCTCGACCACGATATGACTTTCGACCAAACCTCGCGCTTGGGGCAGCCGACCAATCCGAGCAAGTCGCCGAACGCGCGTATTCCGACGTTCGATTTGGATTCCGTCTACGGCGGCGGCCCCGGCGGCTCTCCCGAGCTTTATCAACCGAAAGACGCGATCAAGTTTCGCGTCGAAAGCGGCGGTCTGTTCGAAGACGTACCGAGGAATGGCACCACCAAGGCCGCCATCATCGCCGATCCGCGCAATGACGAAAATATGATGATCTCAGGACTTCAGGCGGCGTTCTTGCTTTTTCACAATCGAGCGGTCGATAGAGTGCGCGCCGAGCATCGCGGACTGAGCGATTTCGATGCGTTCTTTCGGGCGCGTCGATTGGCCCTGTGGCACTACCAGTGGATCATTCTGCACGAATTCCTGCCGCTCATGATCGGCGAAAAAATGGTCGATGACATCAGCAAGGGGCGAAAATTCTACACGCCGCGCATGGGGGAGGCTTTTATCCCCGTTGAATTTCAGATCGCTTACCGCTTCGGTCATAGTATGGTGAGACCTTCGTACCGAGCCAATCTCGCCGGCGACAACGGCCAGCCATTCTTTGGCATGATCTTTGATCCCGCCGGCGAAGGCGTCGCCGATCCGGTCGATCTGCGGGGCGGCGCGAGAGCGCCCCGGCGGTTCATCGGCTGGCAAACCTTTTTTGATTTCGGCGGCGCCCATACGGAGGCCGTTCGACCTACCAAGAGAATCGATACCAAAATCTCCACCCCGCTGTTTCACTTGCCGTTGCAAACGATTTTCGGCGGGGCACCGCCGATTTCTTTGATGCAGCGCAATCTGTTGAGAACTTTGACGTGGCAGGTTCCCTCAGGACAGGCGATCGCCAGAACCATCGGCAAGAACACAGCGCAATTGGGCAAAGCGGATCTTTCGGAGTTGCAGGACATCCAACCTTCCTTCATGGAGTCGACGCCGCTCTTTTATTACGTCCTCAAAGAGGCGGAGCTGATGGAAAGCGGACAGCGGCTCGGGCCGGTCGGAGGACGGATCATCGGCGAGGTGTTTATCGGTTTGCTCCAGCTTGATCCAGATTCTTATCTAAATGTACAGCCCGAGTGGCTCCCAACACTTCCCACGACGGGAAACACACCGGAAAGCTTCCGAATGATCGATTTTCTGCGCTTCGCGGGCGTCGATCCGGATAGTCGCAAACAGTAATCGCGAATAGGATCGCTGGCGACTGAGCGAAATGTCATTCCATTAAACCCGTCTGGATCGCGGTGTTCTCTGGTGATTCACAATGGACCCGAAGGAATCGTGACCCCGCTCACACCGCTTCTCTCGAGCGCGCGGGCAACGAAACCCGAAGCTTTGACGTCTTCGACGAACGCGCGCAAATACGCCGCCGCATCGCCGCGTCCCTTGACGATACCCATCGCCTGGCCGATGGCCATGAAACGATCGGCGAACACGCGCGAGCCGTGGAGCTTGCCTGAATGAGCAACGAGTGTTTGCCTGACGCCTGCGAGCACGTCTACTTTACCCGACACAATCAGATCGAATGCCGTCTCGGGGCTCTCCGCGCGTACGATCTCCGCATGCTGTAAGTTGCGGCTCAAAAATAAATCGTAGGCACTTTTCGCGGAGACGCCGATTTTCACTCCCTCGCGATCAACGTCGCTAATGTTTTGATATGGCGCTCCGGCTCGAACCAAGTACGTTCCCTCGATCTCAACATAGGGGGCGGTGAAATCGATCTCATCCGCCCTCCCCGGATCAACCGCAAGGAAGGCGACATCCCAGGCGCCAACTTTCACGGCGTCGAACATTTTGCCCGCGGATTCGAATGCAACAATCTCCACAGGCAATTCACTTCGTCTACCGAGCTCGCGCGCCAAATCCACCGCGACGCCCCGAAGTTCGCCGCTGATCGCATCACGTGTCGCGAGCACGGGATTGCCGTAGTTGACCCCGGCACGCAGCTTGCCGGTCGGGGCGAGATCTTGCCGTGGTGCATGATTCTTCGTCATTTCACCTATTCCGTGGATTAGATTCGATCAGCGCTGATTTGTTTTGCTCATCAGCGCGGCCAGCTCGCGATTGAATCTCGTGGGCCAACGCCGTCAGGCGCCTGAATTTTGACAGCGTTGGCCGGTGGAGGCGCAGGCTTAAACTGCGCCATCGCCGAAATTACAGCAGCCGTTAACCAGATCGGCAGCGCCGATAGGCCAATGATAGACGGACGTGTCATTCGAATCGGCTGGCACCGGCTAAACTTTCCAACCGAGCGATAGATCGACACGCGTGCCGACGGGATCGAGGACAAATGTCTCGGCGAAGCGGCCGTCGCGCGGAAGCTCGGCGGTGCCGCCGGTAGCGCCATTGGCCTTGGCAATGTCGGCGGCGCCTTTGACGTTCTCCACTTCCATGCCGAAGTGAAAAATCCCCTCGCGCCGATTGCGCGCCGGCAGGATCGCAAGATTGATGTGTCCGTCGGAGAGATAAATCGCGCGGCCGTTCTCAGTCGGCTCGCCGCTGCGCGCAACTTCGTTAAGACCGAACGATGTTTTGTAAAACTCTGCCAGTTTTTCAGTGTCCTTCGTCAACAGCGCAATGTGCCGAATCCGTGCCATCATAATCTCCTTTCATCTGATCCATCCGGGTCGCCAATTTCTCCGAATCAATCGCGCTACTCTACTTCCGATACAGCGGCTCAATCAAGCCGCTCTCGTTGATTTCGCCGGTAAAACTTGCGTCGTGGCATGAGTTTTCGTGTGACCCGGGCCGCCGTTTCAGAAGCACTGTCTTTTTTGTCTTGTCCATCACAGAATGCCAGGGGGACACTGCTACTTGCCAAGCAACTCGCGCAGTCGCTCGATCACTTCCTTGGGCTGCGCCATGACTTCCTTCGCCAACCGTTCAAGCTCTTCGGCGCGAATCATTTCCACGTCTAACTGTTTCTTGTTCGCTTCTGCCAACAAAGCAGGATCGCTGACCGCCTTCATAAACGCCTCGCGCAGGACTTTCGCGCGCTCGGCACTCAGCCCTGGCGGTGCCACGATTGGCCAGGAACCGAACCGGCCGGCGTCGAGGAACAGGTTGGTCAAACGGCGGCTTTCCTCGGGCGCCTTGTACTGGTCCATCAGCTCGAAAATCGTCGGCACCTCGGCGAGCCGGCTGTCGCGCGTGCGTCCGGTTTGGATCAGCACCCGAACGAAGTTCTTCTTGCGCCAGGTATGGAACGGCTCGCGGCCGAAATAGACCGACAACGACGTGGAGTTACACTGAATCTCGCCTTTTTCGATGGCCAAATCGACTTCGCCGCCGCCGGGATAGCCGCTGACGATAGCGAGCTTAAGTCCGAGCGATTCCTCGAACAGTTTGGGTAAAATGTAGCCGGTGGTGCCGCGACCCGCGGTGCCGCACTTGGGAGGATCGGACGCTTTACGCAGCTCCGGGATGGAGGCGTACGGCGAGTCGGCACGGATGTAAAATAATCGGGTCGCCGGCGTTGAGCTGCCGATCCAGGTCATCTTAGGCCAGTCGAATTGTGCCTCCTTGCGCCCGATCAGCTGTTCGAAATAAAGCGCCGCATTGAAGGTCGCGAGCGTGAGTCCGTCGGGTTTTGCGACGCCGTAAATATAGTTGGCGGCCACCAGGGACCCCGCTCCCGGCATCGATTGAACGATAAAATCCGGGTTGCCCGCGATTTGCTTCTTCATGTACGACCCGACCAACCGCGCCCATGTATCATGCGTCGTGCCGGCCGGGTAGCCGACGATCATTCTGACCGTCTTGCCTTCAAAAAAAGGACTCTGCGCCGATACCAGCGAGGGCATCGCCAGGAACAAGGCAAATAATCCGACCCATTTGTCCATGAGTTCGCGCCTCCGATCGGCGATCCTATAAAACATCGCTTTAGATTGTAAACAAAAAATTTCACCGTCTCGGGCTTTCGGTTCGCCGCCGTCGGAATTGCGAGCAATGATTCGACACTTGCGGCGCGCCGCCTTGACACACACATTGCGGCCTAGTAAGTATCGGCGTCGTACCCTAATTTCTCCGAGGAATTTCCATGGCAACTCCAACGGGACCCTTAGTGGGTTATCGCGTGCTCGATTTGGGCGGGCCGCTGAGTTTGCACTGTACCAAGCTGCTCGCCGACATGGGGGCCGATGTGGTCAAGGTCGAAGCGCCGTCAGGCGACGAGTCGCGCCGCGTGCCGCCGTTTAAAGACGATATCCCGGATCCGGAAAAGAGTCTTTATTTCTTGCATTTCAACACCAACAAGCGCGGCATTACGCTCGACGTCGAGAAACCCGACGGCCGCGAAATCCTGTTGGAGCTCTGCAAAAAGTTCGACGTCCTTATTGAAACCAATCGGCCGTCGCGGGCGAAGGAACTACGGCTCACTTATCAAGATTTGAGCGCGGTCAATCCGGCGTTGATCGTCGCATCTATAACCCCCTTCGGCCAGAACGGACCGTGGAAAGATTTCAAGGCGAACGATATGGCCGGAATCGCTTTGGGTAATCTGCTCTATCTCGCCGGCGAACCTGGCGAGCCGCCGCTCCAGCCGCCGGGAGAGATCGCTTACGGCATGGCTTCGACGTACGGCGCTTTCGGCATCGCCGTTGCGCTCTATCACCGGCTCGAAAGCGGCAAGGGCCAGCATATCGACGTCTCGATGCATGAATGCGCCGGTCATATAGCCGGCTATTTCATTCCCAATTACGGCTACACCGGCGAGAAGCCGGCGCGCGCCTCGCGCAAAGGCGAAGAAACCGATCTCTACGATCCTTACAAGACCAAGAACGGCTATGCGCGCATCTTTATCATTCCCGTCGAGCAGTGGCGCCGGTTGGTTGAATGGATGGGCAATCCGCCGTCGATCTCCGGACCGGAGTTCGAAAAAATGGCCTACCGGCGCAAACACCCGGATATCGTCGTCGGCGCAATCGCGGAGTTCTGCGCCCGCCACACCAAAGAAGAACTTTATGAAGAAGGGCAGAAACGGCGCATCGCGGTAACGCCGATCAACACCGCCGGGGAATTCATCGAAATGGAGCAGACCCAATCGCGCGAGCTGTTCGTCGACATGGAGCATCCGGTGATCGGCAAGTACAAACAGTTCGGCGTCGTGCCGCGCTTGATGGAAACACCCGGCTCCATTTACCGCGCGGCGCCGCTGCTCGGCCAGCACAATCAAGAAATTTATATCGGCGATCTCGGCGTGACCAAAGAAGATCTCATCGCGCTGCGCGCCGAAGGAGTGATCTGAGGAAGATCGGCATAATGGAGTATTGGAGTGGTGCAGTGTTGGGTATTCCGGAAACCCAGTACTCCATCATTCCATTATTCCATCACTCCAACTGCTAGAAAATTTTTGGAGATTTCCATGAGTCAACTGCCCCTTGAAGGCATCCGTGTTATCGAGCTGACCACCGGAGCTGCGGGGCCGACCGTCGCGCGCGTGCTGTGCGAATTCGGCGCCGAAGTGATCCGCTGCGAGACCCGCTTGCGCGGCGACGGCCATCGCGGCGAGGATCCCAAGCTTTGGAACAAGAAGCCCGACTTCATGAAGCTTCAGCGCGGCAAGAAATCCTTCACGGTCAACATGCAGACGGCGAAGGGTCGCGAATTGGTGAAGGAACTGGTCAAGAAGTCGGACGTGCTGGTCGAGAACTTTGGCTTGGGCATTTTGGAGAAGTGGGGACTGCATTGGCCCGATCTCCAGATGATCAATCCGCGGATCATTTTGATCCGGGTCAAAGGCATGGGCTGTACCGGTCCGCACGCCGCCGACCTCACCTATGGCCCCAATGTCGGCAACACCATGGGCACCACCTACCTGTGGAATTATCCCGGCGCGACGACAGCAACCGCGGAACCGCGCACGCAGCATCCGGATTTCATGGGCGGGGTCACCGGCGCCTTCGGCGTGGTGCTGGCGTTGATGGAGCGCAAAAAAACCGGCCGGGGCCAATGGATCGACAGCGCGCAACAGGAAATCGGCGCCTCCCTGCTCGGCCCCAAATACCTCGAGTATAACGTCAACAGACGCGAGCCCCGGCCCGAAGGCAACCGGAGCCTGATCGCCGCACCGTACGGTCCCTACCAATGCAAGGGCAACGACCGCTGGTGCGTGATCGCGGTTTACCAACAAGATGAGTGGGAACGTTTTGCCGCCTTGGTCGAAAAATCCGGTGTCAAACGAGATCCCAAGTTCGCGACGCACTTGAAGCGCGTGCGCCACAAGGAAGCCTTGGACAAGTGGGTCACCGAGTGGACCATGAAGCATGATCCCTACGAAGTGATGGAATTGGTCCAGAGCGCCGGCGTCTGCGCCGCGGTGGTTCAAGACGTTGAGGACCAGTTTAAAAACGACAAGCAGTACGCCGCCACCGGTTTTCTCGTCCACATGAACGAGCCGGAAGCCGGCGACATGGTCACCGAGAATGTGCCGATGCGGCTGTCGTTGACGCCGGGCCGAGTGCGCGGCGTGGCCCCGCTCATGGGCGAGCACACCCACGAAATCGCGCGCAATTTGCTCGGCCTGACCGATAAGGAAATCAGCAAGTTGGACGAGGACAAAGTGTTTTATTAACAATTGAAAATTGATAATTGAAAATTGACAACGAAAGCCACTCCGCTATCCATTTTCAATTCAATTTAGGAGGACAAATGGCAGAACCAGGACCCCTGTGTATTTACGAAAAGCGCGATCCCCATATCGCTATCATCAAGCTTAACCGGCCCGAGAAGAAAAACTCAATCAGCCGCGACCTTTATTGGGCGCTCGATGAGTCGTGGCAAAAAGCAAAAGCCGACGACGATGTCTGGACCATCATTCTCACCGGCAGCGGCGACTCGTTTTGCGCCGGCGGCGATCTCAAGGAGAACTTGGCCTTTGCCAAAGGCGAAATGAAAGGGCCGCGCTCCGGACCGCGGCCTTACTCCAACACGCGCATGCTGCAAATGCACAAGCCGATCATCGCGGCGATTAACGGCTATGCCGTCGGCGGCGGTTTTGGATTGGCGCTCGCCTGCCATATCCGTTACTGCGTGCCGGCATCGAAATTCGGCTGCGGCGAGGTGCGCTGGTCGCATATGGCTGCCTGGCCGAGCTACCTATGCCAAATTCCCACGGGATGGGGCTATTGGTTTGCCCTCACCGGCCAATTCGCCGACGCCGAAACCGCATTTCGCTTGGGTCTGGTGCAGAAGATTTGCGAGCCCGACAAATTGTTGGATGAATGCATCGCCTTGGCGACGACGATCAACGCCAACGGCCGGCTAATCGCGGAGCACACGATGAAGTACATCGAAGACGAGCTGCTCTACGGCATCCAGGGCTGGGAGAAGGGCTTCGAAATTCACCGCCAATATTACGCCCACCTGCGCGACAGCAAGGCCTACGACGAAGGCTCAGCCGCCTTCGCCCAGCGGCGCAAACCGGAATACACCGACGAGTACTACGACGAAAAAACCCGCCCAGCGGGCGTAGCGCCAGCCGCGAAAAAATAGCCACCCGTTCAAACAGTGCTAACGTTCAAGCCGTTCAAACGGTAGAGTGGTCGGAGCGATTCCTGAATCGCTCCGACCGCATTCCCTCGGCAGACGACAGTTGAGGATTGACTTTGCCCGTCGCTCCAACTCTCCCGCAAGGCGAGAGACGATCGGATGGCGAGCGAATTCCGGTCCGATGACACGGTGGAACGTTGGAAATCCGTTGAAACAATGGAACCGAAGTCAGCGGTTATTTCCCGGCGACCTCTTCAAAACTCGGCTCAGGCATGCCGGCCTTCCAGGTCGGATCGCGCAGTTCCAAGCGGTTGCCGCTCGGGTCGAAGAAGTAAAGTTCTCTGCCGGGAAAGTATCCGCCCTTTCGATAGTAAAGCTCGTCGATCTTGACGTTCTGCTCTTTGAATATTTTGCAGGCTTTTTCTATCGTCTCCGGCGCCACCGTGAAGGAATGGTGCACGTTGCGCTCCTCCACCTTGGTCTTGTCGATCTCCTTTGACCGCTGGCAGAGCAAAATGTTGTGATCGCCGACATTGAAACACGACATGCCGGAATTGCCCAAGCGCCCAAGATGCTTTAACCCGAGCAGATCGCCGTAAAACTTTTCCGACTCTTCCAGATTATTTACCGGTATCGACCAATGGGTCACCCCTTCGATTTTCAATTGTCCCATAGAAACCTCCGTCTTGATATGGCCCTTATTTGCTCCGACTGCGGCGGCCCTGTCAAGACCAAGCGACTTTCAAAGTCACGGCACAAGCCTACATTGAAAACGGAAATTGACTCCGCCAGATTTGAAGTGTACAGTACAAGTGTACAGAAGGAGACGATCATGGCCAAAGAAAAGAACATGAGCTTTGTTCAAGCTCGATCAAAGCTCAGCGAAATTATTGATCGGGTGGCGGAGAGCGGAGACGCCTACGTCGTCTCCAAGCGGCAAAAGCCCCAGGCTGTCATCATCGGAATTGATAGATACCGGGAACTGTCCGGCACATCGAAATATCTCAAAAATGTCAGGGGGAAACGAATCATCAACCTTGAAGGAATGGCTACCGCTGTTGGCGACATTGACGAAGCCATTCGCGAGCTGCGCAAGTCGCGGATCGAAGCCGTCATTAAAAAATTCCGCTAATGTTCGTCACCGATACACATCCCTTTGTTCATCACGTTACAGGTCGGAGAAATCGCCTGGGTCGCCGAGCTCTAAATATTTTTGACTCTGTAAAGCGTGGCAGGGAAACCATGATCGTGCCGTTTACCGTGCTCGAGGAAGTGATGCTCCTCTCGGAGATCGGTAGAATTCGACTTCCACTGCCATTTCGCGAGCTTTTAGTGTCAATACGACGGGCCGAAAACTTCGATTTGGGTGTCAATGACACAGACCTGCTTCTCGAAGCAGCGACATTCACAACGATCAGAGATCCTTACGACCGCCTGATCATCGCCCAAGCAAGGGTTACGGGCGTACCGCTTATTACAGCCGACGATAACATCCATGATTCCGGCTTGGTTCGTACAGTTTGGGATTGAGCACGATTGTCATGAGCGGTATCCGGCAGTGTTCCTTTAATAACGTTAACGTGATCCCGCCCCGATGCAGGCGATCGCCTCGATCTCGACTAAAATCTCGGGCGTGGCGAGACTCCTGACTTCCACGAGACTGGAACATGGAAAGTCTCCCGTGAAAAACTCCTGCCGTGCACGCCAAACTTCGGTGTTTTGTTTGATGTTGATCACATAGATCGTCATTTTTACGATGTCCGACATGGCCCCGCCGGCAGCCTCGACCAAATAGCGAATTCGCGTGAAAATGTTTTTCGCCTGTTCGTATTCGTTTTTTCCCTCGATTGTCACACCATCGGCCCCACGAGCCACGGTACCGGAAATGAATAACATCTCGCCGACCCGAAGAGCGTTGGACCAACGCCCTGGCGGCGGCTCTGGAACATCCGCACTCGTGATCTTTTCAATCTTCATTGGCGCGTTCTCCGAAATTTTGTTCAGCTGACGATCTATATTGAATTGTGATTACGGCTGCAATCTCTTCTCGTCCGCTGTGATCAACCCCCTGGCTTGACTCTCAGTGCTACCTGTTGGAAAATCCGATGCGCCACTCATCTAGTAGAAGCTATTGCTTTTGAAAAACAATGAGGTTTTTTCATGGCTGAAACTCAACATAAAATTATCGATGGCGACGGCCACGTCGTCGAGGACATTGCGTCCATCGTCAAGTACATGCCGGAGGAGTATGTCGGCAGAAGTTTTTCCGAAGCGCGAGGCAAAAATCCATTTCCGCCCATCGACCATCTGCATTCGGCGAATCGACACTTTACGCCCAAGGGCGCTTTCGCCAACGTCGGCCGCGAAGGCTGGGAGCTCTTCCTCAACGAGGTCGGTATCGGCACCACGGTGCTCTACACCAGCGCCGGTCTCGCCTTCGGAAAAATCGTCAGCCGCGATTGGGCCATCGAGCTGGCGCGCGCCTATAACAACTGGCTCCACGACACCTACGTGTCGAAAAGTCCTCGCTTCAAAGCCATGGGTTTGATCCCGCTGCAAGAGCCGGCGGAAGCCGTCATCGAGCTGCGCCGGATCGTCCGGGACCTCGGTTTTTGCGGCGCCATGTTGCCGTCGATGGGCGTCAACATGCCGCACCTCGGTTCGCAGAAATACTGGCCGATATACGGCGAAGCGGAAAGGCTGGGTTGTGCCATCGCGATCCACGGCGGCGCGCACGAAAATCTTCTGATGGACGATATGAGCCCGTACGCGGTCGCCAACGCCCTCGGCCATCCGATGAGCCAAATGATCGCGTTCGCCGGCATCGTCTTTAACGGCATCTTCGACAAATTTCCCGGATTGCGTATCGGTTTCATGGAAGCGGGCTGCGCTTGGCTGCTCACCTGCATGGAACGATTCACCGGCTCCTGGAAAAGCCATGTCCAATTCGACCCGCGCGGCCGCTTCTTGCAGCTAAGAAAGGGGGAGGAGCTGAAGGACTACATCAACCGGCACATTGACGAAGGGCGCATTTTCGTGGGCTGTGAAGGCGAGGAGTTGAGCATCACCGAAGCGGTGCGCATCACCGGCCATAAGCCGTATGTTTTCTCCACCGATTACCCGCATGAAGTCGACGCCGATACCTGCAAGCATGAACTCGCCGAGTTACGCCAAAACCCGCACCTGAAAGCCGAAGACAAGGAGGCGATTTTATTTCGCAACGCGCAGCGGTTTTATCAGCTGGCGAATTGAATATGTTGCGGGTTACGCGTTTCTTGTTTCGAGTTCGATTCCAACCCCAAACCCGTAACGCGAAACTCGTAACAGCTCACTGGGCGAAACATCTCGGAGAAAGCTCATGACGACGAACAAGAAGCATAAAATCATCGACGGCGACGGCCATGTGGTTGAAGATCACGCGGCCATTTCGGCGCGCATGCCGCAAATCTATCGCGACCGGTTTGGCTCCGCGCGCGGTCCCTATCCCCCCAACGATCACTTACATGCCGCCAACGCGCACACCTTGCCCCCCGGCGCTTTCGCCAAAGTCGGGCGCGACGGCTGGATCGATTTCATGGAAGACGTCGGGCTCGCGAGTGCCGTGCTCTATCCCACCAATGGTTTGTCGTTTGGCAGGGTGGTGAGTTTGGACTGGGCGATCGAGTTGGCGCGCGCGTACAATGATTGGATGCATGATGAATATTTGAGCCAGAGCTCGCGCTTCCAGGCGCTCGGCTTGATTCCGCTGCAAGAGCCGCCGGAAGCGGTGCAGGAGCTGCGCCGCATCGTCAAGGAACTGGGTTTTTGCGGCGCCATGTTGCCGAGCACCGGCGTCATGGGCGCGCAGAACCACCTCGGCGATGAAAAATATTGGCCGATCTACGAGGAAGCCAACCGGCTGCAATGCTGTATCGGGATACACGGCGGCGTCCATGATCATATGGGCTTGGACGACATGACCCCCTATGCGCCGGTGAACGCGCTCGGCCACCCCTTCGGCCAGATGGTTAATTTCGGCGGCATCTTGTTCAACGGCGTGTTCGACAAGTATCCGCGGGTCCGATTCGGTTTCATGGAAGCCGGCTCCGGCTGGTTCGTCAACTGTATCGAACGCTTCGAGCGCGCCTGGAACAGCCACATCCAGTATGATCCGCGCGGCCGATTTATAAAATTGCGCGAGCAGGAATCGATCACCGACTACATCAAGCGCCAGGTGGATGAAAACCGCATCTTCGTCGGCGTCGAAGGCGATGAGCTAACGCTGCCGTTCGCCGTCAGCGTCGTCGGCAACAAGCCCTTCGTCTTCTCGTCGGACTTTCCCCATGAAGTCAATAACGATACCTGCAAGGAAGAACTCCAGGAATTGGAGGACAACCCGAGATTGACTCAGGAAGACAAGGACGGCGTGCGCTATCTCAATGCGCAGCGATTCTATGGATTGGCGGCAAACTGACGCGGGTCAAAATGCGCAAAGCTTCGTCGCAAAACGCGCTCACGCGTCTTTGCGCTGCTTGATGTTTACGTTGGAGTTTTTCAACAACCAATTTTCCAGCAACTTTCGTTTGAATCGCCACTGGTTGCCGACTTTAAAGGCCGGCAACTGTTTGTCGTTCAACAGCCGATAGACCGTGAACTTGTCGACGTTCAGGTATTCGGCGACTTGTTCCAAGGTGAGTAGTTGCTCAGCCATAAAATCTCGGTTCGTTCCGTGGATTAGCACCCGCTTATCGCAACTCTCCGCAAAGCCTTCAAAGGACAATCAGGGTGCTTAGGGAAACACCTTGTAGTTCAAACGAGGACAAACGTCAAGCCCCCGCCATTTTGGTAAGTTTGGCGGGCGTGTTGGCGTAAAAGATCGCTTTTTTGACTACCGGCCGGAACCCTATTTTGCCGCGCAGACGGTGATTTCGACGAGCGTCCCGGGAGTCAGCACCGCTCCGACAGCCGTGCGGGTCGGCAGATTGGCGCGGTCCACCCACGCCATCCACGCCTCGTTCATTTCATCTTTCAACGCCGCATCGGCCATATAGACAGTGGCACTCAGAACTCGCGATTTGTTGGTGCCGGCCTGCGCCAGTACGGCGTCGATCTTTTTCAGCACTTCAGCGGTTTGACCCTTCATATCGAGCGTCTTGGTATCCGCCACCATGCCCGAACAAAAAACCAGGTCGCCGAAGACCGCCGCGTTGCAGTTCCACTCGCGCGGATTGATTCGTCGAATTTCCATCTGAGCATCCCTTCACATTTGACGATGGAGCGCCCGGGCGGTCAGATCGCCGGCCGCTTCTCGTACCACTTCATCTCCTGCTGATAGCTGTAGCCGGCGCGCAGCACGGTAGACTCGTCAAAAGGTTTTCCGACCAGCTGGAGAGCCACCGGCAAGTCGTTTTCCGAAAAACCGCAAGGCACCGACAGCGTCGGCAGCCCGGTGAGATTGAACGGCCCATGGAATTCCGGCTGAACATGCTTGTACAAAGTGTCGATGGGCCCCACGTCCTTGACCAGGGGGGCTGGACCGGCTTGATTCGGCAAGGCCAGACAATCCACTTTTTCGAATACCTCGGCGAGTTCGGTCCGGCAGCGGCTGCGAATCCGTTGCGCCTGGATGTAGTCTGCCGAGCCGGTCAATAAGCCTAGGTAAACCCGCGCGCGTCTCTGCGCCGCGCCGTGCTGCAACACCCAGGCTGCATCGCGCTTATGGGCGGCCCAAAATTCGTTGTAGTAAATCACCGCGTTGGCGATCGTCGCTAGCCGCAGCGTGGGAACTTTCACCTCTTCGATGCGGGCGCCCATGGAGCCGAGCTTGGCGATCGCTTCGTTAACCCGCTGTAAAACGATCGCCGCGGTGCGCGGCGCGCACTGCTCGATGTATTCGCGCGGCACGCCGATGGTCAAGCCCTTAATGTCCAGGCGCAGCGCCGCGGTGTAATCCGGCACGGGCAGAGCGCTCGAAGTCGGATCCTTACCGTCGTGGCCGGCGATGACGTTGAGCATATGAGCCAAGTCCTCGACCGCGCGCGCCATCGGTCCGCAGTGATCGAGAGACCAGCTAAGCGGCGCCAGCCCATAGCGGCTCACTCGTCCGTAGGTCGCTTTCAAACCGGCGATGCCGCAAAAGGCGGACGGGTTACGGATCGAGCCGGCCGTGTCTTCGCCGAGTGACCCGAGGCACAAACCGCCCGCCACCGCCGCGCCCGAACCGGTGCTCGAGCCGCCGGTGATGTGTTCGGTGTTCCAGGGGTTGCGCGGCAAGGGAAACTCCCCCGGCAAACTGCTCATGTGCAGCTTACCCATGATTACCGCGCCGGCTTCCCGGAGCCTGCGCACGGCGGTCGCGTCGCCGACGCCTTTGGAGAACTGGCGTATGCGCGCCGGCGCTCCTTTCGTATCCAACTGATCTTTTACCGCGATCGGAATCCCGTGCAGCGGTCCGCGCCATCGGCCGGCCGCGATTTCGCTCTCGGCAGCGCGCGCTTCGGCCAACGCGCTCTCCGACATCAAGTCGATGTATGCGTGCAGTCTGCCGTCTATGGCCGCAACGCGCTCCAACACTGCGCGCGTCAGTTCCACCGGTGAAAGCCGGCGATTCTTGATCAGCTCCTGGGCTTCATGAATGGATAAGTAGTAAAGCGGCTTTTCGGCTACAACCATTTGAGCCTCCGAAATCCTCAACACTTCATTTTGAATCGGTCGGTTTCCATTCCGGCCGAAACACTGGCGCCAGCTCCTCTCCGGCTAGGTCGATGGAATGGAGTTGCCTTAGATTTTCCATGTAAAGCGTGATGATCTCGCTAAACTGCTCCAGGTCGCCGGCTTTCGGCTGTAAACCTTCACGCTTGAGTACCGCCATCAGATTTTCTTCGATCAACTTGTCCATCGCTATAAGCTCCCGAAACTGCCTTATTTATCTCCACGCCGACTGCAACGTCAAGCGCTTCTTCAGCTCGCCGGGCGTGTGACCCGGTGTGCACGCATGTAACGACTTGGCAGTACCACGAATTGTCATTGACCGCGAACCGCGCTCGCATTCCCGCCGCGGCAAACGATCGAGATGCGGTTCAATTCACGTAAAATTTCTAGCCACGACCACAAGCGTCTCTGGCATACCGCTTGCTGACAAGAAAGCACTCGATCGCTGAGCTTCTGTTCTCAAGAGATCGTTCATGATTATGTCGAATCGGTTTTCCGGCCTGCGTTGCCGACTCGTCGTTATCGTCCTGGTGGCGGTGGTTCCGGTCTTTGCTTTGATTCTGTTCAGCGCGGCGCGTCATCGCGAGCTGACGTCGAATCAAGTCAAAACTACCGCCCTTGGAGTAGCTCGAGCGATCGCGTCCGAGCAAGACCGCCTGCTGGAAAACGCGCACCAGTTTCTCATCACCCTGGCGCGACTGCCGCAGGTACGTGAAAAGGACAAACTCGCCTGCAGTAAGGTTTTGGCCGGCCTGCTGGAGCCGGCGTATTTGGATTTGGCGGTGATCGATGTCAAAGGCCAGCTTCTATGCAGCGCGCTCAAGATGCCGCATTCGCTCGCTACAGCCAAGGGCCGTCACTTCGAACAAACGGTCAAGACGCATGATTTGTCGATCGGCGATTTTCGCCAGCACCCGGCGGGCGAAAAAATGATCTTGGATCTCGGCTATCCCGTAACGGATGCGCCAGGGACGTTACGCTCGGTGGTTTCGCTGGCCCTGGATTTCAACTGGATCGCCCGACTGACGGTCGACAGCCGCTTGTATGCGCAGGCCACCTTCAGCTTGATCGACGCCAGCGGTCAAATTCTCTTGCGCTATCCTGCAGATGACCAGATTCAAGGCAAGCGCATCGCTTTACCGCCGCGCCGGGCGGGCATCAACCGTGAAACCGCGATGACCCTCGAGAGCGCCGTGCTCGACGGCATCCCGAGGCTATTCGCCATCAGTCAGCTGCGCAGCCCCATCGGCGGACAAATTGTCTATGCGTCCATCGACATTCCGGCCGCTTCGGCTTTCGCCGAAGCGAAACGTATTCTGCTGTTCGATCTGATCCTCCTGGTATTGCTATCGGTCATCGCGCTGAGCGCCGCGTGGTTTGGCACCGAATTTTTTATCCTGCGCCGAGTCAGGGACATCATCACGACGACCAAAAAAGTGGCCGCTGGAATATTGAGCGCGCGCACCAATCCGCCTTATGAAAACAATGAGCTGGGTCAAATGGCACGCGCCTTCGATGATCTGGTTAGCGCGCTGGAAAAACGCCAGGCCGAGGCGATCGAATCGGCCAATCAAATCCAGAAGCAGCGCCAACAACAAAAAGCGCTTTACGACCTCAACGTGGGGATCACCTCTACGCTCGATCTGGCGGACGTTCTAAAAATACTCCTTGATCATATCTCGGGCTTGTTTCCATTTTGCACGGTGACCGTGAGTTGGCTCGACAAGATCACCGGGAACCTGCAGCTCGTGGCGCACCGGAGCTCGGATTCATCGGCGCAGATGCACGCCGACCTCGCCGCGGCGCAGACTCTGCCCCTGCTCGTGATCAGACAGCAATCGCCGGTCGCGTTTACCAAGAACCAGATCGAACCTGGAACTTGGGATCGCGAGCTGTTTCAGCGCTACAATCTCTATTCTTATCTCGGCTTGCCGTTGATCGCCAAGCAAGAAACTCTTGGAGTGCTCTCGTTCTACTCCCGCACCGAGCGCGAGTTCAGTAGTGAGGAAACGCGCTTCTTGAACGCCCTGGTTAACCAGGCGGCGATCGCCATTTACAACTCCCGTTTATATGAACAAACCCGCGAGCAGGCGATCGAATTGGAAAAATCCAATAAAATCAAAGACGAGTTTCTCGGCGTCATGTCTCATGAGCTGCGCACGCCCATCAACATTATCATGAATTACGCCGAGGTGTTGAGGATGGGCACCTTCGGAGAAATCAGCGCCGAGCAGCTCAAAGGCACCGAGAAAATCCGCTCGCAGGCGGTCCATCTTCTGTCACTCATCAATGGGATTCTGGAAATCACCAAAATCGAAAGCGGCACGGCTGTGCTCCAAAACGAACTGTTCAGTCTGAGTGAGTTTCTTTATGACTGCCAGTCCGATTACACCGCTCCGGCCGAAAAACACGTGGCCCTGGAGTGGGATTTTCCCAGAGACCTGCCGGTCATCGACAGCGACCGGATTCGCCTTAAACAAATCGTCACCAACCTGGTGAACAATGCCCTCAAATTCACTGACGAAGGCAAGGTCACCATCTCAGCGCAGATTTGTGGCGATGGCGAGATGTTTGAGCTTCGCGTATCGGACACCGGACCGGGCATTCCGGCAGACCGGTTGGAGCGCATATTCGAAAAGTTTCATCAGGTGGATAGCGCCACGACGCGCAACTATTCGGGCGCCGGACTAGGTCTCTACATCGTCAAGACGTTCGTGGTTCTGCTCGGCGGAACGATCGACGTAAGCAGCCAGCTCGGCATTGGCTCTGTTTTCACCGTGCGTTTGCCGATCAAAGCGAATTTGGCGGCAGTCACCGGTCTCAGCCAACCGGCGCTGAGCGCCGGCTACGTCAATTAGGAGCGAACTGATGGCGGTCTCATTGTTTTGGCGCCTGATCCTAGGTTACGCGATGATCCTGGTGCTGTCGATTGGCGCTTCCCTTTATGCGGTCTTTCAGCTTGGCGAATTGAGCCAAACCGCCCGTAAGGCCCTAGAAATCGACTATCGAATCATCGCGCAACAGGAACATTTAACCGACGCCTTTCTCTCTGAAGCGCGTTACGGCGGCAAATTTCTGCTGACGCAGTCGCCCTCCTCTTACGATCAATTCCGCCAGTTCAAAAATGATTTTCTTCGTTATCTACGTGACCTCAAAGGCGCCGGAACCAGCGCCGAAACATCCACCCAGCTCGTCCGGATCGAACATCTCCATCAGACTTTCCATAACCTCTTCGAGCAGGAAGCGCGCTACATTCAAGCCGGGCAGCCCTATGCCCAGAGCCGCTACCAGCAAGAGCGCACCAGAATTCTCGATACGGCGTTACGTGAAATGGCGCGCTTGAAAGATCAGTTGGAAAAAACTCTTCATGACAAACTGGAGGGATTGAGCGGCACGGCTCGGGCAGCGCGAAACATTGCTATTGTCACGACTCTCATTCTAGTCGTTCTGGGAACAGCTCTGTCGATAAAGATCAGCACCAGCGTCACCCAACCGCTCTTGGAACTCGCCGGCAAAACCACAGCGAAAGTTCACACCGGCCCGGCGCCATTTTCGACCATCCCTGAAATTCAAGAATTGTCCGAAGTGTTCGCGCGGCAACAAAACCGGCTACTTCAAGCCGCTGAGCACAACGCCGTCGAAATGGAGCGGCTCAGTGACGAGCTGGCTAGCCGTCTCGCTATCCTCAAAAGGAAGCTTAACGAAACAAAAAAACAGAACGGTTCTGCGCCGTTTTCAGCGGACGGTGAGCTGATAGACTCGATCATCGAAGATGCCGACCGGTTGATTCAACGCTGCGTGGAAGTAAGCGCTGCGGTGGCGGCGCGCTCGGCCGTGAGTAAACTTGAACCCAATGCCGGGCGCGGGAACAGCGGGCCGTTGATGAGAGAACCCTCTGAGAAGCCCCCGACGAACGAAGATTTACGCGCTTTTTCCGTGACAAAATATGCGCGCTGCGTTGCCTCATTGTGGCGTCAGTTTAAACGACAGAGAAGCGGCATCGCGTAGCCGGAAGCGAAGAGGTTGCAACCATGCGAACGCCATTGGGTTATCAATTCCGCCTTGCAAAGCATCCAATACCGCTGTTGCCGTTGCTGCTCACCGCCCTTATTGCCGGCTGTTCCTCCATCCAAACCCCGGGACAGGGAGCGAACTCCGTCGATGGAGGCCTCATCGTGCCGAGCAATTTTGATCAGGCTCTGCGGGAACATCAGAAGGCTCTCACCGAAGGCAAAGGCCAGCCGGATGCCGCTCTTTACAACATCGGCGTCATCTGGGCTCATTCGGCCAATCCCAAGAAAGACTACCTTAAAGCCTTGAACTCCTTCAGAACGCTCGTAAAAGATCACCCCGCCAGTCCTCGTGCGGAACCGGCGAAAATCTGGATTCAAGCCCTCGAACAGAATTTCAAGAACCTCGAAGAAGGACAAAAGCTCGCCGATGAAAAGCGCGCCCTCGCTCGCGAGCGCGACCAAGTGACCCGCGAACGCGATCAGCTCGCCCAAGAGCGCAATAAGCTCAATTACGCCATCGAAAAATCCCGCCAGCTCGACGCCGAAATCGAAAAGCGCCGCAAGCAGTCGCTGAAGCGCTAGTCGAATCGGTGTTCTAGCTCCGTACCATTCGCGCAAGTCTCAAGGAATCTTTTCCGATAGCGCCCCGCCAGCAGAAAACATCCGCTTGGCGGAATTGATGCGCTAACCGAACGTCGCGTTTGTCCATAGACAGACACTCTTGTCACGAAAAGTGCCTTCTAGCGGTAGTATCTTATCCGCGACTCGCTTTCTCTATTTACTTTAATTTGACTTTTAACGCCAAATATTGTCTATCCTTACACAGAATCGCTTTGATATGTAATAATCAGCATAGCTCGATGTACTAGAAGACGCCGTCACCATCGCCTGAAGAAACGCCAAATGATCCTGCTAGCAAGCTCTTCTCAATCTCTTTGTCGCCGCTGGCGGAACGCTTTGGCCGGGCGCTATCCGTTGCATCAAGTTAGTGATCGCCAAGCGCTCATGCTCTCGCTGCGCGAACACCAACCGGCCGTACTGTTCCTCGACCACAGCACACAGCACTTTGGCCCAACTCGTCTTGTCTGTCGGTACATTAAATCTGCGCCTCGAACCAAATTTGTTATTCTCAGCAGCGATCCAAGTCCCATCGCAGCGGTACAATTCATTCGAGCGGGAGCAAAGGGTTACAGCGGAAGCGTCATCGCTCCGTCATTGATCTGCAAAGCCGCAAGCGTGGTCATCAAGGGAGAAATCTGGATAGGTCGCAAACTTCTGCCCGTCATATTAGATGAGTTCGTGCGCGCAGCCGATACAACGCTGATGACCAAAGAAACGCCGCCCGGCTATTCGCCGGCAACGAATGCGTTTGCCGGCCTCAGTCCGCGCGAACGCGAGATCACTTCGCTGGTGGCGTCGGGCCAACAGAACAAGTTCATCTCCAGTAAACTCCAAATCAGTGAAAAGACGGTGAAGGCCCACTTGACGACGATCTTCAGGAAACTGGGCGTCGACGGCCGCACCCAGCTCGCCCTCGCCGTAACCGGGGCGCACCGGCAAATAGCGCTACCTCATCAGCTTTGACGGGGACCAAAGCCGCGTCCCACTAAAGTCCCATTGTAGAGGCGGGGCTAAGAGTACTAGATTCGCGTAAATTGTTGATGATTTCTTTCGCCAGTTTCGGGAGAAATTTTCAGTGTCGCGCGTGTCGCTAATCATCGTCGGCAGTCAGCCGTCTATTGCCGTGTCGCTCATGGCGCTTTCACGGCACGAAAACATCCAGGTGATCGCCTGTCTTCAAGCGGTCGCCGAAGTGTTTATCAAACTCACTGACACCGATCCCTGCATCGTCCTGATCGATTTCTCGTTGATTAACGAAACAAGCTACTCTATGCTGGCGGACCTGCGGCGATCCCACCCCAACGTAAGAGTTATTTTTCTCTGCGACAGACCCGATCAAGCAAAACTTCTCGACGCCTTCCGCCACGGCGCCTCCGGTTATATCGAAACCAAAGACCGTGAAGCGTTTCTCGCCAAAGCGATTCAAGCCGTCAGCGACGGCGAAGCCTGGGTGCCGCGCCAGTTCGTGACGAAACTCGTCGAACGGCTCACGCGATCTTAATTCGCCCTCAGCGACTCAGTCGATGATCACGTTTTTTCGACGCTTGAGCATCGCTTTGGTGTGCGACTTCGCGCCGATTGGGTTTTAGATCTTCATCTTCGATTAACCCGTGCTGTCAATTTTCCTTACAGACTATTTCCAACAACCTTCTCGGCAAATATTGTTTCGCTTCAGCCACTTACAAGTCTAAGGTTTACCGAAAGTTTTTTCCGTCAAATCTCCTTACAAGTTTCTTCGTCCTTATTTTTCGAAACTCTTATTCCTGCGGCGAGTTACGTGCCGGAATGAAAGTTGCTCACTCTTACGCAAACAAAAGCACTACTTCAGTCAAAAGTAGCAGCGATGACAATCGCAGCTACGACATAGTTAGGAGAAATCATGATACTAACATCGCGTCCACGGCTGTGGCGTGGCGTCGTCTTGTCAGTCGTTCTTTGTCTGAGCTGGATTACAGGCGCAACAGCGCAAACAAACAATTTGGATCAGATACGCAATGGTCCGAGGAACGCGCCTTTGAATCCTCCGGATTGGGTGAATGGAAATGCGAACAAGACACAGGCCCATCTCGCCGAAGGTTATTCCCAGGCGTATCGGCTTGTGATCAGCGGATTAACCCTGGGTGCCCACAGCATTACGATTGAATGGGATACAAAAAGTGGGGGCAAGCACGGCATCGATTTCATCACTCACTATCAACGTATGCTGCCGCACACACCGATCTTCGATCATGCCGCGGAGACGATTCAGCCGTTACTCGGTCTCGCCGGCAGCTTCGGACCGCCGTCAACATTCCCGATCCCCACGCCTTCCGGGTCAAATAACGGACACGATGTAGCGGCATTTTTCAATTCATTGCCACCTAGTGAAAGGATGATGACCATTTTCAATGGCACTATCACTTCGATGACTTATCTATTGCAGGAGAGTCTCACGCAGGCAGCGGCCAAGACTCAACTCAAAATCAATTTCAACGCTACGGATACAACGGTTGTCCTCGCTTGGGGTGGTCATATCGCACGTTCGGTGGATTGGGGAATTGGCTTTTCTGCCGCAAGTATCGGCGGTGCCTCCTACCATATGCGCTTGGCGGATGGCAACCAACAGGATAAGCAATTGAGCGCCGACGCGGTCGTGGCAATGAACTGTGCCGATCAACCGGCCTGCACAACGGGTGAGGTGTGCGGTATTGCTTTCTGTGATCCTGACACGCTCCAATGCACGGTGGGTGTAGCTGATGCCGGTACAGTTTGTTCCGCCGGCGGTGTCTGTACTGACGACGCAGTTTGTGACGGCATTCATACCTATTGTCCTGCGAATACGTTTAAACCTGCGACGACCATCTGTCGCTCCTCTCAGGGCGCTTGTGATTTGGCTGAATACTGTACCGGAGATAGCGCGACATGTCCGGCGGATTCCTTCGCAACGCAAGGCACCGTCTGCGGCGGTCAAATCCTGGAAGGAAGCTGCAGCGGCCTCGCCGTTTGTAGCGGAATCAGCGCTAGCTGTCCTTCAGCAACGGTGCGACCGGCAGGAACGCTTTGTCGCGCAGCCAACGGCGCCTGCGATATAGCCGATTTCTGTGACGGGGTTCATACCACTTGTCCTGACAACGTAAAGACAGCACTGACCGTCTGCGGCACGGCCTCCGATGTTTGCGCCAACAACCCTGTCTGCAACGGTGTGAGCAAAGCGTGTCAGCCCGAGACTTTTAAGACTGCCGAGACGGTTTGTCGTTCGGCAGACGGCGTCTGTGACATAGCGGAGACATGTACCGGCCACAGCGCGGCTTGTCCCGCAAATCAGTTTGCGTCGCATAATACGATTTGTCGCGGCGAAGCTGGAACTTGCGATATCGCTGAAACTTGCACCGGTTCCAGCGCGCTATGCCCGACGGATAGCTTTCTTAGCAGGGGAAGCGTATGTCGCGCTGCCGCAGGAGTTTGTGACGCTGCCGAAACTTGCACCGGCTCGAGCGCGATATGTCCGGTCGATATTAAGCTTGCCGCAGGCACGACCTGTCGCTCCGCGACCGGCGTCTGCGATGCCGCAGAAACTTGCGACGGGATCAACAATAGCTGCCCCGATGACGGTGTTATGATTGCCGGCACAATCTGTCGTTCTGAAGCTGGAGTTTGCGATGTCGCTGAAAGATGTGACGGCATATCGAAGAGCTGCCCGGCAGACGGATTTGTCTTGGCCTCGGCGAATAAATTATGCCGTCCTTCCGTGGCCGCATGCGACCTACCGGAATATTGCAATGGCTTAGGCATCGCATGTCCGGCTGATAGCTTCGTGGCCGCCGGCACGCAATGCCGCGATGGAGACGGCGTATGCAATCCCGCAGAAATGTGCACGGGTACGAGTGGTTTCTGTCCGGGCGACATTACATTTGTGCCCAATCCGGATAGCTGCAATCTCGCCGGGCTCGGTGTTTGCCGAACCGCAGGATTCTGGGGCACTCATGGGGGAACCGAGAAAAACAAGAGCATCAACATTACCCAAGCGGTTATCGATTTTCATCTCAACGGCATGGCAGCCGGGCCGCTGAATGTTTGCGGTGAACAGATAAATAACACGATTGTGAATAATGCCGCGTCAGCGCTGGAGGCTTTGTGCGTGTCCGTGCAAGGCGATCAGCGACTCCAGCTAGCCCGGCAGTTAACCGCTGCGGCCCTCAACTGCTCGGTCAGCGGATATCAAAACTGTGAAGGATATCCGAAATACGAGGGGTTATTCGCCGAATGTAATAGACTGTGCGCCGAGACTGACACGGCCCAGCAAACTATCACTTACTGCATCAGTGCCATCGACTGCCTTAATAACGGCGGCACTTACTATCACGCGGGGACGGTTCTACCGGATGGCAGGACAATTTCCGCGGCGGGATATTGCAAGACCGGTACTTGCTCGAATGAGCCAAATACTCCGTGTAACACTGGCGACACCAGTTTGTGTGGCTCCTCGACCGCGACCTGCACGCCCGACCGCGAGACTTGCCACGATCAACCGCTCTGTTTGCACATCGATGGTAAGCCCATTGACGGAGCACCTTGCTTTTCAGAAACGGGGCCGGCCGGTAGCACGAATGCCTGCAATAACGCACACAAAAACAATTGTACCGTGATCGGCGCCGGAGAAACTTATTGCAGGAACGACAGTTGTGACTCGGTTGATTACCTGGGCAAATGTGTCGCGATTAAGAATTGACGACCGAAAAGCGTTGACAGTGCGCTATCCGGTAACCTAAACTTTCAGCCGAAAAAAGGGTGGACCGCTGATCAGCGGTCCACCCTTCGACGTTAATAAACCTAACTTAGGAGGAATTGAGTAAATGAACAGAATCGCAGTTGCAGCAATGATCGCTGGGTTAAGTCTGGCCCCGGCAAACTTCGCCTTAGCGCAGACGAGTAAGGACCTGGCTGACTTGAAACGTGAAATTGAGGCGCTCAAGACTGGGCAGCTTTCGATCCAAAAAGATCTCGCGGAAATCAAGAATTTGCTGCTGCAAAAAGAGTTGCAGGCGATGCGCGAGCAACTGCAGGGACGACCCTCCGCCCAAGCGCAGGCTCCGTCCGCTCCCGCGCCGGAAACACAGACCTTGGTGAGCATCGACGGCGCCATCACCAAAGGCGATAAGAACGCCAAGCTCACGTTGGTCGAATTCACTGACTTCCAGTGCCCCTTCTGCGCCCGGCATCTGCGAGATACCATGCCGCAGATCGAAAACGAGTACATCAAAACCGGCAAAGTTCGCTATGCGCTTCGCGACTTTCCGCTGGAATCGATTCATCCGCAGGCGTTCAAGGGACACGAGGCTGCCAACTGCGCCGCCGAGCAAAATAAATACTGGGAGATGCACGAAAAGCTGTTCGCCAACCAGCGAGCGATGACGCCGAAAGATGTTACAGCCTATGCGGAAGCGTTGGGATTGGATATGGCGAAATTCCAGTCGTGTTTCGACGGTGGAAAATATACCGCTAAGGTGCGCAAAGATCTGACCGACGCGCAGAAATACGGCGCCACAGGTACGCCGACGTTTTTCATTGGGCTCACCGACCCCAAATCCTCCGAAATCAAGGCCGTAAGAAAGATCGTCGGTGCTCAAAACTACACCGCTTTTAAAGACGCCTTCGATACCCTGCTCGGCAGCAAATAATCAGGCTTCTCACCGTCAAACGCGCCGGCGACATTTTTCGCCGGCGCGTTTGCGCTCGACCCTTTTCTTTGCAACTCACGTGTAATTCTCGTTTACACTTTTTCCTGGCGCTTCTTGCCGATAATTCCGCCAACAAAACGACCGGTTGAGAGTCGATTCCGAAAAAACGCCGCCCCTCCTGTAACCTTTGTTAACAAAAATCTCGATAAACAATTTTTTCCCTTCTTAAGAAAAACAAGCCTTTACGATGATGGCATATAACTTGCCGCCGCTTTGACCTGCTCACAGGCATTCTCGTGCCGGTGCGGCAAATCGACTTATGACATTTAGCGTCCAGAGGCATGCATGAACTCCATCGGATCACGAAACAGCGAATATTTGCCCGCTGCCATTCTATTGCTGTTGGCTGCGATCGGCTTTGTAGGACCATCGGCCAACGCTGAAAGCTGCATTCGCGAGCAAGCCGGACAATCCGTTGTCTGTACCGCGAACGACGTTCGCATCACCTTTGCCGACAACGTAAGAGATATCTTCGGCGCGCCCTTGCTCGAGTGCGTCAGGGGCGAATCGTTTTCCTTCATCGCCGACTTTCATATTCGAACTACGGCGACCGCTCGCTATGATATTGGACTCTATTTCGGAACCGACGGCGATCCCAACGGAGACGGCGCTAGCAGCGGGGTGTGCTCGGCCCAAATCATTAAAGACCGCCATGTCGACCCGGCTTATCCGCACGCTGTCGTGCTCGGTTCGGCGGTCGCTGCCAATCTCGACGGGGATGCCTGCCGAGATATCAACTCGGCGCAAGGCTGGCGAAACATAGCTGGCAAAATCGTCACACTGCGAATCGACAATGCGTTATGCCACGATAGTGATGCAGATGAGAAACTAAATCTTCCTAACTGCGCCACCTGGTCAAACGGTGCGGCTGCTGCGTGCAATTCTCCGAACAACACGGCCCCGAGTTCGTCGTCAAATTGCAGCTGCGATTTGAGCTTTAATTTACCTATTCTCGTGGCGCCTGGCTCAAACCAGGTCACGGAAAATGACCATCAAATATCGACGGCTGCACCGAGAATACGTCCCGTCCTCCTGTCGGAATCAATAACAGCGCCGCAAGGCGACGCGGATTGACCTATTTACACAAACCGCCATCATCCGCTCACGGCGCGTTCGGCGTAGCAGACAATCTCTGCTGACTTGATGGCATTTTTGGCAGCATCAAAGTAGTCGAGGGACATTTCCACCGTTGTTCATTGTGTACGATGAATCGAAGGAACTTTTGTCGCGCAAGTTGCTTATAACTATTTTTCTTCTTGTAAGTTTTTTTTACATCCTTAGATTCCACAATTCACCGCAATATTTCCTCCAAAAATCCGTCCGTTAGCAAAATATCCCCAATGAGCCGTGAAGCACTGTAAAAATTATTTACAGTTTTCACGATGACAGTTTCGGCGCGAAGCACTTAAAGTCAATTACTTACGCCTCGGAATAAAACTTGCGAAAGTTTTGAACTCGAACGCAGGTCGGTACCAGCCTGCGAGTTTGGGGATATTTCACAATCTTTGGAGGGAAAAAATGGGGTTTAAGAACATAATGAGAGGACGAGTTCGCACCGCGGCCGCGTATGGTGCCGCGCTACTGATTTTAGCACTAGTAGGAACTCACCCGGTGTTAGCGGAAGACAGCGGTCCGACGACGACCGGTCAGATTTGTATGCAGAAGGTCTTTGGCACACCGGTAGTAAATTCTAATACACTCGTTTGTACCGCCAACGACATCAGGATCGCCAGAGCAACCCACGTTAATCCAGGGAGCTGTATTGAGGGGACAACGTTCACCCTGGAGGCGACGTTTGAGATAAATGTTACTGCTAACAGTCGCTATGATAGCGGCTTTTTCTTTAGAATCGACGGCGGCACCAATGCTAGAGGAGACGGCAACAACGCCGTAGGGCAGTGTTCACTTAGCGCGCTCACCCCGGGTGTAGCCCCTGCCCAAAATCTCGACGGGGATACCTGCGGCGACCTCAATGCCGCCACGTACGCAGTAACCTTTACGATCCCCGGTGTCCAGTGCATCGGTGTGCCGCATCCTACTGACTCCACGAAAAAGATATTGCGATTGCCCAATTGCACGAGCTGGCACAGTAATCAGGGCACAAGCTGCAACATCGACAACCCGCTCGATTTCGATCCGGATACAAAATCAAAGTGCGTCTGTGACGATAATTTCACGGTTCCTGTCTTTGTCGAGGCCGCGCAGCTCCGTGTAGTAAAGACTGCATCACCAATCACCATGCCCGAGCCCGGTGGGCAGGTGACCTATAACGTTCAAGTGACGAACCAGGCCTCGATTGTATCCGTCACGTTGAAAACTATAAATGACGACATCTACGGCGACCTCCACGTAGCCAACCCGAACGTTACCGATAATACCTGTCCCAGCCTGGTGAACACTGTACTAGGGCCTGGCGCCAGCGCTAGTTGCTCGTTCAAGGCGATGGTGTCCGGTAATGTCGGTCAAAAAATCACGGACGTGGTGGAGGTCTGCGGTGACCAGCCAGGCATTCCCGACCCCACGCAGGTTTGCGGTAACGATGACGCCGATGTAACGATAACCGACGTGACGTCGACGCCTACGTTGGCCAAAACGGTCGTAGGGGCTGCCTGTACAGTAGATGTGACGTACCAGGTCGTCGTTAACAACAACTCTGCGGTAGATACACTGACGGTGAATTCCCTCATCGATGACACCTTCGGCGATATCACCCAGGTGCAGGGTAACATTATCAGCACGAACTGTGCCTCGGGCGGGACGATCGCAGCGGGTGGCAACTACAGCTGCACTTTCGACGTAAGGATCGATACGGGTACTGGGCCGTGCAATATCGATCACACCAACAAGGTGACCGGTAGTGTGACAGACGATGACGGCGTAACAACCACCCCCTCCGATACCGCCACAATCAAAGTGGAAACAACGTTCCCATAAATCCACTCCGCTCGATCCGGACGATTCTCCAATGGGGAGTCGCCCGGGTCGCCCGCCTTGTCGGCGAGATATCTCTTAGAGATCGCGCTGGGCTGGCATCTACGATGCCAGCCCAGGTTGCGTTTGCGGTAGATCCTCTCTCAGGAAAAGCTCGCTGCAGGTTAGTATTGGCCAGTTATCTGTAATGCTCTCTCACCGGGCCTCATCGCGCTATTTTCTTTTGATCACATAAGTCGCCGTTGTCGAAGCTGCAAACGTCGCCGCGGCCGTGTTGGTCGCTGAGACGCTGAAATTGTAGGTGCCCCGGTTCGCCGCGACCGGAGACGTCACTTTTAGAGTGATAAAAGCTTTCGTTGCCGGATTAACCGTTACTGTCGAACTCGAAAAAACCCCAGTCCACCCGCTAGGTAAACCTGTCTGGAGCGCAAAGCTGGACGCGAGACAGTTAGAAGGGTCATTGTTCGTCACCGACACAGTGTAGGTTACCGCAGTACCAGCCACTACTCCTTGGCTTTGCTTCGGAGAAATCGTCAAACTCGGGTTTGCGTGCACACATGCTGGCGCTGCAAAGTTTACCGAAACGACTGCCTCCACGCTGCTGGTCGAAACAGTGGAAATCGTAACGCCCGAGGTCGGATCATGAAAGCTCCGGCCAGCCACAAGAGCTGGATCAGACCAATCAGACCAGTTTTGTGAAGCACTAGCAGGCGTCATGTCCAGGAGATAGCTGCTGTTACCGTCCGACGGAGAGCCTGTATGCACGACAATTCCGTTGAGCACGTTAGCATTGGTATCGAGAAAACTATCGAATCCGACCGCCTGGCGGTATTCCACATAATACCACGTCTGCTGGCCGGTGATGGCGTCAGTGGATTTCAAGATTGCGAGCGCCTTCGGACCCCTTCCGACCGTTTCGAGAGGTTCAATCGTAAATAGGCCATTCTCCTGGACCGTGGTAATGAACGGCGACGTGCCATAGTCCAACCAGCCCAAACGCTCCTTTTGATACGCATTAAAATGGCCAGCCGAAACATTTCCCATGGTATCTATTCTGTCACCATATTCGAATACGGAGCAGTTCGTGCCAAGCACAGACTGACCGCAGTCCAGAGCGCGTGAATGGTAGAGACCAAGGTTGTGGCCCAGCTCGTGGCTCAGCACCTTGAGATCCAAACTACCGATGATCCACGCCTCGGAAGGGCTTCCGCCGATCGTTCCGACGCCTTGGCCGCCACAAGCATTCTGAGGAAAGGCATAAACATAACGTGAGTAGGCAGCAAGACTATACCCCGCCGTTGTAGCAGCCTCCTTAGCGTAGTTGGCGATGGCAAATACATCGCATATCGTGCTGGTGAACGGGATCGTGTACCAGCCGGCAATATCTCCACTCAACCACGTTTGCTGGTATGAGTTCTCACGGAAAAACTCGCTAGTCGTGTCAAAGACCAGGTTTCGCACTTGCTCAACCGTCCACGGCTGTTCGGTAGGCTTGTCTTGAAAATTAACCAGGATGACCAGTGTGCGTTGTTCACCCAGAGTATTCAGTGCGGGGAGAGAGAGCACTTGAACACTCCCACCGTCGGACTGCAGCGCAAGTGTATTATTCGTGCGTACACCGCGCACACGAATCTGGGTACCGCTGGTTAGATCCGTAGGTGCGTCCTTCGCGAAGTTTAACGACAGCCGCCGCTCGCCGGTTTTCAGAAAGTAACTATTACGACCTCCCCGAGGGGTGTCTTCGTGGAGGATTTCCAGCTCGCCTTCGATCTCATCGAGAACCGCCGGAGCGACTCCTTGGGCGTGCACGCTTTCACTCACGTGCGCGATTGAGAACACCGCAAGCCACAGAATGGCTTTCAACAAGATCGCGACTCGCAGAACTCTTGCGAACTTCATGGTGCCGCTCCTTTCGTAGCATCGCGACGTTGAGGCGACGTGATCATGGCATGCAGCTGATCCGATCGCCCACGTCGGAATTTTTATAGACAGCGACGGTTAACGGGAGAAACTAAAAGCTAACACAGGACATGAAATGCGCCAATATGACATTTGTAGCCAATTGGTGACACGGCATGACAAAGGAGAAGTCGAGGCGGTCAAATTTGGCAGAAAATGGTTTCGGTAAGGCGCGGCGCACCGAGACCAAGATCAAAGTCGGCGAAAAATGTCCGACGACTTTTTGATCTGATCTCGGCGCGAGCTAATTCTTCATTTCAATATTCGTCATCGCGGCTGCATGATGACATCGACTACGGCGGGTTTGCCGCTCTCGACGATGGGGATCGCCTTGTCCAATGCCGGACCGAGATCGGCCGGTTCGGTGATCGGCCCGAACGCGTCGACTTTGAAGGCGCGCGCGATGGTGGCCAGGTCCGGCGCCGGCTCTTCGATGCGGATGCCGATGCCCTTATTTTCGATCGGCCGCTGGCGCCAGCGCGCCATCCGCTCCTGGTGCTCTTCATCATTATAATAGGAGCGATTGTTCAGCACGACGACCAACAGCGGTATCTGATACTTGGATGCGGTCCAGAGCGCGTTCGAAGTCATCAAAAAATCCCCGTCGCCCAAGATGCTGACGCAGAGACGGCCGCTCCCTTTAAATCCCAACGCCGAGCCGATGGATGACGGGAGTCCGTAACCGACGCCGCCGCCGCGACCGCCGCCCATGCCGTGCGCCGGCTCCGTGACTTCGATCACCTCGCGCCAGCGTCGCCCGTGCGACGAGACCAATGCCCACGGTTTTCCCTGCACGCGGTGATTGATCTCGCTAAAGAAGCGCGCCTGGGAGATCGGTTTCTCGTCCCACGTTTTCTTGATCCATTCTTGTGTCTTCGCCTGCGTCTCGCGATAAATCGCTTCGACTTTGGCGCGGCGCGCTTGCACCTGCCTTGCCGAATTCGCATCCGCCGCCAACCGGTCCCGCACCTGATCGAGCAAAGCCGGGAGCGCCACCGCCGTATCGGCCGCGATCGGCACATGCACGGGCAAAAGCCACATGTTGTCGCTCACCCAACTCTGCCGTTCGAGATCGAGCAAAGTAATATGAATGACTTTGCAGCTGGGCGAAATGACTGGAGCAAAATTGCCGCGCTCGCGCACCGAGGGCCCGAGCGGCACGCCCAGGCTCGGCACGTCCAGCGCAAGCACCACGTCGGCGCTTTGCAACGCCTCTTCCCGCGCGCTGGTCAAGTTAAGCACATGCGTACTCGGGAAAGCGAAGCGCCCGTCGGCATCGACCACCGGCGCGCCCAACGCTTCCGCCAAGTCCAGCAGTGCCGGCAGCGCCTTGGGATTTTTGCCCAGCTCGCCGGCCACGATGGCCGGCCATTGCGCCTCGGCGAGCAAACGCGCGGCGGCTTTCAACGACTCCGGATTTGCGCCGGGGGCTGCAGGCGGGCGAAACAGTTGCGCATGCGGCACGATCATCGGTTTATTGATTTTCGCTTCCTGCACGTCGGTGTCGAGGCAGATGTAAACCGGTCCGCGCGGCTCGGTCATGGCGATCCGGTAGGCCTTGAGAAAAGATTCCGCGACCGCATCGATCGAGTTGGGCTGGTCATCGAACTTGACGTACTCGCGCACCGCCAGCCCCTGAACGTTAGCCGTATGCACCCAATCGGTGGAGCGGCGCTGGGTCGTGTCCTGCGGACCGCCGCCGCCGAGATTGAGAATCGGCGTACGGTCGCACCAGGCGTTGAAAATGGCCATGCTCGCGTGCTGCAAGCCGACGATATCGTGCAATCCCGTGGCCATGATGTCGCCGGTTGCCCGCGCATAGCCGTTGGCGATCGCCACGGCGATTTCCTCGTGCGTGCACATGATAATCTCCGGCCCCTTGCCGGACTCGAAATTGACCATCGAGTCGTGCAACCCGCGATAGCTCGCCCCCGGATTGAGGGCGATGTATTTGATGCCCAATTCGCGCAGCATCTCGACCATGAGATCCGAGCCGTACTGCGCATTGCTTTTACGGCCGATCCCCGCCGCCCATATCTCCGCTCCGCCTTTCGCTTCCGCCATATTTCCTCCGTTGTAAAATGAAATTCGTTTTAGCCACAACGAGCACAAGGTAGACGAAATTGCGGCTCTCTGTCTACGTAGTCTTTGCGTACTTTGCGTTCTTTGCGGTTAAATTCTACCTCCCCAAACGCTCCAACGTTGCCACGTAATCCTTCACGCCCCGCTCGACGTCATAAGCCGGCTCGTAACCGATCTCCCGCTTGGCCGCCGAAATGTCGAAAACGCAGTAGCTCTGTTTGCTCCTGCCGAGCTTGCTCGGACCAGGGCCGAGCTCGATGCGGTGCTCGGGAAACAGGCGCGCCGCTGCATTCAAAAAATCCCGCGGCGTCGAGGCCTTGCCCGTGCCGATGTTAAACGTCCATTGCTGCGGCGCCGGCGCTTTGAGGGCGAGATCAATCGATCTGCCGACATCGCCGACGTACAGCGCGTCGTTTTGCTGGTCGCCGCCGTGCGGGATGATCCATTTCGCGCCTTCGCGGGCCTTCTCGATCAACTGGCCGTAAAAGGACAACGGGCCATGGCGCGCTTCCTTGCCCGGGCCGTAGATGGAAACGAAACGAAGCGCAATGAACTCGACGCCGTAAGCCTCGCGATAGTAGCGTCCCAATTCTTCGCAGCCGACTTTCATCGAGCCGTAAAGATCGACCGGAATCTTGCGGTAGCTTTCATTCACCGGTTTATAGTATGGTGGGCCCTCTTCGCCGCCGATCTCGCCGTAGACCGCCTTCGAGCTGGTATACACCACACGCTTGATGCCTTTGGCTCGTGCCGCTTCGAGGATGTTGATCATCCCGTCAAAGCTCACTTTGACGGCCAAGCGCGGATTAGCCTCCGCCGGCTCCGGCATCAAGGCCGCCAAGTGGGCGATGTGCGTAACGGCAAAATCATCGACGGTTCGTTCCAGCAGCGCTCGATCGCAGATGTCTCCGATGACGATATCGGCACGATCTTTGATGTCGGCGATCAGGGTGAAATCGGCGCGATTGTCCATCAGGACCGGGCGCAGTCCGTTTTCTATCATCAGCCGCGCCGTCACGGCCCCGTTCACACCCATGCCGCCGGTTATTAACATCTTCATCATCGCTCCCTCATTAGCGGCGATACGAGATCCTTCTAGCCGGTTTGCCAGGTCTTTGTCCAGCGCACACGCGTTTGCCGTCAAACGCTCAGCGTCTAGGGTCCCGTGTTAGTTCCGGAGAAATGCTAGACGCAAGACTCTAGACGCTAGATTCGAAACGATTCACCGGTTGACTTGCTCGCCTCTGCACGATAGTCGGACAAGGTCGCCGCTGAAAGGAGATCTCGTTATGGTCCCTTGGCATCCGCCCGAATTCGTTTCCCGTGAACAGTGCATCAAAGACACCGAAGAAGTGCTCGGCCTGCCCGACCTCCCCATCAAAAGCACGGAGGATATTTTCCGCATCGGCGTTCTGGGTCTCGACTGGGATCTCGGCATGGTCGTGCATGAGCCCGTCGACGATCGCAAGATACCGACCGGCGCTGACGGCAAGAAGATCGGCTTTTTTCTACTGCACGGCGGGTCGAGCGATTTCAAAGGCATCGAGCGGCACGCCCAGCTGCTCGCCATGAAGTACGGCTGCCGCGTCGTCGCGGGCACCTTTCCCGGTCGCTTTTATTTTCCCGACCCGAGCCGCGACTGGCCCGGCGATACCATTCGGCCGGATGGAACCGTGCGCACGCCGATCTGGAAACGGGGCGAACTGATCACGCCCGACCAATACGACGTGATCAAAGACGCGAGCAAGCGCAACCGCTACGGTACGCGCACGCTCGCCAAAGCCAAACCCGAGTCCGTTTTCTGGTATCGCATGGCCGCATGGCCGGCGGCGTTCGAAGCGGGCATGATCGAGGCCTGCCGGCGCCATTTTCCGGAGAACGATTTCTCCGTTTATGGTCAGGGCCACTCCACCGGCGGACCTTTCATTTGCATGTTGTCGCAGCGGATTCCAAATATGGCCGGTGTGTGCGCCACTGAACATTCGCCGTTCGGCTATCTTTGCTCCGAACGTGATGTGTGGGGCGGCGACTTGGGCAAGATCACCGGCTTCGCCAAAGACGGCAACATCGGCCGCAAGCGCAGTGATCCGTTCGACGAGCTTTACATCCGCACCTGGCGCGACCTCGCTCGCTATCTTGGACCCGAGTCGCTGGGCCCAAGAAGGCCCGAGCGCGCTGATGCGCTTACCGGCCTTGATGGAAGATGTGTTCGATTCGTGGGAGCGGGTCAAAAATCGGCCGCAGTTCAAAGCCGAGTATCTAGTGACCCAGGGGGTCACGGATTCTCTCGCCGAAGCTGCCCGCGTCAGCGCGGCGCGCACGAAAATGAACAAAGACGAAACCGAAGCTTTGATAAGCCGTTTTGTCGGCTATACGCGCGAACTATCGGGCCCCGGCGTTAAACCGGTGCCGCCGTTCCTTTTTGAAATATCCAAAGACAGCCGCGACCACAGTCCAGAAGTCTACGACGAGGTCATCATCCCCGGGTTCCGCGCCATGAAGCCCGCACCGAAGGTCGCTATCACCCGCTTCGGCGCCGGCGTGCACAGCTTCTGGAAGCCGGAAAAAGACTTGCCGGCCGGCATTGTTCCGTCCGTGATCAAATCATGGAAAGAGGCCGTGATGGGCGGATACTTCATCTAAAAGCTTGATCCCGCAAAGGCGCAAAGCGCAACGTTCTGACCACGGACCTGACGAAAACCATCGGGAATAATTTTGCGCTCTTTGTGTCCTTTGCGGTAAATCTTCTTACCCCGTTTGACGCTCAGTTTTCGAACCGCTACATTGGCCTCACCGCGATTCTCGAGCAGCTGAGTGTCACCCAAATCAACTTATTCCCCCACTGAACCGCCCGCCGGTCCGATTCGCCCCTGGTCGTCGTTGTGGATCCGCGATTACCGCTTGATCTTCATCACGATCCTTTGCGGCAGCGTCTCGAACCACATGCGCTCGGTGGCGAGCCTCTATCAGGTTTATCAATTGTCCGGTTCGTCGGTGCAACTCGGCTTGGCCGGCTTTTTTCAAGCACTGCCCGCGATCGTTTTCGGCCTCTTTGGCGGCGTGCTTGCCGACTCTTACAACCGCAAAAAATTGATCGCTCTCACCAACGCTCTGAACGTCGTTCCCGGGCTCGCGCTCGCCGTTTTGACGCTGACAGGAACGGTCGAAGTGTGGCACATCAACGGGTTGAACATCCTTGCCGGTGCGCTGCAAGTGCTCGGCGGACCGGCGCGCCAGGCGATTGTGCCGAGCGTGATTCCGCCGAGTCACTTACTGAACGCCGTAACCATTACCACTCTGCTTATGCAAGGCGCCCAGCTCAGCGCGCCGGTGATCGCCGGCTTCGTGATCGATTTCTTCGGTGTCGCAACGTCCTATTTAGTCGATGCGGCGCTGCCGATTCCCTCCGTCATCGCGGCGCTGCGCATCGGCGCTTCGGGCCAGCCTCAAGGCGAGCGCCGCCGGATCGGTTGGCGCAGCCTGCTCGAAGGCTTTGAATTCCTCTGGCACACTCGTATCATTCTCTCGCTTTTTCTGCTCGACTTCTTCGCCGTGTTGTTCGGGTTCTTCCGGCCGATCTTGCCGATCTTTGCCGAGGAGATCTACCAGGTCGGCGCGCGCGGCTTGGGCATGCTGTATGCCGCGCCCGCCATCGGCGCAGTCATCGGCTCGGGGCTGCTGCTCGGCTTCGGTGACATCAAACGCAAAGGCGCCGTCGCGGTCATCGCCACGCTCGCCTTCGCGCTGAGCCTTGGCCTCCTCGGTCTGTCCCGCTGGTTTTGGATGGGATTGATCGCGGTCGGCTTACTCGGCATCGGCGATGCTATCAGCGTGGCGATGCGACGGACCGTCGTACAGGTTCTCGCCCCGGACGACATGCGCGGGCGCGCCACCAGCTTTTTAACCGTCTTCGCGCAAACCACCAACGCCACGGGCGCGGTCATCGCCGGCGCCGGCGCGGCGCTCATCGGCGCGCCGAACGCGGCGCTCATCGGCTGCGTCCTTTGCACTCTGACGGTTTTCGCCACCTGCTGGGCAATCCCGCAGTTATGGAGTTATCGCTCTGAATGATGGGACTTGCGGATCCGGAACTCAGAGCGTGCCGGCGAGCTTAGCGATCGCCTGCGAAGCGCCTTTCTCGATCGGCTCGCCGTGGCCGAAGAAAGCCCGCTCGAACTTGAGTTTGGCCAGCTTTTTGACGCTCTGGTGCGCCTGGGCCATGTCGGCGGTGTACTGCGGATTGGGACCGGCAAGTTTGTCGCCGATGTTGTTCATGGCGTCGCCGAGGACCACCAGCGACCCGGCGGGATCGAATACGCAGATGTGGCCCGCCGTGTGGCCCGGAGTCGCGATCACTCGCAGGCCGAACACCTCGTCATTGTCTCCGACCGCTTTGATCGGGCGTGGCGACTTGATCTGCGGGATGTCTGCAGTCCCTGCGTATGCTGTCGCCTTGACCGCACTTGCAAGTACCTCTCCAACGCTGCCAATGTGGTCGGGATGATAATGAGTCAGCATGACGTGATGGATCGCATCCCAACCCAGCCCGGCGGTGCGAATCACGTCCGCGATCTTCGCCGCATTGTTGGGCGTGCCGGTATCGACCACCGCCGCCTCCTTTCCGCGAACCAAAATGTAGGCGTTGACGAACCCCAGGTTCACCTGCAGGGGCTCGACTGGCCCGAGCTTCTGAGCATGGGCCAGCCCGCTCACGAGATCGCGATCGCCGATGGCGACGCCCCATCCCCTTCGTCCCAAACCGAAATGGAGCTCGTTCCATACCGCGAAAGCTCCCAAGCCGATGCGGGCCAACCACGTTCGGCGACTGATTTGCTGAGTCGTCGGCATTGAGCACCTCCAGTGTCGAGATGTCTTGCATTCGGAATGGCTATCGTATCGACTGTCCCGTTTCACCCAGGGAAAGTCAATGCGTCAGAGGAGCCGATTCGAATCGGCTCTTTGCTCTGGCTGGCACGAGAAATTTCCACAGCCTGCATTTGACAGACGTTATAATGTTCGCCATTTTATAGAGAACCGAACCTTCCATGGAGAATGATTATGAAGACACTGCGATTGGAAACCACTGCGCCGTTCCAAGGCTTGGCCGAGCTGGTGGCCTATGACGAAGGCCTGTTCGAGAAGGAAGGCCTCGAGATCGAGTGGATGGACCGAGAGAAGGGGCTCGACAAGAACCCGCAGCTGCACATCACGGATCATAAGGAAGCCTCGCGCTACACGAGTCACGGCCGCATGATGGAAGCGGGGCAGGCCGATCTCTATAATGCGTGCGAATGGGGCAATTTTTCGCGTGTGGAAACCACCACTGTCGGTAGCCGGCAGATGGGCCGCCGGTCCATGGTGAATTTTGCCGGGATCGTCGTTCGCGCCGATTCGCCGGTTCAGGTACCGCAGCAATTCGCCAACGTGCAAATCGGCGTGCCCATGTACAGCGGCACGCACTATCTCTGCCTGCAGATGCTGGAGGGCTTTGTGCCGCGCGAGCTGATCAAAATCGGCCGCGTGCCGAACGGCTCCAATTACCGGTTCAAAATGCTGATGGACAAAACCATCGAAGCCACGACACTAACCGAACCATATATTTCATTAGCCGAGAAAATGGGCTGCCGCGTCGTCATTTCGGCTTTCCACCACGGCACCGACGTCGCGTCCGAACGGGTCGATGCCGAGACTTACGCCGCCTTCAACCGCGCGATCCGCGAGGCCGTCCGGCGCATCATGGCGAATAAGCGCGCGTACCTGCACTACTTCATCGACTACTATCGCGATCGCGATCCCCTGATCAGCCAGCTCACCATTGATGATCTGCGCGAGAGCCGCCTCTATCTCGTCGACCCCGCGCCGATTCCACTCGAAGAATTACAGCGCACCTACGACTGGATGAAGAGCTGGGACTTCCTGGAGACCAGTCCTTGCGCAATCAATCTCCTCGACTTGAACGCGTGAACACCGGCAAGCGCGCTTGCGGCTTAATTGGCCATATGAGTTTTTGCTGCGAAGAGGTCTACTCTCCTCTTTAACGCCGTAGTCGTCCCTAAAGACAACGCGGTCCGACAACGTTGACCGCCAGGAATGATTCCTGATACTCCTCTTTCATCGCGCGCGGCATTCCAAGCACCTTGGCGAATCCCCGATCGTAATTTTAGCGACTCAAAAGTAGCAGATTCAATGGAGGACCCCATGGCAAACTTAGATGCAACAATGCAAAAGGCTGAGCGCGAAATGGTCAAGCAGGCGGAAGTCTACAAATCACCGTACGAGAGATGGAAGGAGGCGGAGGGTTTACCAACGGTACGCGGTTACTTTGTCAAGAATCTTCTGAAGCTCGAGCTTGCGCCGTGGAAATCCAGCGGCGACGGCGCGGCGGCGATCATCAATCTCGAGGGCACTGGCGGCTTCAATGACGCCTACGTCGCCGAGATCCCGCCCGGCAAATCCCTCAAGCCACACAAGCATTTATTCGAAGAGACCATTTACATTCTCAAGGGACAGGGCGCCACTTCGGTATGGCTCGACGAAAATAGGAAACAAACTTTCGAATGGCACGCCGGCAGCTATTTCGCTATCCCGATGAACGCCTGGCACGAGCACTTCAACGCCTCCGGTACCGAGCCGGCGCGCTACGTCGCGATGACCAGCGCGCCCCGGGTAATCGACACCTTCGACAATCACAAGTTCGTCTTTGAAAACCCGTTTGTCTTCGAGGACCGTTTCAACGCTGAAGAGGGTTACTTCAGGGAATCCGACCGCAAGCTCGACCAGCGTCGCTGGCAAACAAACTTCGTCGCCGACGTGATGGCATGCCAGATGAACGAGGGCGGCAGAGGTATCGGCGTCAAGTCGCTGGGTTTCGCTCTCGTCAACGGAACTATGAAGTCGCACAGCTCATTCTGGCCGATCGGGACCTATAAGAAGGCGCATCGCCACGGCCCTGGCATTCATGTCGTGATCTTGAAGGGACACGGCTACTCGCTTATGTGGCAGGAAGGCAAACCGATTGAACGCATCGACTGGGAGCCTGGCAGCGTGTTCGTGCCCCCCGAAATGTGGTTTCACCAGCACTTCAACACGGGAAACGATCCGGTGCTCTTCCTCGCCATCGGTTGGGGCAGCGACAAGCCCAAGGCCGGCGGCAAACAGTACGTCTACAAAAGCGTCAAAGAGGGCGGCGATCAGATCGAGTATGAGGAAGAAGATCCAGCGATTCACCGTGATTACGAGGCCGCGTTGGCCGCCCAAGGCGTCACCTGCCGGATGGGCGGCAAGCATCCTTTTTGCACGGCCAGGGCAGAAGCGGCATGAACGCGTCGTCGAAAGGGCGCGTGGAAATCGGGTTCGTAGTTAGTGGAAACGAATGAACTTTTGCAACCACTGGAACCGTTGAAACGCTTCCAACAACTGGAACCACTGGAACGATCGCTTCGGTCACAAACCCAAGACTGCGACGCACCTGGATCAAACGGAGGTTTAAGCCAATGGATGTTCGAAAACTTGTCTTGGGCTTGACCGGAGTCGCCCTGATCGCCGGCCTGCTGTTGGTTTGTTTTGCTCCTGGAGGCTGGTTCAACCGGGGAAGAACCGAGAAAACCGAAGTGAAGACGCCGCTTGGCTCTCTGGAGTTCTCAACTCGGGAGAGCAAGTCTTCCGAGTGGCCAACGATCGGTTATGTCTTGCTCGGCGCGGCAGCAGTCGGCGCGGTGGCGTTCATATCCATGAAGCCGCGTCGCTAAGACGCGTCTGGTTGACCGAATGAATCGCCTTGAGGTAGCGTAGCCAAACTGTCTCTATTCAGGAGGAATTACGTGAAACGATTGCTGCGCCGCGCATGGATGACGCTCATCATTTCGGCATTCTTCTGCATTCACCTGCCCCAGGCCGCGCAAGCACAATCCGGCGATACGGCCAAGCTCATCGAAGGCGCCAAGAAGGAAGGCGAGCTGGTCATCTACGGCACCACCGATCTACGCCAGTCGAATCTCATCAACGAGAAGTTCCAAGCGAAGTATCCGTTTATCACCGTGAAGCTGAACCGGTTGACCAGCGACAACCTTTATCCGCGGGTGATTGCAGAAAGCCGTTCGGGAAAGTTTCTCGCCGATGTTTTACAGAACAACGCCATTGGCATGCATTTCTTGCGCAAGGGCAACTTTTTAGCGCGCTACGTTTCACCCGAGGAGCGCGCTTATCCGAGCGAATTCAAGGATCCCGGCTACTGGACCACCAGCAGCATGAACGTCCACGTGATCGGCTATAACACCAGGACAGTTGCGCGCAACCAGCTGCCGAAAACCTGGGACGATCTGTTGGCGCCGGTCTGGAGCGGCAGGCTCATGGTGAGCCCAAGAGAGCAATGGTTTGCCTGGATGCTACAGATCATGGGCAAAGAGAAAGGCCTGAACTACATGCGCGCTTTGGCAAAGCAAAAGCCCGCGGTGCGCCGTGAATCCACCGCGATGAGGGCGCAGCTCGTGATCGCGGGCGAAGCCGACGTCGATGTCGATTCCACCTATAGCGTGCTGACCCCGCTGATGAAGCAAGGCGCGCCGGTGAACTGGACGACCCTCGGGCCGGCGCTGGTCGTCCCGGTGGGCTACGGACTGGCTAACAAAGCTCCCCATCCCAATGCGGCAAAGTTGTTCATCGATTTCGTATTGTCGCAGGAAGGTCAACGGCAGGTGCTGAGCTTCGACCGGCAGTCGGCGCGCGCCGATCTAGCGCAGGAGCAGGCGTCGATGAAGGACGTCAAAGTCATTCCGTTGGACCCAAGCCTGGGCGAGCACATGGAGTTCTATGCGCGCCAGGCTCAGGATATCTTCGGCAAATAGCAGTTGCTTGTCTCGGAGCTTAACGCCGCTCACCGCTGCGCGTTGGGAAAACCGTAGGCCTCAAACAGTTTAGCCATCCACGATTCCATGTTGGCGTGCTGCTCCCAATTCACCCACGAAAGTTTTTTGCCGCGCAGTTCCTGCTCCACGCCGCCGCCGCGAAACAGGTGCGACGATCCCATCGGTTCCTGATCGTCGGCGATTTTTTGCGACTCGGCGCTGGCCATCCACTCCAACCAGAGGACCGCCGCGTGGCGATTCTGCGCAGTGGCGAGGATCGCCTGCTCGGAGGTGAGGTAAACCGGCACTGGCTCCAAAACCAAGTGCTGCAGGGCGCCGGTGCGGTCTTTCAGCTCCGCTCGCTTGACGCTGTGCAGCAGGGTGCCCATCATGATCGGTATTTCGCCGCTGACAATCGAAGGCAGCGTGCGGCTTACGCCGCGCACCCAGATCGGCTCTTGCGCCGCCAGTTTACGCGCGAACTCGAGAGTCTTTTCCAATCCCCAGGCCGGCACCAGACAGGCCATCGGCCGCGGTCCGATATCCATAGCAAACTTCTTGCCCTTGAAATCAGGCTTCAGGAAGTCCTCCCACGATTTCGGCAGTTGCTCCGCGCTCAGTGAAGTCTTGTTGTATGCCGAAGCGATGATTCGGGTATAGGGCGCGACGATGTTGCGGTTCTTCGGATCGATCATCGCCGCGGGAATTTGCAGGACGCCGCGCTCGGCCATGTGCAATAGGTCGATCTTCCACAAATAGGGCAGATACTCGCTGTACAGATCTCTGCTCGGGTAAACGATGTCCCACTCGCGCGCCCGGCCGCTCTTGATTTCGAGCACGTTGCGCTGCGCCATGTCGGTGCCGGTGATTTCCTGGGCGTGCAGGCTGATAAACGGGTAGCGCTGGTTGAACGCCTTGGCCGCCGCCTTGAGCGTCGCCGGATCCATATTGACCAGGATGCGCAAGTTTCGTTCTTGTTTGGCTTTTTCGACTAGCTCGTTGTGGTTGCCGAAAAACGCGTAACCTTTTGCCGGCGGCGCCGATTTGGTTTTCGCGGCCGATGGCGCATCCGCCGCGTCAATGCGGGAAGTCAGCGTGAGGCTAAGAACGAGCACAAGAAGAAATGTCATCGTCCCAATCTCCTTCTCTCAATGCGCATGCAAAGGGGGGCAGCGCGTTGTCTAGCACAGCGAACGCGCCGATAAAACTACTAGATTACGCTGGAAAACGCGACAGTTTTAGGGCGTGCCAACACAAGCGTGCGCACCGCTCCACTGGTAAGACATTCGAATGAATTCGCTTGCGGGAACTTTTACGCTGCCGACGCGTGCTCCTCGGCAGCGCTCTCGTCGCCTTCACCCCTTGTTCCGGGCTGAATGCTGAAGCGCAAGCCGCTGCCTGCGTCATCGCGATCGGCGACGATTCTTTTTCCGTCGCTTGCTTCGCCTTTGAGCAAGAGCCTTCCCAACGGTGTCTCGATCTCGCGCTGGAGCGCGCGTTTGAGCGGCCGCGCGCCGTAGCTCGGATCGTAGCCGGTGGAGGCCAGGTACTCGCGCGCACGCTCGCTCAAGTCGAGGGAAATGTGGCGCTCGGCCAAGCGCGCGCGCAAGCGCTCTAGCTGGATGTCGACGATCTCCTTCAGGTGTTCTCGCGAGAGGCTATGGAAGACCACGGTCTCGTCGACCCGATTGAGAAACTCCGGGCGAAAGTGCTGTCGCAGCGCATCGAGCACCTCTTTTTTCATCCGCTCGTAAGAGTCCGGATCGCCGCCGCCGCGGTAGGCGAGAATCACCTGGCTGCCGATGTTCGACGTCATGATCACCACGGTATTCTTAAAGTCCACCGTGCGCCCGTGACCGTCGGTAAGCCTGCCGTCATCGAGGATTTGCAGCAAAACATTGAATACGTCGGAATGAGCTTTTTCGATCTCATCAAACAAAACCACCGAATAGGGCCGCCGCCGCACCGCTTCGGTCAATTGGCCGCCTTCGTCGTAGCCAACGTAACCGGGCGGGGCGCCGATCAGACGGGCGACCGTATGCCTTTCCTGATACTCCGACATGTCGAGGCGCACCATGTTGGCCTCGTTGTCGAACAAGAACTCGGCCAGGGCGCGCGCCAGCTCGGTCTTGCCGACTCCGGTCGGCCCGAGAAATATAAAAGAGCCGATCGGACGGTTGGGATCTTTGAGGCCGGAACGCGCTCGGATCACCGCGTCCGCAACCGCCTCGACGGCTTCCTCCTGGCCGACCACGCGCTTGTGCAGATGATCGGCGAGGTGAAGGAGTTTCTCCTTCTCGCCCTCCATTAGTTTGGTAACCGGAATTCCGGTCCAGCGCGCCACCACCGCGGCGATATCGTCCTCGTCAACCTCCTCTTTGATCAATTGCATCTGGCCTTGTTCGCGCAGCCGCTTTTCCTCGCCGGCGAGCTGGCGTTCGAGCTCGGCGAGCTTGCCGTATCGGAGCTCGGCGGCGCGATTGAGATCGTATTCGCGCTGCGCCTGTTCGACCGCCAAACGGGTCTTTTCGATCTCCTCTTTCAGGTTGCGTAGCCGGGCGACGGCTTGTTTTTCCACCTCCCAACGGCCGCGCAGTTGTTGCTGCTCGGCCTTGAACTCCGCAAGCTCTTTTTCCAATCTCGCCAGCCGGTCGCGCGACGCGGCGTCGTTCTCCTTACGGAGCGCCTCGCGCTCGATCTCCAATTGCATCACGCGGCGCGAGACTTCATCCAGCTCGGTGGGCATCGACTCGATTTCGGTGCGCAGCTTGGCGGCGGCCTCGTCGACGAGATCAATGGCCTTGTCGGGCAGGAACCGATCGGTAATATAGCGGTGCGACAGGACTGCGGCAGTGACCAGCGCGCCGTCTTTGATGCGTACGCCGTGATGCACCTCATAGCGCTCGCGCAGCCCGCGCAGGATCGAGATCGTGTCTTCGACCGTCGGCTGGTCCACCAGCACGGGCTGGAAGCGCCTTTCAAGGGCGCGATCCTTCTCGACGTGCTTGCGATACTCGTCCAGCGTGGTGGCGCCGATGCAGTGAAGCTCGCCGCGCGCGAGCATCGGTTTGAGCAGGTTGGATGCGTCCATGGCCCCTTCCGCTCCGCCCGCGCCCACCACGGTGTGCAGCTCGTCGATGAACAGAATGATCTCGCCCTGGGACTCCTGGACCTCTTTGAGAACGGCCTTGAGCCGCTCTTCAAACTCGCCCCGGTATTTTGCCCCCGCGATGAGCGCGCCCATATCTAGAGCGATCAGTTTCTTGTTCTTGAGGCTTTCGGGCACGTCGCCGCTGACGATGCGTTGAGCAAGACCTTCGACGATCGCCGTCTTGCCTACTCCCGGGTCGCCGATCAGCACGGGGTTGTTTTTGCTGCGCCGGGAGAGCACCTGGATGACGCGGCGGATTTCCTCATCCCGGCCGATGACGGGGTCGAGCTTGCCCTGGGCGGCAAGCTGGGTGAAATCCCGACCGTATTTACCGAGCGCCTCATAGGTTGCTTCCGGGTCCGGCGAGGTGACCCGCTGGTTGCCGCGGATCTCCTTGAGCGCCCCCGCCAGCGATTCACGGGTGACGCCGAACTCCTTGAACAACCGGCCGGCTGCGCCCTGGTCATCGGTGACGGCCAGCAGTAGATGCTCGATCGAGACGTAGTCGTCCTTTAGGCTTTTGGCCTCATCGTCCGCCTGAGCCAACAGCCGATTCAAACGCGGCGTAATGTAGACCTGGTCCGGCGTTCCGGCGGGCCCGGAAACCCGCGGCATCCGCTCGATCTCCTGTCCGATGCGGCGCTTGAAACTGTCGAGGTTGGCTCCAGCGCGATTGAGAATAGAAGTCGCCAAGCCGCCTTCTTGTTCCACCAGCGATGCCACCAAATGCTCGACATCGACCTGCTGATGCCCGCGGCGCGCGGCCTGGCTTTGCGCGGCGCTAAGCGCCTCTTGAGCCTTCCGGGTGAAGCGGTTGATGTCCATGGCGAGTCTCCTTCCGAAAGCCGTCCCGAATGTGCTGCCTCAGGTTAAACTCGAGAAGCTACACGCGATTCACAGGCAACGTTGCGACGTTAGAGCCGGACTCACGATCGCAGCAGTGTTGGCGAGATTGAGCGGCGCGGGCTCGCGATGATGATCCAAATCCTGACCTAGTCAAACCACGACCCGCACGCGCGCGGGCCGGATCACCTCGTCGCCCCAGCGGTAGCCGCGCTGCAGCTCCTCCGCCACAGTATTGGCCGCAAGCTCGTCGCTTCTCACCGTGCCGATCGCCTCGTGCAATTCCGGATCGAAGCTCTCGCCGACAGCGCTAAACGGCGTGACTCCATGCTGCGCCAGAAGGCCGAGCAATTTTCGCCGCAACGCCTCGAACCCCTCAATTACGGCCGGCGGCGCGCCGATGATCTGCTGCAGTGCCCGATCGAAACCGTCGAGCACATCGAGCAGCGGCAGAATAATTTCGCGTTTGCCGCTCTGCGCCGCGCTCGCGCGGTCACGCTCGACCCGGCGCCGATAATTGTCGAAATCAGCCAACGCGCGAAGATAGCGATCGTGCTCGCGAGCTAAATCGCGTTCGAGCCGTTCAATCGCGGGCGTATTCCCATCGACTTCGCCGGTGTTGCTTTCGTCCATTTCAGCCATGAGAATTCAATGGTCGCTTGGCGTCTGGAGCGTTCTCGAGTCGTCGAGAACGGGTACTCCATCACGCCGTATCCAATCTCTTAAGTTTCTTTGAACTCGGCATCGATGACATCGTCGCTTCCCTGCGGCCCGTTTGGCTGCGCGCCGTCGGGATCACGGGAGCGCCCGCCCGATGGGCTTTCTGGTCCCTGCCCTGTCGCCGCCAGCCCATACGCCAGCTGCTGCAGATCGTTGGTCAGTTGGCGTAACCGTCCCACATCCGATGAATTATTCTTGATCAGCTCACGGATCTCCAAGATCGTCTGCTCGGCGCGCGCTTTTTCGTTCACCGGCACGCGCTCCCCGAGCTCCCGGAGCTGGCGCTCGACCTGATAGGCCATGGAATCGGCGCTGTTGCGCGTTTGCACCTCCTCGCGGCGCCGCCGGTCATCATCCGCATGAGCCTGAGCGTCGGCAACCATTCTATCGATCTCGTCCTTGGCCAGCTGCGTCGAGCCGCTGATCGTGATCGTCTGCTCCTTGCCGCTCTCCTTGTCTTTGGCCGACACCGTCAAGATGCCGTTGGCGTCTATGTCGAAAGCGACCTCGATCTGCGGCAGGCCGCGCGGCGCCGGCCGTATGCCCTCGAGGCGAAAATGGCCGAGCGTGCGATTATCGCGCGCCAGCTCGCGCTCGCCTTGGAGGACATGAATGTCTACAGCCGACTGATTGTCCTCCGCCGTCGAAAATGTTTCCGACTTGCGCACCGGGATCGTGGTATTGCGCTCGATCAGTTTAGTCATGACTCCGCCAAGCGTCTCCACGCCGAGCGAGAGCGGTGTCACATCGAGCAGCAACACGTTCTTTACTTCGCCGGCCAGCACCCCCGCCTGGATCGCCGCGCCGACGGCCACCACCTCGTCGGGATTTACCGACTGGTTGGGTTCTTTGCCGCCGGTCAGACGACGGACCAGCGCCTGCACGGCGGGAACTCGCGTCGAGCCGCCCACCAGAACAACTTCGTCAATGTCTCGTTCGCCTATGTTGGCATCCGAGAGAGCCTGCTTCACCGGGCCGACACAGCGCTCCACCAGATCCGCCGTGAGCTGCTCAAATTTGGCGCGGGTGAGCTTCATCTCAAGGTGTTTGGGTCCGGAAGCATCGGCCGTCACAAAAGGCAGACTGATGGTTGTTTCGAGTGCGCTCGATAGCTCGATTTTGGCCTTCTCAGCCGCCTCGGTAAGCCGCTGCAGGGCTTGGCGATCCTTGCGTAGATCGATGCCCTGATCGCGCCGAAACTCTTCGGCGATCCAGTCGACGAGCCGTTTGTCGAAATCATCGCCGCCCAAGTGCGTGTCGCCGGCCGTTGCGCGCACCTCGAACACTCCGTCCCCGACATCGAGGATGGAAACGTCAAACGTGCCGCCGCCTAGATCAAAGACCAGAATTGTTTCGTTCTTCTTTTTGTCCAGCCCGTACGCCAATGCGGCGGCGGTCGGCTCGTTGATGATCCGCAGCACGTTCAGACCCGCGATCTTGCCCGCATCTTTGGTCGCTTGACGTTGGGCGTCATTGAAATACGCCGGAACTGTGATCACCGCGTCAGTCACTTTTTCCCCGAGATATTTCGCTGCATCGTCGGCGAGCTTGCGCAGCACTTGAGCGGAGATCTCCTCCGGAGCGTATTGCTTTCCCATCATGACGAAGCGCACCGCGTCATTTGAGCCGGAGACCACCTGGTACGGAACGTTCTTGATTTCCGACTGAACTTCGGAGTAACGCCGTCCGATAAAACGTTTGGCAGAGTAAATCGTATTTTCCGGATTGAGCACGGACTGTCTCTTGGCGATCTGACCGACGAGCCGCTCGCCGGTTTTGGTAAAAGCGACCACCGAGGGAGTCACGCGGCTGCCCTCGCTGTTGATGATGACGGTCGGCTTTCCTGCTTCCATCACGGCGATGACCGAGTTGGTCGTACCGAGATCTATGCCCACCGATTTTGCCATGACTGCTCCTCCTTATATTTATCGACCATCGGCCTCATAGCCGAGCGGTTCTTTGCTCGGGCTCTCCAGGCTGTTTTTCTATTTCACTCTTCCCGATCATCGACCAAGCGGTCTCAAGAACCACGCGCACGTGTAAACGGAGATAGAAGCCGTGTACGCCGAGGCCGCGCAAAGGAACCTCCAGCAGGGCGCCGTCGCCAATACCCGGTGGGAGATGCACACGGACGGTCTCTTCGGCCTCGATCAGCCCTTCGCCGTCACAAATGGCGCAGGTAAACATGCCCTCCCGGCCGGAGCCGGCGCACTGCTCGCAAGGACAACAGTTTGGCGTCCTCAAGTTTAAGAGGCCGCCATGGATCGCTTCATCGGCTGAGACGATCACGATAACATCGAGCCCGTCGGAACTGATTTGGCTTTTCGCCCGTCCATCCCTGAGATTGTTGCTCGCTCGCGCCAGGGCGGCGCCGAAGCGCGCGAAATCGATCGGATGGCGGAGAGGCAAGTGCGCAACCCTCGCAGGGAGCCGAGGCTCACTCACTTCGCCGCCGATCGCCAGCGCAGCGGATTCAGCCTCCGACCACTCGTCATCAAAGCTGTGATCGTAATCGGACCTGCGCGCCGGATCCGCGAGAATCCGGTAAGCGCTGACGATTTTTTGAAAAAAAGCTACACAGTGGAGACCAGCCCGATCGGGATGATAAGACTTGACGGCGTGCCGAAAGGCCCGCCGGATGCCCTCGGCGCCTTCATTCGACCTCACCCCAAGGGTCACATAATGACTTTTACGAAACATCCCAGATGTTCCGCTGCCCTTTTACAGTTGCCCCTCCCAGACGGAGCAAATCAGAGGCCATCGCCAGGTCGGATGCGTTTAACGTCATTGCTTCCGCGAAAACCCGGCGCTAGGGGGTCCGAACTCTTAGGCAGTTTTCAACCGTCCCGACTCTAGGATTGATCGGCGCAAAATATGTCTTGCTCTTAGGAAGGCTGACGCCGAGCCCAAAAACCGTGCGGCCAGAAGGTGATCGGCCGGCCTATGATTGACAACCTTACGAGCGGATTGATAAACGGAATCCGCTGACCGGGGAAATTTCGAGCGCAATTCAGGAGACAGCCATGAAACGATCATGGACCATTTACATTTTCAGTCTCGCTATTTTTGTTTTATCGCTCAGCAGCCAGCTCAGCCATGCTGCGTCGGCGGAGCCGAAGCGCGGCGGCACGATCACCCTTGGCGTCACGCGCGATATCTCGGTGATGAACCCGCTGGTGGACACCGGCTCGACCCAGAAGCGCATCCGCGATCTGATGTTCGAGCCGCTCCTGTCAGTCGATCTCAAGGGCAATCTCCAGCCCGCCCTGGCGGAAGCTTGGGAGGTTTCCAGGGACGGCAGGCTCTATACCGTCCGGCTGCGCAAGGGCGTGAAGTTTCACAATGGCCAGGAGATGACCGCCGAAGACGCGAAGTTCGCCATCGACTACAGCATGAACGCGAAAAACGGCGCGCGCGGCTTTGCCGAACTGTCGATCGTCGACCGCGCCGAAGCGCGCGACAAGCACACGTTGAACATCCACATGAAGCGCTCCGCGCCCGGCTTTGTTTACGCGCTCGCGCGCATTGAAACTTTCTCCGTGATCCCCAAAGATTCCCTAACCGACGGGATGAAAAATCCCAACCGCTTTCCTCCCGGCACCGGTCCTTTCAAATTTATCGAGTGGCAGCCGCAGCAGCGCATCGTCTTCGAACGGTTCGCCGATTATTGGGGACACAAAGCCTACGTCGATCGGGCGATCCTGCGCATCATCGGCGAAACCACCGTCGCATTCACCGCGCTGCGCGCCGGCGACATCGACATGACCGAACGCGCGCCCTACGAGTGGATCAAGGAGATTCGCGACGGCAAACTCAAGGGCGTCGGATTCGCCGAATCGCGTTACTCGGCCGGCCGGGCCATCGAGTTCAATGTCGCCGATCCGCCGTTCAATAATAAAAAGCTCCGCCAAGCCGTCGCTCATGCCATCGATCGCAAAGAGATCCTCCAGGCGGCTTACTTCGGCTTCGGCGCGCCTTCCGACCAAATGTATCCGCGCGAACACAAGTGGTATTTCGACGGTGTTCCAGCGCCTGCTTATGACCTCAACAAGGCGAGGGCGTTGTTGAAGGAGGCCGGTTACAAGGGCGAGGAAATTGAAATGCTCGGCAGCATGGGCGGCACCCAAGAAGTGGAGATCGCCACCATTCAGGCCCAGCTCAAAAAGATCGGCATGAACATTAAGATTAGAATGGCCGAGCGCGGTGCCAATGTGCAGATGCGCCGCAAGGGCCAATACGCGTTCAAACTCTCCGGCGACCCCTCCGTGAATCCCAATCCCGTGGATCTTTACCTGCCGATCCATGCCTGTGAATCCGAACCGAGGAATCGCAATCAAAACGAGTCCGGCTACTGCGACAAGGAGGTCGATGCGCTCTTGCGGGCGGCTGCGGCGGAGCATGACGAAAATCAGCTGCGCGCCTTGTTGCGAAAGGTCGTCGCCAAACTACAGGACGATCTACCGACGCTGACCATCGGCCACACCTCCCGCTTTTTCGCTCTCCGCGATCATGTCAAAGGCTTCACGACGGCGTATGACGGAGAGTTCGTTTGGGGCGGCGGTGGGTTACATCGGGCCTGGCTCGATAAATAAACCCTACGAGTTCCCGCGTCCGTCTGGAGCTGTGAAAAAATCATGAAGCCCCGCGCTACCCCACAAATCTCCCCTTGCCCCTCTTTACCAAAGAGGGGAACCGTCGCTCGAACCATGCGCATTCTCAAACAGTTAAAAGGAAGCAGCAATTCTAATAGTCCCCCTTTGAAAAAGGGGGAAACAGGGGGATTTAATTTTTTCACAGCGTCCATTACCGGCGCGGCTCACGCACTAAGGAGAGCGTACATGCAACTAAAACATTTTTTATCCTTAGCAACGTCGATTAAGCGACCTCGCATGTCGCAGCCCTCTCGGTTTATTCCGCTAACATTCGTTTTGGCTGCAGTCGCCATGGTGGGCACATCGCCGGTTTCGGTCTTCGCGCAGGCGCCGTTGTTTCAAGGCAAGTCGGTCAAAATAATCGTTGCCGGGACACCCGGCGGAACCGCCGATTTCCGCGTCAGGGCGGTAGTTCCCTTTCTGCGCAAGTACCTGCCCGGCAATCCCACCGTTCTGCTCGAGTTTATGGACGGCAGCGGCGGCCGAAAAGCGGCCAACTACATGTACGGCAACGCGCGCCCGGATGGCCTTACCGTCGGCGCGCTGAGCGGCGGCACCATCGCGCTGCAGATTATGGGAGAATCCGGCGTCATGTACGACGTCGACAAATTTATTTATCTCGGTTCGAGCGAAGGCGGCAGCCATCAGATCATTTATACGAGAAAGGAACTCGGACTGGATACGATAGAAAAACTCCGCGCGGCGCAGGGAATCAGGATCGGCTCCCAGTCCGTCGGCCACGTCGCCTACACATCCGGACGTTTGTTCGCCTATTTGATCGGCATGAAAGATCCAAAATTCGTCGCCGGTTATACCGCTCCCGAGGTTGACGCGGCGCTGCTGCGCGGCGAGTTGGATGCGCGATCGAATAACCCCACGTCAGTTCTGCGGCGTAATCCCGAATGGCTGGAAAAAGGCCTGATGAATTTTCATTCGATTCTCGAAGCTCCGAAAGGCGCCAAGCACCCGCGCTTTGGCCATTTGCCCGAAATCGAGAGCTTCGCCAGATCGGAAAAAGAAGTTAGGTTGTTGACCCTCTGGCGCTCATTCAGACTGTTCGGCTCGCCCTATGTTTTGCCGCCCGGCACGCCCCAGGCGCAAGTAAAGGCTTATACCGACGCGATGGTGAAAACATTTCACGATCGCGAGTTCCATGCCGAATACGAGAAGCTCACCGGCGAGAGCGCCGACCTGATCATGCCCGACGCGATGGCGAAAATAGTCAAGGACACGCCGCGCGATCCCGAATTGATCGAAATGCTGAAAAAGCTCTCGGGCGCCGGGCCGCTGCCGCCGCGTTTTTGAAGCGCTGGTTTCCTGCGCTCGCCACCGGGGAAGTCAGGATGGCGGCCGTGTAAAGCTGCGATATTCCCCCACCTTAATCCTCCGAGTGAACCTGCTCAAGCCGGTGTCACACACGGGATCATCTGGCGGCTATGGCGTCGATATACGCGGAAATCGGAATCCGTAGTAAGCAGGAACGGATCGGACAGTATCTCCGATGCCGTTCTCCGCCCGTGAAGTGCTGGCCTTCGCGCCGGTTTTGTAGTTGTGATGGCCAACGTGGGTGATCCGGTGGCCGCCGGCTTCGTAGCGAGTCTGGCGCATCCCGGCGGTATGTCAGGAGTACAAAAGAACGGCTCCTTGGTTACGGTTCATACTGCACTTCTCAAAAGCGACATCTCCCCTCCAAGCAAATAGAAAACATTTGACTCCCGCGATTGGCGGTAATTGAGAAGTGTCACAATTCGTTCGCTCCTTGAGCATGGCCAAAAAGATGTGGATCGAGGGCGCAAAGGAAAAGCCAACGCCTGACTGTCTGGCGTTAACGATTTTTGTCGTCAAGTGAAAAACAATAGACGCTGTGACTGCGCAACGCGTTTACACCTCTAGATTTGTTTGCACCCCAACCCATTTCTTCTGCGCATTTTACGCGCGATGTTATAACGCGAAACTTGCCTAACTTACTTTTCAGCCGTGTTCGCCCGTTTTTGAGCGTAGCGGACATAGGCGATAACCAATGTCAGCAACGTCAGTGGCAAGACAAATTGCAGCATGACCGCGCTGAACGCCGGCAAGAGGTCATGCTCGCGGGCGCTCAGGATGAGGTAACCGGTGTAGGCGATATAATAAATTAAGAAAATTGCGCCTTCCCAGCGTTCGATCGCATGGCCAGTGAAAAAAATCGGCGCGCAGGCCAGCGCAACGGCGATCATGACGGGAAGATCGAAGCTCAATACCGCTCGGGCGACACGGATGCCCTCAGGCGAAACGATGCTCGACAAACCGAGGACCATTAAAATGTTGAAGATATTGCTGCCGACCACGTTGCCGACGGCGATATCGCGCTCGCCGCGCAAGGCAGCGATAATGGAGGTGGCAACCTCGGGAAGAGACGTGCCGGCAGCGACAATGCTCAAGCCGATCACCAGTTCGCTCACTCCCAGCAGTTTGGCAATCTCAATAGCCCCGTTGACCAGCCAGCGAGCACCGACCACTAGCATCGTGAAGCCGACAACGATCAAGAGCGCCTGGATCGGCCACGATCTTGGGTTGACGCTTCTGCCGTATTGGCGGGAGTATTCCTGCAGCACAATAGTGCTATCTTTACGGCCTATTCTGATCGCGAACACCGTATAAAACAGGGCGCAGCCCACAAGAATGATCCCGTCGATACGGCTGATGCTTCCATCTAGAGCCATGACCAGCAGCAGCGCCGAGACGGCGATCATCAACGGCACGTCGAGCCAAATAAGCTGGGAAGCAACGCGCAGCGGCAAAATCAGCGAGCAGACGCCCAAGATGAAAAGCACATTGAAAATATTGCTGCCGACAACATTGCCGAGAGCGATATCCACCTGACCTGCGTAAGATGATTCGACGTTGACCGCCAGTTCCGGCGAGCTGGTGCCATAAGCCACGACGGTCAGGCCGATCACGAGCGGAGAAATCCCAACCATCGCAGCTATATTTGACGCGCCGCGCACGAGGATTTCGGCACCTCCCACTAGGAACGCTAATCCGCTGCAGAACAAGAATAAGATTTGCAGGTCCATAGACGCCAGGCCGCTCCCACCTTAGCCCTCGGAGCGCGACCTCAACATGCTTGCCAGCTTAGGTCACCCATTAGCCGGGCTGTCAAGCAGGCATAGACCTTCCCGTGGAGAAGAATCCTCTTTTTCTTCCCCTGACGATTCAACTCGTCAAGGTTCGATCGTGCGACTCGAGCGCCGGCTGTACGTGCTGGATCGGCCCGCGCAAGAGCTTGATTTGAAGTGAGTTTCGGTGCTTTGAAAGCAACCTCTGCGGACGCACCGGCGTAGGAGTACAACCAACGAAAATCTCGGCAGAGAGCCTTTTGGCAAGATCGGTATCACGCAACCGTTCGGGCTCGTTTTCACCTTGCGTTTGGTTCAACCGCTGGAAACCAGTTTTCGATTTATCCTTTCTATTTTTTTCTCGATCGCCCGAATTTGTGCGATCAGCTCCGCGTTTATCTCACCTAGCTTTGAGGCGCGTTCCCGAAGACGTCGGCTTTCGTCGACCAGTTTTTTGATTTCCTTTCGATCCTTATCCATTTGCGATCCTGTTGTTTGAGCCCACCGCTCTACAACACCGTCAACTCCGAGCGCACTCTTCGTTAGGTCCCTGCGATAATATGTGGCTGCGAAAAACTCCCGCCTAATAGCCTATTAGCAATCCCGGCGGCCAGCGCATCTCGAGGGTATACCGATCAGTGAAACTTCCATGGCCTTTTTTTCTGCGCTTCGCTTAGCGGGCCGGCAGCGGTCCTGGTCCGGAAAACTTTCTCAGCAACGCCAGGGTTTCGGCGTCCCGCGGCATCTGTGTCACCACGCGGCTCAAAGCCTCGGCGCCGAGCGGCGAAATATCGTCGGCGACGATTTTTCGGAAGTAAACGGCAAACTCAGGGTCGGCAAAAGTTTTCTCTAACGCTTCCTTCAACACCGCCACACGCTCTGCCGGCGTGCCCGGCGGCAGTATGTAGGGTGATCCCACGCCGCGGAAGGCCCGCCAGATACTGAGCAGTCTTCTCTCTCGGTCATTTTTCGCAAAGCTTTCGATTTCCGGGAGGTGGCCGAGGCGCGGATGCTTCTCTCCCTTGGGAGTCTCCATGATGGCATGAAAATTCATCACTCCCTTGTCCAGCCAATCTGGATTTCGTCGCAGCACGGAAGTGGCGTTGTTCGCGCGCGCGTCGAGCTCGCCTCTCATCAGCGCGACGTCCACCTCCGGCGCGCTGTAACCGACGACAAATTTCGGTTCTTTCAAGTCGAGAAAATAGGCGAATAATCGTCCCGCAACGTAGGAGACGTGCCCGACCGTTTGGCCGCCGATGCGAATGTTTTTGGCGGTTCGGAGCTTTTCCAGACTGTCCAGTCCGAGGTCCCGTCTGCTGTAGATCACCGCGTGGTTTTCATGTTCCGGCGTGCCCAGGTAAATCAACTTGTCGGGGTCATAGGAAACGCCTTTCTCGCCCATCACGGCCAGACCCACGATGCCGCCGCTGGCGGCTCCGATCGTAAGTCCGTCGGGCCGAACCGAGTTGTACAGATAATTGGTGCCTTTGCGGCCTCCTCCGCCGTCCATGTACTCGATAATCACCGTCGGATTGCCCGGGATGTGCTTCTTCAGAAAAGGCGCCACCGCTTTGACCCTTAAATCACCGGTTCCGCCCGGCGCCGTAGTCGCTAACAGCGTGACGGTTTTGCCGTGATAAAAATTGTCCGCCGCGGCGCTTCTTTTTATCGTGAGAGCAAGAAAAGAAAACAAAAGGATGCCTGCGGATACGCTAGCAGTAAATACTTTGGCTAAATTTTTCATGGCGCGACCTCTTCGGTTTTCTAGTGTCGAGACGGTAACGGTCCGGGACCGGCCAATCTGTTAAAAACCGTAACGGTCTCGGCATCGCGCGGCAATTCGCGAATCGCCCGTTGGTTCTCTTCGGGAAAAAGCGGCGAAGGATCGTCGCCCACAAGTTTTTTGTATTCCTGGGGGAATCCCGGATCCTTAAAAGTCCGGGAGACCGCCTGTGCAAGAATTTCGATCCGCTCTTTGGGCGTTTCCGGCGGCGCAAAAAAAGGTGAACCGGTTAGCCGTAAATTGCGGAACATGGCGATCACTTTGCGCTCTTTGTCCGATTTGGCGAAGCTTTCTAAATCGGGCAGACCGTCAAATTGCGGATGCTTTAGTCCTTTGGGGACCGCGATCATCAAATGGAGATCGACCTGCTTCTTCTTAATCCATTCGATGTTGCGCGTGAGATGATCGTCTGCGGTAGCGATCGCATCGATTTCGCCTCTCATCAGTGCAACGTCGCGCTCCGGCGTGGAGTAGCCGGTCACAAAAGTCGGTTCTTTCAAAGATCCCACCCAGGCAAACACCCTGCCGATGTTGTAGATCGTATGGCCGACCGATTGAGCGCCGATGCGCAGTCCGGAAGTTGACCTGAGTTTTTCAAGATTCGTTACTCCGGCTTCGCGGCGGGTCAGGAAAATGTAATGCGTCGAGCTATAAGGCGAGCCCAGAAAGATGAGCTTATCCAGATCGTACTGCACCCCTTTTTCGCCGAGCACGGCGCTGGCTACCATGCCGCCGCCGGTATTGCCGAGAGTCAACCCATCCCGCGGCGCCGAGTTGAATATGAAATTCGCCGCCTTGCGGCCGCCGCCGCCGGGCATGAATTCGTGTACGATAGTCGGATGGCCGGGAATATATTTTTGCAAAAACGGCACCATCGCCTTCACCCGCAGGTCGCCCGAGCCGCCGGCGTTGCGTCCGTGCACGACTTTGATCGTCTTACCTTGGTAAAAATCGGCCTGCGCGAAAAGCCCTGTCGGCAGCGCCAAGATCACAGCAGCGATTCCAATTCGCAAACCATTCCATGATGAGGAGAAATTCATAACACCTCCATCTACGACTGACTTACCTAACGCCGCGTCGGCAGCGGCCCGCCGCCGATCAGCTCGCCGAACACCTGGATCACTTCGCGATCGCGAGGAATTTCGCGAATGGCCTGCTCGTGATTCTCAGGCAGCAGCGGTGAGGCATCGTCGCCGGTCAGCTTTTTGTATTCCTTAAGAAACTCCGGGTCGCGATAAGTGTTGCGAAACGCGTCCTGAAGAATCTTCGCTTGCTGCGGCGGCGTTCCCGGGGGCGCGACAAAAGGCTGCCCAGTAACGCGAAAAGCGCGCTGCAGCAAAACGATTTTGCGCTCCATCTCGGTGCGCGCCAGGGTCTCGATCTCCGGGATTTTCGAAAACTGCTCGTGCTTGTCGCCTTTGGGCACTTCGAGAATAGTATGGAAGTCGACCACGGGCTTCTTCAGCCACTCCGGATTGCGCCGCAGCACGGTGTCGGCGCTGGTGGCGCGCCCGGCGATTTCGCCACGCTCCAACGCCGGATCAAGCTCGGCACCGCCGTAGCCGGTGACAAAGTTGGGTTCTGTCAGCCGCAGCACATAAGCGAAGACGCGTCCCTCGTTGTAGGTCGAAAACCCCACCGATTGGCCGCCGATGCGAATCCCCTTGGCGGCGCGCAGTTTTTCGACGCTGTCGAGCCCCAGCCCCTTGCGCGTAACGAAGATCGAATGGTGGCTGCTGAAAGGCGAACCGAGGTAGACGAACTTATCGAGATCGAAGAGCACGCCTTTGGATTTCAGGACCGCGGCGCTGACCATGCCGGAGCTCATGTTGCCGATAGTCAGACCGTCGGGCTTTACCGAAGTAAAAAGATGATTCGCCGCCTTGCGGCTGCCGCCGCCCGGCATGTACTCCATCAAAATGTTCGGACTGCCCGGAATATGCTTGCGCAGAAACTGAACCACCGCCCGGGTGCGAATATCACCCGTTCCGCCCGGATCGCGGCCCTGAATGATGGTGACGGTTTTACCCTCATAGAATGGCGCCTCCGCCCAGGCCGCTCCGGGTAAGGCCACCCCTATGCCCACCCAAGCCGCCGTTATCATGGCCGCCGAATGTCGTTTCAGGCAGTTCTTTTCCATTTGATTTCTCCGTCGCGCAAAAGATGAACGCAATCGATGCGAATCTTCAGACCAGTGCCAATTGGCTCCGTGACGAGCTTCATTTGGCCAGCAGCTTTTTCATTCGCGAAACGATCTCAGGCGGTTGGCTGGTCACTTCTTTGGCTAAACTTGCAAGCTCGTCGCCGGTGGAAGCATCAAATTCCAGTTTTTTCTTGGTCGCGTCGGCGATCGCCGCTTTGTCCTTTAATGTTTTTTCAAAAGCATCACGGATTATGTTTACCTGTTGGGCGGGAGTATTGGGCGGCATGACATAGGGGCGGCCAAATGCGCCGGCGGCTAGAACCAGGGTTGCCAAATTGCGCCCATCTTGAGGCGTTTTATACTCGTCCATCAACTCGTAGATGGTTGGTGTGTCTTTGAGCCTCTCGTCCCGTCTTCTTCCTGTCTGCATGAGAACGTTGACAAACTTGTTCTTGCGCCAGGTGATGAATGGTTCGCGCGCAAAAAAAGCGGTCAAAGTAAAAGACCGGCAGACCAGTTCATTTCGCTCGACCGCGAGATCGATATCCTGCCCCGACTGATAGCCGAGTACGACATCGAAATGAGTTCCAATGACCTCATCCAAAAGTTTCGGAATATAGTAACCGGTCGAGCTGGTTCCCGATGCGCCGCATTTAGGTGCCGGCGAGGCGCGAACGACGTCTCGAATTGTTTTGTATGGCGAATCGGCGCGCATATAGAGCAAATGATTTGACGTGACGGGACTACCGATCCAGGCGAACTTGCTCCAATCGTATTTCACTTCCGGACGCCCGATCGCCTGATCGAAGTAGAGCGCCGGGAAAATCGCGCCGATCGTCGTCCCATCGCTGCTCGCGACGTTGTAGACAAAATTAGCCGCAATCATGGAGCCGGCGCCGGCCATATTCTGCACAATGATGTTGGGATTTCCCGGGATGTATTTGGGGAGATGCTGGGCGAAGTGCCGCGCGTACATATCATAGACATCGCCGGCTTTGGTGCCCGCGACAATGGTAATCGTCTTACCTTGATAAAAAGGCGTCTGCGGCAAAGCTGATTCAGGGGCGGCAAAAGCGAGTGTCACCACGAACGCCAGCAAACTCTTCTGAATTCGACGTTTTCGATGCATGATTTTACATCTCCTTTGTGCGCGGATTCTGCGGCCTGTTGGTCGTCACTATCACTGGATTCCAAAAATTTCGCGGAATAGCCGAACCGTCTGTTGAAAATCGAAACGCCTAGCCGGTCTTTCGATAAACCATGTATGGCCTTGAGCCATTGCATTGGGAGCCATGTCTTTGCGGACCGGAATCTGTAGAATCGATGACAGAGCAGTCTGTCCCTGCCGGGACAAAATAAAATCGGCAAACAAACGCGCCGCATTGGGGCGGGGGGATCTCGCGGACAACATGACAGTCTCGACCTGAGCGATGGTCGGATCCAGAAAGATCCACTTGATGGGCGAGCCAAATTTATCTTTGTAGCTACTAATCACCGGCGCGCGCGCGATCACCATCGAAACATTGCCTAGATGGAGTGAATCCACCGCCGCGATACTGGCTCGA